>Ga0209517_10008102_pt1 | contig 12384 bp, 9 predicted proteins | sample PeaSoiMetSII2010_FD_187695 | JGI IMG/M metagenome (GOLD analysis project Ga0209517, IMG submission 187695) | Peat soil microbial communities from Weissenstadt, Germany - SII-2010 (SPAdes) (version 2) | ecosystem: Environmental > Terrestrial > Soil > Wetlands > Peat | place: Germany: Weissenstadt...
TCTCGTCCTTGGGATACTGGCTGGCGAGCCGTTCCTGGATCGTGCGAGCGGCCACTTGCGCCCGGGCCACGCTGACGCCGGGATTCAGCATGCCGAGTACGCCGAGTTCGCGGGAGGGGCGGTTCGTGAACAAGTTTCCGTTCTGGTACGAGGGAAGCTCGTCTTCGGCCACGATGCTGAGCGGAAGATACAGCTGGACGTCAACTATCGAAGGCCCCGCGCCGTGGAATCCTTCGGGGGCGATGCCGATGATCTCCGTCGGCTTTCCATTGACCAGCGCCTGTTGACCGACCACGCCGGGGTCGCCGCCGAGATGCGATTTCCAGTACGCATAGCTGAGCACCGCTGTGCGTGGCGCGCCAATTTGCTCGCCTTCGCCGGGAGCCATCAGACGCCCTAGCGTCGGCTTGACACCCAGCCCGTTGAAGAAATTCCCAGTCACGTAATCGGACAGAACCTGCTCGGCCGAGTGACCTTCCAGGCCGAAGGCAGACAGCCTGCCAATGGTTCCAACTAAGGCCGCGAAGACATCGCCCGATTGAGACTGGTAATCGCGCCATTCCGCATAGGAGAGACCGCCCAGGCCGATCGGGTTCCCTTGCTGCTGAAACCCGACCGCCACGAGTCGGGAAGCGTGGGGAACCGACAGCGGCCGGAGCAATAGGGTATTGGCTACGCTGAAGACGACTGTGGTGGCTGCGATCCCGAGCGCCAGCGTCAGTACGACGATCGCCGATAGGCCGGGCGTCTTCGCCATCATGCGGGCTGCGTACTTGATGTCTTGCCAGAAAGTGCCCATTACGAACTCCTATTCGTAACGAAGAGCAATTATCGGGTCCACGCGCGTCGCGCGCCGCGCGGGGACGTAGCAGGCGGCGAGCGCGACGAGTGAAAGCAGCGCCGCCACGCCCACAAACGTGAGCGGGTCAGCGGAACTGACTCCGTACAGCATCTTCGCCATCAAGCGAGTGAGGAAGAATGCGGCGGCGAGTCCGACGGCAATTCCCGGGTAGGTCATTCTGACTCCACGGCGGAGCATTTGCCGCAGGACGTCGCGCGGCTGCGCGCCGAGCGCCATGCGAATGCCGATCTCGTGGGTGCGCTCGCCAACGACGTAGGAGATCACGCCGTAAATCCCGACGCTTGAGAGGATGAGCGCGAGCGCGGCAAACACGCCCAGCAGCGCCATCGAGAATCGCCGGTCGGCGAGGGAATCGGACACGATGCTGTCCATTGATTCCACTTCGTACACCACGTGCTCGCTGTTAGCCTGCGCGACGGTCCGCCGGACAGCTCCCGACATCGCATCAGGAGGCCCCTGCGTCCGCATCACCACGGTCAGACTGTTGACGAGCGGCATGAATTGATCCGGAAGCTGGACGAGCGGCAGATAGAACTGCGCTTGGATCGGATTGTTAGTGTCAGCATCCAGGCCCCAGTGCTTCACGTGTTTGACGACGCCGACGATCTCCGCCTGGTAGTCGACCAAATCAATATTCAAACGCTTCCCGATGGGATCTTCGTTGGGGAAATATTTCTGGGCCAGGCTTTCATCAATGACCATAACGAACGGCGCGTGCTCGGTGTCTTGCGCGGTAAGGAAACGGCCGCGATCAAGACGAATGCCCATCGCTTTCAGGTATTCGGGTTCGACCAAGTAGAACAATGCGGTGTTCATCGCATTCTCGGATGGGGGCTTGGGTTGCCCTTCCCGCCAGAAGCCCAGTTCCGAATCGTCGCCCGACTCCGGCAGCGAACCCGCCGTCATGGAAACGGCTTCCACGCCGTTGATCGCTTTCAGACGGTCGTGCAGATCTCGAAGCGCATTGCGTGCCGTCGTGGCGTTGCCTGCCACCGCGGGCGCGAGCGCCACGTTAAAGGTCAGGACGTTGTGAGAATTGAAGCCGGGGTCAACGCTCCACAGGTGCGCGAGACTTCGCAGCATGAGGCCCGCGCCGATCAAAAGCACCAACGCCATCGCCACTTCGACCGTGACGAACACGCCCTGCACCCGATGATGCGTGCCGCTCGATCCGCGGCCGCCTTCCTTGAGCGTTTCCTGCAAGTCCGGCCGCGAGATTTTGAACGCGGGTGCGAAGCCAAACAGGATTCCGCAGGCCACCGAGAGGATCGCCGTGAAAATGAAGACGTGCGAATCCATCCCGATTTCCTGAGCGCGAGGCAGCGCGTCGGGCAGAAGCGAAATCACCGCATGCGTTCCCCAGGCCGAGATCAGAAGGCCGAGTGCCCCGCCCGCAGCGGAGAGCAGCACACTTTCGGTGAGTAGCTGGCGAACCACGCGGCCACGGCCCGCTCCCAACGCCGTGCGAATCGCAAACTCGCGCGAGCGGCCGATGGCGCGCGCGAGCAGAAGGTTTGCGACGTTTGCGCACGCAATCAGCAACACAAAGGCCACCGCGCCCAGCAGGACGTAAAGAAACCCGCCCGTGTCTCCGACAATCGAGTCTTTCAGCGACCGTACCGTGACGCTGGAGTCCGCGTCGGCCTCTGGAAAGGATGCGGCGAGTCCTCGGCCGATCGTGTCCATCTCAGCGCGAGCCTGCTCTGGAGTCACGCCAGGCTTCAGCCGTCCGACCACTCTCATGCCGAGAGAAGCCCTCCGGTCGTGAAAGGTGGGGTCATTCCACTGCCCGATAGGCGTCCAGACGTCCCTCGTGCCAGGGAGATGAAATCCGGGTGGAATCACGCCAATGATGGAATAGTTGACGCCATCGAGCGTCATCGTTTCACCAATGACGCTGGGCGACCCTCCAAATTTCCGCTTCCAGAATCCGGAACTGATCAAGACGACGGGTTCCGCGCCGATGTGGTCGTCGCCTGAATTGAACACCCGGCCGAGCGCGGGCTTGATTCCGAGGATGGGAAAGAAATCCGCGGATACCATTTCACCGTTCAAACGTTCCGCTTCGCCCTGGCCCGTAAGATTGAATGCGTCGTGCCTATAGGCGGCCATGGCCTGGAAATCCTGATTCTCGCGTTGCCAATCGAGAAAATTCGGATAGGAAACAGAGGAGCAATCAAAATTGGCCCCTTTCGTACAAAGGGACATCAGTTGGTCTGATTGCGGATAGGGCAGCGGGTTCAGCAGCACGGCGTTCACGACCGAAAAAATCGCGGTGTTTGCGCCGATGCCCAATGCGAGCGTCAACAGCGCAATCGCCGTGAATCCGGGCTTTTGCAGCAACATTCGGAAGCCGAACTTGATGTCCTGCCAGAGAATGCCCATGCAACCCCCGCGATTCGTGATCTGTAGCCCGTGGTTTTTCGGAATCTTTCAGGACTTATTTCGTGCCGACGCTCGACTCCGATTCCTCGAAGTTCTCGTCCACGATGCGGCCGTCGAACAAATGAATGTTGCGGTCCGCGAATTTCGCGTAGCGCGGATCGTGTGTCACCATGCAGAGCGTCGAACCCTGCCGGTTCAATTCGCGCAGCAACTCCATCACCGCCTCGCCGTTCTTCGAGTCGAGGTTGCCGGTCGGCTCGTCCGCCAGCAGAATCGACGGTTCGCCCACCAGCGCTCGCGCCACGGCCACGCGCTGCTGTTGACCGCCCGAAAGCTGCGACGGGTAATGCTTCATCCGATGCGCCATACCCACTTTTTCCAGCGCCTGCTGCACGCGCTGCTTGCGGTCGTACGAGCCCATGCCGCGATAGGTGAGCGGCAGCTCGACATTTTCATACACGTTCAGATCCCCAATCAGATTGAACGCCTGGAAGATGAAGCCGATCTCGCGGTTCCGGATTCGCGTGCGCTCGGAAAGCGTCAGACGCGCGGCCGCCTTGCCGTTCAAGGTGTACTCGCCGTGGGTGGGCGAATCGAGAAGACCGAGAATCGAGAGCAGCGTGGATTTGCCGCAGCCCGACGGCCCGCCGATGGAGACGTATTCGCCCTTCTTGATTTGCAGATGAATGCCCGAAAGGGCGTGCGTCTCCACCTCGTCGGTGTAGAAGACCTTCTTCACGCCGTCCAAGTGAATAAGGATGTCGCTCGATGTTTCCATGTACTCTCCTTTTTTCATTACGGCTTACGCGTTACGGCTTAACCGATATACGTTGTGGAGCCTGAATGTGTTCCCGCGAAACCCGCCTGACGCGGACCCTGACTACTTCAACTTGATGCGGTCGACGTTGTCCCAGGCGGACATATCCGAGAGAATCACCTGGTCGCCCTCGTTCAGGCCGCCCAGCACTTCAATGGTGGTAACGGAAGCGCGGCCCAGTTTTACGGTCGTGCGCTCGGCTTCATCGCCACTATCCACCAGCTTGAACAGGCCGACCGTGCTGTTCGGTTCGCCATGCACCGGCAATCCGACGTACAGCACATTCTGCAGATTCTCGATTTCAATCGTGCCGTCCACGCTGAGATCCGGACGCGCGCCTTGCGGCAGCGCCCCGTCGAGCGATACGTCCACATCCACCGTGCCGTTCACCACGTTGCCCGCGACCCGCGTGACGTGGCCGGAAACAATTCCATTGCGGGTGTCAATCGAAGCCTTCTGCCCGGGCAAGACGTCTTTCGCCTGCGTTTCCGCCACCTGGATCGTCGCTTTCAAATGCGTGGGGTCCGCCACGCGGCAGAGGTTCGTGCCGGGGGTCACCTGCTGGCCAACGTCCACCGGCACGTCCTGCAACACGCCGTTGATTCCCGCGCGGACGTGAAGAGCGTTGACCTGACTCTCCTTCAAGTTATAGAGCGCCCGGGCGGAATCCACCTTCGCCGCTTGCGATTCGAGCTGCGCTTTATTGGCCTCGGCCTGGATGTCCAGTTTTTGATTGTCGAGTTTGAGTTGAATCTCTTCCTGATCGGCTCTCATCTGCGATTGCTGGGCCAGCACGGACGCCTTCAGCCCCTGGTCGGCAAGCTGCTTGTCCGTTTGCGCCTGGAGCCGGTCCTGGTTGAATTGTCCGAGCAGCCCGGCATTGGTTTCCTTCAGCGCCATGAGCTGGCTATCGAGCTGAACCTTGAGGTTGTCGTAGTCGGCTTGCGCTTCTTTGTAGGCCAATTGCGCGGCGAGGGTGTCATCCTGAAGTTGCGGGTCGGAGAGCTCAAGAATAATCGAATCGGGTTTCACCGTCGCGCCCGAACGCAAAACGATGCGATCCACTCTCGCGTTGGACTGCGCGGGGATCCAGCGAATGTCTTCCGGCACCAGCGTGCCCAGGCCGCGCACCTCGCGCAACATGTTGCCGCGCGCTACAGTGCCGCTCCACACTGTTGAGCGATCCACGGTCGGCGCCGCGGGCTTCAACTTCGACAGCACCAGCGTTATGACGATCAGGAGGAGGACCGCGCCGCTGCCGTAGATGATTCGGCGAATCTTCTTGGCTTTGGCTAGTTCGGGTCGGGCAATATCCATGGAATGCTCCGCAGTATAACTACAGCGCACGCAGAAGGCCGTGAAGGGGCATTATAAGTGCTGTATTCCCAGGTTGTTAGCTGTAGTTTTTCAGGCTCCGACGGCCACCTTGCCCGCTATTGGGATTGCGTTGTCGCGCAAACGGACACTTCCCAACTACCGTTCTACGAGGCCGCGGCAGCGCAGTGGCGTCATTTTTGCGGTGTGGGGGCGATGAGTTTCTGAAACTCAGGCATGTCGGCAAGGTGCGCGAGGGTGGGGTTGTTTTTCACGAAATCAGCCAACTCGCTGGACGTGGCTCCAGCTTGGCGGGCGGCCCGGAGATGGCGTAGCGCACCCTTGTTGTCCCCTTGCGCGGCGCGGCACTGCGCCAAGGCGAACTCCAGCCACGGAGAGTCCGGACGCGCCTCGGCGGCCAGAACGTAATACGGTTCGGCGGCGCGATACTTCTTTGCATCCAGGAGCGGTGCTGCAGTCTCAACCAAGGCCGAAAACACGCTCGCTAGCGCCCGCTCTAAAACGCGCTGGCTCTCGGGATGCTTTTCATCGAGCGCGTTTTCGCGAAGACGGGCAACGCGCATCCGGGTCTGTTCGAGAGAACTCGCATCGAGGTCCTTCACGCCGCGCACCCCGTTGCTCAAGTTAAAGACATCATCCTGAAGGACGCTCTGCTGCTCGATATCCGTTCTTTCGCGCTTGGCGGCGGCGATGCGCGTGGGGTTCTTGTCCAAGGCCGCTGCGCGAGCGGTCAGCGCAGAAGTATCCGCGAGACCCTGAAATGCGGCGGCAGCGGCGCGGTAGTCTTGCCATGCAAAATAGAGGTCGCCGGACTCTTCGAGCTTGCGGGCGCGTTCGGCGGCGCTGGCGAACTCGGCGGCGATGAAGTCCTCGTTGCGTGGGGCGCTCCCGTCCTTCATAGCCATGAGCGTCATCCAGGCGAGCGCCTCCTCCCAGACCTCGGGCGGAGCCCAATCATGCCCGTTGTCGAATCGCCGCAAGAAGTGCGCGTATCCCAGCGAATCGAGTTGCGCATCCAGATTCACCATTTCGCCGTAATTGAAGTCCAACAATCCCACTGCGCTGAACACTGGAAACACAGTCTTCGAGTTCGGCGGCGAGCCGTCGGCAAATCCTGCGCCGCTCAGAAAGACGCCGTGCGCGCACTGGCAAGTCTGTGCGTACCAGGCCGAAATGCGCGCTCCTCCGGAAAAGCCGGCGAGGTACACACGGCGATCGTCGATGGAAAGCCGCGCGTGTGTGTCCTCCCGGATGGCTTGCAAGGCTTCGATTCTGGGCCGCCCAGGGCCGTTCCGGGAATTGTTGGAGGCGGCGATGAGGTAGCCGTAGCGCTCAGCCGCGTCCTTCATGCGCTCAACCGGCAAGCGGCCGCGCGCCCCGGGATCAGACACGTAGATGATCGGCCAGCGCTGCGCCGGGGAGTAGTTCGATGGGATGTACAGTGCGTAGCTCTGGGCCGGATTTACGACGCAAACCACGGCGGGCTGAATCTCGCCGCGGGGTAGCTCGCCCGGGCCCGGTGCGGGAGCTTGCTCCGGGGGTGAGGCCGCGGCAAAGGCGCAGGCACCAAGTATGAAAAGGAGGGAGACTTTACGCGAACTTGGTCGTGACATGAGTATGGGCCCGCAGGCGGCTGTACCACTCGTCGTGCGGCATTAACCGGCGCGGAGCGTTACGACCAATCTACAACCAAACCACGACTCTCTGCTAGAAACATCCGGAAAAAAGCGGAGAAGGAGAACCGGATGGCATTCCATATCAAGGAATGTGGCGATCTCTCCGTATCACTCGGCATTCTCATCGACGCGAGCTTCGAAACAAGATAAGGCCGCCACACACGAGAAGGCTAAATTGACTTCGCACAGGCCAGGGAATAGCATGGATTTTCTCGCATTCAATTGAGGATTCTGTGGGTGTCGCGGGCATGGTGTCAGAAACCAAATCGGGCAATGTGCTGGACCGCATCGTCGAAGCGCGCCGTGCGTCGGTGGCGCACCGCAAACGCGTGCTGCCCGAAGCCGTGCTGCGGATGGGAGCGGGGAAGGCGGAGCCCGTCCGCGATTTCCCCGGCGCCCTCACTCGCGAAGGCCTCAACGTCATCGCCGAATTGAAAAAGGCTTCGCCCTCGCGCGGCGTGCTGCGCGCGGAGTTCGATGCGGCGACGCTCGCGGCGGAACTCGAGCAGGCGGGCGCCGCGGCGCTCTCCGTCCTCACCGAAGAGGAATTCTTTCAAGGCGATTTGAATTACATGCGGCAGGCCCGCAAGCGCGTGGCCGTGCCGGTGCTGCGCAAGGATTTCATTATTGATGCATGGCAAATTTGGGAATCGCGCGCCACCAATGCGGACACGTTTTTGCTGATCGTTGCCGCGCTCACGCAGGATTCGCTGCAAAGTTTCCTCGCGCTCGGCCGCGAATTGGGCATGGAGCCGCTGGTGGAGATTCATTCGCGCGCGGAATTGGATCGCGCGCTCGCCGCTGATGCGCGCATCATCGGCGTAAACAATCGCGATCTGCGCACGCTCGAAGTGCGCGTCGAAACTTCCTTCGAGCTGATCGAGTTGATTCCGGACGATCGCATCGCCGTCGCTGAATCGGGGCTCCGCTCGCACGAGGATTTGCGCAAATTGCGCGCGGCCGGCTTTGACGCCTCCTTGATCGGCGAGCAGCTCATGACGCAGCCCAACGCCGCCGCCGCGCTCAGCGCGCTTTTAAAGCCTCCATCGGAGTAATCTTGTTATGGTTCGAGTCAAAATTTGCGGCATCACGAATTGGCCCGACGCGCGCCTCGCCGTAGATCTCGGCGCGCAAATGCTCGGCTTCAATTTTCATCCTGCAAGCCCGCGCGTGCTTTCTCCCGCCGCGGCGTGGAGCATTATTCGACGCCTGCCGTCGTGCGTGGTTCCCGTCGGAGTGTTCGTCAATTGGACGCCGGAAGCGGTGGACGCGCTCGCGCGTGCGATTCATCTCAAAGCGGTGCAATTGCAGGGCGATGAAACCGCGGCCCAGGCGCGCGGGTTGTCTCGCAAACACAAAGTGATCAAGGCGTTTCGCGTCTCGCCGGGATTTCGTCTCGCCGCGCTTGGCCGTTACTCGTTCGATTGGGCGAATCTCCTCGATGGGCACGCGTCTGGTCTCTACGGCGGCACGGGCCGCACGGTGGATTGGAGTGTTGCGCTCCGAGCGAAAAAATATGGCCGCGTCGTACTCGCCGGCGGTTTGCGCGCCGAAAACGTGAAGGAAGCGATTCTGGCCGCGCGCCCATTTGCGGTCGACGTTTGCAGCGGCACCGAATCGCGTCCCGGCAAGAAAGATCCCGCCCGCATGCGCGCCTTCTTCGACGCCGTGCGCGAAGCCGATCCCGCTTCGCTCCCCCACGCGGCCAAAAAGAAGATTGACAGCCGTGCGGGCCGCTCATAAACTTCTGTTTCCGGTTGCGAACCATGAAATTTGCACCCAACTACGCCTTTAGCTACCGCTTCTCCTACTGGTATTGGAGAAGCGGGCCGGTTGGGCTGCGCGGTTGAGGTGAGCCAGTAGGCGACTAACACCGAGCGAGATTCCCAGACGGGCCGCGATTCCAGAGACGAGTCGCGGCCCTTTGTTCGTCTGGGCGGAAAATTTTTGGGCCGACGCGAAAGCGGCAGGCCGAACGCAAAAAAAGCTGAGAGGAGAGGAAATTAACACCTTGTTGAAAAATGTCGTCGCGATGTCATCCCGATCCCGCAGCGGCGGGAGAGGGATCTGCTTTTCGCCAATAGTCGAGAAAAAAGCAGATCCCTCGTCGTCCGCCGCGGCGGACTCCTCGGAATGACACGTTCACCGAGTTTTTCAAGGGACTTCTAAATCCATGGTGGCACCCACGCAAATTTGGCCCGACGCACGAGGCCGGTACGGCCCCTACGGCGGACGTTTCGTCCCAGAGACGCTCGTCGCCCCGCTCGAAGAACTCGAGCGCGCCTACGCCGCAGCTCGTGCCGACGCTAATTTTCATCGCGAACTGGACGACCTGCTTCGCAATTTCGCCGGCCGACCGACGCCGCTGCTTTTCGCCGATCGGCTCACCGCGCATCTCGGCGGCCCGCGCATCTACATCAAGCGCGAAGACCTCCTGCACACCGGCGCGCACAAAATCAATAATTGCCTGGGCCAGGGACTCCTCGCCGTTCGCATGGGCAAGCGCCGCATCATTGCGGAAACCGGCGCAGGCCAGCACGGCGTCGCGACGGCCACCGTGGCCGCGCGCCTCGGCCTCCAATGCGTCGTCTACATGGGCACCGAAGACATGGAGCGCCAGCGCCTCAACGTGATGCGCATGCGCATGCTCGGCGCGGAAGTCGTGGGCGTGGACGCCGGCAGCCGCACGCTCAAAGACGCCATTAACGAAGCGATGCGCGACTGGGTTACCAACGTCCGCACGACGCATTATCTGCTCGGCTCGGTGCTTGGCGCGCACCCGTATCCGAAGATCGTGCGCGATTTTCAACGCGTGATCGGTCGCGAAGCGCGCGCGCAGATCCTCGAAGCGGAAAAGCGCCTCCCAGGCTTGCTCGTCGCGTGCGTAGGCGGCGGCTCGAATGCCATCGGCCTTTTCCACGATTTTCTGGGCGACGCGTCCGTGAAGATGCTGGGTGTCGAAGCGGGCGGCCGCGGCACTACTCTCGGAGAGCACGCCGCGCGTCTGGCCGCCGCCGAGGGATTCGCCGGCGCGCGGCCCGGCGTTCTGCAAGGCACGTTTACGTATCTCTTGCAATCCGAGGAAGGCCAAGTCGCGACGACGCACTCCGTTTCCGCCGGCCTCGATTACCCGGCGGTTGGGCCCGAGCACGCCTGGCTCGCGGACCAGCATCGCGCCGAGTACACAGCCGTCGGTGATGACGCCGCGGTCGCGGCGGCGCGTCTTCTTGCGCGCACGGAGGGAATTATTCCTGCGCTCGAATCCGCGCACGCCGTCGCGGAACTCGCCGCGCGCGCGCCGAGCATGAAACCGGATCAGCTTGTTATCTTGAATCTTTCCGGCCGCGGCGATAAGGACATGGAGATTTTAGCGCGCTACTTGTAGTGGCTGGCATTTGTGCGATGACCACGCGAATCACAACTCGCTTTCAGAAATTGCGCGAATCAGGCTCGATGGCCCTCGTCGCGTACATCACCGCGGGCGATCCTTCGCTTGAGGCCACCACCTCGTTCGTACTCGCGCTCGCCGCAGCCGGCGCCGACGTCATCGAACTTGGTGTCCCGTTCAGTGATCCCGTCGCCGACGGCCCCACCATTCAACGCGCCAGCGAACGCGCCCTTCGCGCGGGGACGACGCTGACAGGGGTGCTGGATGTGGTCCGCGCTGTGCGCAAGAAGTCCGAAGTGCCGCTCGTTTTGTTCAGCTATTACAATCCGATTCTCCAACGTGGCCTCGAGCGTTTCGCCGCCGATGCCGCAGCCGCTGGCGCCGACGGCGCGCTGGTGACGGATTTGACTCCCGAAGAAGCCGGGGATTATCGCGCCGCCATGCAGGCGCGCTCGCTCGACACGATTTTTCTCGCCGCGCCCACTTCGCCGGACGCGCGCCTGGAAATCATCGCGCGCGCCTCGACGGGTTTCCTGTATCTGATTTCTCGCACTGGCGTAACCGGCACGAAGGACACAATGCCGGACGATCTTCCGAATCTCGTGCGCCGCGCGCGGCGTTTCACGCAACTGCCGATTGCCGTCGGCTTTGGAGTTTCGCTGCCGGGCCACGTTTCGTTGCTGGGCGGATTGGCGGACGCCGCGGTCGTGGGTTCAGCGCTGGTGGAAGAGATTGAGCGCGCCGAATCGGTCGAAGCCGCCGCGCGCGCGCTGGGGGATCGCATTCGATTGCTGAAGGGAGCCGCGCTCGAAGGGATGAGCCGGCGGAGACAAAACGCATGAAGAGCATCGAGGATTGGCGGAGCAGGATCGATGAGATCGACCGCAAGCTCGTGGAGTTGCTGAACGAGCGCTCGCAGTGCGCGCTGGAGATCGGAAAAATCAAGCGTCAGCGCGGCGAGCCGCTCTACCAGCCGGAACGCGAGCGAGAGGTTCTGGACGCCGCCGAGCGCGTCAATCGCGGCCCGCTTTCCGAAGCCGCCATTCGCCGGCTCTTCGAGCGCATTTTGGACGAAGCGCGTTCCGTCGAGCGCACGGTCATGCACGAAAACCAAACGGAATAAGCGATGCGTGGGGCCAGCCGCCCGCGCGCCGAAACTGCACAGAAAGAGAGAGGAACCCGATCATGGTCGTCGTCATGCAAGAAGGAGCCACCGAGGCGCAGATTCAGCACGTCATCGATCGCCTCGTCAGCATGGGTTTTGACATTCATCGTTCGACCGGCGAATCGCACACGGTTCTCGGCGCGGTCGGCGTGCACCCGGATTTCGATACGCGCGACGTCGAACTGCTCGACGGCGTGCGCGAGGTAATGCGGATCACGCAGCCCTACAAGCTTGCCAGCCGCGAATTTCGCCCCGCCGGAAGCATCATCGAAGTGAGCAAAGGCGTGCGCATCGGTGGGCCTGAAGTCGTGGTGATGGCCGGCCCTTGCGCCGTGGAAACCGCCGATCAAATCAATCTCATCGCCGAGCGCGTCGCGCAGAGCGGCGCGAAGGTTCTGCGTGGCGGCGCATTCAAGCCGCGCAGTTCACCCTACACGTTTCAGGGCCTGGGCGAGGAAGGACTCAAGCTGATGCGCAAAGCGGCCGATCGCAACGGTCTCGGCGTCGTGAGCGAGGTCATGGATCCGTCGCAAATTCAGCTGATGTTGCCGTACGTGGACATGCTGCAAGTCGGGGCGCGCAACATGCAGAATTACCATCTGCTTCGCGCGCTCGGCGAAGTCCAGAAGCCGATTCTGCTGAAGCGCGGACTTTCCGCAACGATCGAGGAGCTGCTGCTTTCCGCCGAATACATTTTGGCCGGCGGAAATTACAATGTCGTTCTCTGCGAGCGCGGCATCCGCACCTTCGAGACTT
>Ga0209517_10008103_pt1 | contig 12383 bp, 7 predicted proteins | sample PeaSoiMetSII2010_FD_187695 | JGI IMG/M metagenome (GOLD analysis project Ga0209517, IMG submission 187695) | Peat soil microbial communities from Weissenstadt, Germany - SII-2010 (SPAdes) (version 2) | ecosystem: Environmental > Terrestrial > Soil > Wetlands > Peat | place: Germany: Weissenstadt...
TCGCGGCAATGTCTCCGCCACCGACCGCGTGGACATCCGCGCCGAGGGTGCTCTGACCGGCGATGTGGCCGCAGCCCGGATCAGCATCGAGGACGGCGCCTTCTTCAAGGGCGGGATCGACATCCGCAAGGCCGACGCCAAGCCGGCAGGCCCGGCTCCGGCCGTCGCCGAACCGGCCAAGACCGTCTAGCTCTTTTTAATTTCCGGCACGCTCCGGCAACGACACCCTTGCTTCGGCAGGGGTGTTTTTGTTTGCGGGGTGCTGCACGGTGCGGGCGCGTACTTTCGCGATCTATGGCAACTGGAGGGCGCGCAGGCGGTCAGGCTGGAGCGGAGCGCCTCGGGCAGGGGCGGGGATTGTTTTGTCTCCATCAACTACGACTGGCCGCAGGAGATCGACGAGGGAGAGTTTCTGCGGCGGATGCGGGCGAAGAGAAAGGGGGGCTGTCAGGGCGGGGGCGTGAGGGGTCTCTGATGGGAGGGGCGGTTTTTTGGCCACGACTCATGAGCAGTCCGCCTATCGCAGTTCGGGACCTCGCAGTGTGTCGTTTTCCGCGAAGCCCTTTTCAAGTTCGCGCCGGACTTCAGGGGTATCTTCCTGAAGGCCGCACCGCGGCAAGCCGATCTCCGGCTCATTCGTCGCATCGTTGGCAGGTCCGTAAAGTTCCGGGGTTCCGTAGAAACCCTCGACAGGCAGGATCACATAGCGCTTGCCCGCTTGAAGGTGTTCCGCCAATTCAAAAGGGGGAAGGTTCAATTCCCCACCAAAAGTGCGGACTTTCAGCGTCGAGCCGACGGGCCAACGCGATGTGCCCTTCAGGTATGTAACCACCCGGACTGTTGCTTCCTTGTTTGAGGAGTCGTAATCGTCTGTTTGCGAGGTTGAACCTCCATCGACAACTAGCACCGTGCCGGAATCCCGTGCCAGAGCCCAAAGAGGAATGTCGCACGCCTTGGGAGGCAGCGATTTGGACTGCTGATGAATGGCGTACTCTTCATCGTCGTGATAGATATGCCAGTCCTTCGCGGCCGGCAAGAAGTCTTCCGGCAACTTGCAAGAGAAAAGCCGCGTGAGGCACGACATGTCAAAGGATGTGAGCCGCTCAATCTCAGCTTGCGGCGTATGCGTGGAGTAGGTGATTCCGACCATCATGCAATTCTCACAGCCGCCTGGCCTACCCGCCTTATAGTAGGGATGCTGGGCCAGATCGTCATCTGCGCCACGCACATGCCCACCGCCCTCGGTGTCACGGAGCGCCTGCTGGCTGGTCGCCCCCACGATAAGGAGGTAGCCTTCGTCTTCGGGGGCTAGTAAATTCGGCGGGACTTGAACGTTGACGTAGACGTTGGTCCTCCAGATGGTTCCGTCTTGGACAACAAACGCGAAATAAATGATGGAGTATCGGCCCCCCAGCCAGCGGTAGAGGCTGTAAGCCTTGTGGCGTATCAGCCAATCGAGCGTTTCTGGTTTGAGAAAATGAAAGGCGCGCTCACTTTCATCCGTCAGCCTGATCGCGTAACGACAATCCTTCGCCGTGCAGGTTCCGTCGTAGTGCCCCCACGCGCCCCAGCGGTTCATTAACTGTTGAGCGTCGGCCCAGTTGCTTTGGTAGAGGCGAATCTGGTGCATGTCGGCCATCAGGCGTTCAGCGCGCCAGCGAAGCAGGAGCTGCTGAAGCTGGACCGCCGCGAATGCGATCTGGACCAGAGCCAATGCGGCCATAAGAGCAACCCGGAGAATGCGCAGAGTCCACTTCATGGGGGTCATTATTCACTTAGACACCGAGGGGCGTGAAACTGCTCCGGGCTGCAGCGCGCGGCGTCAAGACGGCGATCTTCCTGATTTCGAGGATGGGCATATCCATTTTCACCCATTTTCACCCAATTGTCTCCATTGAATATCTGATTGGGAACCCTGTCCGGGAATGCGTGTTCCTGAGGCTGCTTATCCCAGGCCCAGGCGCTTCATGGCCACCCTGGGCAGGGCGGAGCCGGTCTTTTCGAGGACCCACCTGGCGACGGCCAGCCAGAGAGCGCAGCCGAGGAGCAGCAGGGCGAGGTCTGTCCAGCGGATTTGCGCGGCGAGGTGGGGATGGAAGAGGGGACCGGGCAGGAGGGCGAGGCCGAAGAGAACAGCCCAGACGGCGGCGCCGGCGGTGAATGCGGCGGCCAGGCAGCGGCCAAGCTCGGCGTAGTCGAGGCTGGCGAGGGAAACCATGCGGCGCTGGTGGAGCAGGACGGCGATGGTCAGGGTCTGGAGGGCGATGCCGAGGTCGGAAGCGACGGCCAGGCCCATGGCTCCGTGCCAACGGTAGAAGGCCGCGTAGATGGGCCAGGAGATTAGCGTGACGGCGGTTCCGGCGGCCATGGGGACGAAAGTGTTGCCCGCGGCGTAAAAGGCGCGCGCGTAGATGGCCTGCGCGGACCAGAGAAACATGGCGACGGAGAAGACGGCGAAGTAGGCGGCGCACTCGCGGGCGTCGCCGGAAGAGAAGCGGCGGCCGATGAAGAGCAGTTCAACGAGCGGGGCGGCGAGGGCAACCATGCCGGAGGTTGCGAGCAGGCCCAGGGCGGCTACGCGGGAGACCGAGTCGGCCACGCTGACGGCGAACTCGTAGCGTTTTTCCTGCGACCAGAGGCTGGCGAAAAACGGCATGGAGGCCGCGCCGGCGGCCTGCGCGAGGACGGCCATGGGCGCGGTGAAAAGCTGCTTGGCATAGCTCATGAGCGAGACTGCGCCGCTGGTGGTGGAGGCGAAGTGAGCGATGATCCAGCCATCGGCAGTGACCAGCGAGACGCCGACCATGAGGGGAAGAGAGAGGCGCACCCACTCGCGCAGTCCTTCATCTTCGGTGTCGAGAATTGGCCGGTAGCGCGTGCCAGCGCGGCGGGCGAAGAGCCAGTTGAGGAAGAACGGCCCCAGGAATGCGCCCGCGACCGTGCCGATGGCCAGCGAAGAGACGCCGATGCGCCGGGAGAGCAGCAGGCCGCCGACGATGGTTCCCAGGCCGTAGATGAGCGGGGCCACAGCCTGCACGCTGAATTGCTTGCGCACCAGCAGAACCGCGCCGAAGACTCCGCCGGCGAAGAAGAACAACTGCGCGGGAAGCAGAATGCGCGTGAGGTGGACGCAGAGGGCTGCTTTCTCAGCATTGAAGCCGTTGAACCACCAGCGGATGTACCAGGGTGCGAAGATTTCGGCCAGCACGATGGCGCTGCCCAGCACCAGGTACATGGTGGTCAGAATCACCGACAGCGAGCGCTCGCCCTGCTCTTCGCGGCCGGTGTCGCGATAACGGGTGAGGATGGTGACGAAGGTGATGGAGGCGGCCCCGCCGACGAGGAAGTAGGAGATCATGTCGGGCAGGACAAAGGCGGCGTTGAGGGCGTCCGCTTCGACCCCGCGGCCAAAGAGCCAGACGATGTATTGGACCCTCACCAGGCCGATGATGCGCGACAGGAAGGTGGAGACCATGAGGATGACGGTTGCCGAGAAGGCGCTGTGGGTGTGCGAGGGGCGCAGCAGTCCCAAAGCGCGGGCCCACCGGGAGTGCGCAGGCGGGGAGGGTTGAGTTGGAGGCGAACCGGCCACTGGAGTTGATTCTATCGGGGGCGTCTGCCTCCGAGGCCCGGATTATGAGCTGCGGGACCTTGAAGGTATCTGTTCTTTCCACCCATGGCGATGTCGGGAATTGCGGTGCAACCGCCCTGTTTCCCGAGTATTCTGTCCGTTGGAGGCACTGCGTGCGGCGGACTTTCTGGTTACGATTGGTGCTCTGGATTGGGGTCGGGGTGAGCGCTTCGGCCCAGACCATTCACGGGCGCGAGGGCATCGTGCTGCCTGCGCCGCCGCCGGTTGAGGCTGTGCCGGTGAGCGACGATTATTTCGGAACAAAAATCGCCGACAGCTACCGCTGGCTGGAGGACGCCAAGAGCCCGGAGACGCGCGAGTTCATCGACGCGGAGAACGCGTACACGGCTCGCTACATGAAGCAGGCGAGCATACGGCCGCAGGCGCTGGACGACCTGGATGCGCTGGAGAACGTATCGGAGGCGGGCGCGCCGATCGAACGCGCGGGCAGCTATTTCTTCCGCAAGCGGCTGGCCGGGGAGCAGCAGTTCTCGATTTATGTGCGGCATGGGTGGGTGGGGTCGCCTCAAAAAGGCTCGCCGGAGAAGGGCCCGGCTGGAAAGAACCCTGCCGGCGCGAATTCTGCGGCCGTGAAGCCGGATGAGCGCCTCGTTGATCCCTCGAAGCTGACGCGCGATCCGAACACTTCGGTTGGAATTGACGATGTGTCTCGCGACGGGTCGCTGCTGGCTTACTGGATACGGCAGGGCGGCGCGGACGAGGCCAGCGTTCACGTTCTGGATGTGAAGACCGGCAAGGCGCTGGAGGACGAGCTGCCAGCGGCCCGGTACCTGAGCGTTGCGTTCGCGCCGGATGGGCAGAGCCTCTACTACGCGCGCAACGACAAGCAGGGCACGCTGCTCTACCAGCACGTTCTGGGGACGCGCATCGCACGCGACACGCTGATGTTTGGCCACGAGTTCAGGGGGGAGCCGCTGGAGGGGAACGATTTGTTCTCGGGTGTGGTGACCGACGATGGGCGGTACCTGGTGGTGGAGATCAGCCGCGGAGTTCCGGCGCGGCGGGAGGACATTGTCTTTCGCGACCTGACCAAGCCGGACTCGCCTTTCGATGTGCTGGTCTGGGGGCTGGACTCGCGGTTTCACGCCATCTGGGCCAGAGGCGCGTGGTACGTGAAGACCGACTACCAGTCGCCTAAGGGACGGATTTTGAAGGCCGATCCAGGGATTCTGCCCGACGTGTGGAAGACGATTGTGCCGGAGGGGCCGGACGTGATCGATGCATGGTCGATTGTGGGCGGCAAGATCTATTTGAACCGGCTGAAGGATGTGAGGACGGAGACCTCGATCTATGCGCTGGATGGGAAGCAGGCCGGAACGGTGGAGTACGAGGGGATCGGCACGGCCTCGGCAGTGGGCGGGCGCAGCACGGATCGGTACGGCTATTTTTCGTTCTCTTCGTACATTGTGCCGCCGACCATCTACCGGCTGGATACGGTGACGGGCAAGCGCGAGGTGTTTTTCCAGTCGAAGGCGCCGTTCGAGACCAGCGAGTACGAGTTGAAGCAGGTGTTCTTGAAGTCGAAGGATGGGACGCGGGTTCCCATGTTCATTGCCGGCAAAAAGGGGCTGAAGATGGACGGGAGCGAGCGGCTGCTGATGACCGGTTACGGCGGCTTCAACCAGAGCGTGACGCCGCGCTGGAACCCGGCCTGGGCGTGGTGGATGGAGCAGGGCGGCTGGTTTGCCGTGCCCAACCTGCGCGGCGGCGGCGAGTATGGCGAAGCCTGGCACGAGGCGGGAATGTTTTCTGGTAAGCAGAACGTCTTCGACGACTGGTTTGCCGCGGCGGAGTTTCTGATTGCCGACAAGTACACTGCGCCGGAGCACTTCGCCATTTCGGGCCGGTCGAACGGTGGGCTGCTGATGGGGGCTTCCATTACCCAGCGGCCGGAGCTGTTTTCGGCGGTGTGGTGCGGCTATCCGCTGCTGGACATGCTGCGCTACCAGAAGTTCAAGGTGGGCTCCTACTGGACCACGGAGTACGGCACGGCGGAAAACGAGAAGCAGTTTGCCTATCTGCTCAAATACTCTCCTTACCAGAACGTGAAGGCCGGAACGGCTTATCCGGCGGTGATGTTCTTCACCGTCGACAGCGACACGCGGGTGGACCCGCTGCACGCGCGCAAGATGACGGCGCTGCTGCAGGCGGCGCCGTCGGGCGGTCGGCCGATTCTGCTGCACTATAGCCTTGCGGGCGGACACTCGGCCGGGGTGAGCGTAGACCAGCAGGTGCAGGACGACGCCGACCAGCTGACGTTCCTTTGGACGGAAACGGGACAGGCGGACAGGCGGGCGGCTCATCCGTAGGGAAATCCGTGCCAAGGTGCTGGACGCAGGGTTTTTCCGGGAAGACCGGCTTTTCAACGGGCAGCCTGATGGAGGAGGTCGAGGACGCCACGGCTATTTGCAGCCCCGGCGGCGTACCAGAAGTACCTGCGGGAGAGGTACTCAAGAGAATAGTCCGGGCGTAACCTCATGCCATTGGTAATCGTTTCCGATAAGGGAGGTGCGGGACCTGAGAAGCGCGCCCAAGGGGCGACGCCCCTGGCCAATACCGTGAAGATCGAGCGCGGAGAGATCGGGGAAGTCGCTTGCGGGCCCCTTCTAAGCCGGTAAGCAGAGGAAAGCCATCTCCGGCTGGGATCGTGCTTGCGAGAAAATCGCCGGGCCGGAGTGGACATGCCTCATGTAGAGTTGGAGACCGAAACAATCGATTCTGAACAGGAAGCTGCCCGGCTGGCCGCCCTGGCTTCAACAGGGATTCTGGATAGCGAACCCGAAGCCAGCTACGACGCCATCACACGTATCGCAGCAGAGTATTTCCAGGCCGTCTCGGCCGGCCTCGGTTTTGGCGACGAGGGCCGCGTTTGGATCAAATCGTCCTGGGGCCCGCACGTTCGCGAGTTGCCGCGGAAGAACTCCATCTTTGAACGGGTACTCGCGGAAAACGGTCCGGTCATCGACTCGGGCGCCTGGACGCAGGCCCAAATCGAGCAGCAGCCATTGGTCCCCAAGCTGCTGAACGCCGTCTTTTTTGCCGCGGCGCCGGTGCGCTCCCACGACGGCAAGATTCTCGGGGTGCTGACGCTCTTTTTCAGCGAGCCTCGTGGCGGACTGGTTCCGGATGAGCTGCGCATGCTGGAGAATCTGGCCGATATTGTGGCCAACCAACTGGAACTGCGCCGGATGCGCAATGCCTTTGCGTCCCACAGCAGTCGCCGGCCCCGCAACTCCACCGACAGTACAGGCGCAACACGCAGCTGGCCGCGCCATCACGATCTGCGCCGCGCCCTGGACCAGCGCCAGTTTGTGCTCTACTACCAGCCGGAAGTGGAACTGACGACCCGCAAGATCGTCGGACTGGAGGCCCTGATCCGCTGGGAGCATCCGGAGCGCGGGCTGATTCCACCCATGGAGTTCATTCCCCTGGCCGAGGAGAGCGGGATGATTCTGCCCATCGGCGACTGGGGACTCTCCGAGGCCTGCAATCAGATTCAGCGGTGGTGCCGCGAGGACAGGCGGCACCACTCGCTGCGTGTATGCGTCAACCTGTCCGCGCGGCAGTTCTCCCGCCACGGGCTGGCCGACCACGTCGAGGCCTTGCTGGTTCAATTCGGCATCTCCAGCCGCCAGCTGGGCCTCGAGATGACGGAGTCCAGCCTGATACCGAACATGCCGATTGCGCTGGAAGTGCTGGGCAGCCTGCGCCGGCTGGGCGTGTCGCTGCTGATGGACGACTTCGGCACCGGCTACAGCTCGCTGAACCACCTGCACTCGTTTCCGTTCGACGTGCTGAAGATCGACCGCTCGTTCGTGGGGCGGATGACGGAAGGGGATCAGCCCCTGCAGATTGTGCGGACCATCATCGAGCTGGCCCGGGTGTTGGGGATGGATGTGGTGGCGGAGGGAATTGAGACCACCGAGCAGTACCATCTGCTGCGGCAACTGGGCTGCCGGTTCGGGCAGGGGTTCCTGTTTGCTCGGCCCTTGTCGGCAGAGGCGGTGACCCGCCTGCTGCGGCTGCCTGGGAGGGTGTTGCCGGACCCGGAGGCGCTCGAGCTGGCCGCGAGTTGAGTGGGGCAGTCCCGATTTGGGATGAAACAACGGTGTTCCGCAACCGGAATGAGTGAGCCGGGCAGCCGCGGAATCTGCTCACGCCCGTGGGGCAGGGACCGGTATGCTGCAAGGCATGCAGCAGCCAAGCCCATCGGCGCCCTCCGCCGCCTCCGCCACATTTGCGGGTTTGCTGGCTTCGCTCGCCACACCGGCGCCAACGCGCAAGCCCGCCTGGAACGATGACGATCTTGAGGACGATGTGGCGACGCTGAGCTACGACCGCGCACTGCGCGCCCACGCCCGCTACAAAGCGCCCGAGCCCAACGACCGGCCACTCACCCAACCTCAGGATCCGGGATCTGCCCGCCGCTTTGAGGAGCCTCCAGCCGAGGCCGGCCTGGCCGCTAAACCGGCGGCCCCGCAGGGAGCGGCTCCCTCGAGCGCGGACGCGGAACCGGAGGCTGCGCACGACACTGCGACAGCGCAGGACTGGAACCTGAAATGCGCCAGCATCACGATCCGGCTGACCAAAGCAGAATGCGATCAGCTGCGCAAGCGCGCCGCGGAGGCAGGACTCACGGTTTCAGCCTACATGCGCTCCTGCACCTTTGAGGCGGAACGATTGCGGGCGCTGGTGAAAGACACATTGGCGCAGTTGCGGACTGAGCCAGGCAAAGCGGAAACGGCCGAAGCGGGTGGCGAGCGGCGGAGCTGGCGTCAACGGCTGGCCCGGTTGTTGCCACATCGGCGCGACGGCGAGGCTGCCGCCCAGGCCTGATCATTCGACTTCCAGCAATAGGCATTTCAGGTATTCGGTTTCCGGCAGGTTGAGGACCACGGGGTGGTCGAGTGCGGCGCCGCGGCGCTCCAGCAGGCGCACACGCCGGCCGGCATCGACTGCGGCTGAAGCCACGGTGGCTTCAAGCTCTGCCCAGCCAACGTGGTGCGAACAGGAGCAGGTGACCAGCAGGCCGCCGGGGCGGAGCATCTTGAGGGCGCGCAGGTTGAGCTCCTTGTAGCCGCGCAGGGCCCCCTCGACCGCGCGGCGGGTTTTGGCGAAGGCGGGTGGATCGAGAACGATGGCGTCGAAGGTCTGGCCGGAGTCGGACCAGCCGCGGAGGATCTGGAAGGCGTCGCCCTCGACCCAGTCCACCTCAGCTTTCATACGGGCGCGGTTGGCGGCGAAGTTGCGCTCGGCGACTTCAAGCGAGGAGCGGGAGGCGTCGATGCCCGTGACCTGGGCGCAGACCTGGGCCAGATGGAGGGCAAAGCCGCCCTGGTAGCAGCAGACGTCGAGGGCGCGGCCAGTTGTGCCAAGGGTCTGTGCCCAGCGCTCGGCGGCGGCGTAGTTGTCGCGCTGGTCGAGGAAGGCGCCTGTCTTCTGCCCGGCATTGGCATCGTATTGAAACAAAAGGCCGTTGAGGCGGAACTGGGTGCTGGTGGCCCCACCCGCGCCACTTGGAGCCTCGCCTTCAGCGGCGAACAGAGGCTCCAAATTGGGCGCGCTGAGGCCTTCCAGCTCTCGCATGCGGGGGTCGGGGCGCTCGAGAATGGCGGCGGGGGATAGCTCTTCGCGGATGACGCGCACACAGACTTCCCGCACGGCGGTTGAATCCACGCCTTTGGCAAGAAGCTGCAGAATCACGAGGTTGCCGTACTTGTCTGCCACCAGGCCGGGGAGTTCGTCGGCCTCGCTGAAGCAGAGGCGGCAGGAGTCGGTCTGGTCATTGAGCAGGGGTTTGCGCCGGTGAATGGCGTGGCGGAGGCGGACGGCGAGCAGATCGAGCCAGGCCGGCTCGCCGATGGCCTCGCGGGAGATCAGCCGCAAGGCGATCTGCGAGGAGGGGCTGTAAAGCGCGGTGCCGAGCAGAAGGCCGCGGGAGTCGGCCACGGGCAGGAGCGCGGGCGGGTTGTCTGATGCGTTTGCGGGCAGTTCAATTGACTCGATGTCGGAGGCGTAGACCCAGAGATGGCCGGCACGCAGGCGGTCGGCGGCGCGGCGGTTGAGGAGGGCGCCAAGGCTGGGTCTGGGGCTGCGGGCGGGCGGTTTCGGCTGCGGGTGGGGTGGTAAGGAGGGCTGGCCCCCGGGGTACACCTCTCGCTCGAGTTCGCGGCCTTCCAAGCGTTTGACAAGGGGAGGTTTCTCGTGAATCCGGTCAAAAGGCGCCTGGGGCTTGAGTTTGCCAGGCGCCTTTTGATTCGAAACAGGTCGTGGGTTGCGCGGCTTCATCTTTTACTCCCTTGACCGGGAGCGAATGGGCCGCCGGCCCCTACTTCACCTGAAGGGTCTCCAGGTAGCGGCTCAAATTGCTGATTCTGAGCATCCTGTCCTGGGAGTTTGTCTGGTTCATCTTACCAAGGATCGGTCCCCATACGGGCATCTCGGCCGTTCCGTGCGACGCAATCTGCGCACCGTTCTGCAGCACCGTAACGATGTGGGTATCGGGGAATTTTCCGTGGTTGTTCCTGCTGAGGACCGTCAAGTCGGTGGGCGGCGCCTTCAACGCGGCGGCAACGGGCCCCTGGCCTCTGCCGTCCACGCCATGACACGGCGCGCAATAGTTTGAGTACATTTGCTTGCCACTGGTTGGCGAGGTCTTGTTCACAGGAATGGTTACTTTTGCATTGGATTGATCTGCATAGCTCATACCCACCGCCAGCGTTGCGGTCAGGGCTGTAACTAAGAGGTGCTTCAACATAAGTTCCTCGGTTCTGGACCCTTAGTCCGAAGGGGACTTTACTCCTTGGTTGGGGTACTTAGGATGTGACGGCAAACACACTGCAGGCGTTCTAGCGACACCGACGTACCAATAGCGGAGAGGCTAGGATTTCATTGCATAAGCCGTAAATTGCGGAGCGTTTGAGATGATGGATCGCCGGGCATCTCGGAACTTATGTTTTGTCTGGGTAGGACGTTGATTGGTTCATTCTTACCTCATAGTTAGAAGGCAAGAGTACTGTTTTGAAAACTGTTGGAAGCAAGTATTTGAGCTTCATGGTTCCGGCGCCGGAATTGAGGCCGGAGACTGGGTGCGACTTATCAATACAACTAAAGTTGCGTAAGGCGGCGGCGCCATTGCCGTGAGGAGTTTCTTCTGGGGCAGATTGCGGCCCCGGAGTGGGGCTGAAGCGCCGTTTCCGGCAGCGAGGTGCGGGCTAAACGCATGCGGCCTATAATGAAGTATGGCGAGTGCCCGGCAGATCATCCCGGCTGATGCTGAAAGCGCGCCCCGGGTTCCTGCTGGGGAGCCGCAGTCGGTGCCGCGCGCCGCGGAGCCAGCCCCGCCGCAACGCCTGATCGATCAGCGATTTGAAGCCCTGCTCCGGCAGGTACAGGCCAATCGTCCCAGTGAAGATGTTTCCCTGATTCGCAAGGCCTGGGAGTTTTGTGTCCAGCATCATGAGGGGCAGATGCGGGCTTCCGGTGAGCCCTACATCGTCCACCCTCTGGAAGTGGCCGAGGTGCTGGCGGAGCTGAAGATGGATGCAACGGCCATTGCCGCGGGCCTGCTGCACGATGCGGTTGAAGATACGCCGGCCACCAACGCGGAGATCGAGGCGGAGTTCGGCGACCAGGTGGCGCACATCGTCGAAGGCGTTACCAAGATCGACAAAATCCAGTTTGCCAACCGCGAGGACCGCCAGGCTGAAAACGTTCGCAAGATGCTGCTGGCCATGGTCTCCGATGTGCGTGTGGTCCTCATCAAGCTGGCCGACCGCCTTCACAACATGCGCACGCTGGAGCACCTGAAGCCGGATCGCCAGGAAGCGATTGCCCGCGAGACCCAGGACATCTACGCTCCGCTGGCGCACCGCCTGGGCATGGGCAAGGTGCGCGGCGAGCTCGAAGACCTGGCCTTCCGCTATACCGATCCGGTGAGCTACGAGAAGGTGGCGGCTGCTGTCGAGGCCAGGCGCATCGAGGGCGAGCAGTTTCTGCACAGTGTGGAAGACACGCTGGTAGAGCAGCTGCGCGAAAACAACATCGAGGCGCGGGTGGAGTGGCGCATCAAGCGGCTCTACTCGATTTACCAGAAGATCGAGCGTTCCAAGGTCTCCTTCGACCAGGTCTACGATCTGCTGGCGCTGCGCGTGATCACCCAGGATGTGGCCTCCTGCTACGCGGTTTTCGGGCTGATTCATACGCTGTGGCGGCCGGTGCCGGGGCGCATCAAGGACTTTATCGCCATCCCGCGCGCCAACCGCTACCAGTCGCTGCACACCACGGTGATGGGCGCGGGCGGGCACCAGTTCGAGGTGCAGATCCGCACCGAGGAGATGCACCGCATCGCCGAAGAAGGCATCGCGGCGCACTGGAAGTACAAGGCCGGGGACGGGTCGGTGACGGCCCGCGACGAGGAGCGGCTCAACTGGATTCGCCAACTCGTCGAGTGGCAGAAGGAGATGACCGACCCCAACGAGTTCCTCTCCAGCCTGAAGATGGACCTCTACCCGGACGAGGTCTATACCTTCACGCCCAAGGGGAAGGTGGTGGTAGTGCCGGCCGACGGTACACCGGTGGACTTTGCCTACACCATCCACACAGAGGTAGGGCACACCTGCGTGGGGGCCAAGGTGAATGGCCGCATGGTGCCGCTGCGTACCAAACTGCGGACCGGCGACATTGTCGAGATCGTCACCCAGAAGGACCACAAGCCGAGCCGCGACTGGCT
>Ga0209517_10008104_pt1 | contig 12382 bp, 10 predicted proteins | sample PeaSoiMetSII2010_FD_187695 | JGI IMG/M metagenome (GOLD analysis project Ga0209517, IMG submission 187695) | Peat soil microbial communities from Weissenstadt, Germany - SII-2010 (SPAdes) (version 2) | ecosystem: Environmental > Terrestrial > Soil > Wetlands > Peat | place: Germany...
TGCCTCAAGAACGCCAACATCCAGACCATCGGCGAGCTGGTGCAGAAGACCGAGGCCGAGATGCTGCGCACCAAGAACTTCGGCCGCAAGTCGCTCAACGAGATCAAGGAAATTCTCGCCAACATGGGCCTGTCCCTCGGCATGCGCATCGATGCGCACGGCCGCCTGGTTGCGCCGCCGCCGCCGGTTGGCGGCGCTTTGCCGGACTACGGCCCGGAAGAAGACAATGTGCCGGATTCGATCGAGGGATAGCTCATGAGACACCCAGGGGTACCCCAATGAGACACAAGGTTGCCGGATTCAAGCTGAAGCGGCCCGTAGACAGCCGCAACGCGCTATTGCGCAATCTCGCGACGAGCGTGATCCTGCAGGAGCGCATCATCACCACGGTTCCCAAGGCCAAGGCGGTGCGGCCGCTGGTCGAGAAGATGATCACGCTGGCCAAACAGGACACGCTCCATTCGCGGCGACAGGCGGCGGCCGTGCTGCGCACGCCGGCCTCGGTGAAGAAGCTGTTCGATTCGCTGGGGACGCGCTTCGGGCAGCGCCATGGCGGCTACACGCGGATTACCCGCCTGGGCCCGCGCAAAGGCGACGGCGCCGAACAGGCCATGATCGAGCTGGTGGGTTCGGAGCTGGTGAAACGGGCCGCCGATCGCGCCAAACGCCGCGAGGAGCGTCTGAAAGCGCAGCGCGAAGGCCGCGAGCCCGAAGAAAAAGCCGAAGAGTAGGACGGCGCGCCCAGGTCCGTATGACGCTAGACGAACTGAGGGCGGCGAAAGGCGACACGATCTTAGCCATAGCGCGCCGCCATGGGGTGACGGACATCAAGGTGTTCGGTTCGTTCGCTCGCGGCGAGGCCCGCGACGACAGCGATTTGGACTTGCTGATCGAAGCGGGGGGGCACACGACCGCATTTTTTCCGGGCGGCCTGGTGGCGGACTTGGAAGAAGCTCTCGGCCGGCACGTCGATGTTGTGGAAGAGCAGGGGCTTCACCGGCTACTGCGCGCCCAGGTTCTCCGGGAAGCGGTGCCTCTTTGAAAGGCGACTCGTGCACGATTATCTTGGCCTCAACCTCGCACGCATCTGGCACATCGTTTCGATGGATTTGCCGGTATTGGAGCAACAGATGAAGACCATCCAGGCGGAATTGGGCGACGCGGGCTGAGCGGATTCCGGTGTACTGCCAAGTGGAAACAGTAAATGAACTCCGATTATACTGGAGTTCTCCACATGAACACCTCTTTCCAAATCGTGGTCTGCGGCAGCGTCGTCCCCGACCCCTTGCAGACGCTGGAACCGGTAATCGGGCCCGCCGGTCCAGCCCTCAAGAATGAAATGATGCTGCCGGCCATACTGGATCCCTGGGCCGGCCACGCGCTCTACGAGGCGGCCCACCTGGCGCGCCAGGCGGCGGGCAGCAAGGTCTGGCTGGTCAGCCTGGGGCCCAAGGCCAAACTCCAGCAGGTCATGATGACCATCGCGCAAAAGGTTCCATTCGAGCTGGTGGCGCTGGACGGGCCCGCTTCCGGCTTCTCCGACTCGTTTGAGACGGCGGCGGCGCTGGCCGGAGCCATCGGCGGCATCGCGGGGCTCGACCGCGCGCGGCTCCTGCTCTACGGCGGATGGGAATCGGCATCGCGGGGCGCCGGTTCGACCTTGCAGATGGTGGGCGAACGGTTGGGAATTACGGAACAGTTTCAGGGCGTGGACCAACTCACGGTGCGGGACGACGGCAGTTTCGAAGTGCTGGAACGCATCGAAGCCGGGCGTCACCAGGTCTCGGTATGTGAGGGGCCGCCGGCCGTGCTGGGGTGGGCCACGGGCCACCTGCCGGAGCCGCGCAACAATCCGCAGGTGGGGATGGTGAATATGCGGACCGTCATGCCGGCGCTGCAACGCGCCAAAGCAGCGGCGATCGCCAATACCGGGCTGCGCTTCGCTTCGGTGAGTCTGCCCAAACAACAGCGGGCCACCAGGATTGTGAAGCATATGCCGGCCGAAGAAATTGCCCGAGAGATCGTGGCGTGGGTTGGCGAGGAATAACGTGGAACCGATCCTTCTGTTGGCTCATACGGAACCCGATGGCACGCTGTCGAAGCCGGCCCTGGAGGCTCTGGCAGCGGCCCTGGCGCTGGGCGGCGAACTGTCTGTCGGATTGGTGGGCACCGCGGTCGAGCCGGCCGCGAGCCAGATTGCAGGGTGCGGAGCCGCGCGATTCCTGGGCGTGAGCGGCGAGGCGTTTGGGCGGCCCCGGTACGGGACCGATGCGGCCGCCGCGGAAGCACTGTGCCGGGCCTCGGGCGCGGCGATCGTGATGGCTCCTTCCACCTCGCGATGGGCGCGCGCGCTCCCCGGCGTAGCCTACCGGCTGGGTGGACGCGTTGATACGCACGTCACGCACGTCACGCACGTCGCCAACCTCGCGGCGGGCGACGGCACGCCGGCGGTCACGCGATGGTTCTACCGGCAACGCATGGAAGCCGTACTGACGCGCTCCGAACGGCCTTGGATGATTCTGCTGGACTCAGGCTGTGTGGCGCCTTGGAGTGCGCCCGGGCCGCCGGGAACCGCGGCAGTAGAAGCCGTCGCGGTGGAAGTTCCGCCCACCCGCACCACGGTCACCGGGATACAGGCGCCGAAAGCCGATGAGCAGACGATTCGTCCGGACGCCAAGTTGCTGTTCGTGGCGGGGGCAGGCTGGACCAAGAAGCAATCCGACGGAGCGGTACACGCTGCCGAGGCGGAAGGACTGATCCTGGGATTTCTGCGCGCGGCCAAGGCTTCGCTCGGCGGCAGCAAGTCGCTGGTGGACCTGAGCGGCGAGGGTGAGGCGGTGCTACGGTGCATGACGCACCTGAACCAGATCGGCCAGACGGGCGCGACCCCGAGGCATCCCAAGGGACTCTCCACCTGCTGTCATGGCGAGGAGCCGCACGTGGTGGGTTGGCGCTTCGTGAACCAGCGCCGCGCGATCAACCTGGACGCCAACTGCGGCTGGGCGCGCGGAAAGGCCGACGTGCTGTACGTGGCGGACGCGTTCGAGGTCATGCGCCAGGTGAACCGGTTGTTGGGCGCTGAGTAATCCACGGCACGCCGATCTCGTGCTCGATGAAGCACGCCCGCGCGGATCCACCGATCTCAAGAGGCGCGTATCGCCGCCCCACCGCCCTTGCCATAAAGAATGCTGCGATTTAATCTCAAGGGATAATAGGCGTATGGAGACGCATCCGACACCATTGGATCCACTCTTGAACGGGACGAACAATGGCGCAAGCCCCAACTGGGCTCCAATACTGGGGCGGTGGGAGATCACCGAAACAAGCCAGAAATTCCGTGGCGAATGGCAGAATGCTGGCGTTCAGGGCCAACTGTTTCCGATCGGCTTGGCCGTGAGCAATGTCGGCATGCAGAATGGAATGTGCCGGGTGCAAGTGCGATTCTCGGCGCCCTTTGGTGGGGAGAGCGTTCAGGCCGGCGGCATTGTTCTAGGGTACCGCTCCCCGGAGCAGCACTACGTATTTGCCGAGCTGGGCGCAGCATTCAGCGCATATTCGATTGGAGAATACGTGAGCGGGTTCGGATGGAGGCTTCTCGTCGCCACTGGCCAACTCCAGAACCTCAAGAGCGATCGAGACTATGCGCTCCAGGTCAATCTCTCGGGCCAGGAACTGAAGGTGCTGGTGGATAGCGTTCCCGTGATGCAGCGCCTTCTGGCTCACCCTCTCGAAGGTCGGCAGGTCGGCCTGATCGCAGCGGGCAGTCAAGAGGTTACGTTTTCCGATTTCGCCGTCTGGAGTGGCCGGCCGAAGGCCTTTGTTGTAATGCAGTTCGCCGAGCCCTATCACACCTTCTACCGTGAAGTCATCCAGAACCAAGCGGAGGCGGCGGGATTCGAAGTCGTCCGCATAGATGAGAAGGCTGGGCCTGGAGTCATTTTTCAGGACATTCAACGAGAGATAGAACGGGCGGAGATCGTCATCGCAGAGATAACTCCTGCCAACCCGAACGTCTTCTACGAACTGGGTTACGCCCATGCCCTCGGGAAACCCACCATCCTGTTCGCGCGGCGGGAAGCAGAATTGCCGTTTGACATCCGGAGTTTCAGGGTAGTCTTCTACAACGATACGATCGGCGGCAAGGCTGAAGTTGAGCAGAGTCTGCGGAGGCACCTGGAGGCAATCGCCGGCACGTAGACTACGGCCACCCACCCACAACTTCATCCCCAGCAATGGGTTAATATTGTTTTACCAATGCCAGTATTCCGGCCCCTTTTGGTCCTTTTCCTCAGTGCATTACCGTCCCTGGCTGCCACGTTCGGAACGGTCGTCGCCCACGCCCAGCCCCTCGCCGATCTCGTGCTCGACGAAGCGCGCAAGCGCATCTACGTCGTCAATACCGCCTCCAACCAGGTGGAAGTCTACGCCACCAACACCAATCCGCCACGCCAGACCAACATCATCAAGACCGACTCGGTTCCTCTCGCCATCGCCATGTCGCGGTCCGGCAACTCGCTCTACGTGGTCTGCTATAGCGCCTCCTCGCTGGACGTCATCGACCTCACCTCGTCCACTTTCGCCTCCCGATCCATCACCCTCGCTGCCAGCCCCGAAGGCCTGGCGGTAGGGTTCAACGAAAAGGTCCTCATCAGCACCATCGGCACCGGCGCGGGGCAGGACGTACTCATCACTTTCGATCCTACGGTAGCCGCTTCGCAGGCCCTCGGCACCGTGGTCATCGCGCCGCCGGCTCCCTCGGCGCCAACATTGCCCCCGCCCAACGGCGCCATGGCGCTGGCCAGCCACGCTCGCCTCCAGGCTTCGCAGGACGCCCGGACCATCATCGGCGTCCACGACCAGGCTAACAACACCCGGACGGTCTTCGTCTTCGACGTGAATTCGAACACCATCTTGGCCAGCCGCAACATCCCCGTGATTTCGCCGGTGGTCGCGGTCTCCCCGGACGCTACCCGATTTCTCTCCGGGCCGACCCTCTTCGAGACCTCCACGCTGCTGGTCCTGGCGCAACAGAACACCACCAACTCCCCGTTTGTCTTCCCCGCCGGTGCCACTTTTAATAACCAGACCAGCCAGGGCGGCGCCGTCTACGCCCAGACCGCTTCCGGCCAGGTGCTGGTCACCGGCTACAACATCGTTCCCGTCCAGAACCCGGCTCTTGCGACGAACACCAGCCAACTGCTCTTCAACAATCCCAACAACATGCTGATCGAGCTGGGAATTCAAATCCCCGAGATGCTCAGCGGCAAAATGGTCATCACCTCCGATAGCGCCACTATTTATGCGCTCTCGCAGTCCGGCTTCACGGTCCTGCCGATCGGAACCCTGTCGCAGTTTCCGATTGCCATCCCCGATACGAATGTGGTCCTCCTGGCCAGCGATCAGTGCGGCGTCACCGCGGCCCAGAACTCCGCGGTCATTCCGGTGCGCAATACCGGCGGCAGGACCCTCACGGCCACCGTGCAGGTGCTCACCGCCGCGTCCACATCGGTAACGGTGCGCGTCGCCTCCCGGTCTTACGGCGGCGACGTCACCGCTCAGTTCAGCTCCGCCGCCGCCCGCACCATCGGGACCGCCGCTCCCGACCAGCTCCTGATCCAGTCGTCGGAAGCCGTCAACATCGTGCCCAACGTGCGCGTCTTCCAGAACAATCGAAACTCCGAAGCGCGCGGGACCATCATCCCCGTGGACATCGGCGCCACCACCACCGGCCTCACCGACATGCTGGCGGACACGGCGCGGCAGAGGCTCTACATCGCCAATCCCGGTCTGAACCGCATCGAAATCTTCGACATGCAGAAGCAGCAGTTCCTCACCCCGATCCCCGGGGGACAATTGCCGCGGTCGCTGGCTTTCGGAACTGACGGCAACACCCTTTACGTGGCGAACAGCGGCAGCGAGACCATCAGCATCGTGGATCTGACTCAGGGGGCCGTGGTGGGGCGGGTGAGCCTTCCCCCCATCCCTGTGAACGCCGCGTTCGCGATCCTCACGCCCATGGTCCTCGCCTCCAGCCAGCACGGCCCGCAAGTCATCATGTCGGACGGGACTCCGTGGAAGATCGTGGGCAATACCCTGACGCCGCGCACGCTCAACACCAACATCGTCGGAACTGCCAAGTCGGTCCCGGCGCCTCAAACCATGGCGGCAACTCCCGACGGGGCCTACGTCCTGCTGCTGGCGGGGAATGGCTCGGCGTATCTCTATGATGCCAGTGTGGACGATTTCGTGAGCACGCGTTCGGTCATCCCCACTCCCATCCAGGGCTATTACGGCCCGATTGCCGCTGGACCCAATGGGCAATACTACCTGGTCAACGGCCAAGTGCTGAATCAAGCCCTTACCCCCATCGGTACCGCCGCCGGCACTACCGGTCCGGTGAGCGGAGGCGGGCTGCCCTCGCCTTCCGGTCCGACCGTGTCGGCGCGGCCGGTTTCGGCGGTGGCGTCCGTCGGCGCGCAGAGTTTTGCGCGGTTCTCTACACCGGTGCGCGCCAGTGCCACTGCCGCGCCTGCCGATGCGGGGCTGGTCGAGATCGTGGATGCGACCACCCAGCGCACCACCGCCTCCGCCAACGCCCTGGAGGGTCCGCTCACCGCCGCCACCGGCACGGCGAGGGTCAACACCAGCGGGAGAACCATGGCGCTCGACCCTTCCGGCGCCACCGCCTACGTGCTGACCGCATCGGGTCTCAGCATAATCCCGATCGGTTCGGCGGCCTCCGCCCAGACCCCCCAATTGGCGGGCAGTCCCGTGGTAAACGCGGCGAATTTCACCGCGCCCGTGGCGCCCGTCGGGCTGATTTCGGTCTTTGGCAAGAACCTGGCCGCCACCGCCACCGCGTCCGCGACACCGCTGCCCACCATCCTGGGCGGCACCTGCGTCACCCTGAACAACGCCCCGATTCCTTTGCTCGCCACCACCGCCGGCCAGATCAACGCGCAACTCCCGCCCACGCTGGCGGCGGGCTCGTACCCGATTGTGGTCCGGTCGATCGCCAACCAGGCAGCTTCCGGCAGTGTCAACGTGACGGTTTCCAAGTATGCGCCGGCCATATTCTTCGATGCCCAGGGACCGGTCATCCTGCACAAAGACGGCACGCGCGTGAACAAGCAGCATCCCGCCACGCGCGATGAGGAGCTCACGATTTACGCCACCGGATTGGGCACTACCACGGGCGGAAAAGTTACCGCCGGCGTGCCTTCTCCGTCCAGCCCGTTGGCGGTTACCGCCCCGATTCAGTTGTGGTTCGGCAATCCGACCATCAGCAACACCGCGGTCATCGTGGACTGGAGCGGCCTCGCGCCCGGCTACATCGGCGTCTACCAGATCAACTGCCGCATACCGGGTAACCACTATAACGGTAATGCGCTGCCCGTCACCCTTCGCATCGGCGGCGTCAGCAGCCCGACCACCGGCCCCACCGCGGCCGTCGTCTACGTGGACTGATATCGCAGGGCAGCGGCGAAGGGCTGCATTACGATGGTGGCATATGCCGCACATAAAACTGGTACTCCTGCTCCCCCTTCTGGCCTCGCTCCTCCCGGCGCAATCGCAGCCCGTATCAGCGGCCTTGGCTGCGGGTACGTACTTTCCGCTGGATGTGGGCGACCGCTGGGTCTTCCGCATCGACACCCGGTCCGTCACCGCCTCGTACCAGACCTGGCGCGTCGACCGGACGGAGCAGCGCGGCGGTGAGACATATTCCGTGATTGCAATTGAGGATGGCGCCGGCGCCCTGCTTGCCGAATCGTTCTTCCGTGCCGATGCCCAGGGCCGCATCTACTACCTGGCCGGCACGGGAGAGCAGTTGTTTCTCGATCCCACGAGCGTGCCAGGTCCGAATCCGGTGCTCCAGGTGACCGGGCGGCTCGCGTCGTTCAGCACTGCCTTTGGGACTTTTCCGGATGCCCTGTCGTACCGGAACCCCTTGAACGATCTGCTTATGGAGACCGGCACCCTGGTGCGGGGAATCGGGGTGGCCGCCAGTCGGCAGGATGTTCTGGCCGGATCTTCGGGCGGATTCAGCCTTGGCCGGACACTGGTGGAGGCATCGCTCGCCGGTGGTTTGCAATTCTCGCTGGCGGCGCCGTCCCTCCAACTGGGGATAGAGAACCTCACGCTCGACGTCACCGGCATGCACGTCACTAACTGCGCGGTTCCCTGCTACTTTGTGGCGTGCGCTCTGGTGCCCGGCGCAGATCCTCCAAACACGTACAAACCCTGCGCGCGGGCGCGTGTCCAACTGGGGAACTGGTCCGCCGGGGCGAGCCGCTCGGTGCGCCTGCAACTCATCGCTCCCGACGGGACAACCGCTCTCGATCAGACGATCCAGTTGGATGCGGCGCCGGATGTGAGCGTGGGCTTCGTGCAGGTGCCGTTGTATTCGGCGCCCAACCAGCCTTTACCTGTAGGCGCGTACCAGTTGCTTGCGGCCACCGTGAGCGGCGTTGCGCAATCCTCATTGACTCTACAGATTCAATAGCGTGCGCGGAGATTGAGACCGAAGTATTCGTGCACCGTGATGTTTCGCAAAGCGACGATTTGCGGGCACGCGACCTCGGGGAATCGCTCCCGGAGAGCCGTCGTAACACCGCGCGCGGCCTCGCCGGCCACCTGCAGATGGTGAATCACCCAGACCTGGATCATCTCGTCGCCCTGAAATACTTCTTCGGAGGATGGGAGGCGCTCTTCAATCTTGCCGATGGCAGCCCGAATATCATCCAGACGCTGGGAGTCGTCTCTCACAAAGGGATCGCATCGCGGTAGACCGATTCGCGGACAGCCGGTTTGAGCCAGCCGTCACTGGCAATATCGACTTTCTTCCCAAGCAGGCCTCCAGTTGCAGCATCGGCGCCGCGTGGTCCAACAGGCTCGCCGAATCGCTCCAGCGAACCAGCAGATCGAGATCGCTCTGCGGGCCCGCTTCGCCGCGTGCCGCGGATCCTATGACGCGAACGTCGTAAGCGCCGTGCCGGGAAGCCAGGCGGAGAATCTCCTCCCGACGGTCTCCTAGCAGTTCCTGGATGGTCATATCGCTCCCTGTCCTCCAGTATGAAGCTACGGCCCAGCAAGAATGCAGACCCGAACTAAGTTCGCGATACACCTCGCAACGGAAGGCAGCCTCCGTGTACCGGTACCTCCATGATTGCTATAGTATTCCCCGTGTGACTCGGGTGCAATAGCGTACTGTTTCCCACTGACATACAGTGAAGTATTGGAATGAGCATTGCATGCGTTCGAGAAGACCAACGGCGGCAGCCTTAGTGGCGATGTCCGCACTGGTGTCGTGCAACCGCGACCCCAAGGTGGCGGCCAAGGGCTATCTGGATTCGGGCAACCAGTACTTCGAGAAAGGCCGCTATGCCGAGGCGCGCCTCATGTACATCCGGGCCAGGCAGAAGGACCTGCGGTTTGGCGATGCCTATTACCGGTGGGGATTGACCGAGCTCAAGCTGGGTTCCTACGGCCCCGCGGTCGAAGCGTTCCAACGCGCCATCGAGCTCATTCCGCCCAACCGGCCGGAGCGCTCGGATGCCATGATCCAGCTTTCCGCGATCTACCTTGTGGCGGCCCATCAGGAACGCGACCCGCGCAGTCAGAAGGCGTACCTGGACGACGTGGAGCGCTGGTCCACGGACCTTCTCAAGCGGGATCCGAATTCATTCGATGGCCACCGGCTGACCGGAGACCTGGAGCTTGCGAGATCGGCAGTCGATTCCGAGAAGGCCGAGAAGCAGACTGCGGCGGAACATCTCGATCGCGCCATCGCCGAATACCGCAAGGCCGACGCCCTCCAACCGGGCCAGGGCGGCATACTCATGCAGTTGGCGCGGACTTCGGCGTCCAAAGGCGATCTTGCCGCGGCCGAGCAGCTCTATCGCCAGGTTTTGGATCAGGACAAGACCGCTCAGTCTGCCTATACCGAGCTGTACAAACTCTACTGGTTCCAGAAGAAGCCCGGCGAGGCCGAGCAACTGTTGAAGCTCGCGTACCAGAACAATCCCACGGAAGTCGCCTATCTCACCATGCTGGCGCTTCAATACTCGCTCCAGGGCCGGAGATCCGACATGGTGGGCGTGCTCGGCCAGATCGAGTCCCACGCCAAAGAGTACCCCGATGCTTACGTGGTGGTGGGCGATTTCTACTACCGGTTAGGCGACCCCAATGCGGCCATCGCGGAATACAACCAGGGCATCGCGCAGGACCCCCGGCGGAAGGTGATTTACCAGAAGCACATCATCGAAGCGATGTTGCATCAGGGCAGGCGCGCCGAAGCCGCCGGGATTAACGCGCAGATCCTTCAAGAGGCCCCCAAAGACCCCGATGCGCGCGGACTCGCGGCTACCCTGCTTCTGGACGAGGGCGAGGCCGCCAAGGCCATCACCGATCTGCAATCGGTGGTGACCAGTGCGCCCGATAACCCCGTGGCGCGCTTCAATCTGGGCCGGGCGTATGCCGAAAAGGGCGATTGGGAGCAGGCCCGGCAGGCTTATGAGAAGGCCCTGGAGCTCAAGCCCGATTACCTTCTGCCGAGGCTGGCCCTGGCAAAATTGCAGTTGGCGCGGGGCGAATTCGACGCGTCCCTGAAATCGGCCCAGGCGATCCTGACCAACTACGACCGCACCAACGCAACCGCGCAACTGATCTTGTCGGGGTCCCTGATCGGGCAACTCAAGTACGAGGAGGCGCGCAACCTGCTCGAGCCCATGGCAAAGGGAAATTCCAGCTCGCCCGAAGTATATCTCCAGTTGGGCGTGCTCAACCTCTCCCAGAGCAGGCTCAAGGAGGCGGAAGATGCGTTCCGGAAGTCGTACCAGTTGAACCCGGCGGATTCGCGCGGGCTCATTGGCGTGGTGCGGTGTTACCTGGCGCGGAACAATGCCGAGGCGGCGATCGATCTCCTGCGGGCGGAGTCGGACAAGGCGCCGGATCGTGCGGACCTGCGCGAGGCGCTGGCCAACGCGGCGGTGGATGCCGGTAAGTTCGATCTGGCGATCGCCGAGTACCAGAAGCTCCTCGACGCCCCTGGCAACAATGTGAAGCAGCAAGCCTCCCTGTACGTGCGGCTGGGGGAAGCCTGCCGCCAGAAGGGCGATTACCGCGGCGCCATCGCCAACATGCAGAAGGCGCGCGCGGCCGAGCCCGGCGACAGCACGGTCTTGACCAGCCTGGCGCTCACGCTCGACGAGGCGGGGCGCACCCGCGAGAGCCAACAGACCTACGAAGCCGCGCTCCAGCTCGACCCCAACAATGGCCTGATCCTGAACAACCTGGCCTACCTGATCGCGGAGCACGGCGGCGATCTGAACGACGCGCTCACCAAGGCCCTCAAGGCCAGGCAACTGCTGCCGAACCTGCGCGAGGCCTCCGATACCCTGGGCTGGATCTATCTCAAGAAGGGCCTGAACGACAAAGCCATCGACATCTTCAAGGACCTGGTGGACAAGGCGCCCGCGCAGCCGGCCTACCGCTATCACCTGGGCATGGCGCTTTCCCGGAAAGGCGACCAGCCGGAAGCTGTGAAGGAGCTTCGCGAGTCGCTGAAATACAACCCGTCGAAAGAGCAGCGCGAGAAGATCCAGCAGTTGCTGATCAAGTTGAACGGAACTTAGATTACGTGCCGCCCCGGTCGCTCTCGTAGGCGGCGGTCGCGATCTCGCCAAGCATATCGCCCACCGTGTGGGCGCCGGTCGCGGGGTCGGCGGGAACGAAGTTGACGTAGAAGGCGAATACCGCGTCGTGGCCGTCGCGCGTGGTCATGTACCCCGCGATTCCCTTGCCCGTGATGACCGCCCGCTCGTGCAATCGATCGGCAGCGCTGAAAGTGCCCGTCTTCGCGAAGACTTTTGGTGGAAGCGTGCAGGTTTTGGCTCACTTTGAGCGTGATTGGCAATCGGCCTGCTCCCGCTAGGCTAGCCCGAAGTTCCAGCTCGGCTCAGGAACTTCGGGCTAGATCACGGCGGGAAGCGTCAAATCCGCCTTGGCAACGGCACGCTGCAACATGGAGACCGCATGGATCTCGGGCACGTTCCTGGAAATCGAGATTTCCGAAACCAGCATGTGACGCGCGCGGTCGAGCATCTTTTTTTCGCGGAAAGAAAGCGGCTTGTCGACGTGAATCTGCAACAGCCCCTTGAGGACCTCGGCCACCCGGAGAAGATTGCCGCTCTGCATCTTCTCGGTATTCTCCTTGAAACGCACTTTCCAATCCGGATTGATGGAACACCAGCCGTTCGAGAGGAATGACAGGATGCGCGAAATTTCGCGGTCCTTGGTGACTCTGCGCAGGCCGATATCGTCGACGTTGGAAAATGGCACCAGCACGGTCATGCGGTTGCATCCGATACGCAGGAGGTAGAAC
>Ga0209517_10008105_pt1 | contig 12381 bp, 12 predicted proteins | sample PeaSoiMetSII2010_FD_187695 | JGI IMG/M metagenome (GOLD analysis project Ga0209517, IMG submission 187695) | Peat soil microbial communities from Weissenstadt, Germany - SII-2010 (SPAdes) (version 2) | ecosystem: Environmental > Terrestrial > Soil > Wetlands > Peat | place: Germany...
TCGGCTGTTGGTGGTCGGGTTTTCTCATCGATTTCCTTGTCGGTTTGCGTGTAAATTCAGTGGCTTGATACTACATCAAACTCGACAAAATTGCACTTGTATTAGTGATTTTTTCAGCAACCTGCTAGGACTTGGTCTTGAGTTGGAAAAACTTTTTATCGGGCTGGACCTGCCCGCCAAAGTGAAGATCGGTGTTTCGGGATGCTCTATGACATGCGGAGAAAGTTTCGTCCGGGATATCGGGGTGCAGGGGAAAAAGAATGGATGGACTTTTATTTTTGGGGGCAATTCGGGCGGCCACCCAAGAATTGGCGATGTTTTGGTCGAGGATTTGACAACTGACCAAGTTCTGCAACTCGCGAAGAAATCTCTGGAATATTACCAGGCAAATGGGAAGAAACGAGAAAGGACCGCCCGCTTTATCGAAAGGACCGGGATCGAAGCAATGAAAATGGCGCTTGGCCTGCTTGGATGAAAGTTGGTCAGTGAAATAAGAGATGACGTGAGCGGGCTTGCATTCCTGAGTGCGTGTCGGTTGGGATAGGTTTGAAAGCCAATTTCAGCTCACTTGCTATGTGGCTGTAGAAGCGAGTTTCCCTTAATTTCCTGAGTATATTGGTCCAGTGCAACGTCTTGAAAGATCTCCCACCACTGGAATCCAACGCTTTCTTGTTGCCATTCTTGCTCCTACAGCTATTTTTCTTCTAGCGCCTTTTTGATGGCATCATCAACTTTCTTGTCCAACGTCTCCTTTTCCTTTCCTCCGTCGTATTTTGTCTCTCCTTCCTCTTTCTTCTCACTTATGACATTCGAATAGGGGTCCGCTTCAATCGGAAATTTAAAAAGCTGAAGATCGAAGAAGGTGTTTTTGCCAATATCTGGGGTCTCGAGGGTCGCTGCCCATACAGCCGAATAGCTCAGAAGCATCGAAAACAAAACAGAAAGAATCCAGATCTTCATGTGAACCATTCCGATTTAGTACCGATAAAAATCAATGTTTTCAAATGAGAACGTCTTCACCGTTTTGACATGGACTGTTTCATCAACTCGAATAAGGAGTCGATGATTTTAGCGAACCGCTCTATCTCAGGTCCCAATATTTCTTCCAGTATTCATGCTCGTAGGGCCACTCCTCCTTGCGATATTCCATAAGTTGGCGCATACGTTCCTTGAATGCGGCCAGTTTCTCTTGGATTTCCGGGAAGACCTCTTTGTTTTCCCATGCCGTTACAAGTCGTTTTCCGAGGTCGAGTGCGCGGGTCTTGATATCTTCCGGAAATTCGTCTCCGAAAATCAGTCCCATTGTGGCCCACACCGAACCGACCGCTTGGGTTCCGGTAAACATCATGAACTGGTTCATGTAATCGGCAACAGGCTCCTCATCTCCCCCCCCGGAGGTAACGACCGAAGCCCCGTATTTTCCGTGGAAACCGAGACAATGGATCATGCAAGAGCAACGATCCATGAATGCCTTCATTTGAGCACTTACATTGAAAATATAGTTGGGACTTCCCAGCACCAGGCCGTCAGATTCCAATATCGCCTGGCGAATTTCTTCGAAAGAATCCTTCTGCGGACATTGGCCTTTCTTATGGCAATAGTCACATCCAATGCAAGGAAGAACGGTATCGCCAGGCAGATAAATGGTCCGGGTTGAAGCACCTTCTCGCTCCGCCCCGTCGAGAACCAGGCGAGTCAGCCTTGCAGTGCTTCCCTTTGCTCCATGAGGACTTCCAACTATGGCAATGATCTTCAAGTTTCCCTCCCCAGCAGATTTTGTGCGACTGTAAGACTAAGCTGTTCGGCATCATCCAGATACCGTTATTGTCTGGGAATCATTCATAACATCTCCATAGGTTCATCACTGTGAAAACAATGCTCTGAATTGGCGGGTATGAACACCACATCCCCCGGCTTGAGAGGAACCGTCTTGCCATCCACGTCCACGCGGCCTTTTCCCTTCAGGATGAATACTTCGTGTTCCCAGGGGTGACTATGACTGGGAGTGGCCCCCTGCGCTTCAAAGCTTATTACGCGCATAGAGAAATTGGGCGCTCCGTCCGGCTCTCCGATCACGGTGCGAATCATGACACCGCGAGCTCCAGCTTCCTCTACCTTCCGGCCTTCCACGTCCGTATAACTGATGTGTTTCATTATCCTTTTCTCTCCTTTCCATTTGACGCAACTAAGGTGAGCATTCAAACTTCACATCAGATCGCGCGGTCGGCGCGAATGCATTGCCGCAACATACGAACCTTCAAGATCCGGGTTCAAGGACACCGTGATAAATACAGGAAATGGCCCGGGCGGTAAATACATTCAACGCATTTTTGTATCCGTTCTTCCTTGACCCTTGTAGCTGGGGTACTAAGAGACTAAAATTGCACGCAAGCAGCATTGGCGGGGTGGTGGTCGATCACGGCCATGCCGAGGTGGAGCAGCAGAAGAGATAAGAAACTCAAATGGAGATTTGATCATGGTGTCGTTTCGTCTCGATGGCAAGGTTGCAGCGGTAACCGGCGCAAGTCGCGGCATCGGCAGGGCGATTGCGCAGGTCCTGGCCGAACACGGAGCGGAAGTTATTCTTGTGAGCCGCAAAATGGAGGGCCTCGCTGCGGCAGCGAATCAGATCATCGCTGGAGGAGGAAAAGCCTTCCCTCTGCCTTGCCACATGGGTGATATCGGCGCCGTCAGGGAGTTATGCAGCAGGATAAAAGAAAAATACGGCCGGTTGGATATCCTCGTCAGCAACGCAGCCGCCAATCCATATTTCGGGGAAATGGAGGGTGTGGATGAGGCCGTCTGGAACAAGACATGGGATGTGAATGTAAAAGGCCCGTTCTTCCTGATCCAGGGTGTAATTCCATTGATGAAAGCAGCGGGCGGCGGCGCGATTGTAAACGTCGCGTCAGTAAACGGCGTGCGTCCCGGTCTCTATCAGGGAGTCTACTCTATTACCAAAGGGGCGGTGATCACCATGACCCTAGCCTACGCCAAGGAGCTGGCACGGCACAAAATCCGCGTCAATGCGCTCCTGCCGGGCCTTACCGATACCCGTTTCGCATCAGCGCTGTTCACAAATGAGGCGGTCCACGAGGCGATTATTGCCCAAATTCCTCTGGGGCGGCATGCAGAGCCATCGGAAATGGCCGGCGCCGTATTGTACCTGGTTTCCGATGCGTCCTCTTATACAACGGGCGCCTGCATTACCTGTGACGGCGGCTACCTGGCCTGACATACTCAAGTGACAAGGATGACTTCATGAAACACCATATCCTCTGTATCAACAGCGGTTCTTCATCGATGAAGTTCGCCATGTACGGCCTCGGCGAATCCGAGGAGTTGATTGCCGAAGGGGCGGTGGAAAGGATCGGGTTGCCAGGGGGATGGCTCTGGCTCAAAGATGCGCAAGGCAAACGCCTGGCCGACAGGCATGACGATTTTCCGGCGCACAAGGATGCGGTAGGAGCTATGTTCGCAGTGGCCATGGAAGAACACCGCTTCCCCAATCCCGACGGCGTAGGTCACCGGCTTGTGCACGGAGGTCCGAACCATATGCCGCCCGAGAAGGTAACACCGGAACTGATGCAGACCCTGAGAAGCCTCATCTCGCTGGCCCCCCTGCATCTCCCCGGCGAACTGAAGGGTATTGACGCCCTCGCAGAACACTACCCGGGTCTCAGCCAGGTTGCGTGCTTCGATACCGCCTTCCACAGCGGAATGCCGGAGATTGCAAGGTGGCTGCCCCTTGTCCGGAGCCTTTGGCATGAGGGGATTCACCGTTATGGTTTCCACGGCCTTTCCTATGAATATGTCATGTGCAGCTTGAAAGAGGCCCTGCGAGGAAGAGTGATCATCGCCCACCTTGGCAACGGGGCCAGTATGGCGGCACTCAAGGATGGACTGCCCCAGGACACCACCATGGGTCTTACTGCCCTGGGTGGACTCATGATGGGCACGAGGAGCGGGGATCTCGACCCCGGGATACTGCTCTACCTCATGGATGAGAAGGGTTATGACGCACGCCAGCTTGAAAGGCTGCTCCATCATCGTTCAGGGCTTCTGGGCGTATCGGGGATCAGTTCCGACATGAAGACCCTCCTGGAAAAACAGGCCACGGAACCTCATGCGGCTCAAGCCATCGAACTGTTCTGCTACACCGCCCGCAAGTATATCGGGGCCTTGAGCGCCACCATAGGAGGCATCGACACACTTGTGTTCACCGGCGGCATCGGAGAACGGGCGGCGCCCGCCAGGTGGATGATCTGCCACGGTCTCGATTACCTCGGCATCCGCCTCGACCCCGGGAAAAACGACATCCACGCGGACATCATCTCCATGGAGAGCAGCCCGTGTACGGTTCGGGTCATCCATACCAATGAAGACCTGATGATAGCCCGGCACACCCGTGAGTTGCTCTTCGAGCAAAAGTAAAAAGTAAAAAGTTAAAAGGCAAAAGTATGAGCAACTGAATCTCTCATTTTTGCCTTTTTACTTTTGCCTTGTGCTCACTTTACGTTCCAGGCCGCCGGCGCAGGCTTTCCCGCAAATGCGTGCGATCCCCGAGAACTTTTAGCAATGGTCCCTGTCCGGTCATTTCCACGATGCTTAACGCGGCCACCGGCATGCTGATGCGGTCCCGGTAGCGGCCCACATCGATGCCCAGCAGGGAACAGAGAATGATGCGCGTCGTTGCTTTGTGGGAGACTACCAGGACATTGCCCGAGGGATAGGTTCGTTCAATCTCCTCCAACACCATGGAGCTTCGGCGGGCTATGTCCACTCCACGCTCCCCACCGGTGGGCGCATTCCATCCCGGGTCCGCCACCCAGGCAACATATTCATCATGGAACAGGCGGCTCACCTCCTCAGGAGTTTTTCCCTCCCACAGTCCGTAAGAGATTTCCGTTAAGCCTTCTCGCCGTTGTATTTCGAGGCCCACAGAGGTGCACAAGGGCTTGGCCGTGTCTATGGTGCGGCGCAGGGGGCTGCAAAAGACAGCCTCCCACGGCAACGATTTGTAGGCGGCGGCAAAATCTTCCGCCATTTGGTGACCTTCGTGGGTGAGGTCAATGTCCAAAACTCCGCTATAGCCGCCAGTCCGGCTGGCCAGCGTCTCTGCGTGCCGGAGAAAGTAGAGGGTCAGGCCCATAATTGAGACGTCTCCTTTCCAAAGAGTTGGCAGGGGCACCGTCTCTAAGATACAGCATCCCCAGGCACAGGTAGAGGCTGGCCTGCCAGTACGCGTCGATCCTGCCCCGTTCATCCCGGCTCAACGGCGTTCCTTTGACCGTCGATCGAGCCGGCCCATAGGCGCTGATACTCTCGTCTCCCCGGGCTGCCACCGGCTGATTGGCGGGAGTTGACATAAGTGAGTCCTCCTTTTCATGGCCGAGTCTTGCTACCACCAGACCCGTCTTTTTAGAAGGTAGTCATCTAATGTTAAGAGCCAACCTGATTTTAGATTTTAGATTTTAGATTGAATTATCAAATTCTGAGATCTTGTATTTGTAATCATAGCATGCGCCGGCGGAGCTTTTTCCTCCTGGCACGCTACAAGCAACATCCATGGTAAACAGATGAGAAGGATGAAGGCGATGCGTGCGATCAGGGCCTAACGATGAAGAATTATCTTCGCGAGAATGCCCATTAATATCGGCACGCTGATTATCAGGATGAGTGCCGCCGGAATTGCCGTAACCTCCCTCTTGATTGTGAACCCAACCTTTCCCCAGAAAGACATATCAAAATCGGTCATTATTCCTTTGTGCCGCTCGTCCATATTGTCACTCCTTTTATCATTGCCGGGGTGGCGCCGTGATCGCCTCTTCGTGTTCGATCCATAACGTGTGGCTTATCAGTCCCAGATCTGCGAGCGCCGAACTGATCTGTCTACCCAAAATGCTCCCGAACCCGGAGTCGGACTTCCACTGGAGATGGATGCTGATATCGGTCGCATATCTGGCGTTGCAAAACACGGTCGATTTCAACAGCTTCTCGTCTCCAATGGATTGGAACATTTGTCTGCAGATCTCGAAGACCTTTCCGGCTTCAGTAATCCCAGCCGTGCGAATGTTTATCGTCTCAAGCCAGATCATGGCATTGTTCCTCGTCCTCAACCAGACTCCAGCTCCGCATGAACTTCCGAACTCGTGGGAGGAGGGCGCACGAATCGGTTTCAGGAGGGCAGGTCGGTGGGTTTGAGGGCTAAAGAGGGCCTGCCTGAGGAGCTGAGGAGTAGCCGATGCGTGCGACCTCGGTTCCGGAATAGAGCCATATTTATGCCAAAGCGTTTTGCTTTTTAAATTCAGATGGATAGTGGATTGCCTTGACTATAATTCACCATATATGACATATAAATTGCTCAATATCGTTTATATGTTATATATCGCGATTTTTTTGCCGACACAGGGAAGTTCTGGAAGGGGGTCCCAGGTATGAAGTTAGACGAGAATGAGTTTTTCCGGCAGGCAACTCTGCGAATCTGCAGCAGTCTGGATATCGAAAAGGCTTTGTTCAACTGCCTGCAATATATTCGATTATTTATGCCCGCCTCCTGGATTTATCTCGGCCTGTTCGATCCAAGCACAGGGGTTCTTCGGAGCCTGGCAATCGTGGATCATGCCGGAAGCAAAAAATCCATACCTCCCACTCAGTTGCCCAGGGAAGCCATCCAAGCTCTTGAATCCAATGAGGGGGCACGCGATGTCAGGGTTGTCGAGCGTGGGGGAAACCCTTTAGTAGCAAAGATCCTCCGCCCCTATATAGACTTTTCGAACCATTCTGGTCTTGCTGTGGAACTTGAGATCGAACACAAGCGCCTGGGCACATTCGCCATAATGGCTGAAGGTAAGCCGAGGTTCACCAAAGCTCATATACGCATGGTGTCGCTTTTGCGGGAACCCTTTGCGATAGCCATGTCCAATGCGCTCCGTTTCGAAGAGGTTGTGAAGCTCAAAGAGATAGTGGACGCAGAAAATCGGGAACTAAGCCGGGAACTGCGGCATTTTTCAGGTGACGAAATCGTTGGGGCAGAATACGGTCTTAAAGCAACAATGGAGATGGTGCGGCAGGTTGCGCCGCTAAAAAGTCCGGTCTTGCTCCTCGGGGAGACGGGGGTCGGCAAGGAAGTTGTCGCCAATGCGATTCATTACACCTCATCGAGCAGAGGCGGTCCGTTCATCAAGGTTAACTGTGGCGCCATTCCGGACAATCTTCTGGACAGCGAACTTTTCGGACATGAAAGAGGTGCGTTTACCGGGGCGATTACCCAAAAGAGGGGACGCTTCGAGCGGGCCGATAAAGGGAGCATTTTTCTCGACGAAATAGGAGAATTGCCGCTTCAGGCGCAAGTCAGACTGCTTCGTGTCTTGCAGCACAAAGAGATCGAACGGGTGGGCGGGACAAAGAGCATTCCGGTGGATGTCCGCATCATTGCCGCAACCCACAGGAGTATGGAGGAAATGGTCCGGTCAGGAGCGTTTAGGGAGGATCTTTGGTTTCGACTCGATGTATTCCCGATCATGATCCCCCCATTGAGGCGCCGTAAAGAGGACATTCCAGCCCTGGTCCATTATTTTGTTGAAAGAAAATCAAAGGACCTCAAAATCTACCCCCCACCTTCCGTTTCCGCCGAAGAGGTCGAGCGTTTGAAGGCTTATCACTGGCCCGGCAATATACGAGAACTGGAGAACCTGGTCGAGCGTGAGCTTATCCATAAACGGGGTAAGGAAGAAAATGGGCTGACGTTCGAACATTTCGATGTACCGAAGAAGACTGACGATCCTGGTATGCCGCACGAAGGGGACCACGGCATCCTTGATCTTAACGAAGCCATGTCGCGGCACATCCGCCAGGCTCTTCAAATTTCCAATGGCAAAATAAGCGGCGCCGGAGGGGCTGCCCTGCTTCTTGGAACCAATCCCAACACCCTCAGGAGCCGAATGAGAAAATTGGGCATTTCCTTCAAATACACACTGTACTAAACTGTATGTAATAGAAACGAGTAAGTTGGCGCCAAGGGGCTTTTTTCTCGGTCCCACCGCCAGGAATTGTGCTTGACTTGCAAAGCGGTTAGGAGCATGTTGCGCGCCCGGAACTCGTTATCACGTTATCAAGACATCTCGAACGGGAGCAGGATTTAACAAATGCAGCTTGGTTTAAGGGATGCCGCCGGCATCTTCAGTGTCACCGAAAAGACGATCTGCCGTTGGATAAAAGAGGACGATTTGCCCTCTTACCAGGTGAACGATCAATATGGTTTCAATCGGGCAGAGTTGCTGGAATGGGCCACTAAGCACAAGATCAATATATCGGCTCAACTCATAGACGAGCCCGATGAGGATGACGACCTGCCGCCCCGCTTCGATGAAGCGTTGAGGCTGGGCGGGATTTTCCACCATGTCGGCGGAGAGGAAAAGTCCTCTATTTTACAGTCGATAGTAAACATTATCGACCTGCCCCGGGAAGTAGACCGCACGCTGTTATGTCAACTGTTGCTGGCCCGGGAATCACTGGGCTCGACGGCCATAGGTGACGGGATTGCCATTCCGCATGTGCGCCATCCTATCGTTCTTCACACATTGCAACCGTCCATAACCCTTTGTTTTCTGGAGCATCCCATAGACTTCGGCGCCGCCGACGGGAAGAAGGTGGATATCCTGTTTGTGCTGGTCAGTCCGACTGTGCGCGCCCATCACCACTTACTGTCCAAACTGGCAACGGCTATAAAGGACAGTCATTTCAGGGACTTTCTCACTCGGAAAAGTTCTCGCGAAGAGATTCTGGGTGAAGCCGGCCGTGTAGAAAAACGTATTTGTTCACGACCCTCCGATTATCACCAATAAGGCTCTGCCGGAAAATCGAAATTTCATTATGTGTCTCATTCTTTTGTCAATCGGGCTCCTTCTTTGCTCCGGGGTTGTTTCGCTTCTGGCCGGAAGCAATGGAAAACCGGCAAATATTTTTGGGGCGGGCGGCGCGATCCTTGGTTGCCTTGGAGGCGTTGTTCCGGCAACCTGGATATTGTTGACCGGGAAGTCTGAGGAAATTCGATGGGCATGGAGTGTTCCTTACGGTTCATTTTCCATGCGTGTAGACTCATTATCGGCCCTGTTCCTGATCCCGATCTTCATCCTTTGTGGTTTGTCGGCGCTCTACGGTTTTGAATACATGAATGCCGCCCGAAATCGGAAAAGCCTCGGCCGGTTCTGGTTTTTTTTCAACACACTTGCCGCCGGCATGGCGGTGGTAGCCATTGCAGCAAACGGCATATTGTTTTTAATGGCCTGGGAAATAATGGCCCTGTCCTCCTTTTTCCTGGTTACCTTCGACAATGAAGATAAGAGTGTCCAACGCGCCGGTTGGATCTACCTGACGGCCACTCATCTCGGCACTGCGTTTCTTCTGGTTCTTTTCCTGCTGCTCGGCCATCAGTGCGGAGCGGGGTTGCTTGATTTCGACCTTTTCCTGGCTGCGCGGTCTCATATGGCCCCCATGGCCAATGTGATCTTCATCCTGGCGGTGATCGGCTTCGGCGCCAAGGCCGGATTTATTCCCTTCCATGTCTGGCTGCCTGAAGCACATCCGGCTGCTCCTAGCCCGGTGTCCGCAGTCATGTCGGGGGTGATGATCAAGACCGGGATTTACGGTTTGCTGCGAACCCTTAGTTTCCTCGAAAACCCGGCGCCATGGTGGGGATGGCTTCTCATCGGGGTCGGACTTGTCTCCGGGATTCTCGGGGTACTCTTCGCCCTGGCCCAGCACGATCTCAAACGCCTTCTCGCCTACCACAGTGTTGAGAATATCGGAATTATCACTCTGGGGCTCGGGCTGGGACTTCTGGGAGTTTCCATGAAGAGTCCGGCCCTTGCGGTTTTCGGCTTCGGAGGAGGGCTGCTGCATGTGGTAAATCACGCTTTGTTCAAGGGACTTTTGTTCCTCGGGGCCGGTTCGGTTCAGCACGCAACCGGTACTCGGGCAATCGACAGGTTGGGCGGACTGATCAAACAGATGCCCTGGACCGCCGCTACATTCCTGATCGGTGCAGTGGCCATATCCGGGTTGCCGCCCCTGAACGGCTTTATCAGCGAATTTCTCATCTATGCGGGCGCCTTCCATGCAGTGGGAGAACCCCACGTTGCGGCCGCGGGCGCGGTTGTGATCCTAGCGTTGGCCCTGATAGGCGGTCTGGCGGCAGCGTGTTTTACCAAAGCATTCGGCATTGTCTTTCTCGGTTTGCCCAGAAGCGCCGAAGCCGCTCACGTCCACGAGGCGGGTTGGGCGATGCGTATCCCGACCCTTGTCCTGGCTGCCGGGTGCATACTCGTCGCCCTGTTCGCTCCCAAGATGGTCATGCTGACAACCCGTGCTGTCGGCATCATCACTATGTTGCCTGCCTCTTCAATCGAATCCAGTGTATCTTTTGCAGTTGGGCCGATGAGCTCAATTGTGCTGGTTGCGGGCCTGTTCGCCTTGATAGCGGTTTTATCGGCGTGCGTCCGGCATGGAATTCTATCTGGCCGAACAGTCGAGCAGACCTGCACATGGGATTGCGGATATGTCAGGCCTGCGGCAAGCATGCAATACACCGCATCGTCTTTTGCCCAGCCCCTGACGAAGATGTTTGAAGCCCTGCTCCGGCCAAAGGTAAAGCTGGGAAAACCCGACGGGCTGTTTCCAGGCGCCGCCTGCTTCCACTCGGAAACCGGCGATCTTTTCACCCGATCTGTCTACCGTCCTCTATTTGCGGGGGTCGAGTTGCTCGCATCCAGGCTCCGTTTCCTTCAGGCGGGCCGGGTGCAGCTCTATATCCTCTACATTGCTCTGACTCTTTTGATTCTGCTGATCTGGAACCTGAAATAGCCATGAATACCTGTTCCCTGGCGCTTCCCCTGCTGGCGTTGTTGCTTGCGCCGTTGCTTACCGGCATTATAAATCGAACGAAAGCTTTGATGGCCGGGCGCACGGGCCAGCCATTACTGCAACTATATTTCGATCTGGCAAAGCTGCTAATGAAGGGCGCAGTATACAGCAAAACGACCAGCCTGGTTTTCCGCGCTGGCCCCGTGATCGGCCTGGCCGCTGCCATTACTGCCCTTTTGCTGCTCCCCATGGGAAGAGTTGCCGCCCCGGTCAGCTTTCCGGGCGATTTTATTCTTCTCGCTTATCTGCTTGGCGTCATGCGGTTTTTTACGGTCATTGCCGCCCTGGATACCGGATCGGCATTCGAGGGAATGGGCGCCAGCCGCGAGGTGCAATTTTCCGCACTTGCCGAACCGGCTCTCTTGCTGGGTTTGGCCGCCGCGGCCCAGGCGGGCCGGGTCGTGATGCCGGCCGGCGTGAGCGAACCGGGCGGTCTCGTCTCGCTTTCCTCAACTTATTGCCGTCTTTCAACGGCCGTGTGGATGCACTCCGGCCCGGCCCTCTTCCTGGTGGCCGGCGCCCTCTTAGTCGTCTTTCTTGCGGAAAACTCCAGAATTCCTTTCGACGATCCCAATACGCACCTCGAACTTACCATGATTCACGAAGTGATGGTGCTCGATCACAGTGGGCCGGATTTCGCCATGATCCTATATGGGTCCTCTCTTAAGATATGGATTATTGGCGCACTCCTGAGCGGCATAGTCGTCCCCGTGAAGACCGGCAACCAACTTTTAGATGCCGGGCTGATTATCATCGGCCTTTTTGTGCTGGCCATAGTGACCGGGATGATCGAATCGACCATGGCCAGGTTGAGGCTTCTCCGTGTTCCTCAGTTGCTAGTGAGCGCGGGGCTTCTGTCGATGCTTGCGCTTGGCCTCATATTCTGGAGCTGATTATGATTCTCTTTGTCGATCCGATCATCGTCCTGCTCATTCTTACGAACCTGAGACTCATCGCATCGAGCCGCATCGCATCCTGCATCTACGTTGTGGCTTTCCAGGGGGTTTTGCTCGGTATTTTGCCGCTGATAGTAGCTGCGGACCCGATAACGGTGCGCTCATGCATGCTTTCGGGGGCCACAATAATCCTGAAGGGCCTGTTCTTTCCATGGCTTCTGCTCCGTGCCCTGCGTGCCGCAAACATTCATCGCGAAATGGAGCCGCTTGTCGGCTATACGATGTCTCTATTAATCGGCGCTCTCCTGCTGGCCCTTGCGATGTGGCTGGGCAGCCAACTGCCTTTGCCCGTACCCGCTAAATCCCCTCTGGTTGTACCCCTGGCCATGTTCAATATCATGGTCGGACTGTTCGCGATTGTCAGCAGGCGCAAAGCCCTGACGCAGGTCCTTGGATACCTGGTGATGGAGAACGGCATCTATGCCTTCGGGCTTGCCTTTGCCTTGAACGAACCTCTGCTTGTAGAACTCGGTATTTTGCTCGATGCGTTCATGGCCGTCTT
>Ga0209517_10008108_pt1 | contig 12375 bp, 13 predicted proteins | sample PeaSoiMetSII2010_FD_187695 | JGI IMG/M metagenome (GOLD analysis project Ga0209517, IMG submission 187695) | Peat soil microbial communities from Weissenstadt, Germany - SII-2010 (SPAdes) (version 2) | ecosystem: Environmental > Terrestrial > Soil > Wetlands > Peat | place: Germany...
CGCTCCTTCATCCGGCTCGAATACCAGAAGTCCTATGCGCCGCTGTTATTGCTCTGGAAGGGTATCGGGCGATTCATCGTGGACAATCCGCATTATAAAACGGTATTCGGTCCTGTAAGCATTACCGACGGCTACCAAGCATTGTCGAAAGAGTTGCTTGTCAAGTTTTTAAAAATGACACGGTATCGGGACGATATGGCTGGATTGGTAAAGGCCAGAAAACCGCTTAAGCCAAAATCGCTCAAAGGGTGGGATGTCGATGCTGCGATCAGGATGATGAAAGACGACATCGAGGACATATCTGAATTGATATCCTCCATCGAATCGGACCACAAGGGAATCCCCATACTCCTGAAACAATACCTGAAGCTGGGCGGCAGGATCGCCGGGTTCAATGTTGATCCGGCTTTCGGAAACGTGCTCGATGGCCTGATTATAGTCGACCTCACAAAGACGGAGCAACGAATGCTTGACCGGTACATGGGTAAAGTAGGCGCCGAACTTTTCCTGGCATATCATGAAGCGTTAAAGCGCGACCGCTATGCGACCTGCGCCTGACTTTTCAAGCGACAAACACCCCCGGCCTGCTACAGGGGCAGAAAAGTTGTTCAGCAAACTGTTCTTTCTCATACCACTCGGGGTCATTGGCAACGTCTTATTTTGTCTTTCTGCCGTTGATCGAGCTGCGTTCCATGCTGCCTTACGCTTTAAGCCGGCATATCTGGCCGTCGCCCTGCTCCTGAGCATTGTGCCTTGGTTCACCGGTTCGCTCCGACTCCTCCTCTGGGGTAAATTTCTCGGTGGGAAAATATGCTATCGCGACACATTCAAAATAGCGCTTAGCGCCGAGCTCGGCGCGGCAGTCTCTCCGCCGTTTATCGGCGGATGCCCGGTAAAAATCGGGCTGCTCATGAAACAGGGATTTTCCGCTGGCACCGCCTTTTCGCTTACGGTCCTGGAAAATTTTGAGGACGCCCTCTTTTTTCTCGTCATGGTGCCGGTCACGCTCACTCTTTCGTCGGCATGGAACCTACCCATATTGAAGGACGGATTGGCCGGGTTCAAGCAGGCACATTTCTGGCTGCCTGCGTCGGGAATTGCGGTCGCCGTTCTGTCAGTAGTTCTCCTGTCCCGGTTTCAATCGGAAAGAATAAGCAGGCTGTTTCCCGCTGTGCGGAGCATAACAGCTCGGCTCGATTCCTCCTATCGCAATTTTATCGGCACTTACCACGCCATCATCCGTACCGGGAAAACATTTTTTGCAATGACCATGACGTTGACAGCTGTACAGTGGTTGTGCAGGTACTCAATTATCTCTTTGCTGCTGATGGGTCTCGGCATTCCGGCCCAACCGCTGCTGTTCATGGCGCTTCAGGTTGTCGTCTTTGCGCTCGTAGCATTCATTCCTTCACCCGGGGGGTCGGGCGGAGCCGAGGCCATTTTCTATATTACCTATCGTTCTTTATTGCCGGCTGATGCGATCGTAATCGTGACTGCCGGTTGGCGCTTTCTTACATTCTACTTTTTGCTGTTCCTCGCCTCAATACTGCTGCTTGTGCTTAATAAATGGACATCTGCCGAACAGATGATAAAAACGGGTAGGCTTGGCTCTGACAATGATACTTTAACCGTGAGAAGTAGCGGATATTTCCCCGGCGGAAGCAATGCTGATTGACTACCGCAATAATCGTGATAAAGGAGAAACCATGAAGCCGACACTGAGTTCCTCAGCTCATTCTAAAAAAATTGTTTTGCAAGGCATTCCGGCGGCCCTCGAAGCATTAAACTCTCCGGCGTGGAACATACCTTGTGCTCCCGGCCACCGGGGCGACGCGGGCCCGCTTCGAACATACTCGCCCGCGGTCTCGCGGGCGACACGCGACGCTGGCTCGGCGCTCTACGAAATGCTCGGCATGGCAGAGCTCATACGAGTGGCATACCAGAAGGGAGAACTCAAAAGCGTTCGGGAAAAGCTTTCGCTTCTGATAGGAGATGCGACAAACCTTTCCGCAGTAATTTCCAAAATCGTTGATCTTACGAGGATCGAGATGGAGCTTGCTGAACCAACATATGAACAATTCGACATCGTAACGCTTCTGCATGAAGTATCGCAGACAGGGCGCAGAATGGTCGGAAACAAACCGTTAACCGTTATGGACGTCTCCGTTCCCGTCCCACTTGTCATTGAATCCGATCCTGACATGATAAGACGGATTATGACGGAGCTTATCAGCAATGCGGTTAAGTTCACCGATCGGGGCCGTGTGGCCGTAATCCTATGCAAAGAAGACGAACGTCTCCGGATGACCGTCGCCGACAACGGCAGAGGAATGACTCAGGAACAGGTCAAGGATCTATTCGGCATCTCCGATCGCGCGCACGACACTGAAGTGCAGAGGCAAGAAATTTCCGGTCTGGGCCTCCGGATTGTCAAAAACATGGTCAAGCTGATAGGCGGCAGCATCACCGCGGCTAGCAGGATTGGAGAAGGAACAATCGTCGAGGTCACACTCTCGCTGAAAACTATGAATGGGTCTCTCGGGCAATGATAAGGGACGGATGTCGGGCATGTTCCGATCGCGAATAGTTGTTGGCTATGACAGGGACCGATCATCGAGAAGAAAGACAAATAGTGGAATGGACAGAACAAACTGCAGAGAATACACAAAATGCATTTGGCATCCACGAGGGATGAAGATACAGGACCTGGGTCCGTGCCCCGTTTGCGGCCTACCGGGAATTTTACAGCACTCACAGAGGAATAAATACAGCTAGGGCCCGATGGTTAGTGGCCGAATGGCTGTGCGGCGGAATGGTTTAGAGGTCTCGCGCTCAGGAGTTTTTCGGACTCCTGGCATTGTGATTTTTTTAACGCAGTAAAATCGCGCTAGTCGACGACGGAGGAAGGGTTCTTGGCCACAAACATTGGTATCGAGCTCTTATGGCTCAGGAGTGAAAACGAATGACGATTTTCCCCAGCGCCTATTAAGGGAGGCAGGTCGCCCAAGGATTTCACCGGTATTCTCAAAGTCAAACAGCTTGCCTTGAGTTCTTTGCTGTTCTATTCCATTTTACCTCTTTATAGTAATCTCCAAGCTGCATATCAATTTCACGAGCTCGTGTTTTTCTGTCCCGCCTGTCCAAAACTCCTAAAAATGCATGGCGAATCGCTGTTCTCGTGAAGCCGATGGCATCCCTTCCCCCAGTATTATCAGAACCGAATACACATCTAACTTCTACACTGAATTAATCTATAGTTGCTCACAATGTGGAATTAATAATCACGTCTGGCAATGATTATCTCGTTGCGTACGGAGTGTGAAGTCGAGCATTCGCTGGTCCACCAAAGAATGATGAATTAAATTGGGTCATGACCTATTAGAATTTTCTGCTCTTACCTGCGATCTCGGCTGTAAAATACTTTTCAGGTTATCGTTGTGCCTCTGCGTCAATCGATCGAAACATTCATTTAACTGAACTTTAACCTCATTTCAATATTCTTGTAATGCTTCAGGCGTATTGTTCTCTTAGACACTGTCTTTCCGTTATTTTTTACAGGCTCACAGAAGTTCCTCCGATACAGATGCTTGTCTCCCCTGAAGGTGCGGGATGTTCGAAAAGGGAGCGTTTGCCGGGAGCAGGTTGCATATAAGTTTGAGCTGCTGAATATTGTTTGAAAATCAGGAACCAGGGAGGTGTCTATGCCGGTACAAAGCGTGATGGAGGTCGCCCCATATCTGAATGAAAAAGAATCCGCCCAGCTTGCCGCAGCCGTTCAGTGGCTTGTGCGGGAACTCGGGTTCTCTCCGGAAGAAGTAGACCGCTCATACCAGGAGAGTTTTGCGTATTTCCTTAGACAGACGTAAAGATTGTACCATCGATCCAAAGTGATAGTCTTCAGGCTTGACTGTTTATTACAGTCTCGACGAACTCCTGAGCGGAATTTGAGCGAGGGAAGAACCGGGCTAAATAGTTATCTATTTTTTTATAGATTTTAGGTCTGCTATGCAACACTATTCTCTAATTATGATAAATTCCGGCCGATTTGAGCATTGAACGTCGACATTCCCCACTTCTGAGGCAGAAACAGTCCCAAAGGCTTGCGTAGCTACGTTTCGGGCTGGGTCTTTACCCTGACATTGTAGACCTCTCCGTCGGCAACGATCGTCGGAAAAGTGAAAGAAGTACTGCCAGCTGAAATTACAAGATCATCACAGCCGTTATTCTGAAGTACAAGTCCGTTGTCGAAGAGGTTGGTTATTGTGCCGCCTACTGTATTGTTGTTGTTTGGATTTCCACTGCTATCCGGCGCCCCGCTTCCGCAGGACGGGATGAGAGCGAAACCGATCTAACCAAGACGCGAAACAACTCACCTGCTCCATTATAATTTCTCATTTCACTATTTATATCATTATTTATATCATTCCTCACATCGCTGTTAAAGAATGCAGCCATACAAACTCTCAGGTCCTGAAAATAAAATTTGAGCGCAGGTCTGAGACCGGCAAATAAGTATTTTAATTTTTTTATAGATCGGGCCAGCTATGCATCACTATTTTCTTAGGGTGGCTCTATCTTGCGGGTCACAAGGATCTTTTCAATGGTGAAATCGTAGGCTATGCGATGGGAGAGCGCATTACGAAGAACCTTGTCAGTCAGTCTTTGTTCCGCACCGTAACCTCAAAGTAACCGGCAAAGGGGCTGATTCATCACTCTGACAGGGGAAACCAGTATTGTTCTTATGAGTACCGAGAATTGCTCGGATAGTTTGAAATGAAAGTGTCGATGAGCAGAAAAGTAAACTGTTACGACAACACGCAGATGGAGAGCTTCTGGGGAACACTCAAGCAGAAGCTTGCCCATCACCGCCATTACAGAATCAGGGAGGAAGCGACTAAGGATATCACAGAATCTATTGAGGTCTTCTACAACCGGCAGTGCCGACAGGCAAGGTAGGATTACCCTGTGGCCTATACCCAAAAAATCTATGCTGGACAGCTGGCAGCATGAAAGGTTTGGTGTTCACTATTGATATCCGACCTCACCCCTGCCTTCACCCCGGTAAAGTTCGACCTGTAATGCGAGCCGAAGTATTGGTCGCGAATGCCGACAGTTGCCAAATCGCTACATTACCCGTGTCGCTGTTTTGCCATCATTATTTTCGCAGCCAAACCCGCCAAACCCGTGCCAAAAAGTCCTAATGCGCTGGGAATCGGAACTGAAGGCAATCTTTTGCAGTTACCTCCAGGATTGCAACCGTCATGATGCCTCCTGTCAGAACCAAACCAAGCATGATCACCCCTCATCTCCACGCCATCCTCATCACGATAGCCGTTCTCATGATGATATCTCGATGCTGACCTCGGAGAATTATACGTGGTATATGCTGCATGGTTGGGACCCTCGACATTGTACCTCACGTCATAACCAGTCCAATCATGATCAACTCTCATCTCCACACCATCCTCGACACGGTAGCTATTCTCATGAGGATATACCGATGCTGACCTCGGAGAATGAACCGCGAAATATGCTGCATGGTTGGGAACCTCGACATCGTAGCTCATGTTAGAACCGTTCTTCTCAGAAACACCCTGCATATCCTCAAACACATCGTCCCGGTAGCCGGTCTCAAAACTGTAACTCGACGCTGCTCTCGCAGTATCATAAATGGGTCGATTGCCGAGAGAATTGATGTCCACTACGGTCAAGCAGGCATACGCCTGAGCCGATAGTCCAACGCCCATCGCCAAAGCAAACAGCAAAACAGATAGCCTTTTCATACCTTAGTACCTCCTTATGTTATTACAGCATATTATTTTATTAATACAAACGCATTAAAGATTGTTACAATTTAACCTGTCTTATGTTATAATGGGAGGCATGAAAACCTCCCACTTAGGTTCTGAAAAGGTGTCCAAAGAGCAATTGCTAGCCCTCGCCGAGAAAGTGCCCGGAGCCTGGATTGGCTTAAAGATAGCCACCCTCCTTTTGGTTCTGGAGGGGCAGCGACCAGGATGGATCTCAGAGGTTTTGGGACAGACCCGAATGAATGTAAATCGCTGGACTCGTGCGGTAAACAAGGACGGCGTAGAAGCCTTGCTCCCGAAAAAACCGTCAGGCCGTCCAGTCCGCATGACGCCGAAGATTGTAGCGCAGTTGGAACGTCACCTGGAGGAATCACCCCAAAAGTTTGGATTGAACCGAGTCCGTTGGGACGGCCCCACTTTGGCAACTCATTTACAGCGGCAGTTCGGTGTAAAGCTGAAAGTCCGCCAAGCCCAGTATTGGATGCATCAACTCGGGTATCGGTTAAAGCGGGCCAGTCATGTTTATCTTCAAGCAAAGGCAGAAGACGCGAAGAAATTCGCGAGAAGCCTAAAAAAAACTCAAAACGCTGGGTCCTAAAGAAACCATTGTTTTTCAGGACGAAAGCGGTTTTACCCTTCATCCAAGGCTTGGCCACGGATGGGCGCTTCTGGGAAAGCGGCTGAAGATTCCGACAACCAGCCAACATCAGAAACGCTTGAATGTCTCCGGCTGGGGGGCTCCTCTTCTTGGTCGTGCAGGAGTTCTCCAAACGGAACGAGGCAACCGCGAGGGCTTTCTCAAGGTATTGCAGCACCTTTATAGCCAGCTTCGCGGCTACACTATCTGGCTGTATGTTGATCGGGCACGTTGGCATAGAGGTGATCCGATATGGGAGTTTCTGAGAAAGCATCGAAGACTCCGGCTCGTATATTTGCCACCCTATCAGCCTGCCTTAAATATGCAGGAGCGGATATGGCGACAGATTCGTTATGAATCAACCACCAACCGGTGGTTTGATAATCTTGATGCAATCTGGTCCACGGTTCAGAGAACGCTTGATTCGTGGTCAAAACACAAAGTCAGACGACTTTGTAACATTACTTAGTGCGTTTGTATTAGATAAGGATAAGTTAAAAAAACCCGGACATGAATCTTTTGATTCACATCCGGGTTTTCTGGTTCCTTAAAAAAGGTCAGCAAAATGCCCGAGCTGTTACAATCATCCGTACATCTTAAAATATATCAGTAAAATATTACAATATGATGACGATCGCGTGAAATTTTGAAACTATGGTAATTTCCCTCATGCGATACTTTTCGAACTCACTTATCGTTCGTCGGCGACAGTTCCATCAAAGGGCGTTATATTACCATTGAATCGCATCCGGCACCATTGGTGCTACGCCTTTGCGCAGGATTCCCGTCCACAATTCCCGAAGTACGATATTACTGTTCGTCATTGGCGCAAACATCCGGCGTCGGCCGAACCAATGCAGGGCATAAATATGACAGATCCATGACGTATTGATGTTCGGTGAGATTGATGCCCTGCACACCGGTATTTTCATTGTTATCATCGATGCATCTCTCTCTTATTCTGCATGCGTCTGGCCAGCTCCACAGCGGTCAGTACATTCGTCATCAGAACCGAGTTCGAAGGCTGGGAAAAGTATTTAACGGCATCGTGCTGAACTAACAGCCCTTGACTTCTTCCCTCCTTGATGTTCACGCCAGATTTAACGAACGATTTTACAAAAAATGGCCTTGCCTGTAACAGAAGCATAATACGAAATACCTACTCCCATCTTCACATCAAGCAGTCCTTCCGAGCCCGACACCTCGATTTTTTGTAAAGTAGAGATTCGGAAAATCGTGTCTAGATGCTTCCATAGCTAAGGCAACCTTGGGATTTGTGTCACGTCGCCAAAAGGTGTTACCCGTATCAATGATAAACATAGTTGTCAGAATAATCATTGCGATCAACCAGATTGACTTGTTTCAGCAATGAACCGTCTTCTCTAAATTGTCATCATGATGCTGGTTTTTTCCTTTTTTCCGCTTCGGGTTCCAATGACCCCTGCTGGTATTGATGGACCAAGATCATATGTAAACCACTATTCCGCGCGCCATATCGTTCTAGAACAATCTGCGCATTCGCTGGCGGGCACGTTTCCAGAATTAATTGTCTGTGAACATATCAAGGGAGATAAACCCAGGCATCATTGAGATAACCGTAGGTAGTCGAATCCTGTTCGTCGTAGCCGATGCCACCGAAAAGCCAGAAGTTCCCGGTATTATCGACCCATGATAGCGCCCCTTCGCGCGCGCCGGGCATAAATCCCTCGGCTATCGTATTCGGGAGGGGTTCGTAAAGACCCGCCTGATTGACAAGATGCTCTCCATTCATCCACGTCCAGTTGCTGCCGTCGAATTTCCAGAGATCATTCAAGTCGCCAAGCGTTCCGGCAGAATCCAAACCGTACCCGCCGAAAAGCCAGAAATTACCGTTCTTGTCTACCCAGGAGACAGCATCCCCGCGCGCTCCCGGAATTGTCGTATCCGTGGGAACGCTGATCACGTTGTATACGCCCGACTGGCCAGCGACTGAAGCGCCGCTTACCCAGGTCCAGGTGCTACCGTCGAATTTCCAGAGATCATTCAATTCACCAAACGTCCCGGCAGAATCCAAACCGTATCCGCCGAAAAGCCAGAAATTACCGTTCTTATCTACCCAGGAGACAGCATCACTGCGCGCTCCAGGAATTGTCGTATCCGTGGGAACGCTGATCACGTTGTATACGCCCGACTGGCCAGCGACTGAAGCGCCGCTTACCCAGGTCCAAGTACTTCCATCAAATTTCCAGAGATCATTCAATTCGCCAGGTGTTCCTGTTCCGGTAGAATCCAAACCGTACCCGCCGAAAAGCCAGAAATTACCGTTCTTGTCCAGCCAGGAAACAGCACCCTGGCGCCCTCCTGGGGTTGTCGTATCCGTGGGAACGCTTATTACGTTGTATACGCCCGGCTGGCCAGCGACTGAAGCGCCGCTTACCCAGGTCCAGGTGCTTCCATCAAATTTCCAGAGATCATTCAATTCGCCAGGTGTTCCCGTTCCGGTAGAATCCAAACCGTACCCGCCGAAAAGCCAGAAATTACCGTTCTTGTCCAGCCAAGAGACGGCCTCCTCGCGCGACCCCGGAATTGTCGTATCTGTGGGAACGCCTATCATGTTGTATACACCCGGCTGGTTAACGACTGAATTGCCGCTTACCCAGGTCCAGTTGATGCCGTCGAACTTCCAGAGATCATTCAATCCGCCTAGCATTCCGGCAGAATCCAAACCGTACCCGCCGAAAAGCCAGAAATTACCGTTCTTGTCCAGCCAAGAGACAGCCCACTCGCGCGCTCCTGGAATTGTCGTATCCGTGGGAACGCTTATCACACCGTAGATGCCGGATTGATCGGCTTTGTAGGAACCGCTTATCCAGCTCCATTCGTTGTGCCCCGGACCCGTCGTGCTCTGATCCAGCTTGCCGCAGGCAATCAGAGGAAGCGAAAGGCACAGGGCCGCAAATACAGAGAACACGAATTGTTTCTTTATACTCGTCATCGCGCAAAGCTCATCATTCATGTCGGACAAGGAATATTATCATTTGTTCTTCAATATTTCCTCGAATTGCTCCACCCGCTCGACGTTACCGCGGGTGAACTTGATCTTTACGGATCCCGTAAACTTCCTGTCCATGAGCATCTTTAGGAAATCGATGATCTTTATTATTTTTTCCATCAGTCCCCCTTCTTTTGTGATATGTCCATTATCGACGATTCAGGACGAATCCGAGAATTTTCTCTTGAGGGAGAAACTGGAGGGCCTTTCGCACGTCGGAGGTCGAGGTCTTTCCCGCTTTCACGACGACGATTACCTCATCGACCAGGGGCGCCAACGTCAGAACATCCGCGCTCACAAGCACAGGAGGAGCGTCGAAGATGAGGTACCGGTCCGGATACCGTACTTTCATGTCGGCGATAAGTTCCTTCATGCGCGGCGAACCGAGAATCGAGGCGCTCTCCAGATAAGGCCGCCCGCCGGAAATGAGCGTCATTTTTTCGATCCCGGGCCACATGATCAGGTCGGACATGGGGGAATCACCCGTGAGATAATCGATTAGACCCCTTTCCCCTGGACAGCCGAGGTATTTATGAATGCTCTGGTTCCGAAGATCTGCGTCAACCAGCATGACTGTATGCTGAAACTCCCTGGCGAGCGTGAACGAAAGGTTGATGGCCGTAACGGTCTTTCCTTCTCCCGGCAATGCACTCGTCACCATGATCGCATTTTTGCCCGTTCCCCGGGTGCGTTGCAATACCTTTGTGCGCAAGACCCGATATGCTTCCGCCTCAGGGGCATTATCGATGTATGCCAAGCAGCGATTCCCCGCTATAAGCGCCGGATCGAGGTGAGCGGTCCGGCTTTGCGTGTATTGGGGCGAGAGCCATCCCGTATGCTCCCTATCCCTCCCTATCGCCGCATCTTGTGGTGGAGACTCCGGCATTTCGATTTTCCCGTTTCCGTTATCGCGCCGTTGACCGGCGAATAATCCCTTGATCTTGTTCAACATTCGTATACTCCTTTATTAACTAAAGATCATTTGAGCCGCAAATAAAATTCGATAAACACGGATGCATCCCATCCACGGGCGACACTTCTTTCCACCAGGTTTATCATCGATATTCCGCGCCCATCCACTCCCGCTGCCATTTAAACAGCGAGCTTCCGCAAGAGTTTCGCTAACAAAATATCCAGGTCCATCACAAAAAAATGTACTACGATCACGAGAACGATGACGGCTACTGCTGTTGTCCCAATGATCATGGCCAGCTTGTTTTTCTTTTTCTGCATATCCGCGATCGTGATGATTTCCGGCACTTCCGCCAGAACGGCAAAGCGAAAGACGCGTGTTAGATCCTCTGTGCGGCGGGCGGATCCGTCCGTCGCTTCTTGGAGCGCCACGGCCCCCACGCCTGCTCCGAGTCCAACTATCAGCCCTAAGAGGATTATCACAATCCTTTGCGGCCTCACAGGTTTTTCAGGCAGCCTCGCCGGATCGATCAGCGTGAAGCGTTCTCCCATCTGCCCCTTTTCCAGCCCGTAGGCCACTTTTGCTTCCATATATTTCTTCATGAGGTCATCGTACTTGGCCTGAGTATTATTCCGCTCATCCATCAGTTGCCGGTATTCTCCCTCCACTCGCGGGGACGATTCAAGCCTGCCGCGGTACTCGTCTTTTCTTTTATTGATATCTTCGATCTGTCGTTTGGCTGATTCGATCTCTGACTGGATGCTGGCCAGTTGCGCCGAAAGAGCGACATAGGCCGGATTATCGGGTTTTGTCGGAGCCGCTGGCTGATCCCCTTCGGAGGATTGGAGCTTCTGCTCGATATCGGCGATCTCCCTCTTTATTTTTATGACGTCTGGATATGAATCGGAATAACGCGTCTTGAGATTGATCAGGTTGAGTCGCAGTTCTTTCAACCGTTCTGTTTCCTTGTCTATGGTGTCGGGCGTCATTGCGGCCAATTCGGTCCTCAGGTAATCCTCCTTCTCATGGAGCGCACGAAGCTGCTCGACAAGTTGGTCGTAATTCCGCTCACTCCAATCCAGCGTCTGCAAATTGAATTGCAGGAGTTCCGGCAGGGCATGAGGATTGTTTTCCTTGAATGTGGAAATCTTCTTGTCCAGATTAAACAGCTTCGCCTGAACCGACATCATTTCTTCATCGAGAAATTTTATCGTTCCCGTAGTCTGCTGGTCCACGACCTTTAAGTTCTCTTCCAGATAGAGGGAAGCAAGGACATTGGCTATCTGCTGGACTGTCTGGGGGTTTTTCCCCTCGTAGGAGACGGTAAACGCGATGGTTGCCTGAGAAAGACTTCCTGTCCGGCTATCAACAACATTGGCCATAATAGTCTCGAACTTGATATCTTTTTTGCGCATATCGTCAATGATCTCCTCCGTCGTCCTTCTGTCTCGTTCGTCCGCGTACAGGTTGAATCGGTTGATGATATCGAGCAGCCGGGAGGAGCTCATGATACGCTGGTTGATGCTCTGCAGCCGCGATTCCGCGTAGCTTGTCACTGTTGCCATGACGTAGTCGCGGGAGATCTCCTGTTCTTCGATGAGGATGGTCGAGGTGGCGCGATAAACCGGTTTCCACAGCACGACGACCACCAGCGCGCAGAAAAAAACGGAGATTACCGTGAGGACAAACACGCGCCATCGCCTCTTGATGATTTCTTTGACATCTTTCATTTTGATTGTTTGTTGTTCTTCCATATATACTCCTTTTTATTCAGCGTAACGATAACTACTCAAATAAAGGATACTGCGTCGATAGATGCAGGTAAACGGACTGCCGGCGGGCCACTGTGCCCGCAACAGGGTACTCTATCCAGGAATTATCATACGATGCCTCTATGAAGGTATCGCGCGAAAATGCGTAGTGGATTGCCGTGTTGACGTCCGACGTATTCTGTTTGTTGACCTCAGCGGAGAATTGCGACGTG
>Ga0209517_10008110_pt1 | contig 12368 bp, 6 predicted proteins | sample PeaSoiMetSII2010_FD_187695 | JGI IMG/M metagenome (GOLD analysis project Ga0209517, IMG submission 187695) | Peat soil microbial communities from Weissenstadt, Germany - SII-2010 (SPAdes) (version 2) | ecosystem: Environmental > Terrestrial > Soil > Wetlands > Peat | place: Germany: Weissenstadt...
CAGCAGTGAGTCAGCCGACGAAGGGTTTCTCTTAATGGCTGTAGCCAAGGCCGCGATGGCGTCATACCCAATGCGCTGATCGACAGAAATCTGCGAAGCGGAACTCGGCAGTCGGTTGGAGCAGGAAGCAGTGGGCAAGGAACCCGATTCTCGATTCACAAAAATTATCGTCACCGTGGGCGAGTACCACGACCCGGACGAAGACGACCCGCCGCTGCCGCTGTTGCCACGCAAAGTAAGCTGAGCGCCGCTGTCGCTCGACGCAGCGGTACCATTGTTCAGTACTCTGAAACGGCCAAAACTGGTCGTCGCGGGCGGGAGGTTCAATGCTCCTACCTTCCGCCACTTCGCACCCCAGCCATCGCGCTCGCAGCCCTTCTTGGATACGGGCAACGAAATGGTGACTAGGATCGTTCTCTCTGTCCTGGCGGCTGCATTCTGCGCGAAAGAACGCTGGCCGGGTTGCAACGGGCTTGCAAAGAAGGCAAAGTGCTCGGTCGACGTCGGCGAAAGGTGGACCTAGTGCGAGTGCACAGATTGCAAAGGGAAGGCATGGGCCTTCGCGGGATCGCAGCGGACGCGCGAGTCGCGGTCAACACGCTCAGAGCGCTGCTTGCTGCGGGTGCGCAATGAGACCGGAAGAAATCGAATCCGTGACTTGCGACGCTCCGAGCCGCCTGTGGGCTGACAAGTCACGACTCTGCGTCGTCAACAGGATCAGACACCGCGCATCGCAAACGACGGATGAGTCTGCCATTTTTTGTTTGCAAATTGCAGTCTCGTGGGTTCATAGTCGGAAAATGCAAAAGGGCCGAGTCTGAATTCGGCCCTCGCTGAGCTTTGTGGAAAGCTCGAAGCCGATAGCGGCGGCTCGTTAACTACGCCACAACGCCATCCGGTTTCAACCAATCCCAAAACTTAGCGAAGAGCGAAGCCACTCGCTTCGAGAGTACCAGTGACGCAGAGCGCAGCCATTCGTATTAGAAGGTCTAGGTAAAAAACGGCGGCGAGCTAGAACTGAGATTTCGTCGGGAGCACCATCCTTTTGGACTACAAACCGGGACCCATCGACACTTTGCGCTTGGCACTCACCCCGGAGATTGCCCAATTGAGTGAGATGCTCGCTAAGAATGTTCACGAAAACTGGGCCAAGCTGCGGATCGCGGAGGGATGGCACTACGGACCGCACCGGGACGATCTGCAAAAAGAGCATCCTAACCTGGTCCCGTATGAGCAACTCCCCGAATCAGAAAGGCAATACGACAGCCAGACCGCCATGGAGTCTATTAAAGCCTTGTTGGCAATGGGCTACACGATACAGCCGCCAGCGGGAACGCGCATTTCGTCGGAAGGTACTTCTCCGGCCTCAGGGAGCGGGCTCACCAGCGTATTGCAAATGCTTAGAGATCGCTCGCAACCAGATCTCGCTCTGCTGCAAGGGTTCTGGCGAGCGCATGATCCCGAGGTTTGGTCAGTCAATCCGGAACCCTACCGGTTGCTTGGCGAAAGAATACTGAAGCTGGGCGAACCATTGGTGGCCTACGACGTGGTCGCTGAAGGCATGAAGTCCTTTCCGCAGGACCTGCGTCTACGTCAGCTGCTGGCGCTGGCCCTGGCCCGGAGTGGTGCGGCCGGGCCCGCAAACAACGTGCTTGCGCTTTTGTATCAAGACGGATACCGGGATGAGGAAACTCTTGGCCTGCTCGCCCGGACCCACAAAGATCTTGCCCGTGAAGAAGGGGATGCCTTCAAATCAAGTCAGCACTTGCGCCGGGCGTATGAATTCTATTCGGAGGGGTATGAGACGAGCGGTGGCTACTGGAGCGCGATCAATGCGGCCACACTCGCGCTCTTCCTGGGAGAGCGCGAGTCTGCGGCCGCCTTAGCCCGCCTAGTCAGTGACCAATGCCGCCAGAGGCTCCGGGAACTCACAGAGACGAACGGCGAGCGCTACTGGCTGGTTTCTACCTTGGGAGAAGCCGCACTTCTGTTAGAAGACTGGTCGGAAGCCGAAAACTGGTACTGCCAGGCCGTGGAGCTAGGACGCGGAGATTGGGGGAGCCTGCAATCTACCCGGCACAATGCTCGTTTGTTAATGCAATGCCTTGCCCCGGGTGAAGACGGAGGACGCATTGAGCAGCTGTTTCGATTTCCCAGTGTGGTGGTCTTCGCTGGCCACATGGTCGATCGGGACGACCGCACCGTACCACGATTCCCGCCGCGGCTCGAACCGATGGTGAAGGACGCGATCCGGCAACGCCTAAGCAAATTGAATGCTGGCTTCGGCTATGCATCCGGAGCCTGCGGCTCTGACATCCTTTTCCACGAAGTCATCTTGGAGATGAAGGGCGAAAGTTACGTGATCCTGCCCTGTGAAAAGGAGCGCTTTATAAAGGACAGCGTGGAGACTGTTGAAGGCAGCGATTGGGGAAAACGACTGGAGAAGGTAATCGCCCAAGCGATTGAGACCCAGGAAGTTTCAAGGCAGCGCCAGGGTAGCAACGTTTCTTACGAATTTGCCAATCTGATGCTGCATGGATTGGCAAGCGTGCGTGCCGAACAACTCGAAACCAAACTTGTGCCCGTAGCGGTATGGGATGGTAAGTCGGGCACGGGCTTGGGGGGCACGGCAGGCACAGTGGAGCGCTGGCGGCGACTTGGTCTTCCGGTGGAAATCATTGATTTGGAGGAGATTCTCCGCTGCGAGTGTCCCGGCCTCTCCGTTCGGGCCGCTGCATCTCCAGCGCCAGTTTCGAAGCAGGCCAGCGCGGCCTCATCCGAATTTGCTCCGGAAATCCGAGCCTTACTTTTTGCCGATGCGGAGGGATTCAGCAAACTCACCGATGAAGAAGTCCCTTTATTTGCACAGCACTTTCTTGGACTTGCAGGCAGACTAGCAGCAGAATCAGCGCATCGGCCCCTGACCAAGAACACCTGGGGAGACGGCCTTTACTTTGTTTTCTCGAACGTCCGAGATGCCGGCCGTTTCGCCCTCGATTTACGCGATGCAGTCCGCAACACTGACTGGCCAAAGCATGGTCTGCCGCCTTTGAACCTTCGCATCGGCCTGCACGCGGGACCAGTCTATTCCTGCTGCGATCCCGTGACCCAGCGCACCACCTACATTGGAGCCAACGTCAGCCGGGCAGCGCGCATCGAGCCGATTACACCAACAGGTCAAGTCTATGCCAGTCAGACATTTGCCGCACTCGCGGCCGCGGAAGGGGTGAAGGAGTTTCGCTGCGATTATGTGGGTCAAACTTCGATGGCAAAAAAGTACGGAACCTTTCCAACCTACGTCGTCCTGCGTCGCAAGACGGCCACCCAGCCAAGCTGACTTACGACATCGCCTGCGCCCCAATCCACCCGTCAGTGGGGAGTTACTTCTTCAAGCGGGCGAGATTTTCGCATCCCCGGTCAAGGCCCAAGTCACATGCTTTCTTGAAGAGATCGGCGGCACGATCCAGATCCTTGGGCACGCCTTGACCTCGCAAGTACATCGAGCCGAGATTCAAGCATCCGCCTGAACCGCCTGCGCCACAGGCGCGCTTGAAAAGATCCGCGGCGCGATTTAGATCTTTCGCCACGCCTTCACCCTTGTTGTACATCAACCCAAGATCGGTGCATCCTGGCGCAGCGCCGGCATCACAGGCGCGCTTGTAGAGGTCGGCAGCGCGAATCAGATCTTTCGCCACGCCTTCACCTCGGGAGTACATCAAGCCGAGATCTTGGCATCCGCCTGAACCGCCTGCGTCACAGGCGCGCTTGAAAAGACGGGCGGCGCGATTCAGATCCTTCACCACTCCTTCACCCTTGTAGTACATCAAGCCAAGATCGTGGCATCCTTTGCGTTCGCCGCCATCACAAGCCTTCTGGTAAAGTTCCGCGGCCTGCGAAAACTGTTTGCCCCTGTACAAGAAAAGGCCTTGATCAAAGAGAGTCTCCGCGGCTGAGGTTGAGGCGGTTGCAGGGAGGGAGGCTGGAGTTTCAGGCTGCACAGGAACGCGAGCGGCATCATGAACTCCAGTTTTAGGTTCTTTTCGCGGTGCCCGCTGCGTGGCGGCAGGGGCGGTCGGTTTCGGCGTTAGGGCAGCATCGCTGCTGCCTGTACTCGATATTCCGCTCGGTTGGGATGCAACCGCTGTAGGCGGCTGGCTGGCAGCAGGAGGTGTCGAGCTGACCGGTGCAGGAGCGATCTGCGCGGTTTTGGATGGCTTCCGGGCGAATAACAGGACAGCAAACACGATCACGAGAACTGCCATGATACCCAACGCAGCATAGAGCCACGGAAGGCGCGCGGGGCTCGACGCGACGGATGAGGCGAGCACTGCAGTTGTGGATGAATTTTTTCGTTCGATTACCGGGGCGTCTCGCGAAAGTAGCGTTTGCACATTCTGTACGAGCCGCTCGAGATGCTGTTCGAGCGGTCGAGTAAGCGCATCAAGCCAGTGAACGCTGCCAATGAAGTAGTCGAGGGACTTGCCGGGCTTCACGTCTTCGATGCGAAACGGAATCACTGCCACGCCCGCACTGACGGCTCTTTCGATCTCCTTCGGGATGTGGGGAGAGGTGTTTGATTTTGAGGAGAAGACCAAAATCATGATGCGGCAGCCGCGAATCGCATCAATAATCGCCTCGCCGTACGCTACGCCAGGAAGCACATCGCGCGGAGCGATCCAACAGCGGACGGCGTGCGACTCGAGCATCGCGCAAACCGCGTCGGCGACAATTTTGTCTTCCGACGCATAACTGATGAAAACGTCATAAGCCATCGCTGGACCTCCGCTCCGGTAAACCTACTACCCTATCCTAGCTATGGCAATAGCAGTAGGATTGGCTAGGCAGATTAGCCTACGGGGGTGTCGAAAGCGCTCCTTAGTTGGTCGCGGCTGTCTTGCTGGCTCGCAAGTCGGCGGCCGGAGAGCGTCTATAACATTGTGATGAAAAGACTTGCTAATCGTCTTGGCTTGGATTATAAGACTCAATCGTGAGTTGCGCTTCGGACAACGAATAGATTGACCCCTGATATGGCCCCCATTCTCGATTCAGCTTTCGCGAATGACAGCTACCGCCTCTCACCGTCCACTTGGAGGAAGTCATGAACTTTCAAGGGGATGCGTTCATCAGCTATGCACACATGGATAATGTCGAGCTGATTGAAGGGCGCAAGGGGTGGGTCACGAACTTGCATCGAGCTCTGGAAATCCGGGTTGGACAGCTCCTAGGCAAACCACCCGAAATCTGGCGCGATCCTAAGCTTCAAGGCAACGACGCCTTTGGGGAGACGCTAATGGAGCGACTCCGCCGTGTGGCCTCTCTGATATCGGTGGTCTCGCCTCGCTACGTTAAATCAGAATGGGCGCGGAGGGAACTGGCCGAATTCTGGAAGGCGGCGGAAGCGCAGGGTGGGGTCCATTTTCGCAACAAGGCCCGCATCTTTAAGGTCCTGAAGACGCCCGTCCCCTTGGAATTACACCCCCCGCAGTTGGGGTCTATGTTGGGCTATCCATTCTTCAACATCGACCCGGACACAGGAAGAGTGCGCGAATTGGACGAAGTATTCGGGCCCGAGGCGCAAAGGGATTTCTGGATGCGGCTGGATGACTTGGCCCATGATATCTGCTGCCTGCTCGAGATGTTGGAGCCCTCCGGAACGGCGGTCGTTCCTACCGCTGATAAGGCCCATGAAGCCGTCTTTTTGGCGGAAACCACTTTCGATCTAAGGCAGCAGCGCGAAGTCATCAAAAGAGATCTGCAGCAGCACGGTTACACCGTGCTTCCCGCCGGTCCATTACCACACGTCGACTCGGAAGTGAAGGAGGCTGTTCGCCGGGATCTGGCGCAGTGCCGGATGTCGATTCACTTGATAGGCAAGAATTTCAGCCTCGTCCCTGAAGGAGGTGTTCAATCATTGCTGGAGATTCAAAACGAACTCGCGATCGAAAGAAGTAGTCAGGCCGATCTTTCGCGCCTGTTGTGGATTCCTCCCGGCCTGCCGGTAGAAGACGAACGTCAACGAAAGGTCATTGAGCATCTTCGAATGGATCCTCGAATTCAAAAGGGAGCGGACTTACTGGAGACCTTTCTCGAAGATCTGAGGACCGTGATCCATGAGCGGCTGAAGGATGCTCAAAAGCCAGCGCCTGCGCCCGCCCCGCCCCGACCGAGCGCTTCGGTGGTTACAGGCCGCGAGCACGCGCGGCTCTACCTGATCTACGATCAGCGCGACGCGCTCATCACTTCGCCGTGGGAAGATTTTCTGTTCGAGCAAAAATTGGAAGTCCTCCGTCCGGTGTTCGAGGGCGACGAGGCGGAAATTCGCGAATATCATGAAGAGAACCTGCGGAGTTGCGATGGGGCCCTGATTTTTTATGGCTCAGGCAACGAATGCTGGCTGCGCCGAAAGTTGCGGGAACTGCAGAAGAGCCCCGGTTATGGCCGCAGCAAGCCAATACCAACCGTGGCGATTTCCCTGATACCTCCGAGAACACCTGACAAGGAGCGCTTCCGAACGCACGAGGCGCTGGTGATCCCTCAGTGGGACGGATTTTCCCCTGAGCCATTGCAGCCATTGATCTCTAGCCTGAAAGGCTAAGAGGAAGGGTTGATGCCACCTGGATTGTTGTTCAATCCTTTCCCGGGCCTTCGTCCCTTCGAGCCCGACGAAGATCATCTCTTTTTCGGCCGCGAAAAGGAGATCGACGAACTGCTGCGGCGGCTCCGAGCCAGCCGGTTTTTATCGGTCGTGGGCACTTCCGGCAGCGGGAAATCGTCGTTGGTCCGCTCCGGTCTGATCCCCTCTCTTTACAGCGGTTTCATGGTAAATGCCGGCTCGACCTGGCGGGTTGCGACGCTCCGGCCCGGGGAGGACCCTATCGGACACCTGGCTGCGACACTCAACCAATCCGGAGTGCTGGGAACCGAGGGAGAGATGGCCAGCACCAACCGCGTGCTGCTGGAAGCAACCCTGCGGCGCAGTACTCGAGGCCTGGTGGACGCGGTGCGCCAAGCGAGAATTCCGCCCGAAGACAACCTGCTCGTGATCGTCGACCAATTCGAGGAACTGTTCCGCTTCCGGCGAAGCCGCCAGATTCAGAACTCCCGCGACGAAGCCGTGGCATTCGTCAAGTTGCTGTTGGAAGCGACGCAGCAGCAGGAGGTCCCGATCTACGTTGTGGTGACCATGCGCTCAGACTTCATCGGCGACTGCATGGAGTATCCGGGTCTGCCGGAGGCCGTCAACGCAGGCCAGTACCTGGTTCCGCGCATGACTCGCGACGAGCTGCGTTCCGCCATCACGGGCCCGATAGCAGTGGCGGGCGGAGAAATCGCCCCGCGCCTGGTTCTACGTTTGCTCAATGACATGGGAGACAATCACGACCAGCTTCCCGTGTTGCAGCACGCCTTAATGCGAACCTGGGACCATTGGGAACGGCATCGGAGCCAGGGTGAGCCTATCGACATTGCCGACTACGAAGCGGTTGGAAGCATGCAGCAAGCCTTATCTCTGCACGCCGAGGAGGCATTCCTCGAGACCGGCGGCGACGCTAACCGCAAGATTGCGGAACGGCTATTCAAGGCTTTGACGGATACCTTTTCAGATCCCCGTGGAATAAGACGCCCGACTTCGGTCCAGGAACTCGCTGCTATCTGCGAAACGCCTGAAGCGGAGGTGATCCAGGTCATCGAAGTCTTCCGCCAACCCGGCCGTAGTTTTCTGATGCCGCCAGCCACGGTCCCGCTGGTCTCTCGGTCAATTATTGACGTCTCCCACGAGAGTCTCATGCGGTGCTGGGCGCGTCTGATCACATGGGCAGAAGAAGAGAGAGTCTCATCCGCGACTTATGTCCGTCTTTCGCAGGCCGCCTCTTGGTTTGAGCAGGGAACGGCAGGTCTGTGGCGGAACCCGGAACTCGAACTCGGCCTGCGATGGAAGCGCCAGGAGCGACCCACCGCTGCTTGGGCGGAGCGTCACGACTCAGCCTTCGCGCGGGCAATGGAGTTTCTGGATCGCAGTGAGAAGGAGCGAGCGCGGGTTGAGGCCGAACGGGAACAGGAACGAAAGAGAAAGCTGAGGCACGTACAATGGGCTGCTGCGGTCCTCGGAATCTTGCTCCTCGTTGCTGTGTCGCTGGCTTATTTCGCCTGGAGCGAAAAGCGCCGTGCTGAAGCCAATCTGCAGCTAGCCAAGACCGCGGTGGATGAGAGCCTATCGTCGGCCGGCAGCCAGCAGGCGCGCGAAGCGGCTGACACTCCGCAGATGGAGGAATTCCGGCAGGGCCTGTTGGAAAAGGCAAAGGATTTCTATGTCAACTATTTAGGCAAGCAAAACCCCAATAACGAGGAATTTCGCCTGGAAACGGCACGGACGCGAACCCGATTGGGTGACATCAACCGTCTACTGGGGAAGTATCAAGACGCAGTGGATGAGTACCAATTCGCTATAACCGAGTTGGAGAACCTGGCAAAGCAGCATCCCGACAATCCCGACTACCGGCAAGCGGAGGCCTACTCCTATAACTGGCTGGGCGAGACTCTGCGGATCTGGCTGGAAGAAGCGCAGAAGCCCGTGCCGTACACTCGCGCGGATGCGGAAAACGAATATGACAACGCGTTACGCCTGCAGCAGGAGTTGGTGCACCAGATACCAGGGAATCCCAGCTACCCACAGGAACTGGCCCGCACGTACTATAACCGCGGCATCCTCCGTTACGGCAACAGAGATCTCACCGATTCGGAATCGGACTTCCGCAAGGCGGTGGGTCTGCTCGAACCGTTAATGGAGAAGAACACGGATGCCTCGGCGGGGAACAAGAATCCGCCACCATCGCAGGACTTGGCCCGCGTCTACAATAACCTTGCCAACCTGCTGGGACACGAGAGGCGAACGCCGGAGGCGGCACAGTTGTACGAACGCGCCATTGCGATTCACGAGGGCCTTTGCAAAAAGGAACCCGGCAATCGCGAATACAAGATGGAACTGGCGCAGTTTTATGATAATATGGCCATCCTGCTGTTGAATGAAAAACAGGTGGACCCGGCAAAGCAGAGAAACCAACAGGCGCTCGCTCTCTTCGAGGAATTGGCCACGCCTGCGTCTTCTTCGTCGCTGGCCAGGGGACGTGATAAAGCTCGGGACGTTCGCGAGCGCCTGAAAGCCGGGGGTCAAAAGAAGCGCTAGCGGAGTCTCAGCAGGAACTGGAGAGCCGCACCCTTCATCACTACCCCGAATCCCACGTTGATATGCTAACCTTGGCGGCAATTAAGTTGGTCAGGCCGCAGGCGAGTCTGAAGTTCAGGCTCCGCTGCAGTTCCTTGGGCCACCCGCGGCAGGGCTTCCATGCCTGAACACAAATAAGGGGAACAAAGACTCTGTAAGGAGAACGAACCATGAGAAGGCTGATTTTAATTCTTATCGTCTCTCTACCAATAACGCTGATCGCGCAGCAGACGGGCTTGAGCCGGGTGAAAGAGCAGCCGGGACTGGGCGCCTCGCCGTTGGGAGATGTTTCTTCGACTGGAGGCTTGGCGGAAGCCTCCATGACGTCCAGTGCGAGCGGGATATCCCCGTCTGTGGCTGAGTCGCAGCCGGATCCGCAGCCGCCGCAAACCAGCAAGTCGACTCAGAGCCAGAAAACGGCGACGGCCAAGGAACCCTCCGGGCCGCCCCTTGAGGGCAGCATGGTCGGCTACGTTGACGACGCCATCGTCGGTTCGCAGTTTCGAATTCGCTTCGACGCGGGCTTCAAAGATAATGCTCCCGATCGCGCGGAGTTCTTCTACCCGCAATGCGGTTGCAATCCCGGTGGGCCGGGGCCGAGGCCCGGCGCCGCGAATAACATAAATTTTCAGCAACTCTATTTTCAGGGGGAATATGCTCCGGTCGGCCGCTTCTCGGTCTTCACCGAAGTCCCGATCCGCTGGATTCAGCCACAGAGTTTCATTCCCGGCACAGAAAATGTCGTGAATGGCATGCATGTCACGGGAGCTTCTCCTTTCTCGAACCAGTCAGGAATTAGCGATGTTCGAGCCGGATTCAAGCTGGCCGTGACCGCTTCTTCCAATCACTCGCTAACCTTCCAATTCAAGGCTTACTTCCCGTCCGGGGATGGTTCCCGAGGACTGGGCACGGCCCACTACAGCATCGAGCCCTCGCTGCTGTACTATCAGCGGCTTTCGGAGCGGTGGGCGGTCGAGTCCCAGATCGGGGGCTGGCACCCGATTAACGGATCCACCACGAGCACGGGTGCCGACTATGCCGGCGACATCTTCTTTTATGGCTTCGGGCCCAGCTATCAACTGGTGAATCGCGAGAACGTTAAGTTCGCACCCGTGGTCGAGTTGTTTGGCTGGCACGTGCTCGGCGGCCTGCAGACGCTGGGCACCTCCGATGCCAGCGGCATCAATATTGTCAATCTCAAGGTTGGAGCGCGCACCTCATTTGGCAGACACAACTCCGTCTATGTGGGATTCGGGCAAGCGGTCACGCACTCGGTTTGGTACGAGCACATCGTCCGAGCCGAATACCGTTATTCCTTCTGAGTCAATTCGCTCCCCTGGCACCCAAAACCGGCCGATGAGTATCCGTGAAAACCAGCCAACGAGAGCAGTGTCTGGGACCATTGACGCCAACAACTCTACATGAATGTTGAATACTCGCCACACCTCCGCTTCTCGGCGTTTGTGAGGGTCCCAATACGCTGGCTCCAACCGCAGGGCAGCCCACCGGCGTTCTCGAACCAATCCGGACCCAGCGACGTAACAGCGGGATTCAAATTTGCCGGAGTGGCGTCTGAGAACAGCCTGCAGAGAATCGGTTCACGACATACTCTCTTCTTTTCATGCAATTAGCCCTTTCCGGAAAGGAACGACGAAGCCGGGGCTAGGACTGGCTATGGGTCGGGGCCTCCGGCTCCGCAAGCTTGCGTTCAGGGATGAAATAAGAAAGCGCGACGAACACAAAGATGAAAAACGCGATGCGAACATCGACAAACGCAAGCGGTACCGAGGCGATGTAAAGTAACAACAAATAGAGATTCTTGGACTGGATACCGCGATGAAGGCGAACGAAATCGGGATCACCGCGATGGTGCTGAATGATGGCGAAGCTCAATAGCAGGAAAGAAGCCGAACATAGCGACAGCACAACGCCATACAGAGCCACGGCGCGAGGATCGCGAGGATTATTCCCCATGTAGGCGGTAACGAAGGGCACGAGTGACATCCAGAACAGCAGTGTGTTGTTCGACCAGAGCAGGAGAGCGTCGACGCGCCGAGCCGAGTGCAACAGGTGATGATGATTCACCCACATGATGGCGACAACGAGAAAGCTCAGAAGATAGCTGAGAAACTGCGGAGCAAGGCTGCGCAATGAAGTGAGCGTAGTGTCGCTCGGGACCTTCAACTCCAGCACCATGATGGTAATGATCACGGCGATGACGCCGTCACTGAAAGCTTCGAGGCGGTTGGTACCCATAATGGATCCTCCTAAGGTCACGGTAACCCGGCAAGATGTACCCCTCTCTTCGAACGGTCAGTAGGTAGTAGCCTTATTCTCTTCCATGACATATACGGTCTCCTGGTACGGTGTGACTCGGCGTCTCGCCGAGTCGGTGCAGTGAGTTGTTCGTGAATCCCCGTGGCGCGCGCCGCAGAGAGTTTTCAGTCGCTGGAAGGGTTTGCGCCCCACCCCTCCGGTTCCGGGTCGCGGACCACGCCCAACTGCCGGAATAGTTCCAAACTGTCCCGATGTGGCCTTCATGGTTGATGAGTCTGCCCAATGGTGGTCACAGTCTTTCCTCTTCCCCTCTTCGGCGCCTGGCAACCGTCAGTTGCCGTTCAGGATCATGGCCGCCGCTTTCTCGCCGATCATGAAGCAGGGGGCGACGGTGTTGCCGCTCGTCACGATGGGCATCACCGAGGCATCGGCGACCCGGACTCCGTCGACTCCGCGGACGCGCAACTGCGGATCCACGACCGCCGCGCGGTCGTGGCCCATCTTGCAAGTGCCTGCCGGGTGCCAGAGCGTCGACGCCTGCGCCCGCACAAAGGCGGCGAGATCCGCGTCCGCGCCGGGAAACAGTTCGCCCCCGTTCATCGCCGAGAACGCCTTCGTCTTCGAGATCTCGCGGCACAGCTTCACGGCCTTGACCAGCACGTCCACGTCGGCGCTGCAAACAAGATACTTGGGGTCGATCTTCGGCGCATCCTGAGGGTTCGCCGATCGCAGCGTGACCTCACCGCGGCTGAACGGCTGCAAGAGGGTCGGCAGGAAGATGCAGGCGGGCCCGCCGAAGTCCAGCACCGGCATAAGCGGCTTGGGCACGCTCGGCGTGAAATTCAGCTGGAGGTCCGGCGGCGCGGCGCGC
>Ga0209517_10008111_pt1 | contig 12367 bp, 11 predicted proteins | sample PeaSoiMetSII2010_FD_187695 | JGI IMG/M metagenome (GOLD analysis project Ga0209517, IMG submission 187695) | Peat soil microbial communities from Weissenstadt, Germany - SII-2010 (SPAdes) (version 2) | ecosystem: Environmental > Terrestrial > Soil > Wetlands > Peat | place: Germany...
CGTTGGCGTAGGCGAATCCACGGTTCACGAGCAGCATGCTTGGCGTGTCGCTGTGCCGATGCTGTTTCCACTTCTCCGCGCATGTACTCGCATCGATCGCATAGGACCCCTCGTCAGTCGTGAAGTACATCGTGCCGTCAACAACAAGCGGACCAGTCTGAAGCGAGGACACCTCTGGCAGCGTATACGTGCAGATCGCCTTCAATTGGGCGACGTTGGAACGGTTGATCTCCTTGAGAGGCGAGAACCGATCTCCAGGCAGGGTGCGGTTGTAGGTTAGCCAGTCGGCGTCTGCGACTTGTGCGCCCGAAGAGGTTCCAAGAAGAGTGAACAGGCACAACATACATGCCGTGGCGAGGGTGCGTCGAAGAGTGGACATGGTCTCTACTCCTAATTGTTGGCAAATGACATGTGAGATAGAGTTCGAACGAACCTTATATATGCTCATTGCCGGATCTACGCAAGCACGCCTCAAAGTTCAGCTGAAACTGACAGGTATCGTCGTTACCCACGATACTCACCTTGCGGAAAGACTCGCCGATCATGCTCTCTTCCTGGACCATAGTAAGATTCTTTTCTACGGCACCGTGGGGGGAATGGAGGGATCCTCCGAGCCTCTCGTCCAGGAATTCCTGAAAGACGATCAGCAGGAGTCTGTTTTTCCGACGAAAAAGAAGGAAAAATGGCCGTTGGAAAAGACAGCAAGCAGGAGAAGTGAAGGTCCCGCCTTCGGAACCGAGAGGTGATTGAATGAACAGGAACCCTGGTTTGCGAACATTTGTAACCGCAGCTTTGTGCGCTGTTGCTGTCGTGTTTCCAATCACTCGATTGGCCGGGCAGGTTGTGTCACTTGATCCGGCGAAGATGGCGCGCATTGGCACGGTCGATGGGCGCTTCCAGTCCTACAACATTGAAATGGTGGAAGTCATCGGCGGAAGATTTTGGAAACCATACGGGAGCACCACGAACGAAAGTAAAGCGCAGGAGCCCGCCCCCCAGGCGGGTTTCACTCCGGCGGGCATAGACCCGAACCTCTATCGATATCGAGCGCCTATTGATCTTTCAACTCCACGATTGCGAAAACTGGCAGCAGCGTTAAGCCCCGCATATGTTCGAGTCAGCGGTACGTGGGCCAATAGCGCTTATTTTCAGGATTCGGAGAATGCCGCCCCCGCCAATGCGCCATCAGGTTTTAGCGGAGTCCTAACGCGAGAGGAATGGAAGGGCGTCATCGATTTTTCTCATGCGGTGAATGCCGAAATAGTGACATCGGTGGCTACGGGGCCAGGATCGCGTGATGCTCAAGGCGTATGGACCTCGGACCAGGCGCGGCAATTGTTCGAATACACCAAGTCCGCTGGAGGGCGAATCGCTGCAAGCGAATTCATGAATGAGCCGACATATGCAGCGATGGGCGGCGCACCGAAAGGATACGATGCCGCAGGCTATGGCCGCGACGTTGCGGTCTTCCGTACATTCCTTCGGAAGACTGCACCAGATACTGTATTCCTCGGTCCAGGTTCAGTTGGTGAGGGAACATTCGCAATGCCAATGGGCGGCGGAGTGCTGAAATCCGAAGACCTGCTCCACGCAGCCGGTCGCTTATTCGACGTTTTTTCGTACCATCTCTATGCGGCTGCCTCGGAGCGGTGCGCAAGCATGGGCGCATCATCACAAACAACGGCGGCAGCGGCACTTTCTCAAGACTGGCTCTCGCGCCCGGAAAAGATTGGCGCATTTTATGCCGACCTTCGAGACAGATTCGAGCCAGGCAAATCACTTTGGATTACGGAAACCGCCGATGCAGCCTGCGGTGGAAACCCCTGGGCGTCGACTTTTCTGGATACCTTCCGATATCTTGTTCCCCATGCAAGCCTCGCTCAGCGTGGCGTGAAAGTGATCATGCACAACACACTGGCATCAAGCGACTACGGCTTGTTAGACGAAAATACATTCGCACCACGTCCGAATTACTGGGCCGCTTTGCTTTGGCGACGCCTTATGGGTGTGACGGTTCTCGATCCACAGATATCCCCAACACCGAATCTTTATGTTTATGCGCACTGTCTACGGAACCATCCCGGCGGCGTCGCGCTCTTGGTCATCAATGCCGACGGACAGCAAGTCCATGAAGTCACATTGGTCCCTGAGGCAGAACGCTACACACTGACTGCCAAGCAACTTCAAGACAGAGCAGTGCAGCTTAACGGGAAGACGCTTGAACTGAACAGCGATAGCGACGTCCCAGAATTCGTGGGTCAGCCAACGCGCGCAGGTCGTATCAGTTTCGCGCCCGCCAGCATTACGTTCCTAGCAATCCCCAACGCTAACAACAGCAGTTGTCGCTAGCTCGCGGCCCGAAAGGAGACTACTCTTATGAGCGAGAAGAAGCCGAAAGAGATCCTTGCAAGTCTCGCCACATTGCTTCCAGAACTGGAGACTGTCTATAAAGACATACATGCACATCCGGAATTGTCGATGCAGGAGACGCGGACGGCTGGGATTGCTGCGAATCATCTGAAGGCTCTGGGCTTTGAGGTGACCACGGAGGTCGGCAAGACTGGGGTTGTAGGTATCTTGCGCAACGGCGATGGACCCACTGTCATGCTGCGCGCGGACATGGATGCACTACCCATCAAAGAAGCGACTGGCCTTCCGTACGCGAGCACCGTCACGGGGACTGACCCTAGCGGCAAGACCGTGCCCGTAGCCCACTCGTGCGGGCACGATATGCACGTTGCCTGCTTGATTGGCGCAACAAGTCTTTTTGCAAAGAGCCGCGACGCCTGGAAAGGGACAATGATGGCGGTCTTTCAACCAGGCGAAGAGACTGCTCAAGGCGCTAAGGCGATGATTGACGATGGGTTGTTTAAGCGATTTCCAAAACCAGACGTCGTGCTCGGCCAGCACGTCATGAGCTTGCCGTCGGGCAACATCGATTGGCGTGCGGGTGTTGTCACCTCCTCTGCCGATAGCCTGCAGATTCGCATGTTCGGGCGCGGTGCGCACGGCTCGATGCCCGAGTCCAGCATCGACCCTGTGGTTATGGCCGCCTCGACCGTGATGCGGCTGCAAACGATCGTCTCCCGGGAGGTCGCCCCGACGGATTCCGCGGTGGTGACAATCGGATCGCTGCAGGCCGGGACGAAAGAGAACATTATTCCGGACGAAGCATTGATCAAATTGAATGTGCGCACCTTCGACGAGGGCGTGCGCAGACGTGTGCTCGCGGCGATTGAACGCATTGCGACGGCCGAGGCAGCAGCATCAGGAGCGCCAAGACCGCCGGAAATCAGCCCACTCGATCAGTATTCGTCAGTAAGGAATGATGCCACTGCGACAAAGAAGCTCGTCGATGCATTTCTCCTGAGCTTCCCTGCCGGTTCCATCGAAGAGACAAAGCCCACTATGGCAAGCGAGGACTTCGGCTGCTTTGGAGCTGGGTGGGATGTTCCGGCAGTGTACTGGTTCTTCGGCGGAGATGATCCAGCGGTGTACGCCAAGGCAAAGAAAGAGGGAAAACTTAGCTCGCTTCCAACCAACCATAACCCGGCCTTTGCACCAGTCATTCATCCGACTCTGGAAACAGGTGTGAAGGCCTTGGTTGTTGCGGCGCATGCATGGCTGGTCTCATGAACAGCATCCTGATGCACGGGCATCAACTAGCGGGTCCTTTTCTGGATGCGGTGGAGCTGCTTGGCACATTCGTTTTCGCACTCAGCGGTGCGGCAGCGGGTGTCAAAAGCCGGTTCGATCTGTTCGGTCTAATGGCACTCTCGTTCGCGGCCGGTAATGCCGGCGGGATCACGCGAGATGTGCTGATTGGCGCGGTGCCACCAGCGGCCATCAGCGACTGGCGCTATCTCGGGGTTTCTCTTCTCGCTGGATTGGTGACGTTCTTCTGGTATCCCGACATCGATAAACGTCGCAGGCTGGTGTTGTTATTCGACGGCGCGGGACTCGGCCTGTTTGCCGTCGCCGGCACACAAAAGGCGCTCATCGCGGGACTCAATCCGGTGATGGCGATTTTTATGGGAGTGCTAACCGGGATTGGTGGTGGCATATTGCGCGATGTGCTTGTCAACCAAACGCCGACGGTGCTCCAGGCGGATATTTATGCTGTTGCTGCGCTAGCCGCTGGCATCGTAGTAGTGATCGGATATGATTTGCATTACCCGGCTTTTGTGATGTTGACCGTGGGCGCACTACTTTGCTTCTGGCTGCGAGTTATGGCGATATACCGAGGATGGCATTTGCCCGTCGCACGGGCGCAGAATCAGCCGGATTGAATCATCGCTTGCTACGTCGTTCCAGAAGTTGACAGCGAACCCTGAGCGCAACTTCGTGATGATCGTCAAGAACGGAACGATTTACAAGAACACACTTCAGTGAGAGAGAAATCGGGCCACGATTTTGTACTAGACCTTCAAACCTAGTCTCGGAATCTTTATTTGTCTCAAGCTAACGGCGCAAGCCGATAGTAAAGCAAGAGTTGCTTTGGGCCCGGCGGATCTTGCGCCCAACAGACTGGCCCCTCGTCGATGTGGGAACCGCTGACCGCGCGCCATTGGACCTTTCCTTGTGGATCTCGCAACATCAGTTCCAGTTTGCCGGTACCACCACGCCAACCGGTTGGCTCATTCGTCGCACCTATAACGGTTGATCCTGCGGGATAGCTGTCCGTCACCTTTGCATCGCGCACCGCTGGAGGAGCACAACCAACAACGGTGCCGTCGGCCATAATAGCGAGGGGTAACCCCCAAATCGTCCCCGTGGCGTCACGAAACAGACCCAGTCGGTCTCCAGTTCCGGATTGATCACCCGTCGGGTGGTTGCCTGCCGTGATAATCGGGCCGAACGCTTTTTCTAACTCCGTCAAAGAAATGTACTGTGCTCGGGGTCTATTCTGGTGCGGAGAACACGCAGAGAGGAGCAAGGCGATAGCCACCACCCATCCACGACGCGGTTTAAGACCGAACGGCTGCGGCACGGGGTGGCGCATTCGTTGATGTTAACTCAGATTGGCACGGAGTCAAATCGTTCGACTCGTCGAAGTCACTGAGACTTCTCGTGACGAAATGTGTTGCGGATATAATCCGAGTCACGCGAAAGGTGCAAGCCAGTCTAGCCACAACACACCCGGTCCCGAAGATGGATTTCTCTCCAGAAAAGAGCAAGCCGTTGAGCGTGACCGCCACTGGAGCGAGCAAGACGCCCAGTCTCTGGCGTCCTTTGCACGCACCAACATTCCCTAATCTCCTCATCGCCGACGTCGCTTCCGATGTGGGGCACTTTCATGCAAAGCGTTGGCGCGGCTTGGCTGATGGTGTCGCTGGGCGCTGGACCTCTATACGTCGCCCTCACCCAGACCGCGGGTGCACTCCCATTCTTCGTCCTCGCATTGCCGGCGGGGGCGATTGGCGACATCGTGGATCGCCGCAAATTGATCTTGTTCACGGAAACGTGGATGGCTGCCATCGCGATTCTGCTCGCCGGTGTGACCATAGGGGGACATCTTTCCCCGGTATTGCTCTTGGTCCTGACATTCGCGCTATCCGCAGGAGATGCACTTGAAGCCGCATCCTTTCTGGGGGTCATTTTCGTAATTGCCCGATGGAAGCGGCCCCGGCACAAAAGCACAACGCCGCCTGAGACTTTGAGTGGCGCGACAGTCGCTGCGCTCCGATATGTCCGCTACTCACCAGCGATTCGTACTTTGATCATTCGGTCCGGGATCCTGATGTTTTTCGCCAGCGGATTCCTTGCATTGCTGCCCTCCGTAGCTCACGAAGCAAGCCGCAGTCCAATGGGTTACGGTCTCTTGCTGGGAAGCTTCGGATTGGGTGCGGTGCTGGGTGCGCTGACGATGCAGCGGGTTCGCGCTCGCTGGTCGGCAGAAGCGGTGGTTTCAAGCGGCGTTTTAATATTCGGCCTGATGACGCTGGCGATGGGTAGCTTCCGCGCTTTGCCGATCCTCGGGGCAGTCATGCTGGTGGGTGGTGCGTCATGGATTGTTTTCATCTCGCTTTTCAATGTGCTTATCTTGAACCACACACCAGACTGGGTACGCGCCCGCGTTCTCGCTGTATCGATGTTGGTTTTTCAGGGAGCCATGGCTGGTGGAAGTGCCGCATGGGGCGCCCTGGCAACGAAGACTGGCATACACTCTGCCCTGATGTGGGCCGGTTTGGGAACGATGGTCAGTACTCTAACGGCGATTTTCTTGAAGTTGCCGGACGAGACCGTCGATCTCACGCCTTGGATTCATTGGCGGTTGCCCACGGTATTTAGCCATGATCCTGCACCCACAGAAGCTGGTCCGGTCATGGTAACCGTCGAATACAACGTGGACGAGGTAAAGGCACCGGGATTTATCAAGGCGATCAACAGGTACGGACGTATTCGGCGCCGCGACGGCGCATACCAATGGGGCATTTTTCGAGACCTTGAGAATCCAGAACGCTATTTAGAAACGTTTCTGGTCGATTCCTGGGCGGAGCATTTGCGTCAGCATGAACGCTCGACACGCGCCGATCGCGCGGTGACGGAACGAGTGCGAAGCTTTACCAGCGGAGAGCCGATTGTGCGCCATCTTCTATATGCGACGGCAAACTCTGCAGAGCAGATAACAGAGCACAGTCACCAGCACAAGTGGGACGAGTGGCTCCCGAGTCTCTCTGATCGATAAAGGCTTCTCCCTTGAGCGAGCTTTCAATATTCCCGTGCGATCGCACAGCCTTCCCGTACCAGATTTGCGTGGGTTTCAGCGGAGACCATCACGAAACTTGGGATCGGTCGCGTGCGCCCCGTTACAGAAAGGTTTGTTCTCGGACCTGCCGCAGCGGCACAGGGTCATGCGATTGCGAACTTCGTAAGCTTGACCATCGGCGCTAATGAGTGCGATGCCTCCGCGCACCCACAACGGGCCGCTACACTTCTGCGCCGGATCCTCGACGACTCCGATTGACTGCGGCAGTTTTGGCTCAACCGCTTTCCCGGTCTCTTTGTCAACAGCGATCAATCGGCCCGAAGGACAGTTTCCCACCTGCCGAATAAACTGTGCGCGCTCCTTCGAGTCATCAGTGCTTTTCACCTGATTCCACACTTGGCCGTGCGGATCGCAAAAGCGCGCAAACGCACACAATGCTTCGGCGTCGGCAAGTTGCATCGTCGACCCGTCGAGCAATCGCGCCTGCTCCATGATCGGCTCACGGCTGGCCGTTTCAGTTCCGTCGAAGCCGATCTTAGCGTGCGTGCCATCGCAGAACGGTTTTGTCTTCGATTGTCCGCAACGACAAAGCGCGTATTGCGCTGAAGCCGGAAGAGCGTCGCCCTCAATCCACTCCGTCGACTCGCCGCCCTTGTTCACTCCAATGGTTTGAAAGGCAAGCGGCACCGAACCCGAGACGAGGTACGGTCCATTTTTCGAAATGGCGATTTTCTTGTGGCTGGACATAACGAGTTCCTCCCGTAACTGGCCGTTCCGTCCGCTCTCTCCGCAACAGCGAAATTGCGAACGGCATCCAACACTAAAGCTGGGCGACGTGGATACTTCTCCCGGAATCCGAATCGTACCAAAGAGGCTTATACAGTGTACGAGGATATTATGTCCTCTGATGGGATTCAGGTGTCGAATCGGCGAACGCTACACTCCCCATAGGCTTTCGAAGCTGGGCAAGAGCCCAAGAAGAGCTCGCAAAGAAGGTGAGCAGCGCCGACGGCAAAAGCAATGTGCGGATACCGGGCGAGTACCGCACGTAACGAACTCCTGCCGACGTGGCCCTTCCGAATATCTCGACTGGCAATTTGCATCTTGTAGCCGGCCGTTTCCATATGGCTATGACAAAGTGGCCTCTGGTGTCGGAAAGCCTGCGGAAGCTGATACAGGCGCTCCATGCTTGGTGAAATCGTGTCCGGATGCTATGGAAGTAATCGGAGTCAAAAACGCCTGGTGAAAAACCAGGGGCTTTCTTTGCGCGTGTTTTGCCGGTCTTCGCATAAACTGAGCGGCCGAACTCACGAAAGTCATCCGGCACAATAGCTGTAGATTCCGGTACAGTGGTACAGTCTCGGACCGCAAGTTCTTGGAGCACTAGTCAGCGTGTTTTCAGTGCGGGTGGGGTCGGGTCAAACCGAGGATTTTGGTACAGCCAACTGGTCAACAAGGTATACCCGACTGACCACAGATGGCTGCACCAGGATCCTCGGTTCCCGGCCCCTCCTAAAACACACTTTAGATGGTTCAAAAGGGTTCTCGCCAGTGCGCCCGCAAGTCGTTGAGCAATAAACAACAGGATTCGCGATCTGGCGTGGTCAGGAGAGTAAAGGTTTTGCACCGGGGGCGGTTAGCATCATCCAGTCATCCTCGATGCAGACAGCTACGATCTATGGCTCGATCCGGGCATGAGGGATGTGGGACAGACGTCCAAACTGCTGAAGCCCTTCGATGCTCGGGCGATGCGGTGCTACCCAATAAGCATGCGGATCAACCACCTGGAGAACAACGACGAAGAGTGTTTCCCGACCTGTAGAGATCGCGGTGGCTCAGAATCGACTCTTCGTCTGAGTGCTGAACTTCTTGCGGAGGTTCTAGCTTTCAATTCCTTCTAATCGGAGTGCAGGGGACTCAGGGCGACAACAGACGCCGTATCGCCGCCAGAGCCGAAACCACGGACTATTCGCGAGCATTTCATCGTGCCTTCGATTGGCAGCCGAGAGGTCGCTTGGGCTCAGCGGTCGGGTGTCCGGCACTGCGAAGATGCGCTCAAGGTACTCGATTTCGACGATAGTTCGGTCAATGTTCATGCCGCTCAAATCCGGTTGCACCTGCGACAAGCATACTAGAATTCGCGAGCGCATCGTCCCGTGCAGGATAACCTGCTTACTCAGTCTTGCGTGACGCGCTCTTTCTTAGAAGCGGGCGCGTTCGTATTGTTTCGGCCACGCGATCTGCTGCTTGAGCACATGAGCGGCTCGAAGCGGCCAGTAGGGATCGCGCAGGAGTTCGCGAGCCAACAGGACTATGTCAGCCTGCCCGGTGGCGATGATGTGCTGGGCCTGTTCGGGTGCGGTAATCATGCCCACGGCTCCAGTTAGGATTCCCGCCTCTCGGCGAATGCGCTCGGCAAAGGGAGTTTGGTAGCCGGGGCCGAGAGGAATTGTTGCCTTGGGAACGATGCCTCCCGAGGAGCAATCGATGAGATCGACGCCGAGCGGCTTGACCTGCTGGGCGAGGGCGATTGAATCCTCGATGGTCCAACCGCCCTCTGTCCAGTCTGAAGCGGAGATGCGGAGCCACAAGGGGAGACGTTCCGGCCAGACTTTACGGACTGTTTCGATGATCTCGCGCAGGATGCGGGTGCGGTTCTCAAAGCTGCCACCGTACTGGTCGGTACGAGTATTGACCAGAGGCGAGAGGAACTGGTGGATGCATTAGCCGTGGGCTCCGTGGATTTCGACAAGGTCAAAGCCAGCTTCGAGGGCGCGGCGAGAGCCCTCGGCGAAAGATTGGGAGATGCGAGCGATGCCTTGATGTGGACCCTGTAAATAGGAGAATCGCCGCCGTGATCGTGGCGAAGAAGACTGCTTTTGCATTGCTGAAGAGAGACTGCCTGCTGTAGCCCATTGACAACTCCGTAAGGAACTTGGCGATGCAGCGGACGGAAAATGTCACATCACCGAAGCAAGTATACAGAGGTCCTTACTACCAGAAGCCAACTGGCGAAAATCACCATTACACTCACAACCCCGGGAAATCGGCTCGCCACTGGGCGTGTGGTCGGCAAACCTTACCTCGGGTTCCCACTTGCCCGTCATCCGCTCGCAATCGGCGGCAAGCTCCAAATGGAGCTTCACCCTGATATCATCGCTGGTCAAACGGAGCAACCATGCGCAAACTGATTTTCTCTCTCTGCCTTCTGTTCTCAGCCTCCATCGTGGTCGCACAGCAGTACGATCTTGTGCTCGAAGGCGGACGCGTCATGGATCCCGAAACCGGCCTCGACGCCGTGCGCAACGTCGGCATCCGCGACGGAAAGATTGCCCGCATCTCCTCCGAGGCACTGAGCGGACGCCGCGTCGTCCACGCCAGCGGTCTGGTGGTCGCTCCCGGATTCATCGATCTGCACCAGCACGGCCAGGACCTCGCCAGCCAGCGTGTCAAGGCGCTTGACGGTGTCACCTCCGCGCTCGAACTGGAAATCGGTGTGCCCGATGTCGCCCAATTCCTGAAAGCCAAAGAAGGCCACTCTCTGATTCACTACGGCACCTCCGCCAGCCACGCCGCGGCGCGAGCTCTGGTATTCGAAGCGCCGCTGCCGCCCGGCGAAATCCTGCCCAAGAGCGGCCCAGCGACCGACCAGCCCGCCACCCCCGAGCAGGTCGAAGCTATCCGGCAACGCCTGCGCGCAGAGCTGGACGCTGGCGGCTTGGCCGTCGGGATGGGAATCGAGTACACACCCGGAGCAACTCGGCTCGAGGTAATTGATATGTTCCGTCTCGCTGCCGAGCGCAGAGTGCCCGTCTACACCCACGCCCGCAGCTCGGGCCGCTTCGAGCCCGGCCCCACCGTTCAGCAGATCAGCGAAGTGATTGGAGCGGCGGCCATCACCGGCGCTTCGCTGCACATCGTGCACATCAACAGCACGTGCCTGCGCGACGTTTTCGAATGTCTCTTCCTGGTCGAAGGCGCCCGCGCCCGCGGCCTCGATGTCACCACCGAGGCGTATCCCTACATCGCCGGCATGACCACCATAAACTCAGCGCTTTTCAACCCCGGCTGGCAGGAAAAACTGGGCATCAGCTACCCCCAGCTCGTGCTTCCCGAGACCGGCGAGCACCTCACCAAGGAGCGTTTCGACGAGTTGCATAACTCCAGCACGACGCACGGAGTGATAATTTTCAACAATAAGCAGGAAGTTGTGGACAAAGTAATTCCTCATCCCCTGGTGATGATCGCCAGCGACGGCGAGCAAGGCCATCCCCGCAACGCCGGAACCTATTCGCGCGTCCTGGCCCAATACGTCCGCGAAAAGGGAACGATCACGCTGATGGATGCGTTGCGCAAGATGAGCCTCATGCCGGCCGAAATGCTGGAGCGTTCGACTCCCGACGCGCGGCGAAAAGGCAGATTGCAGGAGGGCGCCGACGCCGACATCGTGGTGTTCGATGCCGCCACCATCACCGACCGCTCCACATTCGAGAAACCGATGGAGCCGAGTGTAGGAGTGCACTACCTGTTGGTAGGAGGAACGGTGGTCGTCAACGAAGGCAAGATTGTGGCCGATGTGTTCCCTGGCCGCGCGCTGCTGGGGCCGGGAAAGCGCTCGGCATTGCACGACTAGCTACGGCTTGCGCTAAGGTCTACCGGTCTACCCCACGCTCATGTATTGGAATGCCCACGGCGTGCAGGTGGTCCCTCCCGGATTGTCGGCTAATCTTACCCTACTGGATTAGGGACGGGTTGCCCGTGACTCGGGAAGAATTGGCTGTCTGCTAAGGATGCGTCCCTCTTTCCGCACAAACTCATGCAAACAAAGCTGCCACAATCGAGGCCCGCACTGACTCGGAACCTCTGCGCTAAGAAACACTCAGTCACAGTGCATGAGTGCATGCCGCGTTCCATTCCTCACTTAGGCCACGCGAGATGGTAAGAAGGAACACGCTGTCGCACTTGGCTTCGACATCATGAGGAACGTCGTGATCGAGCGTAAGCAGCCTTCCGGCTTGCATCTCGATGACCTGTTCTTGAGCGTGAACCCGTATCTCGCCAGAGAGTGACTGAATGGAAATACGCCCTGCCGTTTGATGTTCGTGAAGACGTCCTCCGGCTTTGAGCGCAATCAGGACAATCCGAAGGTCGGGGTACTTTACGATCGTGTTCGCGGTATGCTCCGCTTGCCATGGCTGCTCAGATTGGAGCCTACGGACTTCCTCAGCTATGTCAAAGCTGAGTAGCGTACCGGACGTAGGGACTGGCTGGCGAATGCGGCCTTGAGAATGCTCCTCGTGCTGATTCATCAATTGTTCTCCTGTAGTAACCGTGACGTCATTCGCTGTCGGTTGAGATTCGGTGGCCGAAATAACGAGGTCACCGCCATCGGCATGAGCCCTGCTCGCAAGTCGTTCCCAAGCCGAACTCAGAGCCTCGATGGGTTCGCGATCGAATAACCTGACCTGAAACACAGGCGGACACTCCGTTTCCTGAATCACCGGACACCCGCAACGGACTACGGTGTGCGACAACAACACATCGCGCAACGGTACTTCGTAGGTCTGACCGCAAGCATTGCACGGCAGCCGGATCGAGACCGCGTCGAGAATGTTCATTGTTTAAGGCTCTCCGATAGCCGCCATGTTGAACTCGTGG
>Ga0209517_10008114_pt1 | contig 12365 bp, 12 predicted proteins | sample PeaSoiMetSII2010_FD_187695 | JGI IMG/M metagenome (GOLD analysis project Ga0209517, IMG submission 187695) | Peat soil microbial communities from Weissenstadt, Germany - SII-2010 (SPAdes) (version 2) | ecosystem: Environmental > Terrestrial > Soil > Wetlands > Peat | place: Germany...
CTTCTTTACTCTCCACGGGGCGATCATGGTGTTCCTGTTCATCATCCCGTCGATCCCTGGCTCCCTGACCAACTTCGTGCTTCCTCTGATGCTCGGCGCCAAGGACGTGGCGTTTCCACGGTTGAACCTGGCGAGCTTGTATCTGTGGATCGTCGGAGCCATCATGGCCATCACGTCCATGATCGTCGGGGCGGTCGACACCGGCTGGACCTTCTACACGCCCTATAGCACCACCACTTCCGGCACGGTCACGCTGATGACGGCCGCGGTCTTCGTCCTGGGGTTCTCCTCGATTTTCACGGGTCTGAACTTCATCGCCACGGTCCATAAGCTGCGCGCGCCGGGCATGGGCTGGTTCGATATGCCCCTGTTTGTGTGGGGCATGTATTCCACCGCTGTGATTCAGGTTTTGGCGACTCCGGTCCTGGGAATCACGCTGGTCCTTCTGATGCTCGAGCGCGTCTTCCAGATCGGCATCTTCGATTCGCGTATCGGCGGCGATCCCGTGCTGTTCCAGCACTTCTTCTGGTTCTACTCGCATCCGGCCGTCTACATCATGATCCTGCCGGGCATGGCGATCATCAGCGAACTGATCCCGACATTCTCGCGCAAGACCATCTTTGGCTATCGCGCCATCGCGTATGCCAGCGTTTCGCTCGCGCTGGTGAGCTTCATCGTCTGGGGCCACCATATGTTCGTCGCCGGGCAATCCCAACTGGCCACGGTGGTCTTCTCGGCGCTGACCTTCCTGGTCGCGATCCCCTCCGGCGTCAAGGTATTCAACTGGCTCACGACGATGTACCAGGGCAACATCAGCCTGGAAACACCGATGCTCTACGCCATCTCGTTTTTGATGCTGTTCGCCATCGGCGGCCTGACCGGCATCTTCCTGGGCACCCTGTCCACGGACGTCCACCTGACGGATACCTACTTCGTGGTGGCGCATTTCCACTACGTGATGATGGGGTCCACGGTAACCGCCTTCATCGGCGGATTACATTACTGGTGGCCGAAGATGACCGGACGAATGCCTTCGGAGAAATGGGGCCGCGTGGCTGCCGTGCTCTGGTTCATCGGTTTCAACGCGACCTTCTTGCCGCAGTTCATTCTGGGCAGCCGGGGCATGCCGCGCCGCTATTACAACTACCTGGATCAGTTCCAGCCGCTACACGCGTTTTCCACGGTCGGGTCCTGGATCATCGGGTTGAGCCTGTTCATTACTTTGGGGTACCTGTTGGCTTCGCTGCGCAAGCCGGCGGACGCTCCGGACAATCCCTGGGGCGGAACCACCATGGAGTGGCAGACTTCCTCGCCGCCCATCACTCACAATTTCGAAGATCAGCCGGTGCTCGAGCACGAGCCGTACGACTACCGGCCCAAGGCGGTCGCGCACTAAATGAGTACCACCACACCGGACGTTCACTCGCACGACGGGCACGGGGACCACGAACACAATCCGTACCATCAGCATCACTTCGCCACGATGGAGCAGCAGTTCGATACCAGCAAGCTTGGTATGTGGCTGTTCATCGTTACCGAAATCCTGCTGTTCGGCGGCCTGTTCGTAGGCTTCGGCCTGATGCAGCACCAATATCCGCGGGAGTTCATCGAGGCGCATGAACACCTGAAACAGATGATCAGCGGCCATCCGTTTCCGCTATACGGGGCGGTGAACACCATCGTGCTGCTGGTCTCCAGCTGGACCATGGTCATGGGCGTCAACGCCGCGCAGACCAACCAGCAGAAGAAGACGGTGCGTTTCCTGGTGCTCACGATCCTGCTGGCGTGCGTCTTTCTGGTCATCAAGTATGTCGAGTATTCGCACAAGTTCGCCGATCACCTGCTGCCCGGGATGTTCTACGGGCATCAAGCCGAGGACCTCATCAAAGGCACGCACGGATACGCCACATTCTTCGCGTTCTACTTCATGATGACCGGCCTGCACGGAATCCACGTAGTGGTGGGTATCGTGCTGCTGAGCTGGCTGGCGATACGCGCCAAGCGTGGCGATTTCACCAGCGAATACTACACTCCGGTCGACCTGGTGGGCCTGTACTGGCACGTCGTCGACATGATCTGGATTTACTTGTTCCCGTTGTACTATCTGATCTCATGAGCACCCATACCGAAGAATCCCACTCGCATCACGGCGGCCCGAAGATCTATACCGCCAATCTGTTCGCGCTCCTGTTCCTGACCGTCATTACGGTAGCCGCGGCGTCGTTCAACTTCGGCTCGGCGAACGTCGTCATCGCGCTGGCCATCGCCAGCGTGAAGGCCACGCTGGTGGCGCTGTTTTTCATGCACCTGGTGTGGGACAAGCCAGTCAACTCCATCATTGCCATCGCCGGGTTCCTGTTCCTGGGGATCTTCATGATGTTCGACTTTCTCGACGTCAGTTCGCGCGTGAAGTTGCTGCCGAACAACATGCCGAATATGGAGAATGCCACGCCGGCGCCCGATTCGATGAATCCGCTAAAAACCGCGCCGCCGAGGCCGCTGGAGCCTGCTCCAGCCAAGGCTGAAGAGCACAAATAGCGGCTATCTGGCGGGCGATGAAATCGTCTGACGTACTTGTTTCAGGGCCTCGAACAGCATATCGAGGTCTTCGTCCGTTCCCGTGGAAATCCGCACACACTGCGGCAGACCCCACGACTCCATCGGACGAATAATCACGCCGCGCCGCAACAGTTGCTCCACCACGTGAAGCGCCGCTTCGCGGCTTTCCATCGGCACGAGCACGAAGTTGGCTTCGGAGGGCACCACCTGCAATCCCAGTTCGCCGAGCGTATGTGTAAGCCGCCGCAAGCCGCGCGCATTCAGCTCCAGCGACCGGTGCAGCCATTCCTTATCGTCCAGCGCGGCGATCGCCCCGGCTTGCGCCAGGGTACTCGGCTCGAACGGCAGCTTCACCTTGAGCAGCTCTGCGATCAGGTCTTCATGGGCGAAACCATAGCCGATGCGGAGTCCCGCCAGTCCGTAGACTTTCGAAAACGTCCGCAACGTGATGACGTTGTCATAGCGGTAGTGCAGCGAATCCGGATAGCGCGGATTATCGCGCGCGTAGTCGAAATAAGCTTCGTCCAGAAGGATCAGAACGCGCTGCGGTACGTGATGGTAGAACGCATCGAACTCCTGGCGCGTGAAGATCGTCCCGGTCGGATTGTTGGGATTGGCCAGATAGATGATCTTCGTGTTCTCGTTGATGGCCGCGGCCAGTTCCCTGAGATCGTAGTGCCAGTTGTCATACGGCACGGTTCGATAAGCCACGCCGCGCGAATGCGCCAGCACCTGGAACCCTCCGAAAGCCGACTCCGTGGTGAGAATCTCGTCCTGATCGCCCAGGAACGTCCGGATAATATCCGATACGATGCTGTCCGAGCCGCTCCCGGCGATCACGTTGGCGACCTTGGTGCCGTATTCCCCCGCCAGCTTCTCGCGCAGATCGAGGCCGCTATTGGGGTAGTGGTGCAGGTCGCTCAGATGCGCACGGATCGCCTCCAGCGCGCGCGGTGAGGGTCCCAGAGGATTTTCGTTCGACGCGAGCCCTGCGACGCGCTTGAGGCCATAGGTTCTCGCGACCTCGGCGGCGTTCCGCCCGGGTTTGTACGGCTTCAGCGCGGCGATATAGGGAGGAACCAGGGCCATCTAGTTTCAATATAAACTGTGGGGCAGGTCTCCAGACCTGTCTCACATTGGGCCTGCGGCCCACCCGCCAGTGCGTGAGCGGGACTAGAAAGTCCCCGCTTGCGGGCAAGCCGCGCAGGCGTGGACGCCTGCCCCACCAAACCTGCGCGATCATAACAAAGTGGAGCCATTGCACCCCATCGAAGTGCGAGTGCTCGGGTCACTGCTTGAAAAAGACCTGACGACGCCTGAGTATTATCCCCTCACCCTCAACGCACTCCAGAACGCCTGCAACCAGAAATCCAGCCGCGAGCCCATTGTGAACTACGATGAAACGACCGTCGCGCAGGGCCTGGAGCTTTTGCGGCAGAAGCAGCTCGTGCTGAAGGTCAGCGGCGCGGGCCATCGCGTCGAAAAATACGCGCATCGCCTGGGCGAGACTCTGAATCTGGGCCGCCGCGAGCTGGCGCTGTTGGCGGTGCTGATGCTGCGCGGACCGCAGACCGTGGGCGAGCTGCGCGGCCGCACCGAGCGCATGCATCCGTTCGAAGACATGGAGGAGGTCGAGCGCGTGCTCGAATCGCTCGCTGCTCGCGAACCCGATCCACTCGCTGCTCCCGCTTCTCGTGGCCGCTGGCGGCATCTTTGGAGCAGTGCCGAAGCGGAAGACGAACCCGAGTCGGTCGCCCCTCGCCCAAGTCTCGAAGGCCGCGTCTCCGCGCTCGAGCGCGAGATTGACGAGCTTAAGCGCCAGTTGGAAAGTTTTCGCCGGCAATTTGAGTAAGATCAAAACAATGCAAGATCGCTCCCAAGTTCGCGTCCGCCGCGTCGATGAAGTCGAAACGCTGGACGAGTTGTTCACCCACTGCTTCCCCGCGTTCGGAGGAGCATTCCTCCGCCGCATCTATACGATTCTCGACCGCGCCATCGGAACGGGCTGCCCGCTGACCCTTGCTGTTTCCGGCCCGGTCACGGTCAGCGGCCAGCACCAGGCCTGGCTGATCCCGCTGCTTGAAGCGGGCTGGATCGCCTATCTTTCTACAACAGATGCCGCTTGCTACCACGACGGCCACCGGAGCCTGGATGCGCATCGCGACCCCGTGTTCGAAGTTCCCATCTGGGGCGACGACGGCGCGTTGCGCGATGAGCACACCATTCGCGTTACCGACATGGCTTTCCACGAGGACGTGCTCCTCGATCAGGATAAGTTCCTCTCGGCAGTCCTGCTGCGAGCCGAATTCCAGCGCCGCATGACCGGCACCGAGCTGCGCTACCGCCTGGGCGCGTTTTACGCCGAGCAGGAACGCTTGAATCGTGTCCCGGGAGGTTTGCTCTCCACCTGCCACCGCCTGGCGATCCCGATTTTCGTGGGCGCGGCCGCCGACGGCAGCATTTTTCTGAATTCGATGAAGCTGTGGGCCATGAAGCAGGCCGGCCTCATGGATTCCTACAAGTTCGAACTCGACCTGCACGCCGAAGTCTACGAGGCCTGTGCGTATCATCGCTGGGGGCTGTTCGACAATCCACCCAACGCGCTGGCGACTCTAATTCTCGGCGGCGGCGTGCCCAAGAACTACAATCTCCAGCCGGAGCCAGCCCTCGGCCAGGTGCTCGGCTTGCCGAATGTCCGCGGCTACAACTTCGACGTCCAGATCGTTACTGCGCCGGTGACCGATGGATCGCTCTCGTCATGTCCCCCCGCGGAGGCTGTCACCTGGGGGAAGGTGGACAAGGACACCTATCAGCACGGCACCGAAAGCATGCAGGCGGATTATTCCACGGTGATGCCGTTCCTGGTCAAGGCGCTGCTCGACAATCGCCGCCGCTATGAGAAGCTGGCAGCCGAGCTGGGCGAAGAGGAACTATTTCGAAGGGAGCCCAAGGCTCGGGGCTATCTGCGCCCGCGCCAGGGCTATCGGTTGTACGAAATCAGGGAGGAACTGATCGGCCGGCTTACCGCGGACGTGAAGACCAATCGTGAGTGGCTTCTGCAGTCGCTGGAATACGCCCTGGCCCGCCAGTAGGGCAGGTCTCCAGACCTGCGGCGGGCTTACAAGCCCGCCAGTGTTATAGGAGCGGGGCTGGAAAGCCCCGCGCAGGCGTGGACGCCTGCCCCACAAGACGCTATACTGCCGCCAGGATCAGCGCGCCCAGGTTCCACGCCACGATCAAGGCAAACACGATATTGATTCGGGACAGCAGCTTCCCTCGTCCCAGCCGCCAGCAATACAGCCCTAGTCCCGTCGCGAGCACTTTCACCAGCAGCAGGCCGCTCAAAGGATTGGCCGTGGAGTGCATCACCAGGCGCACCAATGGGTTGCCTTCTTGGACGCCATGCAGCATGAAGGCCAGCGTCGTGAGCAGGTCCAAGACCTGCAGATAAGCATACTGCACTAGTAGCTGATTCACCGATCCCATCCTAGTTGGTTCCCGAATCGAATCTAGGATAAACCACTGAGGCGGGGAAATGGAACGCCCTAACGGCTAGTACCGGCCAGCGAAACGTCCAAATAGTACCGGAACTGTCCTTGGAGCTAACGCTTAGGGCCGATTGGGACGATCTTATTCCCGTGGCTGACTCCTATCTGGGAGTGCGCCTGGACATCCTCCGGCGCACCCAAAATCCCGACGGCGGCTGGAGCTATTACAGCGGCAAGCAGTCGTGGCTGGAGCCCACCTTTTACGGAGCCCTGGTCCTCCATGGCGATCCTGCGGCCGACCGAGCCTGGGCCCTGATCAAGTCCTGGCAGTCGCCCGACGGAAGCTGGCCTCCTGCCGCTGGCGCAGCCATTTCCGGCTGGGGGACGGCGCTTTGCCTGACCCTGGCGCGAATCCGCGGCGAGGTGGATGGAGCCTATCTGAAGGGCGTAGCCTACCTCCTGAAGACCGCCGGCACGGAATCGGAGCTGTGGCGGCGAACGCTGGCCCGGGTCGGCTTACTCAACCCCGGCCGCAACCTGAGCCTTAAGGGCTGGCCCTGGAAGGAAGGCACATCCTCGTGGGTGGAGCCGACCGCGCATACGCTGATTGCTCTCAAGAAAGCCTACGCCGTTTTGCCCGCCCCCGAGCTGACCGAGCGTATTCAGTCCGGAGAAGCCCTTTTGCTCGACGTCCGCTGCAAGGACGGAGGCTGGAACTTCGGCAGCCCGTGGACCCTGGGCGAGGATCAACGGTCGTATCCGGAAACCACGGCGTTGGCACTGCTGGGTCTGCAAGGCCGCGCCGAAGCGGGCAGTTCTCTGGATCTGGCTAAGAGTTGGTTACGAGACACTCCCTCGTCACTCGCGCGCGCTTGGATCACGATTGCCCTGCGGCTGCACGGAGTGGCCGTCCCCGACGTTTTGAATCCCTTGGCGGGACCCGGCTCGCCGGATCTGATGGTGGTGGCGCTCGAAGCGTTGGGCGCGTCGGATGGAAATTACGGGTTGCTGAAGACGGAGGTTTCAGGGTGAAGATCAGACGGCGAGATTTCTTTCCTCTGGCCGGCGCTGGCCTGCTGGCCGGTTACGCGGGCTGGGAAGGCGTGCGCTCGCGCCGTAATTCGCCCGCCGGTCCCTCGCCTGTGGCGATCGTAAAAGCTTCTTCCTATACCGATGATCTGGCCGAACGCATTCTGCAGGGCGTCCGCGAGTGCGGGCTGGACGTTCGCGATCAAAAAGTTCTGCTCAAGCCGAATCTGGTGGAGTTCGATCCGAACACCTGCATCAATACGGATGTTTCTGTGGTTGCGGCAGCCTATGACGTGTTCCGGGCGCTGGGCGCGGCAGAAGTGATCATCGGCGAAGGCCCCGGTCACCGCCGCGATACCTATTCGCTGGTGGAGATGGCCCACTACCGGGACATTTCGCACTTTGACGATCTGTTCGTGGACCTGAACCGCGACGATGTGAGTCCGGTACAGAAGTTCGCGGATCGCAACGAAATGTATTTCCCCAACACTGCGCTGCGGGCCGACCTGGTGGTTTCACTCGCCAAGATGAAAACCCATCATTGGGCGGGCGCAACGCTCTCCATGAAGAATTTCTTCGGCCTGGTTCCGGGATCGGTCTATGGCTGGCCCAAGAACGAGCTGCACCACATCGGAATCCCCGAATCGATCGTGGAGTTAAATCGCATTTTCCGCCGCAGCTTCGCGATTGTCGACGGCATCGTGGGCATGGAAGGCAACGGCCCGATTCAGGGGACTCCCAAGCCCGCGAATGTGCTGGTGATGGGAAGCGACCTCCCTGCCGTGGACGCCACCTGCTGCCGCATCATGGGTATCGATCCGGCCAAGATCGAGTATCTCCGCATGGCCGCCGACGGTAACCTGGGCAACGTCGAAGAAATCCATATCGAGCAACGCGGCGAGCAGATCAGCGAGGTCCGGACGAACTTCGCGCTGATCGATTCCTTCCGCGGCATCCGCCTGACGTAGTGGCCGCGAAGCCTGTCTGCGGAGCCGCGACAGTGATGGAGCGGTTATCCTGGATTCATGCGTAGACCGGTCATCGCCGGTAACTGGAAGATGTACAAAAACCCGGGTGAAGCTGCCGGGTTTGTGCACGATCTCGCCCCTTTAGTCGCCGCATCAAGTCGCGCGGAAATTGTAGTCTGTCCCCCCTTCGTGGATATAGGCGCCGCGGTCGAAGCCGCGCGTGGAACCAACATCGGCATCGGCGCGCAGGATCTGTTCTGGCTCAAGGAAGGCGCTTATACCGGCGAGGTTTCCGCTCCGATGCTGGTGGCGGCTGGATGCCACTGGGTGATCGTCGGCCATAGCGAGCGCCGCCAGTATTTCGGCGAAACCGACGAGTCGGTTTTCAAAAAGACGGCTGCTGCGCTCGAAGCCGGGCTGACTCCGATCGTCTGTGTCGGCGAGCGCCTGGAGGAGCGTGAAGGCGGGTTGACCGAGCACGTCCTGGCGAAGCAGTGCGCGGGCGGAATTTGTGGGCTTACCCCTGAGCAGTTCGCGCATGTGGTCATCGCCTACGAGCCGGTCTGGGCCATCGGCACCGGCCGCACGGCCACTCCCGAGATCGCCGCCCAAGCGCACCATTTCCTGCGGGAGCAGGTTGGCGCGCGCTTCGGCCACGACGCTAGCCAGGCTTGCCGGATCCTCTATGGCGGCAGCGTGAAGCCCGACAACATCAAGGGCCTGATGGCGCAGGAAGACCTGGATGGGGCTCTGGTGGGCGGCGCGAGTTTGGACCCAGTGTCGTTTGCGGCGATAGTGAATTTCTAATCTTGATCGCGCAAAACGGAGCGCGGCGCGATCAGTTCTGACTCATGCCTGATGGCGCGCGCCGCGCCCTTTGCGCTCTTGAAAACGCCCTGCTACTTCGTTTCCAGCGGCAGATCGAAGTAGAAATACTCCTTGCCGGTGGAGGCGTCGCTCAAGCCGTTCATATAGAGTTTCGATCCCGAGCTGTACTCCGCCTCGAAGTAGAAGAACCCGTACGCCTTTTCGCCGGCAGGAATCAGTTTCACCGAAAGCGCCCGGTTCACGATTTCCGGCGTATTCAGCGGTCCTTTTTTGTGGGAACGCGGCAGCGGAATGGGCAGCGAAGTCGCCGGCCCGATATGGGGCGGCTTCTTGATGCCCTGGTAATAAATCAGGTCATCCGGCGGGAACGCGTCCAGGTGGTGATTGTCCGGATCGACGAACTGAACCTTCAGATCCAGCCGCAGCGCGCGGCCGGAATTGTTTTCGATGATCACCAGGACGGGAAGAATGCCGTGGTCGTAAGGGTTCACCTTGGCGAACGCCGATTTAGCCTGTTCCTCGGTGATGTAGGGGACGGCCGCGATGGTGAGCCCTTCCTGAGTTTGATGGCCGGAATACGACGATGCCGGACCCGGGACGAAGCGGCCTTTGTCCTTGTCCACCGCCATCGCCGCCGGTATACTCAAGAGAACGATTAACGCGACTCGTTTCATCTATTTCCTCTACCAGGTTCTCCAGATCGCGCTTAGCCCGGCGCTGGTCCTGTATCTACTCTATCGAGGTTTGCGCGACCCGCGGTATTTCGACCGGCTCGGGGAACGGTTCGGGTTCCTGCCCCCGTCCTTTAAGCCGACGGGTCCCGGCTCCTTCTGGTTTCACGCGGTTTCGGTGGGCGAGGTGCTCTCGGCTATCGAACTTATCCAGCGAGTGCGACGTGTTCAGCCGCATGCCGAAATTTTCGTATCGGTCGGTACACTGGCGGGCCGAGAAGTCGCCGGTCGGCGACTGGTAGGGCTCGCCAATGGCGTATTCTACGCCCCCCTCGACTATCGTTCGGTGATCCGGCGTGTCCTGCGGCGGATCCGCCCGGCCGTGGTGATCGTGCTCGAAACCGAAATCTGGCCGAATCTCTATCGCGAATCAAAGCGTGCGGGAGCGAGCCTGATAGTCGTCAACGGACGGATTTCCGATCGCGCGTTGCCCCGGTACCGGCGCTGGCGCGGGTTCTTCCAGCACGTTCTGCGGTGGCCGGACGCGATTCTGGTCCAGAGCCAGCAGGATCGCGAGCGTTACTTGATGGCGGGTGCGCCGGAGGAGCGCGTTCGCGTCGCGGGGAACCTGAAGTACGATTTCACGCCGGCTACGGGCGTTGCGCTGGACTTAATTGGCGACCCCATATGGATCGCGGCCAGCACCACTGCACCGGTGGAGGCCGGCGATCCCGACGAAGACGATGTGGTGATCGAGGCATTCAAGAGAATCAGCCCGCATCATTCCGGGCTGTTACTCATATTGGCCCCGCGGCGGCCGGAACGGTTTCCCGTGGTCGCCACGAAGCTCGCGCAAGCGGGCGTTTCATTTGTTCGTCGCTCGGAAGGCGGCTTGGATGCGTTGAAATTGCCAGGAGTGCTGCTACTCGATTCCATCGGCGAACTCGCGGGACTCTTTGAACGCGCCACGGTCGTGTTCATGGGCGGGACGTTGCCGCGAAGGGGTGGGCACAACATTCTGGAGCCAGCCTATTTCGGGAAGCCCGTGATCGTTGGGCCGCATATGGAAAACTTCGCGGCCATCATGGAGGAGTTTTCAGCTGCCGACGCAGTTGTCAAGATCGATGGTCCGGATGCGCTCGCAGGCGCGGTGGAGTCGTTGCTCGAAAATCCCGGTCATGCGTCGGACATTGGCGCGCGCGCGCGAGCACTTGCGATGACGAAGCGCGGAACTGCGGAACACGTTGCAGGACAAATCCTGGCGGCCGTCGAAGAGTCGGTGCCCGATCCTCCCCATACCTTAGAGGCACGGCTCACTCGCGGACCGCTGGCCGCGATCTGGACGGCAGGCCACTCCCTGAACATCGCGCGAACTCACTCGCAGAAGCTTGCCACGCCCGTGATCAGCGTTGGCGCACTCGCGATGGGTGGGGCGGGGAAGTCGCCGTTCGTGGCCCATTTGGCGCAGAAGTTGGCCGAAGCCGGAAGAAACCCGGCTATCCTGACACGTGGTTACGGCCGGAAGTCGCGCTTGGATGTGATCGTCCCCCGCGGCGGGACCGCACTGGTAGAAGAGACCGGCGACGAGGCGCAGACGTACGTGCGGCAGGCCGCGGCGCATGTGGGGATCGGCTCTGATCGCTATGAAGTTGGCCGTCGCATGGAGCGGGAATTGAAGCCGGACGTATTCTTGCTGGACGACGGATTCCAGCATTTCCGATTGCACCGCGATCGGGACATTGTGTTGATCGACGCTCTGGATCCGCTGGGCGGCGGTGTTTTCCCTCTCGGCCGGCTGCGCGAGCCGTTCACCGCGCTGTCCCGTGCCACGGCCGTCGTCATTACGCGCGCGGAGAATCGGCACACGGGGATCGAGCGGCTGATCCGGCGCTACAATCCTCGAGCACCGATTTTCCGGGCGCGAGTTGTCGTCCGCGTCCCGGAGGGCGAGCTCGCGAGCCCTATAGGCTCCTTCTGCGGACTCGGCCAGCCACGGACTTTCTGGCGGACGCTCGAAACACTAGGCATCCGCGCAGCGCCGCGCTTGGTGTTCCGGGATCATCATCGCTACACCGCGGGCGATCTGGAAGAAATTGGCCGCCAGGCCATGGCCGCGGGCGCGCAAGCGCTGTGGACAACTGAAAAGGACATGATGAATCTGCCCGCGGGGGTGCCTCCGCCGCTTACAATACACTGTTTACGCATAGGGATCGAGATCGAGAACGAAGCGGAGCTTTTGCGGCACCTTTTATGAGACGGGCGATATTTGGCGGGACCTTCGACCCCATCCATCGCGCTCACCTGGTGGTGGCGCGTGAGGCGGCCGACGCCTTCGCGCTCGACCAGGTCCTGTTCATTCCGGCCGCGAATCCGCCCCATAAGGAAGCCGGCACGCCGTACGAGCATCGCTACAAAATGGTGGAGCTCGCGTGCAAGGAAGATGCGCGTTTCTTGCCGTCGCGCCTGGAAGAAGAATCGCGCACGAGCTATTCCATCTACACCATCGAGCGCGTGAAGGCGATGGGCGGCGACGTGTTCTTCGTGATCGGCGCTGACGCCTTCGCCGAAATTCAGACCTGGTTCCGCTGGCAGGACGTGGTGCGCGAAGTGGAATTTATCGTGGTCACGCGGCCGGGGCACCAGTACTCGAGCCCTCCCGGAGCGCGCGTTCACCGGTTGGAAACCGTCGCGTTGCCGGTGTCGTCGTCGGAGATCCGGGCGGCGCTGGCGCGCGGGGAGACACCGGCGGAATTGCCCAAGGCCGTCGCCGGATACATTCGGGCTAACGGCTTGTATAGCAGTGGTTGATGGCAGACGTGGGG
>Ga0209517_10008115_pt1 | contig 12364 bp, 11 predicted proteins | sample PeaSoiMetSII2010_FD_187695 | JGI IMG/M metagenome (GOLD analysis project Ga0209517, IMG submission 187695) | Peat soil microbial communities from Weissenstadt, Germany - SII-2010 (SPAdes) (version 2) | ecosystem: Environmental > Terrestrial > Soil > Wetlands > Peat | place: Germany...
TCCAACACAATCTGCCACTTCTCTTCCGGGGTTCTCTGGACTCTCGGCTTTCTTGACATTCTCGCCTCCTGGCGGAGGCCCCAAGCCTAACTAACTTCCGTGTCCAGTTCTACTGGGGTGCACTACACCGCCACCAATTGGCGAATATCTGAAGAAGATGAGGGATGAGCAACACTGAATTCGCCCAGTACCGAGAAGTGGCGCATGAGGGCTAATTTTGGGTTGCTACCCTCTGTTGGCCGGGAGCATGATTTCATGGGACGTGAGTGCGGGGTTCGGTCGCAAAATCTGTAGGACTCTAATGGGCATCGTCAATTTCCTAAAACCGAAAACGGCAAAGGGCAACATAAGGCAGCGTGAGCGGGACCTGATGGCGAAACTTGAAAAATTGATGGAGACCAACAACCTAGCTACATTTCGTGAGGGACTAGAAAAAGAGTTCGGAATTAAGCCGGGGGACCCGAGGTATGAAAAGGCTATGAACGCTTGGCGCGAAGCTGAATAGCGCGGTCCACACGCTTCCCAAAGCTCTTCACGCGTTTGTTCTTTTCGCGCTCCGACAAACCGCATTCATCCATATGCTCTTCGATGATTGATGCGATTTTGCGAGCAGCCTCAGCCTTCCTCTTAGCGCCAGGCTTTGGTAATGCCCTGGAAGCCATTCGATGTTTTTCTCCGACCTTTACTAAAGTCATACATTCCACACGATACGTCAAGTCAAACTCTTCTCCTCTAAACCTTATCTTCCGAGGCTGGGGTCGAAAAGTAACGAAGGTAATCGTCGAAAGCAGGCGAGGCAGGCGAGGAAACACTCTGTATGGCTATCAGCTGTCCTCATCGGGCGCGCAGCACATCGCGCAAAGTCAACTCCAACCCGCCGAATTCCGGATGGTCATTCATGCCGAGCGAGTAGGCAATGTCCAAGCGGTCTCCGGCCAGTAACTGCAAACAATCGCAAGATTCCTTCAGGCCCCAGCCCATCGCCTTGAACCCGATATTATCGCGCCACGAAGGCGAAGCTTGTGTGGATGAAGCTTGTGTCCCGGCGGGGCAGAGCCCCGTCCCTACACTAGCCGGCGCCACGCGGAGCCGAACATGCTTTTCCTTCACCGCCTGTGGAGGCGCCATCAGCCGCACCGCGCGCGCGGCAAAAACGGGCTCGCGATTCTCCATCCCAAAAGGTTCCAGAAAAACCAGCGCCTGGTGAAGTTCGGGAGTGACTTCTCCGAGCTGCAGCTCGCGATCGAACTCAAGCAGCGGTTCGAAATCGGCGGGAGTGAGCCGGGCGCGCGCGTAGCCATCCAGATGCTCGCGTAATTTCTCGACGTTCGAGCTGGGCAGCGCAAAGCCGACCGCGTGCGCGTGGCCGCCGTAGCGGGAAAACAACTCGGGGCACGATTCGATCGCATGCAGCAGATGGAACGCCGGAATCGATCGTCCAGAGCCGTAGGCTTCGTCGCCTTCGCGCGAAATGACCAGCGTTGGCCGCCCGTGACGTTCCACCACCCGTGACGCCGTGATGCCAATCACGCCGCGATGCCAGCCTTCGCCATCGAGCACCACGCAATATGCTTCGCGCAACCCGGGCTCTTCTTCCAGCCGCTGCTCGATGCTGTCCATGATGCGCCGCTCTTCTTCCTGACGCTCGGCGTTCAACTGGTCGAGCCTTCCGGCAATCTGCCTGGCACGCCCCACGTCTTTCTCGTTGAAAAGTTCCACCACGTCGCGGCCCGCGTCCATGCGTCCGGCGGCGTTCAGTCGAGGCGCGACGCGGAAGGCGACTTCGGTCGCGGTCAGCGCGCGCCCGTCGCCAAGCTTCGCGACTTCCAGCAGCGCCTTCAGCCCAACGTTCACCGGACGACGCAGCCCCTGCAGCCCAAGCTTTGCGAATACGCGGTTCTCGCCGAGCAACGGAACAGCATCGGCGATGGTGGCGATGGCCACAACCTTCATGAACGACATCAGCAAGCGCGACTGATCGTTGGCGTTGAGGCGCGCATCCAGCCGCCGCTGCATCAATCCCTGCGCCAGCTTGAAAGCCACGCCCGCGCCGCACAAATGCTTGCAGGGATAATCGCAACCGTCTTGATTTGGATTAACAACCGCCAGCGCATGCGGAACGCCGTCCGTCCCCGGCAAGTGGTGGTCGGTGACGATCAGGTCGATGCCGGTACGCTTCGCGGTTTCGGCGGCGGCGAAGGCGCGAATGCCCGTGTCTACGCTGATGATGAGCCGCACGCCGCTGGCGGCGGCGCGCTCGATCACCTCGTCGCGCATGCCATAGCCTTCGCGGATGCGGTGCGGCACGTGAAACTCCGCCGTCCCCCCGCAAAGTTCAATGGCTGTCTTCAGAATGACGATTGCCGTGGTCCCGTCCACGTCGTAGTCGCCGTAAATCAGAACTTTTTCTTTCCGCTCCAACGCCGCTTCCAGCCGATCCAGAGCGGCTCTCATGCCGCTCATCCGCAGGGGGTCGTGAAGGTCGGCAAGTGCAGGCGACAGAAAACGAGCAGCCGCCTCCGGTTCGTCGATCCCACGACCAACAAGCACATCGGCAAGCACGGGCAAAGCGGAAGGAGAGATTTTCAACTTGGAATCATGCAGCGCAGCTTCGAGAACCCGGGCCTTAGGAGAATTCAGCGGACTAGAAATCCATCGCATTGGGGCAGGTCTTAGGTGTTAGGTCTTAGGTGTCAGGAAATCTGGTCGTTCGCACGGTTTTCCTAAGACCTAAGACCTGACACCTAAGACCTGCTTTACCGCTCGTCGTCCTGGTCCGGTTCGTCGATCATGAATCCGCCCGCATCGTCTGCCAGTTCGCGCAGGTGCTGATAATGTTCGTACCATTCGGTGCCCGCTTCATAAACGAAGACGCATCCCTGGTATGCCCATCCGAGCTGCACAAACCCGGTTTTGCCGATGTAGGCCCGCAGCCAGCGGCTTTCTTCCAGATCTTCTTCGCTGGTGTAATCGCCGTCGGCGAGGCGCTGGGCCAAACGGTCGAACTCGGCGCGATCGAGAGCCCAGAAATGCATGGTCAGGAAAGGCGCGCCCGTGGACTTGGCGAGTTCGACAAAGTCCTTCCATCCATCCGGATTCTGCGCCGAGTCCCACAGCACGCTGGGAATTTCTTCGCACTCGACATAGCCAAAGAAACGGCGCATACCCAGACCTTCGATGAAGGCCGTCATATCGTCTTTCATGCCTGTCAGGTCGTCTGGATGTGGAGACATGTTCTGCCATCATTGTAAGACTTACGCCAGTCAGCCGCCACTGCCTGGCCAACGACGGTCGTTGGCCGCCAGCCGTTGGTCGTTGGCAAACCTTCTGCGAAATGTTGCTTTCGGCCTGCCGAAACGAGTTGAGGCGCAGGCGAGCAACTAACGACCAGCGACCAACGACTGGCTCGCTTGTGTTAGACTTTTTGTTCACACAACAGCGCTATAGTCATGCTCTTTTCCAAAGAATATGTGGGCTATCTGGCCCGCGAAGTTTCCAAAAAACTGCTGGCAAGCGGTCTCATCGAGACCAAGGCGATGCCTGCTCTGAATGAGAAGGTGCATGCCGCTCTGCTCGAAGAACTGGCTCTCGAAGACCGCATTAACGACGAGGTGCGCGTCATCCTCGAGGCGTATTCGGACGAAATGCAGAAGAGCGGCGCCAACTACCAGGAAATGTTTCGCAAAGTGAAAACCGAACTGGTGAAAAAATACAAGGCTGTTCTTTAATGTCGGAATTATGAGGACGCTCCTGCCGTGCGATTGAGCCGCGACAAAGTCAACCAACTCGCCCACGCTGTCACCGACGCCGTCGCCGGACTGGATGAGGTCGAGTTCGTCGAGGACCGCAACACTATCCGCCTCGAAGTCCGCAAGATTCTCGAAGAGTTGCTCATGCAGGAAGCCCGCATCGACCAGGCTGCGCGCCAAAAGATCGAAAGCCAGCGCCGTACCATCATCGAGGGCTCCGAGGAGTGGTCAATCCTCTACCGCAAGTATTACAACGAGGAAGTGAAGAAACTTGGGCTGTAGGCAGAGTTGAAATTCTCAATTTTCCATTCCCGCCTTTTTCCGTTTTCACCCATCGCTGGGGGATAGAACAAAATCTGCTCCGCCGGGTTACAATCCCAACCCAACGACGGTCCACATGTCCTGTGAACGATCCGATGCTCCAGGCGCTGAGGGAGATCATGTTCCATCGACGTTCCATCCTCATCATTATCATTGCGCTGCTCTTCCTATCACCTTTTGGGTTGGGCTCCAAAAAGGGAAAAAAAGATGACCCCATCCTCCATCCCGTGGGCTTCAGCTTGCGCCAGTTTCCCGCGCCGGAAGACTACAACTGGCGCGGCTCCGACGATCACACACTGGGCGGCATTATCTGGTATCCCGCGGAAGACAGCTCTGGGGAAAAAGAGCAATACATTGGTCCGCCCGATGCGCCACTGTTCTATGCCGGCCGCGCCGCCAAGGATGCTACGCTGGCCCCCGCGTTCAGCAAGTTTCCACTGATTGCGCTTTCCCACGGCACGGGCGGCAGCGCGATGCAGATGGCATGGCTTGGCACCTATCTAGCCGCGCGCGGCTACATCGTCGTCGCCGTGAATCATCCCGGTAACAACGCTTTCACCGGCTACACAACCGAAGGTTTTATCGAAGGCTGGGAGCGGGCGAAAGACATCAGCACCGTGATCAGCGACGTGTTAGCGGACCCGCGTTTCGGCTCTAAGATCGATCCCGATCGTATTGGCGCGGGCGGTTTTTCCTATGGCGGCTACACCATGATCGAGCTCGCCGGCGCCAGGACTGACCTGAACCGGCTTCTAGCCTGGTGCGATGAGCAAAAGAGTGCTTGCAATCCTCCCGAAATGCCAGATTTGATGGAGAAGTTTAAAGCTCTCCAGGAAAAACCCGACGTGCAGCGGACTCTGCGGCGCGCCGGCGACTCCTATCGCGACCCCCGCATCCGAGCCGTGTTCGCGATCGCCCCAGCCGTTGCTCGCGCGTTTACGACGGAAAACTTGCAGGAGATCACTACTCCAGTGGAAATCGTCGCCGGCGCGGCAGATGTCATCGCTCCTCTCGCTGAGAATGCCCGTTTCTTCGCTTCGAATATCAAAACCGCAAAACTGACAATCCTGCCCGGCGGTGTCGGCCATTACACTTTCCTCGACGCCGGGACGGAAGCCGGGAAAAAGCAGCTTCCCCAATTTTTCGTGGATAACCCCGGCGTCGATCGCGAAGCCGTGCACCAGCAGGTGGCCCAAATGGCCGCTGACTTTTTCGACAGAGAGCTCGCGCAGCCGGGAAGAAAGCGCTGACCATCCTGCATTTTCGGAAGGCTGCGGTTATCGTCCGTGTACATCTGCCTGAGATTGAATTTGCTGGCTTGGGAGCTTACTTCTCTGCCTCGAACCTGGACATGCGCAGCACATCGTCCTGATCCTGCTCGTTGCGCCTGATTCCGGCAGCATTCAATTCACGCGCCACCGGTTGCACTACTTCTAGAATCTTGGCCAGCGTTTGACTTACCGCTTCTTTGTCGCTGTTCTCCGCGCCTCGGCGCTCCATCACACTTTCGAGAAGAGTCTTTGGCCGCGGATAGACCACGATCTTGACGTCGTCGCCCTCGGGAACTCCCGCTGCTTTCTTGGCCAGTTTCAGCGCCATATCGTAGCCGCCCAGTTCGTCCACCAAGCCAAGGTTCTTAGCGTCCTGGCCCGACCAGATCCGGCCCTTCGCGATCTCCAGCACTTTTTCCTTCGGCAGCTTGCGCCCGTCGGCAACCTTGCTGGTGAAATCCACATACACCCGGTCAAGCCACGACTGGAACCGCGCCCATTCGGCAGGCGTGTAATCGTGCGTTCCGGTAAACATGGTGGCGTTCTGGCCCTGATGCACTTCGTCCCACGAAAGCCCGACTTTATCCCACAACCCGCTGGTGAGCATTTTTCCGCCCAGTACTCCGATCGAGGCGGTGATGGTTCCGGGCTCGGCGACGATTTTGTCAGCCGCCATCGCCACAAAGTATCCGCCGGACCCGGCCAGATTTCCCATGGAAACAATCACCGGCTTGCCCGCTTGGCGCGCCCGCACCACTTCCCGCCAGATCGTGTCGGAAGCAACATACGAACCGCCGGGACTATCGACACGAAACAGAATCGCCTTTACGTCCTTATCTTCCGCCGCCGCTCGAATCGCACCCGCCACCGTATCCGAGCCCATATTCTGGCTGCCTTGCACGGGATCGTAATCACTCCTGCCACGGGTGACGTCGCCGACTCCGAATACCAGTGCAACCGTCTTCCCGCGATCGTGCGGACGCCCGGCGCGGTGCAGATATTTATCCAGGTAGAGCAACTCCGCTCCTTCGCCGGCCTTGCTCTTTACGTCGCCGTAGACTTCATCGCGATATGCAACCGCGTCCACCAGTTTCGCGGCGACTGCCTCCTTGCCCAGATAGGGCCCGGCGTCCACCAGCGACTGGAACTTCTCCGGCGCAATCTGCCGCGCCTGGCAGATGCCGTCCTTCATCTGGTTAAACCAGGAAGTCATGATCGCGGTCATCGCTTCTTTGTGGGGCCCGGTGTACTTGGTCTCGGTGAAAAAGTTGAGCGCATTCTTGTACTCGTAGCGATGATCGCCATGAAAGGTTACGCCCAGCTTCGACAATGTCCCTTTCACGAATGGCGACTCCATGAGGATGCCCGTCAGTCCGACGTCGCCCGAGGGCTGCAGATAGATGTGGTCAAACGCCGTCGCCAGGTAGTACGCGCCGTTGCCTGGACCAAACTCGCCGAAGGTTTCCGCGTAGGCGACGGCAAATTTCTTGTGCGCGCGAAATCTTTGGACAGCGTCGCGAATTTCCTGGGTTTGCGCCACGCCCATCGGAGCCGCGCCGATCTTGGCAATCATCCCGACAACCCGATCGTCGCTCGCGCCGCGGTCGATCGCGTCGATCACGTCGCGCAGCGTTTGTTTTTCGTTCAACAGCAATTGCGCCGACGGCGTCTGCGGCACCTCTTCCATGAACGTTTGCTCGAAATTCGCTTCGAGAATCGTCTTGGATGGAACCTTTCCCTTCGTGCCGATCACGGCTACCAACACGATGACCATTCCGATCAGCCACAGGGCGCCTAAGATGGCGAGGAAACGCACGATTGCCTTGGACATGGTTTGCTCCTTTGATAAGAAAGAGCAGTCTAACCAAGTGCAGGGCTGGGGCGCTATAGCGGGTATTTCTTCCCATGTACTCTGAGTGTACTAACCAGTTAGCATAGGTACTGGAAGCTATCTCATAAATGGTTTTGGGAAGGGCACGGCTTCACAGGCTGCGGAAAAACTCCATTTCAAGCAGGATTGGGAAGGGCACGGCTTCAGCCGTGCCGCCCGGAACCAATAGAAACGCGGGCTTTAGCCCCTGAGGGCCATGGCTTCGGTTCATTATGAGATGACTTCTGGTTGTGGGTCGAGGTTGGGTGATGCCCGGCGGGCAGTGGAAAACGAACATCGACGATGCGGTGAGCAACGAGGACTGGAGCGCCCTGGCTCAACTTGCCAGGCGAGAACCCGCGAAGACCCTCCGCTATCTCACCAGCCGCCTTTGTTCTGCCGATGCGCCCTTGAAATGGAAGGCAGTGCGAGCCCTGGCCGCGGTTGCCGGGGACCGCGAAGGAATGAGCGAAAACCGCATTCGTGCTCTACTGCGACGCTTCCTGTGGTTGCTCAGCGACGAATCGGGGAATGTGCCCTACGGCGTCCCCGAAGCTTTCGGAGAAGTCCTGGTGGCCCGGCCCGAATTCCAAGCGGAATTCTTACCGTTGCTTTGCTCGCTGGCCTATGACCCTGAGCGCATTCAAACCGGACCCATCGAGCAGGGAGTTTTCTGGGCTTTGGGCCGAGTCGGACAGCCCGCCGCGGCTTGTTCGCCGGAAGCGGTCGAGGCTGTAGTCCGCGCCGCTCGCCAGCATCCGGAACCCGAAACCCGAAGCATCGCCACTTGGGCGCGAAGCCGCTTCTAAGCGATACAACGCTTCGTGCCTATCCAATCGCAGAATCACTGTTAAGAAATCGCGACGGCGGACGGGGTTCTGAACGCTATCGCTTTGATTACAACAGCAACCAACTCAGCGTGGGGTGAAGGCACCTGTTTTCCGTGCAAAATACCTGGCATTTTCGACAAGAAACCTGCGCCTTTGAGTTTCCGTGCTGCTGCTGGTTATCCTGCAGTTTCGATCTCTAAAATTCATCCGGAACGTGCTCTTGCAAATGCTTCGATAAGGGTGTTGACATCACTTTCGTCGTTGTAAGGGGCGAGCGAGATCCGAATGCGTCCGCCACGTGTACTGCAGACAATATTGTGACCACGAAGTCTTTCCACAATTGCTTGTACGCTTTCGCGAGGGCGGCCCAGTGAAATGATGTGTGGAGACCCAGCAGGATCGCCAACACTACGAAACGGTTGCCAACCATACTTGCTGGCTTCGCCAACCAACATTGCCGCCAAACTCCGTGCATGTGCTTCAATGCAAGCTTCCCCCAAGGACAACAACTGCTCAATTGCTACCACGAGACCCACCATCGAGACATACGACATTGTTGATTGCGTGTAGCGCCGCGCATCATTAGCTAGCGACACAGAGGTTGCATCAAATCCAAAGGGGTCCGACGCGCCCATCCAACCCGTTAAAGGGGGGATTTGCTCAAGCAAGCGTGGCGACATGCTTGCCAGTGCAACGCCTCCATGTCCACCAAGCCATTTGTAGCCGCTGGCAACGAGGGCATCAGCATCCCACTCCGCTGCGTCCACCCGCACTGCACCTGCCGCTTGCGTCGCGTCTACAATCAAACGTGCACCAACCTGGACAGTGCTTTGGCGCAGCCGAGAAATATCCACCACCGTACCCGTGGCGTATTGCACACTGCTCACCGCAACCACAGAAGTACTCTCATCAATTGCCTCAACGAGTGTATCGGTCAAATCGCACGTAGGCTGGTCATCAACAAAGCGCACCGTATGGTCTTTTAGAGCAGCCAGACGAAGCCACGGCCGAGTGATCGCAGGAAAGTCTGATGAAACGGCCAGAATTGTGCTCTTTGGTTTCGGCTGAAGCAACATCGGAAGTTGTCCCAATATCTCGCTTGCGCTCGCGACAATTGCGACTTGCGTGGAGTCGCAGTGAAGCAATCGCGATGCGCGTTCGCGGAGCGTTTCGCAGTATGCCACCTCATCCCTATCGGACATGTAGAGGTTGCCATGCCTAGCAACATTGTCTATGAAAGTGTGCATTGCGGTTACTGCTGGTTGACCGATCAATCCCAGCGATGCCTGATTCAAGTACACACTTTGACGGAGGCTGGGATAATCCAATCGATCAAAAGGAGAGGAGATCATTACCGATGACGACCTGCTTGTGAGCGGGTAGATCCTAAACTATCCTGCTTCAGTTGGAAATGGTGAGAATTGTCAGGATGTACTGTGCTGCAACCGTCGGGCCGGCCACAGCGTCGAACCGCCGATTTCCGCGCCCCGGCATTCTCGAAGGTTTGTGGGCACCTCGGAAAACTATCCACCGGCTTGGGGCCTCTTTGACAACTGAACGAACAGGTAACTGTCGCAAAATCCCACCGGCCGCTACGGCTTGGAGTGACCCACCGGGCTGGGTGTGGTAATCGCTCCTTCCGCCGCCGACCTCACCAGCGCCGCGTACTTGGCGAACACGCCGGTTTTGTACCGCGGTGCCGGGGGTTTCCATTCCGCCAGCCGTCGCGCGATCTCGGCGTCGGAAATTTCGAGTTCCAGCTTTCGGACCTTGGTGTCGATGGTGATCTTGTCGCCCTCGCGGATGGCTGCGATGGGGCCGCCGAGCGCGGCTTCCGGAGCTACGTGGCCGACCATCAGCCCTCGGGTAGCTCCGCTGAAGCGGCCGTCGGTGAGCAGGGCCACGCTTTCGCCCAGGCCTTCGCCCACAATCGCCGCGGTTACGCTCAGCATTTCGCGCATACCGGGTCCGCCCTTTGGGCCTTCGTAGCGGATCACCACCACGTCCCCGGCTTTGATTTGCTTGCTGGTCACCGCTTGCATCGCGGCCTCTTCGGAATCGAAGACGCGGGCCGGGCCGGTATGCGAACCACGTTCGTGCCCGCTCATCTTTACCACCCCACCCCCCGGAGCTAAGTTGCCTTTCAAGATCACCAGGCCGCCGGTCGCCTTCAGCGGCTTGCTCAGCGGAGCGATCACCGTTTGTCCGGGAGTTTCTTTCGCGGCGCTTGCTTCTTCGGCAAGTGTCTTGCCGGTCACCGTCATGGCCGAGCCATTTACGTGCTTGCCCTCGAGCAGGCGCTTGGCGATCAACTGAATGCCGCCCGCTGCGTCCACGTCGGCCGCTACGTATTTTCCGGCGGGCTTCAGATCGGCGAGCAACGGCGTGCGCTCGCTCACCTTTTGAAAATCGTCGATCTCCAAAGGCACGCCCATTTCGCGCGCGATCGCTAACAGGTGGAGCACGGCGTTGGTCGAGCCGCCGGTCGTCGCTACGCTCGCTATGGCATTCTCGAACGCGGCGTGCGTCAAAATATCGCTGGGACGAATTCCCTGCTTCAGAAGATTCATCACTACTTCGCCGCAGCGGAAGGCGACTTCGTCCTTGCGCGGGTCCATGGCGGGAATGCTGTTGAAGCCCATCGGCGAAAGGCCGATCAGCTCCATCACCGTGCTCATCGTGTTGGCCGTATACTGGCCGCCACACGCGCCGGCTCCCGGACACGCCACGTTTTCCAGCGCCAGCAAATCCGCGTCGCTCATTTTTCCCGCGGCATTCGCGCCTACGGCTTCGAACACGTCCTGAATGGTGACGTCTTTGCCCTTGTACTTGCCAGCGGCAATCGTTCCACCGTAAAGCACCAGGCCGGGAAGATTCATGCGCGCCAGGGCCATGGCTGCGGCGGGGATGGTCTTGTCGCAACCGACCACGCAGACCGCCGCGTCAAAGAGCTGTCCGCGGCAGACCAGTTCGATGGAGTCGGCAATCACCTCGCGGCTCACGAGCGACGCTTTCATGCCTTCGGTGCCCATGGTCTCGCCGTCGGAAATGGCGATGGTGTTGAACTCCATCGGCGTGCCGCCGGCGGCGCGAATGCCTTCTTTCACTTTGGCCGAAAGCCGCCGCAGGTGGAAGTTGCAGGGCATGGTTTCGATCCAGGTGTTGGCGACGGCGATTAGCGGCTTCGCCAAGTCGTCGTCGGTAAAGCCGATGGCTTTGTACATGGCGCGCGCCGGAGCCTGGTCGCGCCCGTCGGTGATATTGCGACTGCGATGTTTGAGGTCCATGGGAATGATGCTGACAGTGTAGCCGATGGAGAGGAAGTTCTCAGTTGTCAGTTATCAGTTATCAGCAACAACAGCGGGTTTGTTCTTACTGAGAACTGAAAACTGAGAACTGAGAACTGGTCTCTACGCATTCACCGCTTTCGGCCCGGGCTTAACTGGCTCGGTGGCTTTTTTCTTTTCCGACGGCAGCCACGACATCATCGCCCGCAACTGCTCGCCGACCTTTTCAACCGGGTGCTGCTTCGCGGCCTCGCGCAGCTTGGCGAACTTCTTGCCGCCCTTCTTGTTCTCTTCGATCCATTCCTTGGCGAACTTGCCGTTCTGGATTTGCTTCAGCACTTTTTTCATCGCCTTGCGGGTTTCGTCTCCCACAACTTTTTCGCCGCGCGTGAGGTCGCCGTACTCGGCCGTGTTCGAAATCGAGTAACGCATGCGGCTCAGCCCGCCTTCGTAGATCAGGTCGACGATCAGCTTCATCTCATGGACGCACTCGAAGTAGGCAATCTCGGGAGCGTAGCCGGCGGCCACCAGCGTCTCGAAACCTTTCTGCATCAGCGAAGTCAATCCGCCGCAGAGGACGGCCTGCTCGCCAAACAAGTCGCTTTCGGTTTCTTCTTTGAAGGTGGTCTGCAACACACCGGCGCGGGTCGAACCGATGCCGTGGGCGTAGCAGAGCGCGAGTTCATGGGCGCGTCCGCTGGCATCCTGGTGAATGGCCAGCAGCGAGGGGACGCCGCCGCCCTGGGCATAGACGCGGCGCACCAAGTGACCCGGGCCCTTGGGTGCGATCATGACTACGTCCACATCTTTCGGAGGCTTGATGGTTTTGAAGTGAATCGAGAACCCGTGCGAAAAGCCGAGAATCTTTCCTTTGTGCAGATGCGGCTTGATGGCCGATTCATAGAAGGCGGCCTGGGTCTCGTCGGGGGTAAGAACCTGGAGCCAGTCGGCGCGCTTGGTGGCCTCGGCCGGCGCCAGAACGGTCATGCCATCGGCGCGTGCCTGCTGGGCCGAGCCGCGCCCGGGATCGAGCACG
>Ga0209517_10008116_pt1 | contig 12360 bp, 21 predicted proteins | sample PeaSoiMetSII2010_FD_187695 | JGI IMG/M metagenome (GOLD analysis project Ga0209517, IMG submission 187695) | Peat soil microbial communities from Weissenstadt, Germany - SII-2010 (SPAdes) (version 2) | ecosystem: Environmental > Terrestrial > Soil > Wetlands > Peat | place: Germany...
CAATCAATCGGAGCCGCAGACGAATCAGAGGGCACAGGTGCCCCATCCATACCCATATTGTAGTTTGTAATGTGGCGCGAAGCCATTGGCTTATGTACGATTATACACCCCCGTCGGATCTGTGCAAGTGGTGACCTTATGACGCGATCCGCTCGAAAGAGCCGCTCAGCCTTCCCCCGGCCCGTCCTGTCACGCTCAGAAGTATTTGGCACACTTCTTTCTGCGGTATTTGGCATAGTGGTTAGGCCTTGGCGCCCGTGGAGGACAGATGACCGAGACTCCACCGGCCACGCGGCAGGTTTTGCAGCATCACCCGGAACTGCTCTTTCGTGGTCTCCGGCGGCATGGTGGCCTCAATGTCAAAATGCTCGGTACCCAGCCAGATCGGGCCTGAGATCTGAAAGTCTTTCACGTCGTAGACTCTCATCAAGAGCGTTTTCAGGGTCATGTAAGGGTAGCGAATCCGGCCGGGATCCTTCCTGCCCGGGGGCGCCGCTAGGCACCATTACAATCGCAACACCGCAGCCCTCGCGCACCAGCGGAGCCGACGGCTCAACCGTTGCAGCGTCGAAGGGGAGTTGCTTTTCGGCGGTTTGGCGTGGACCAGGCAGCAGGTGAAAACCATCAGGCCAGCCCGTACGATCGATCTCCCCATCTTCGATTCCCGCTTGCGCCGCTTACGGAGGGGTTCAAAGTGACGACCCATCGCGGGAGTAAGGAGCTTCCCTTGTACTCGATGGTGGTGGCCAAGAATTGGGCCGAAGATGAGGGAGTCGGTGGAGGTTTCCGCGCCTCAAGACGCACGGCCCGCCGCCACCCCCACGTCCCCTATCATCCTCGGTGCAAGGCCGCGATCAGGGTGAGGGCCGCGGTGACCAGCCAGGTCATGATCCAGGCCCGGCGACTGAACCTGGCGCGAGATATCGGCGGCCACGATGAACACTCCGGAGCCGATCATCGAGCCCATCACCAGGGTGGTGGAATCCACCAGGCCGAGACCTTTGACCAGGCCGTTATCCCGGACTAGACTGTCTTCACGAGTTGTTGCCATTCTTCCATCCGTTGACGCAGGGATTGGGCCGTCGCAGCTTCGGGCAGCAGGCCGGCGATGACGGCCACGGAATCGGCGCCGGCGTGCAGGACATCCAGAGCGTTCTCGCGCGTGATCCCGCCGACGGCCACGAGCGGCTTGTCCAGAAGCGCGCGGCAGCGGGCTACCTCGTCGACCCCCACTACCGGGTCGGGATTGGACTTGGAGGCAGTGGGAAAGACCGGGCCGAGCGCCACGTAATCGACGGGCTCGCCGCCCGCGGCGCATAGTTGGGAGACGTTGTGGCTGGAGAAGCCGATGACGGCGTCGGGCCCCATCAGCTTGCGGGCGTCGCGCGGCGACAGATCGTCCTGGCCCACGTGCAGGCCGGCTTCCAGCAGCAGGGCGAAATCGGCGCGATCGTTGACGATGAGGTCGGCTCCGTTTTCACGGCACAGGCGGGCGGTGCGTTTGGCGGCTTCGAAAAAGTCGCGGCTCCAGTGGCTTTTGTGGCGGATTTGGAGGATGCCGGCGCCACCCTCCAGAAACGCGGTGGCGGCGGCTTCGAGGGAGATGCCGCGGGTTGCCAGGGATTCGGTGTCGAGGATGGGATAGAGGCGCGGCAAACGCATAGGAAGGTCGATTGCCCATGATACATCACGGGTGCGGTGTTGGTTTGGGCGGCGGGCGGTGACGAGCGGGACCGTGTCTGTGTGGTTTTTTTTGTACCGCATTAAGTGCTTTTGGTTCTGCGGGTTGCGGAGAGGGGTTGAAAATGGGTGACGCGTGGGGAGGGTTTTTTGGCGCCATGCGTCACCCTGGATGGCCGGGGCGTAATGCTTTTCATTTGATCAGGTTGGCTGGGCTGTGGCCGATTTTGAGTGTGTGGCGGTGATCCCTGGGTCAATTTCCCCTGGCTCCTGTGGGAGCGCAGTTCTCTCACTGATTTCAATGTAGCAGGGGGACGTGGGGCGCGCCGGAATTGGGGTGGGGAGGTTTCGGCAAGTGGTTTAGAATGAGGGGAAATCGGGGTAGGGATGGGGGTGAAGATTTCTTGCTGGGGGTGCGACTGGGGTTTCGGCGGGGGTCGAGAAAGTTGGGGGCGTGGGGTAAGGGTCTTGTTTTCAAATGTATGGAGGGCCAGGGATGCATGGGTTGTCGTTGGGCACCCTTTCCGGAGCTGCGCGGGTGGTGCCAGGGACGGGTGCAACTAGACGGACATAAAGGACGTTATGTTGGACTAACCAGCGACCCCAACAATTGACATATCTAAATAATTAATTGACATATCATCAGATGACATGCTATGCTTCAAGAGATGCCAACCTGCAACAACCCCACACATCGTGAACTGCCCGATCTCAGCTCTGTCGAGTACGATCCTCAGCAGTTCAGGAACATTTATGAAACGGAATATGGCCAAGCAATCTGGCGGTTCCTCCTCCGACCCGACAATGTTGTCCGGATGCAGACCGCGACGTACTTCGATCGAACTGCGGTCGAGCCCCTCGCAGAGGGCTTACTTGCCGAGTTTGGTGTCGAAGTAGCAGAAGACCGAGTTAAGCAGTACATCGGACACGCAGTACGCCGGATTATGGAATCATGTGGTTATCACTTGGATCGGCAGGGTATGCGGATCACGCGAGAGAGCCTGTTCACCAGCGCTAGTCGTTATCGATCCGCATCCGACAGGGCCATGTTCATCTCGCCGGATAGCCGGAGGAAGTGGATGGAGAAAACCGCGAACAGCCCATTCAATCGCTGGCTCGATCCTCAAGTCAAGAATGCCAACGGAACGCTCGACCTAGACAAGCTCTATGCCGTTGCACGCCGCTGGGGCATTGAGGAACGATATGACCATCTGAATGCCGGGCAAACTCGGATGAACATAGGCGTGAGACTGCGGACAGTTGTGCCTGTCGAAGAATACATGCCCGGCCAGCAGGAACGGACAGGCCAGCAGGAACAAAAGTAGCACATCAGCGTTTAGGCACTCAGCGCCCGGTAGAGGGTCACGCGGCCCACGTTCAGCAGGTCAGCGACGTATTGGCGGCTCTCGCCACTGTCGATCAACTGCCGGGCGTGCTCGATTTGCGCGGCGGACAGCTTCAGCTTGCGCCCGAATTTAACGCCGCGGCGCTGCGCGGATTTCACCCCGGCGCGGTGCGCTCGGTGATCAGGCTTGGCTCCAACTCGGCGAGCACGCCGATCATCTGCCACATGGCGCGGCCTGTTGGCGTCCCGGTGTCGATGGCCTCGGTGAGCGATTGAAAGCGGATGCCGCGTTCGCGCAGCTCGTCCAGCATCGTTATCAGGTCACGCAAGCTGCGACCCAGCCGGTCGAGCTTCCACACGATCAGCGTGTCACCGGGTCGAAGCGTCCGAAGACAGCGGAGCAGGGCGGGCCGCTTCCCTGTCGTTCCCGATAAGCCCTTGTCCTCGAAGATGTGGGAACAGCGGGCGCGTTTCAGCGCGACAAGCTGTAGGGCAGTCGTCTGGTCGTCGGTGCTGGTGCGGGCGTAACCGTATTTCATGCGGCTCCGTTTTGAACCAGACATATGAAACACGTCAAGCCCGCGATTGGCGGGCCTTCCGGCGCTGTTTCAAAACTTACCCTTTGGGAAACGCGGTGGTGGTGCGCCGCTGCTTTCGAAGATGGGGCGGGCGCGAAATTCGCATCGAACCCGCCCGCCCGCGGGCGCCGAGAGGGTCTCGCTGACGCCGGTATTACCGGGCAGGGTGCGCTTTGGTGGAAGTGAGGATCGATTCAACGGCCTTTGGGTGGCGTTCGATGACGGCGAGGAGCACACGCGCCGGCCCTTCCGGCTGCCGTCTGCCCTGCTCCCAATTACGAACACTCGAAGGTGCAAAGCCGAACCGTTGAGCAAACTGGTTTTGGCTTAAGTGCATCCTTGTGCGGATCTCTCGCACGTCCACGTACGGAACCTTGATGATGGTTTTCTTGACGGGGATATTCTCACCGGCCGCCCATGCAATCGCCTGCTTAACCCCGGTGATGATGCTCTGGCCCGGCGTTTTAGTCTTCTTCGCGCGTTTCATCTTTTTCCCCTCCGCCTGCTTTTGTAGGTGCTCACAAGAACAGGCATCAGTTTTTTCAATTCGTTCTTCTCCGCCTGGCTGAGGTCACGCTTTGCGCTTTTCGGATACATGGTTATGAGCAAGATCGGCATGTCCCGATCGTGGTAGTAGTAGATCACCCTGGCGCCACCGCGTTTGCCCTTGCCGAGCAGTGCCCACCGCAGTTTCCGAACACCGCCTGTACCCGGCATGACATCGCCACATTCCGGATTCTGTGCAATATGGGTCAACAGCTCGTAGCATTGCTCTTCCGAAAGCAACTTTTCGGCACTCTCCGTGAACTCCGGCATTTCAACCAGAGACATGGGGGCATATTTCACAGTCGAAGTATAAGCCATTGGCGTATAGGATCGCAAATGCGCGGAGGGAGTACTCCTCGCGGCGATGCCAGCTTGCGGCACGGGACCGGCGCAAACCGGCCAATCTAAGGACTATCTCCGATCAACTGGAAATGGCGCACCAGCAAATCCCCGAAACGATCCGCCACCGCTTCGTTGTCCTGGGCTATATAGCGCCAGATGTCGAGGACGTCCTGACGCGCACGCCGGGTGAGCCGATATGTCATCCATGCAGCCCGGGCGAACGCTGTTCCCGTGCTTCGCGTTTCAATTCATCGGCCAACCCCGGCAGGGTCTCATTCGTATAGTCGGCATACCTCCCGGCCTCGAGGTCGGACTCGGCTTCGTCAAACGCGGCAAGCAACTCCACGCGCGCCCGTTCGTCTTGCTCGCAATGGGCCATGGCATCCCGCACGGCATCTTCGGCCGTCTGATATCTCCCGCTGGCGATACCCTGACGAATAAAGGCTTCCTGCTCGGGATCGGGGATGAAACGTACTTCCATGCCTTCCAGCCTACGAGAAATCTTTCCTCCGGGCAATATGGAAATTTTCAGCCGGCGCCAATTCAGGCCACACCGGGGCCACCTGGACGAGGCCGACGGGGCGGCGGGCCGCGGCCCGTCGGAATGTTCGCGACATGCGGGTGCTGCTGCAGAAACTCTTCCTGCTCGGGTTCTCTCCGTACCCGCGCCCCTGGCGACGGCACGTCTTGGCTGTTCCCGCCATTTCCTTGACCGAGTTGTGCGGATGGAGTAGGGTGAAGGGGCATGGACCTCACCGTCCGGATTCCCGATGATCTGGCCAGCCGCATGAGCGCATCCGGCGGCGACCTCTCGCGCCGCGCCCTCGAAGCCCTGGCGCTCGAAGAGTTCAAGAGCGGCCGCATCACTAAGTACACGATTTCGCAAATATGATCGCGTATTCCGGAAAGACCGCTCCCTCACGGTCGCGGCTCCGATCAGAGCCGCGCGCGTCAGCAAGCGGTCCCACGATACGTCGGTGAACTTCTGAAACGGTGTACTAAGCCTGAGTTGCGGCGGCTGCTCGGTTTTGGAACCAGGTACCGGCTGGATGGGTTCCTAAAATCCCATGGCGTGTATGAAGACTACACCATGGAAGATTTTGAGCGGGATCGTGACGCTCTGAGACAATTGGGATTCTAACCGGTGCGGCTCGTGATCGCCGATACCGGGCCGATCAACTACCTGGTACTGATCGGAAACTATCGGAAACATCGATCTCCTTCCAGTTCTGTTTGAGAAAGTGATCCTGCCATCCGCCGTGCAAGCGGAGTTGACCGACCCGGACGCTCCGCCTTCGGTGCGGAACTGGATTGCCCAACCTCCGGCATGGCTTGACGTCCACGAAACGCCAAGCCGTCAATTCGACCAGGCTTCCGTAGAAGGACTCGATGAAGGGTAGGCAACCGCAATCGCCTTGGCCATTTCGCTCGTTGTAGCTCGCGGCAAGGGACTCCGTGTGACTGGCACGCTGGGGGTTCTCGATCTTGCCGCCCAGCGCGGCTTGGTTAACTTCGCCCAGGCGGTCAACCGTCTTCGGCGGACAACTTTCGAATCCCCGAAGCGCTTCTCGATTCGCTGGTGAGGAAGCACGCGCAGCAAGGCGGCAATGGTTGATGGGTTGCCGGAGAAAGAACAAGCGGTCTTGGATCCCGCCCCAAGAATTTGGCCCAAACCCACGACCGTTCCGGCCCGTGCCACCGATCGAATGCTCTTCTTCATGCGGCCCTACACTTGACGGCGGCATACGGGCGGGGTAGGGTGGGGACAGAGGGCCGCATGACCGTCATCGTTGAAATTCCGGATGCGCTTGCGGGCGTGTTATCGGCGGAAGGGAAGGACCCCGCGCGGGCTGTAATTGAGGCCCTGGCTCTCGAAGGCTACCGCACGGACCGGCTCTCGGAAGCCGATATCCGGCAGTTGCTCGGGTTCGAGACGCGCATGGAGGTACACGGGTTCCTCAAGGAACACGGGGCGTTCATGCATTACACGCTCGAAGACCTGGAACATGACAGCGCCGTGGCGATCGATGTCGCCCGGCGCCACCAGAGCCAACAACAGAAAAACGAACCGTCCACCGAGCTGCGTGGCGGATGATTGTCATTGCCGACACCGGCCCGGTCAACTATTTAATCCTGATCGGCGAAATCGACTTGCTGCCGGCGCTGTATGGCCGGATTGTCGTTCCTCCCGCGGTATGCCAGGAACTGAAAATGCCGCGCGCGCCCGAGGCGGTGCGTTTGTGGATCGCCATGCCCCCGGCATGGATCGAGACACGTGCTCCCGCTCAAGGTCCCGATGCGGAGTTGGCGAAAGCAGGCCTCGATGCCGGTGAGAGCGAGGCAATCCTCCTGGCGCAAGAACTGGGAGCCGATCAATTGATCATTGATGAGCTTCGTGGAAGACGGGAGGCAGAACGGCGGCATCTGCGTTTCACGGGCACCGTGGGCGTTCTTGCGCGCCGCAGCAGAGCAAGGGCTGCTCGACCTCAGAGGCGCCCTTGATCGTCTGCGCCAGACGAACTTTCACATTGCGCAGGATATTTTGGATCGCCTTATGAAGGATCAGAAGCCACGAAGCGGTGTTCGCGGCTATATAGCGCCAAATGTCGAGGACGTCCTGACGCGCACGCCGGGCGAGCCGATATTTCATCGATGCATCACTGCCCGGTTTCGGCTGCGTGGAAAAGCGTATAGAGCGCATCCGCGAGAATCTCGGCCGCCCTTGTGCCGGCTCGGAGACGGTAGACATCCATTGCGCGCTCGTCCCGGCCACAAGCAGCCTTCACGATGGAGGGCAGGTTCTTGCGGTTCTGCGCGGCGCCCGCATAGAGCTGTTCCAGGATCGCCCCCGCGGCGGTCAGGATGTGAGCGCCCGCTTCGTGGGGCACGCGGCCGCGGAGCGTGAATTCCGGCAGCGACCGCTCGATAGCCGAGTGGACGTTGACCCCTTCTGCCAGATCGAGCAACTCCTCCGGGGCGACGGCATGCGGCGGGCTGTGGCTGTCGGCGATGAAGTGGGACAGCACACCCGCGTATTTCGCCGCCTCGGCGGGCCGGTTTCCGGACAGGTTCGTGAGGATGCGCTCGAACAGGAAAACCAGTGAGCCGGTGTCGACGTCGCGGTCGCCGGTGGCGCCGTGCACGGGCCGGCCATCCGCCCGCACGCAGTACTGCCTGATTTCTGCGACGGTGCGTGGCCCTGGACTCTTCCGGACGAATCCAAAATGTTCCATTTCCTCATAGCGATCCGGGTATATGCAGTAGATTTCGACCAGGGGTGTGGCTTCCGTCCCCAGACGGTCCAGGAAGCGCCTCGGCATCGTGTCGAGCGCGGCTTTCGTAATTCTCTGGTGCGGCGCTGTATCCCAAGCGGTCGAGGGCCAGGGGACCAGCAGCAGCGCGAGGCAGACGGGCAGTCGCATGTACCGAGACCGGTAGCTGCCACCAGTATAATCTCTGGCGGGTGCGCTCCTGGACCCCTGGTCCCCTGCCCCCAACCACGCCCCTGTCCACGCTCTTTACATTTCGTCTCAATCTCGCACATTTTTGCCGTGACGATTCTGCAACAGATGCGTCCAATTTCACAGGTAGACGATAGGATTGCGAGTCGGTAAAGAAATAAACTAGCGTGGCTTATGGCCCAGGATGCAGCCGGAGCGGTAGGCGCCCGATTGAATCCCCAAGTTGATTCACTAATCCGGGCGGCCCAGCGCGGCGACCAGGAAGCGTTCGAACAACTGGTTCGCGCCTACGACCAAAGTGTGCTCCGGCTCGCGATGAACTTGTTGCGGTCGCCGGAAGATGCGCGGGACGTGTATCAGGAGGCCTTTCTGAGGGTGTATCGCAATCTGCATGCCTTCCGCTTCGATTGCAGCTTTCATACCTGGCTTTACCGGATCGTGACCAACATCTGCCTGGATCAACTGCGGAAACGCAAGGTTCGAAAAGAGGAATCCTCAGTGGTGGAAACGTCGGATGGCGCCATCGACCGCATGGACACGTTCGAAGAAGAAGCCGCCGAAGCGGACCCCGAACGCAGCCTGTGGAACCGGCAGTTGAAGCGGAAAATTGAAGACGCGCTCCAGGACCTCACCGCGCGGGAGCGCATGGTTTTCGAGTTACGGCATTATCAAGGATTGCGTTTGCGGAACATCGGCGAAATGTTGGGGACCACCGAGGAGGCCGCCAAGAACTGCCTCTTTCGCGCCACCCAGAAAATGCGATCGGTGTTGGGAGATTTCGTATGACTTGCGATTCGGTTTCGAAACTGATTCCGCTCTATTTTTACGGCGAGTTGCCCCCCGACGAAGAGGACCGGTTGGAGGAGCACCTCCACGAGTGCGTCGAATGCACGCATGCCCTGGAGCGGCAGCGGACGCTCGCTGCGGCGCTCGACCGGCCGCAGGAGGAGGCCCCGCAGTTTCTCCTGGAGGACTGCCGGGCGGACCTGATGGCGGCGATCCGAGGCGGCGCGCCGCGTGCGGACCGGACGGTCAAAGGCCCTTGGACGCTGTTCCTGGAAGCCATCGGCTCATCCTTCACCGGGCTCAACCGCTTCCGGCAGCCGGTGGGCGCCGTGGCGCTGGTGGCTTTGGGTTTCCTGGCCGCGCGGGTTACCGCCAGCGGTCCATCGCAGGTTGCGTCCGGCACGCCGTCGGACGAGGTGTTTGCCACGGTGCGCGACGTGAAGCCGGACAGTGCCGGCCGCGTGCAAATCGCCTACGACGAAACGCGGAGGCGCACCGTCACCGGGTCCATGACCGACCAGGGTATTCAGAAACTGCTGCTGGCGGCGGCGCGTGAAGAGAATCCGGCGGTGCGCGTGGAGTCCGTCGGCCTGCTGCAGAGACAGGCCGGATCGGGCGAAGTGCGCGATGCGCTGATCAATGCCGTGGCGCACGATGCCAACGTCGGCGTGCGCCTGCGGGCGCTCGAAGGTCTCAAGCCGTTGACGGCGGATTCCGAAGTTCGCAAGACCCTGGCGCACGTGCTGCTGGCCGACGACAGTCCCGCGGTGCGCATGCAGGTGGTGGACCTGCTGGTGGCGCATTGCGATGGCTCCATGGTGGGGGTTCTGCAGAACGCGGTGCAGAGAGAAGATAACACTTCCGTTCGCCTGAAGGTGGAAAAGGCGCTGAAGGACATGAATGCATCGATCGGCACTTTTTAGCGCTCTGGCCGTGCTCGCGATGCAGCCGCCGGCCGGCGCCCAGCAGGCGCTGACTCGCGAGAACGGCCGATGGGTGCACAGAATCTACGGTTCGTCGCCGGCCAGGCAGCGATTGCGGGTCAACGCCCACGGGCCCGTGACGCTGGAAGCAGGGGTCTCGAAGGACCTGTCTTACATCGTGACGGTGAGCGTCAATGCGCGCAGCGAGGCCGAGGCGCGCCGTTTGCTGCTGCACTACACGGTGCGGATGGAATCGCAGGGGCCGTGGATGGTTCTCACCGCTCCCGGCGGCCCCGTCATGGCTTCGGTAGAATTAAAGACTCCCAGCCTGAACAACGCCGTGATCTCGACTTCGGAGGGCGCCGTCCAGGCGACCGGTATCGAAGGGCCGCTGGACGTGGATTCCGGCGCCGGCGACCTGACCGTGGACCGCGTCCAGGGAGATTGCAAGCTCATCACCGGCGGGGGCGGCATTCGCGTGGGAAAGATCGGCGGCGCGCTGCATTCGAGCACGGGGGCCGGCCATATCCACGTGAAGATGGTGGGCGGCGAAGCCGTGCTCGAAACTAACGGCGGCGATATTGTGGCTGACCAGGCGGGTGGACAGGTCCGCGCTTCGACGGCCGGCGGCGGCGTGCATATTGGAGTGGCGGGCGGACCCGTCACGGCCACCAGCGGCGGCGGCGAGATCATCGTGGAGAAGGCCGACGGCATCGTAACGGTGCGCAACATGGCTGGTCCGGTGCAGGTTCACTCGGCTGCCGGGGTGCGGTGCGAGTCGGGCAGCGGCGGCATCCGGGTCAGCAATATCTCGGGTCCGATGCGCGTTTCCACGTCCATGGGGAGTATCCTGGCGAATCTGCTGGGCAGCAAGCTCTCGGATTCGTATCTCGCCACCGGCGGTGGTGACATCACGGTTCTGATTCCGTCTAATCTGGGTGTGACGATCCAGGCGCAGAACAACATGTCGGACACGCTGCGGAGAATCATGTCCGATTTTCGGGAAGTCCAAGTCCGGCGGCAGGGGCCGCGGGTGGTAGCGGAAGGGCCGGTGAACGGCGGGGGCCCGCTGTTGCAGATTTCGGGGACGGGCGGCACGATATTTATCAGACGTCAACAATAGGGGTTTCTTCCATGAGCATAGGGGTTTGTTTCAAGAGCACAGCGTTTTCGTTCAGGAAAACGACTTTGGGAATTTGCACGGTAGTGGCGGCGGCGAGCCTGCTTGCGCCCGCCGCTGTTTCGCAGGTGAGCACACCGCGCGCGAGGGTCGTCGGCGCGGTCTCCGACAGGCCGGCATACCTGGGGATTGGCGCGCAGGACATCGATAGCGAGCGGGCCACTTCCCTGAAACTGAAAGAAGTGCGCGGCGCGGAAGTCACCAGTGTCCTCGACGACAGCCCGGCGTCCAAGGCCGGCTTCAAGGAAGGCGACGTGGTCCTGGAATACAACGGCCAGGCGGTGGAGGGCAGCGCGCAGTTGACCCGCATGGTTCGCGAGACGCCGGTGGGCCGGCAGGTGAAGGTGGTAGTGTGGCGCAGCGGCGCCACGCAGACCCTGACTCCCACGCTGGAGGCCAGCAAGAGCATGGTCTACGGCGGCGGCACGTGGGTGATGCCCGAAGTGCGGATGCCGGAGATCACCATTCCGCCGATCCCGCCTATCGAGATTCCGAGATTCGAGATGTCATACCAGAATCCGGTGCTGGGGATCTACGGCGAGTCCTTGGGACAACAGGAGCAGCTTGCGGAATTCTTCGGCGTCAAGGACGGCGTGCTGGTGAAGTCGGTGACCAAGAACTCCGGCGCGGAAAAGGCCGGCATCAAAGCGGGCGACGTGATTGTGAAAGTCGAGGATTCCAGGATCTCCAACTCGCGCGATATCACCAACGCGCTGCGCGCCAACCGGTCCAAAAAGACGGTCACCGTGACGGTGGTGCGGAACAAGAAAGAGATGCCGCTCACGGTAACGATTGAAGCCAGCATGGGCAGCGGCGCCGTGCGCGCGCGGCTGCTGATGGGGCCGCTAAAGTTTCCGGCCGGTGATCGCGTAATCTAAATTGCCGAAGAAGGCGTCGCGGAAATCCTCGGGAAGCGAGCGAAGCGATGCCATGGATTCCACCGCGGGCGCCAGTTTTCGCACTTCGATATTCCCCACGCCGAACTCCTCCAGGTAGAAGGCCAGCAGCGGATGCGGCACGGGACGCGTATGCGTCGGGTCGAGGTAGAAGTGCGAGGCGAAGATGGCGAGGCACTCGGGGTTAGGAGTCTCGATGGCGATGGCGCCGTTGCGCGACAGGCGACTGGCGCACAGCTTGATCATTTCCGGCAGGCGCTCGGGCGGAAGGTGCTCCACCACCTGGGCGCAGAAGATGCCGTCGAGGGAGGACTCCGGGAGCGCGGCCAGGTACTCATAAAGGTCCGCGCGTTCGGCTTCGAGCCCTTTGTGCCGGCACATGGCGACGGACTCGTGGCTCAGGTCGATACCGCGGGCGGGAATCCCGGCATCGCGCATCGTTTCCAGAAACTCGCCGCGGCCGCAGCCGATATCCAGCACGCTCTGGCACCCCCTGAAGTGGGGAAGGTAGAACTGCTGGCCGGCCTTCACGTACTCCTCGGAGCCGCGGAAGCGCTCGGCGAAACGGCCGTAATCGAAGATCGCTCCCTCGCTCGCCAAGGGCGAGTCACGGTCGCGGCTCC
>Ga0209517_10008118_pt1 | contig 12359 bp, 7 predicted proteins | sample PeaSoiMetSII2010_FD_187695 | JGI IMG/M metagenome (GOLD analysis project Ga0209517, IMG submission 187695) | Peat soil microbial communities from Weissenstadt, Germany - SII-2010 (SPAdes) (version 2) | ecosystem: Environmental > Terrestrial > Soil > Wetlands > Peat | place: Germany: Weissenstadt...
GTCGTTTATCGCGGCGGGCGGCATGGGATCGGTGTACCGCGCCCGCGATCCGCGCATGGGCCGCGAGGTGGCCATCAAGGTCGCCGCCGAGCGCTTCAGCGAACGCTTCTCGCGCGAAGTGCGCGCGGTGGCCTCGCTGAATCATCCCAACATCTGCCATGTCTATGACGTGGGCCCCAATTACCTGGTGATGGAATTGGTAGAGGGCGAGTCGCCCAAGGGCCCGCTGCCGCTGGAAGAGGCTCTCCGCATCGCTCGCCAGATTGCGGACGCCTTGGAAGAGGCGCACGAGAAGGGGATCGTGCACCGCGATCTGAAACCAGGAAACATCAAGATCAGGCCGGATGGCACGGTGAAGGTCCTCGATTTCGGGCTGGCGAAGGCCACCAGCGCGCCGGCCGCCCACGATCCCGAGGACTCGCCGACCATCAGCATGGCCGCCACGCAAGCCGGGGTGATTCTCGGCACGGCGGCGTACATGTCGCCGGAGCAAGCTCGCGGCAAGCCGGTGGATAAGCGCGCCGATATCTGGGCCTTCGGGGTAGTGCTGTACGAGATGCTCACTGGGGAGCGGCTATTCGAGGGCGAGGATCTGACCGAGACTCTGGCATCGGTGGTGAAGGAAGAGCCGCTGTGGGACAGCGTTCCTCCACAAGTACAGCGACTTCTCAAGAGCTGCCTCGAAAAAGATCCGAGGAAACGGCTCCGCGACATCGGCGATGCCTGGCGCTTGTTGGAGGATGCGCCGGAATCCGTGCCCGCAAAAGCCCGGCGCGGAATCGCGGGTTGGATCGCCGCGGCTGTGCTGGCAGTGGGGTTGGCCGTCGCGCTGTGGGCTCCGTGGCGCCAATCCCAGCCTGCCGCTCGCGTCGTCACGCACTTCACCACCGCTCTTCCCGAGGACATTGGTTCACCCGGCGGCATAGCGGTGTCCCGCGATGGATCGCGCATCGCCTTGGCAGGAGGGCCTCGAAGCGAGATTTACGTGCGATTGATGGATCAGCTCGAAACAAGGCTGATTCCCGGTACGGAGGGCGCCGGTTTCCTTTCTTTTTCGCCGGACGGCCAGTGGATCGCTTATGTCGATAGGGCCACGCCCACGCAACTGAGAAAAGTCTCAGTGGCCGGTGGGCCGTCTCAGGTGCTGGCAGAGGCGGCATCGGTAGTTGGGCCTCCCGTTACGAGCTGGGGAGACGACGGCAACATCCTTTTCAGCAGCAAGGGCGTGCTGCTCCGCGTGCCGCCCGGCGGGGGGCAACCTCAAATCCTGGCCACACCGGATGCCAAGAGCGGCGAGTTCTGGTATGCGGCGCCGCAACTGCTGCCTGGCGGCCGCAATGTCCTCGTTACGGTTTCGAAGAAGAGCGGCATGTTGCAGATGGTGCTCAACCTGCAAACGGGCGAAAAGAAGATCGTGCTCGAGAGTAATGCAATTGCTCAATTTGCGAATACCGATCTCTCATCGGCGATCGGCCACCTCGTCTATTACGACCCGACCACCAGCTCCCTGATGGCCGTGCCCTTCGACGCGAATCGTCTTCAGGTAAAGGGTTCGCCAGTCCCCGTGTTGGAGGGGGTTCAAAACCGGGTCGGGCCGTTCGCTTCATTCGGTTTCTCCGATTCGGGCACCTTGGCATATGTGACTGGTGTTGCTCCAGCGTCTGCCAACAATTCGCTGGTCTGGGTGGATCGCAAAGGAGCGGAGCAAGCGTTGCCGGCGCCGCCGCGCCGGTACGGCTGGCCGGCGGTTTCGCGGGACGGTGAGCGCGTGGCAGTTCAGATAGAGGACGGGTCGCCAACCAACACCAAGTCCGATATTTGGCTTTACGGCCTGGCCCGCGGCACACTGACCCGCCTCACGTCTGATGAGATCAGTTTCGCTCCGGTTTGGACCCCGGACGCGAAGTTGATTTACACGTCGCGGGACCGCACAGCGCGAGACTATGGGATTCGCTCGATACCCGCCGACGGTAGCGGCCCAGCCACGGCTGTTTCCGCGCGACAACCTGATCTACGTTACGCCAGTTCTGTATCGCCCGATGGCAAATTGGCCATCGGATTGGGATGGCGAACAAACGGCCCCCGGCAGCTCGGCATGTGGCTTTTGTCCCTGGCCGGAGGCGCTTCCGCCGATGCCAAACCCGAGCCTTTTTTGGATTCGGAGTTCGCGAAGGCGTTACCTCAGTTTTCACCCGATGGACGGAGGGTTGCGTATCAGTCCAATGAAACCGGGCGCTACGAAGTTTACGTGGTGCCATATCCCGGCCCCGGAGGAAAAGTGCCCGTTTCCAACGGTGGCGGGACAGCCCCGCGCTGGGCCCGCAACGGCCGTGAGCTGTTCTACCGCAACGGTGACAAGATGATGGCGGTCGATGTCCAGACGACCCCGGCGTTCGGTGCTGGTGCTCCAAAGGTGCTATTCGAGGGGCGCTATTTCGATGGACGCTCTGTCGAAACTGGGGCTTACAGTGCGAGTTACGACGTCTCGCCGGATGGCAAGCGGTTTCTAATGCTCAAGCCGCCGGCCGCACAGAACGCGGGGCCCGGTCAATTACACGTAGTGGTGAACTGGTTCGAGGAATTGCGCCGCCGTGTGCCGGCGGAGAGATAGCTCCTGTCATGGAACGCTGGCAGCAGATTGAATCGCTATTCCAGGAAGCCTTGCAGCGCCCCGCGGCGGAGCGCGATGCTTTCCTGCGCCAGGCCAGCGGCGGCGATGCCGATTTGCTTCGCGAGGTTCAATCGCTTTTGGCGAATCACCGCGAGGGCAGCAACACCGAGCCTTGGGCCGCGACCGCGGCGGCGCAACTGATCGCCGCGCCGGATTCGCTTCAACCTGGCCAAACCTTGGGTCCGTATCAGATCGTGTCATTCATTGCGGCGGGCGGCATGGGATCGGTGTACCGCGCCCGCGATCCGCGCATGGGCCGCGAGGTGGCCATCAAAGTCGCCGCCGAGCGCTTCAGCGAGCGCTTCTCCCGCGAGGTTCGTGCGGTGGCGGCGCTGAACCATCCCAACATCTGTCATGTCTACGATGTTGGCCCCAATTACCTGGTGATGGAATTGGTAGAAGGCGAGTCGCCCAAAGGCCCGCTGCCGCTGGAAGAGGCGCTCCGCATCGCTCGCCAGATTGCGGACGCGCTGGAGGAAGCGCACGAGAAGGGGATCGTACACCGCGATCTGAAACCCGGCAACATCAAGGTCCGGCCGGATGGCACGGTGAAGGTGCTCGATTTCGGACTGGCGAAGGCGACGAGTGCGCCGGCCGCGCACGGCCCCGAGGACTCGCCGACCATCAGCATGGCCGCCACGCAAGCCGGCGTGATCCTCGGCACGGCGGCGTACATGTCGCCGGAGCAAGCTCGCGGCAAGCCCGTCGATAAGCGCGCCGACATCTGGGCCTTCGGCGTGGTGCTGTACGAGATGCTCACCGGCAAGCGGCTATTCCAGGGCGAGGATCTGACCGAGACGCTGGCATCGGTGGTGAAAGAGGAGCCGCGATTGGATCAGGCTCCGGCGAAGGTGCACCGGCTGCTGCGGAAATGCCTGGAGAAAGATCCGAGGCGGCGGCTGCGCGATATCGGCGACGTGTGGGAGTTGCTGGAGGATGCGCCGGAAACTGCTCCCGCACGGCCCCGGCGCGGAATCGTGGGGTGGATCGCCGCGGCTGCGCTGGCGGCGATCGCGGGCGTCGCACTATGGGCCCCCTGGCGCACACCGCCCGCGGCTCCCGACGTGAAACGCTATCAGATCCCCATGAAAGTGAGCGCAGCCGGGGCGCCCTTCATGGAGTTCGCTGTCTCTCCCGATGGCCGCAACCTGGCTTACCTCACCCGCGAGGTAAACGTCCGGCGGTTATGGATTCATTCGCTGGACTCGCTCGAAGCGCGGGCCGTCCCTGCTGCGGAGGTAGCAGACGAGAATGGCGCTCCGGTCTATCCCTTCTGGTCTCCTGATGGCCAATACGTCGCGTTCGTCTCCGGGACCAAGCTCCGGAAAGTCAACATATCGAATGGCTCCGCACAAACCATTTGCGACGTGACCAGACGCCTCTCCACCTCTGGCTCCTGGAGCCGCGACGGTGTGATCCTGGTCGGCAACGAAGGCGAGATATCAAGGGTGTCCGACGCCGGCGGAACCCCGTCGCCAGTGGTGGCCGCTCACGGGGCGAAAGAAGGCCTCGGCTTTTTCCCTGATTTCCTGCCGGACGGCCGGCACTTCTTGTACTACGGCGCGCGCATCGAGGCGGAAGGCGGTGCGGTTTACATTGGGTCTCTGGACCTGAAGCCCGATGCCCAGAATGCGAAACCCCTGCTATCCGCCGACTCCGCAGCCATCTTCGCCGCCGATCCGTCCCAACCTTCCGGATCCGGCCTCGGGCATATCGTTTTTCAGCGAGAGGGGACATTGTTCTCCCAGCCGTTCAATGCGAAGCGACTGCAATTGACGGGCGAAGCCGTTCTGGTGGCGGACCAGGTCGGACACTTCGTCAACCTGCCGTCCTACTCCGTTTCGACGAATGGGGTATTGATCTATCACTCAGGCGTATTGTTCGGGTTTGATTCACAGCTCACCTGGTTCGACCGGCAGGGGCATGCCACTGGAACTTTGGGAGAGCCTTCGGCCTACTACGGCCTCGCGAGGATATCTCCCGATGGAACGCGGGTCGCCTTTACGATCTCGCCAAAGTCCACGAACGATCTCTGGGTGTTCGACATCGGGAGTGGCCGCCGTACGCGTCTGACCATCGGCGGCCAATCGTCGTCCGCAGTTTGGTCGCCAGACGGCAGCCGCATCGTGTTTGCCCGCCTCGACGGGAAACTCTTCCGAAAGAACGCAGACGGGACGGGTGATGAGGAGGCGCTGTTCACGACTGTGCATCCGGCGCTGTCCAGTTGGTCGCGCGATGGACGCTATCTCCTCTACAGCGTGCCGAGCGGAGCGAGCTCGTCCGACATCTGGGTTCTACCTCTCGAAGGCGACTCAAAGCCTTTTCCGTTTCTGAGCACTCCGGCAGCCCAAAGAAACGCGGTTTTTTCCCCCGATGGCCGGTGGGTGGCCTACAATTCGAACGAAACTGGTGAAGCTGAGATTTACGTTCGGCCGTTCCCCCCGTCCAACCGTGGCAAATGGCTCGTATCCAACGGAGCGTCCGGACGGGGCACGCCTTCGTGGCGGCGGGACGGCAGGGAACTGTACTATATGGCCCCTGATCGTTCCGTGATGGCAGTTCCGGTGACGGCTGATTCGGTATTTCAGCACGGAGAGCCCAAGGCGCTGTTTAAACTGCCTCCCACAGGCGGTCTCTCCGATGTGATGCCGGATGGCAACCGGTTCTTGGCGTATCTTCAGACTAACGTGACACAACCTTCGTCCCCGCCGTTCACAGTTGTGTTGAACTGGCAGGCCGGATTGAAGAAATGAGCAGTTACGCCAGCGCCCTGAGATCGTCCACCCAAAAGTCCGGCTCGAACTTCGCCAACTCCTCCGGCTTGCCATACCCGTAGCGTACCGCGCACGTCTTCACGCCCGCGCGCTTGCCGGCCTCCATGTCGGCGGGAGAGTCGCCGACCATCAGGCAATCTTCTGGCCTGGCGCCCAGTGCCGCCGCAGCCGTCAGGATCACATCGGGCGCGGGCTTGCTCGGAAAGCCGTCGGTGCCCTGGACGTGGTCGAAATAGCCGATAAGGCCAAACTGATCGAGGACGGCGCGTGTCATCGGTGTACCCTTGGTGGTGGCCGTCGTCTTGCGGCCGCCAAGCCCCGCCAGGGCTTCCGCGACGCCGGGAAAGACTCGCGTCATGGAGTGCCCACGAGCCCGGTAGATGCCGCGGTACTGCTGGAGAAGGCTGTCGGCGAGCTCGGGAGTACAGCCCGGAAAAATGTCATGGAACAGATCGTCCAGGTGCAGCCCGATGTAGCCCTTCAGGAAATCGAACGTGACGGGTGCGCAACCGGTGGTCTCGAGCACTTGCTGGATGGCGCCGCAGATGTCGCGGGCGGAGTCCAGCAACGTACCGTCGACGTCGAAGATGTAGACCGCAAACCGCGGGATCACGCCGGCTGCGGACGCTCCCCTTCCGAGAGCCCCGGAACGCGGCGCCCGCTTTCCGGACGCAGCACCTGCTGCGTGTGATCCTCCGAGTCCTTCGATTTGGACTTCGGCGGGAGCGGCTGTCCGCTCACGATCTGCATCACTTCGTTGCCGTCCAGGATCTCGCGCTCCAGCAGCGCCTCGGCAATCGAAATCAGCGCCTCGGACCGCTGCTCGAGAATCTGCGACGAAGTGTCGTAGGCGCCCTGAACCAGCTTCTTCACCTGCTCGTCGATGCGGATGGCGGTCTCTTCGCTGTAGTCGCGGTGCTGCGCGATCTCGCGGCCCAGGAAGATCTGCTCTTCCTTTTTGCCGAAGCTCAGCGGGCCAAGCTCGCTCATGCCCCACTCACAAACCATCTTGCGTGCCAGGTCGGTGGCGCGCTCGATGTCGTTGCCCGCGCCGGTGGTCATGTGGTGCATGTGCTTCTCTTCGGCGATGCGGCCCGCCATCAGGATAGCCAGTTGCGCCAGCAGGTACTCCTTGTTGTAGGAGTGCTTGTCGTCGATGGGCAACTGCATGGTCACGCCCAAAGCCATGCCGCGCGGGATGATGGTGACCTTGTGCAGCGGGTCGGCGTTGGGCAGCACGGCCGCCACCAGCGCGTGGCCGGCTTCATGATAAGCCGTGTTTCGCTTTTCGGCGTCGCTCAGAATCATGGACTTGCGCTCGGCGCCCATCAGGATCTTGTCCTTGGCCATTTCAAAGTCGTACATTGTTACGACCTTGCGATTCTGGCGCGCGGCATTCAAAGCCGATTCATTCACCAGGTTGGCGAGGTCCGCCCCGGCCAGCCCCGGCGTGCCGCGGGCGAGCACCGAAAGATCGACGTTATCGCCCAGCGGAATCTTCTTGGTGTGGACCCGCAGAATGGCCTCGCGTCCCTGCACATCGGGACGCCCCACCACCACGCGCCGGTCGAAACGGCCGGGCCGCAGCAGCGCGGGATCCAGCACATCCGGGCGATTGGTGGCCGCCACCAAAATCACGCCCTCGTTGGATTCGAAGCCGTCCATCTCCACCAGCAACTGGTTGAGGGTCTGCTCGCGCTCATCGTGCCCGCCGCCGAGCCCCGCGCCGCGATGCCGGCCCACGGCGTCGATTTCATCGATGAAGATGATGCAGGGGGCGTTCTTCTTGCCCTGCTCGAAGAGATCGCGCACGCGGCTCGCGCCGACGCCTACAAACATTTCGACGAAATCCGAACCGGAAATCGAGAAGAACGGCACGCTGGCTTCGCCGGCGATGGCGCGCGCCAACAGGGTCTTGCCGGTCCCCGGAGGCCCGATGAGCAATACGCCCTTGGGAATGCGGCCGCCCAGCTTCTGGAACTTCTGCGGCTCGCGCAGAAACTCGATGATCTCCTGGAGCTCTTCCTTGGCCTCCTCGACGCCCGCCACGTCCTTGAACGTGACTTTTTTCTGTTGCGTGGAGTGCAGGCGCGCGCGGCTCTTGCCGAAGCTCAATGCCTTGTTCCCGCCGCTCTGCATCTGGCGCATCATGAAGATCCAGAAGGCCAGCAGCACGATGAAAGGCGAGGCGTTCACCAGGATCGAAATCCAGTTGCCCGAGCTGGTGTCCTTGATCTTGACGTTGACTTTTTTGTCGCGGAGCTGATTGTAGACATCCGGATAATTGGTGGGAATGAATGTCGCCAGGCCGGTGCTGCCGCCTTGGAAAAGGCCGTGTACTTCGTTGCCGGTGATGGTGACTTCGGAGACCTGCCCTTCCTGGACCCGGTCCAGGAACTGGGTAAAGCTGAGCTGCTGCTCCTTGGGGGCTTGGCTGCTATGGACCACGGCAAACAGCAACACCGCCACGCAAATCAGAACCACCCAAAAGATCAGAGTCTTGATATTAGAATTCACGAAACCTCCGTACCGGCCTCTAACTCTTTAGACGCCGCCCCGCCCGATCCCGATTCCAATTTTGCCGGTGGTCTTCCGGTCACCCGGAGCCGTAGAATCGTGCTGGTCCTCGCGCTGGCCGCCAGCCCGGCCGCTGGGGCAAAACCCCGCACCCACACAATGCAAGCCCCGTCGATCAAAATCGGCCAGTGCCACCGTTCCCACAAGGGTATACGTGCCCGCTTGAAGAGAGTCTTGATCTTTTCTTCGCCGGCACTTCCCGTGGGTTGGTACCGGTCGCCTGGCAGTCGGTTCCGCAATTCCAGCCGACCGGACAAACTTCCCCAGTCTAAACCCACCTCACCATTATATACGCATTCGTCCGGCCCCGAAATTTCCGCTTTTTCAATCAGTTCCAAGGAAATCCCGATATCGGTACCTGGTACCTCGACAATACCCGGTACCGGCGCTGGAAGGCAATAGCCGGTGGCGCGGTCCCCCGGCCGGGCGAAACGAAGCCAATCGAAGGAGCGGCAGACCTCCAGGCACGGGGCGGCCATGCGCCCATGCCCCTCCTTTCGGCTGGCTAACTCCAGAATCGCCGCGATGTGCGCGAAGTCGATGCGCCGCAAATCTCCCCGTACGCGCCGGATGGCGTACCGCACCAGGCGCCGCGCGGCCGCCACAGGCAGGCTGGTCAGCGAGTCGGCGCGGACGACGATGGCGCCGCCCGTCTCGGTGAGGCGTCCGGCCGCCAGCTTTTCGATCTCGGCGTCCCAGTAAGCCTCTTCCGCCAACGCCCAAGCCGACGTCTGGACCAGCGTCTCCCGGATCGCTGGATTCCACTCGAGCGCCAGTTGCGGCAGCAGCTCGTGCCGGATGCGGTTGCGTGCAAACTGCAAACTGGCATTCGTGGAGTCTTCCCGCCATGGAATGTCCCGCTCGTGCAGAAACTGCTCCACCTCGGCGCGATCCACCTCCAGAAGCGGCCGCACGATGCCCTCTGCCGTCACCGGACGAATCCCGGCAAGCCCGGCGGTGCCAGACCCCCGCAAGAACCGAAACAGCACGGTCTCCGCCTGGTCGGAGCGCGTGTGGCCCAGCGCCACGCAATCCACCGTGCGATTCTCGATCGCCTCCCGGAAGAATCCCAGCCGAGCCTGGCGCGCCGCCTGCTCCAGATTGCCTGGTGAGCCGGCCAACTCGGCCGCGCGCAGGTGGAAGGCCAGGCCCCGGACCTCGGCCAGACGACGCACGAATTCCGCATCCTGCCGCGACTCCTCGCCGCGCAGCCCGTGATTCAGATGCAGCACGCTCAGCCGCAGGTCCCATCGCGTCGCCAGTTCCAACAGCACGTGAAGCAGGCAAACCGAATCCGCGCCTCCCGAGACGGCCACACCGACCCTCTGGCCGCGAGTCATCATGCCATGCCGCTCGATTGTTCCCGCGATTCGCTCCAGAAAGCCGATCACCGTTCTCCAGGGGTACTTTTGACCGATCGCGGCGACTGCTCCCTAACGGTCGCGGCTCTGCGCTGCAAGAACAGAGCCGCGACCGTCAGGGAGCGGTCACCGGTTGAGCACCCGTTCTCATTGTAGTGGCCCGCCGCGCAGGCCTCGATGTATAATCACAGAACTTGTCCTTAGGAGGGTTGACATGGGAACTGGAGCACGCCCGTCGGGCGCACCAATGCCCGGCTTGGTTTTTGAGACGTTGCTGGCCTACGAGCGCACTGCCGCTCTGCGGGCGGCCATCGAACTGGATCTGTTTCGCGCCATCGGCGAGGGGCTGGGCGACGTGGACACGCTGGCCCGGCGCTGTTCCGGTTCCGCGCGGGGCATCCGCATTCTGTGCGATTACCTGACGATCATCGGCCTCCTCACCAAACAGGACGGCCGATATGGCCACAGCCCGACCAGCGCGGCCTTCCTCGATCCGCAATCCCCTTCGTGCATCGCCTCGATTTCGCGTTTTCTGGGCAACTCGACCATGGTGTCCTCGTTCCAGGACCTGGCCGAAGTGATTCGCCACGGGCGCACCCTGCTACCCGGCGAAGGCAGCGTGGAGCCGGAGAATCCCGTCTGGGTGGAGTTTGCCCACAGCATGGCGCCCATGATGGCGCCCGTGGCGGCGCCCCTGGGAGCCATCGTGCTGGAAGGACTGTCCGGCCCGGTGCGCGTGCTCGACATCGCCGCCGGGCATGGCCTGTTTGGCATCGCGGTGGCAAAGCAGCACCCGCACGCACACATCGTGGCAGTCGATTGGGCGCCGGTGCTCGAGGTCGCCAAGAGCAACGCGCGCAAGGCCGGGGTGGAAGACCGCTTTGAAACCCTTCCAGGCAGCGCCTTCGACGTGGATTTCGGCGGACCATACGACATCGCGCTGCTCACGAATTTCCTGCACCACTTCGACACGGCCACCTGCGTTGGACTACTGAAGAACGTGCATGCGGCAACCAAGCCCGGCGGCCGAGTGGCGGTGCTGGAATTCGTCCCCAACGAGGACCGCGTCTCGCCGCCCATGGCCGCGGCCTTCAGCCTCGTGATGCTGGCGACCACGCCATCGGGCGACGCCTACACCTTCCGCCAGCTCGCGGCGATGTTGTACGAAGCGGGGTTCGAACGCGTGGCCGCGCACCCGGTGCCGTCGAGCCCCCACACCGTGGTGACCGGCTCGGCGCAGTAAAATTCGTTGATACAAGCCTCCAGCCGCCGTCACTCCCTGCCAGCAAGGAGGCGGCACATCGAGCTTCTCAACAAACCCGTGTACGCGGGTAAAACACGTTTTTTCGATTTTCCCGGCGATCCTGCTGGCCTGTGGCAACACCCCTACCCTGACAACTGTCGATCGGATTCACCACGACCTTTCCCGGCAACCAGGTGATCTATCTCGCTGCGCGCAACGGCACCCAAAACCCGGGCTGGCAACCGGTGGGCTCGGTCATGGTTCCGTAACCAACATCTCCTTCGAATCATTGGGAGCGGCCCGCTCAGAAGTCGGTGGATGTGACGCGGCGCTGGTACGACCGGGCCGCCTCCACCGGCATCGCACAGATGCACGAGATGGCGAACCTGCCGGTGATCGCGCCCGCGATCCTGCTGAACGTTGGCCGCCGCAAGCAGCCCAAGGGGCGGAAGGCAAAATGAAACTCGATCAGCACGATCAAAATCTGGTGAGCGGTGACCGTGCGCTACGGTCGTCGCGCGCCAGGCCGGGGGTGGTTGCCAGTTTTCAGCGTCGGTAGCGAGCAGGAGGCGGCGCACCTGCTGGCGCTCGCCTGTTCGCGGAACTACTCGGGCGATTACGTGGCGTTCGAGCTCGCGCGCTCGCAGACGATTGCGAACCTGGAGGCGTTTAGCCAGCGCCTGGCCGAGTGGCACGACCGCTACCTGCAAGGCACGGAGAGGTGCGACTGCCGTCCGGAATGATCTGCGGCTCCTTGCGGCAATGCACTATTCGACGCGGTCCTTGGCCTTGGCTTCGGCAGTCGCCTGCCCCTGCGTTCGCCGGCAAGACGGCCAGCCACGCGAACGTAGGCATGACCGCCGCTCAAAAATTCTTGATCACCAATTCTGTAATATTGCGGCTCTGGCTGTCCAAGTTGATTTCACGGCGGTTCGTTATCTCGGACAAGCGGAAATCTCGGTACACCTCTCGGATGTACTTCGTGCTGCTGTTACTTTGAACCCATCGTATTCCGCGCCTATCTAAATCGACACAAACGTTACGAAGCCGGAGGTGATCAATCTCTTTGAATTTTCCACTCGTGTACCGGTTGAAGTCGGAATAGCCGCCGATCCGGTGATAGGGGGGATCGAGATACACGACGTCGTCCGGTTCCGCTTCAGCCAACGCCACTACGCAGCCTTGATGAGGGAACTTCCTGTAAATCACGTTTGGCAATTCGATTGCCTTCACCCGTACGCGCGCGGTTGCGTCGTCCTTCTTGATTTCTTGTGCGGGACAACAACATCGATTTTTCCCTATAAGGAGCACGATGGATACAACGGGCCGGAGGGCGCCAGCCGTGTGAGGGTGGCGGAATACCACCAGTCTGGCGGCCGTGCGCGAACGTGGGCAATCCGGGGCGCGAAGGGCGGCGGCTTATCTGGGCAGCACTCCGGATCAACGACCTCCCCGATGTGGAGGCGTCAATAGTTGCGGCGTATTCTTCGCGACCTCCTGGGCCGAGACGGAAGGCCCGGAAGTCGGTGTGAGCACAACGCGCACGGCGTGGCAGGCGGATGGACCGAGCGACCGGGCCAGAGCCACGGCTCACGCTTCCCAGAAGGCCGTTTGATCGCCGCAGGGGCAATTATGCCGTCTCTAAAGAACTCAACCCTTTCCAGTGCGAAGGCGATCAAGCCCGGACCGGATTCGCACCCGGTACTGGTCGCTCTCCGGGCTTTTCAGCCACT
>Ga0209517_10008119_pt1 | contig 12359 bp, 13 predicted proteins | sample PeaSoiMetSII2010_FD_187695 | JGI IMG/M metagenome (GOLD analysis project Ga0209517, IMG submission 187695) | Peat soil microbial communities from Weissenstadt, Germany - SII-2010 (SPAdes) (version 2) | ecosystem: Environmental > Terrestrial > Soil > Wetlands > Peat | place: Germany...
GCAGCAGGCGTGCACCATCATCCAGAGCGCCGCTCACGAGGATGCCAACATCATCTTTGGCGCCGTGATGGACGAGAAGATGAAAGACGCGGTGAAGATCACCGTCATCGCCACCGGTTTTCGCGAGGCCCCGAGTTCTCGCCACCGTCCGGTCGAGACGCGCACATCCTTCGCCGCGGCGCATGAAGACGCCATGGAATTCCCTGAGGAGCATGCTTCGCAAGAGCAGGGTTCGCGAGAACAAGGATCGCGCGATTTCATTCCCGAACCGCCGAAGCACATCATGGAGTCAAGCGTCCCTGAAGTCAGCATGACGGACGAGCGCGCTTACGGAGATGACGTGTCCCCGGCGCCGCCGTCGCACGCTTCCGAACATGTGGCCGGCGACGTGATTTCACTCGACAGCATGCGCAGCGCCGTGGTGACGAATTTCCAGCAGGACGATCTCGACGTTCCCGCATTCCTGCGCAAGCGCAACGAAGTGATGTAGTCGCGAAAAAACTTGCGTTCGGTGCCGGCCAAGCTGGCGCTGGGACCAGAGGAGCGCCTCCGGCAGTAGGAAAAGCGTTTCACATGGGGAAATACCTTTCCAGTAACTGGTAACGCATTACTGAAGGGGTCTGACCCGAGGTAATCCCACTGTATATCCTTGTTCCATAATGGTTTAAATCGAAATTAATGTTTATGGCGATCGAAACTTTTCGATTGCCAGAGTTGGGCTAACTCCCGTACTATCAGCGAAGTTAAGTGTTTTGGTGGGGTTACCACCGGCTGGCACGGTACGTGCATCGAAGTAGAGTAAGCGTCCGGGGAGTGAAATCAACCAGATGTTCAAAGGAACGAGCCTTCTTCGTCTTTTCGTGGCCATGCTTGCCTGTCTGCCTTTGGCGGGCGTGAGCTGGGCGGCGCACATCAACACCAGCACGCACCCGACGGCCAAATCCAAGAAGATCAGTGAGACGCAGCACACCCGGCGCCGTCTGCACCATCTGGCACGCAGCCGTAGCGCGAGCGTTACACCGGTTTCCGCGAGCACGCGCCGTCATCGCTGGCACGAGCGCTTTCACATGAGTTCGTTCGCCGAAGACATTGCTGCCGGGGACATCACGACCGGTGAAGATCCAGTGGTGCGTCAAGCCGCCGTCGATGCTCTGGGCAACATGAATGGCACGGTCGTCGCCATCGAACCCACCAGCGGACGCGTGCTGGCCATGGTGAATCAGAAGTTGGCTCTGTCGAGCGGTGCTCAGCCCTGCTCGACTATCAAACTTTCCGTGGCTCTGGCGGCATTGAGCGAGGGCCTGGTGTCGAAAGAAACCGAGGTGGCCCTCGGCGGCCGCAGCCGCATGAATCTGACCACCGCGCTGGCCCACTCCAACAACGCCTATTTCGAAGCCGTCGGACGCAGGCTTGGTTTTGAGAAAGTCGCCTACTATGCCCACGAATACGGGCTCGGCGAACTCGCGGGATACGATATTCCCGGCGAGCAACTGGGCACCTATCCCGACGAGCCGATTTCCACGAAACTCGGCGGAGTCGGCAAAATGTGTTCCTTCGGCGAAGGCGTCTCCATGACCCCGCTGCAACTGGGCGCGATGGTTTCGGCGATTGCCAATGGCGGTACGCTCTACTATTTGCAGCATCCTACGACTCCCGAAGAGGTCGCGGGTTTTCAGCCGCGCGTGAAGCGGCAACTGGACATCGCTCCGGTCATTCCCGAACTTTCTGACGGCATGGCGGGAGCGGTGCAGTACGGCACCGCCCGCAGCCTGCGCGTCAACTTCAACGAAGAAGAAATTCTGGGCAAGACCGGAACCTGCTCGCACGCCGGAACCCGCTTCGGCTGGTTCGCCTCTTACGCCAACACCAGCGTTGGCCGCGTGGTGGTCGTCGTCTTCCTGGAGGGCGGACGCCCCACCTTCGGTCCCAAGGCCGCCGAAATTGCCGGGCGCATCTATCGCAACATGTACGACCACAATTTCTTTACGGCAGGCCACGCAGCGCCGGCCGATCAGGCCGCGGTGAAAACGGTCAGCACCACCCCGTAAGTTATTCCGCAACTTTCTCGTAGAGACGTAGCTCCGCTACGTCTCTTTCTATTTTCCGCAGTGATTGAGTCTTCTTCTGACCCTCTCGTCCCGCGCCAGCGAAATTCTTACAGAGTTCTAATACGAGAAAGGCCGTCGCTGCCGATATTCAACCCAGCGGTGCCGCGACGCGGAAGAACTCCGCGCCGGCCTGCGCATTGTTTGGTCGGCACGTTGTGGTGTTTTGGGAGGACGATACGTCAGAGTGGATGACGCTTTACCGAAGTTATGAATACGTGGTGTTTTCAGTATTGGGGGGGATGGCGGTCTTCGCCGTCATTCGGTTCACGCTCCGCCCGCATCGGATGCGGGCGAAAAGGAGCGCTATGGTCCACGCTCCCGGCGACGACGGAGAGGCTCGCTTCAGAACCCTGGCGGAGGCCATCCCTCAAATCGTTTGGACTGCGCTTCCCGATCGCGGTGTGGACTACTGCAACCGGCGCTGGTACGAACTGACCGGGCTGAGTGAAGAGCAAACCCTGGGAGATGGCTGGTCCAACGGGCTCCATCCTGACGATCGTCCTGTGGTCGTGCAGAATTGGGAGAAGGTCCTCCGCACCGGCGAGCCTTTCGAGATGGAATGTCGCCTGAAAAACGTTGCGGGAGGTTTTCGTTGGCACCTGATCCGCGCAACTCCGATGCGGGATTCCGCGGGCGTCATCGTGAAATGGTTCGGGGCTTGCACCGACATTGAAGACCAGATGCGCAACCAGCAGGTGTTAGAGGAGCAAATCAAGGAACATACGACTGCGCTCATGGACGCCAATACGCGTTTGCAACTGGAGATGCGCGAACGGGCCCTGGCGCAACAGGAACTGAATCAACAAACCGAGCTCATGGTGCAGGAACTTACCATACGCTCGAACCGGTCAACCAATCTGGCTAAGATGGCCGAGTTGCTGCAAGGTTGTTCCGATTCAAAGGACGCCATTTCCGTGGTCGCCGGCATGGCTCCAAAAGTGTTCCCGGAACTGCGTGGCGCTGTGCTGCTGTTCAATTCTTCGCGCGAAATGCTCGATGTCGCCGCCCTCTGGGGGGATTGCGACCTGGCCGCGGATGGGTTTGGACCGCAAGACTGCTGGGCCTTGCGCACCGGGCACCTGCACGTTGTCGCGGCCGGCGATCCCACCGCCGAGTGCCGGCACGCGGCCTCCGGCCAGCACTCTTACTGCTGCCTGCCCCTGATGGCGCATGGCGAAGCCATCGGGATCGTACACTTCCAGATGATCGAACTCGGCGAACTGCCCCAGCCCGTGTTGTCGACGGTCACTATGTTTACCGAGCAGGTGGGACTGTCGGTGGCCAACATCCGCCTGCGGGAGGCCCTGCGAAGCCAGTCGATCCGCGACCCGCTGACCGGGCTCTACAATCGCCGCTATCTGGAAGAGATGCTGGAACGGGAAACGCGGCGGGCCGTACGCGCCGAGCATGGACTGGGCGTCCTGATGCTCGATCTGGACCATTTCAAAAAGTTCAACGATACCTACGGCCACGATGCAGGCGATACCGTTCTCCGCGAAGCCGCCGCGTTCCTGTTAAAGAGTGTGCGCGCCGAGGACATTGTGTGCCGCTTCGGCGGCGAGGAATTCATCGTCATCCTCCCGGTGGCAGACCTGAACGTAACCCTGGCCCGGGCGGAGCGCATTCGATCCAGACTGCGCGAGTTACAGGTGCTGCATCAGGGGCAGTCGCTCGGAATGGTCACGGTATCGGTAGGCGTGGCGGAACTTCCTCAGCATGGCACCACTCCCAAGGCGTTGATCGAGGCCGCCGACGCCGCACTCTATCGCGCGAAGAAAGACGGCAGAGACCGGGTAGCGGTGGCCGACCCGGCGCCTGAGGCCGAATCGCAGCCCAATTCGATTGCCATGGGAAAGCCTTAGGCGCCGCGTCAGGAATCCGGCAGTCCCCGGTCCCAAGTCCACGAAAATCCTTACCTTGGACCTAATGCCTTCCCTGGTCGCTAGACAGGCGACTCGCCCACGCGCCCCCCAAAATTTCTCCCTGCCAAAAGAAAATCAAGAAAATCAAAGAAAAAGCTTGCATATCTCATAGTGTTATAGTTAACTATATCAGTATATGTCAGAGGTTAGCTCTTGCGCCCTGATACGCGAGGCAGAAACCCCCGACCCGAAAGATTAGAAGATCAGAAGGAGAATGAAACCATGAAATTCCATCGTTTGCTGCTGTCCGCTGTTCTGATGTCGCTGTCGCTGTCCACCGTGGCTTTCGCGCAGTCCGACGCGCAGAAGTCCTTCGACCAACTGAAAACACTGGCAGGTTCCTGGGAAGGCACCCTTAAGACTGACCCGCCCACACCTGAGGTAGAGGGCAAGCATGCGCAAGCCATATTGCGAGTGACTTCCATGGGGAATGCGATCATGCATGAGATGAAGATCGAGGGCAGGCAGGACGACCCAATTACGATGCTCTACATGGATAACGATCGCCTGACACTTGTACATTACTGCGACGCCGGAAACCGCCCGCGGATGATCGCCAAGGCTTTGCCCGACGGCAAGACGGTGGAGTTTGATTTCGTCGACGTCGCCGGCAGCACGGAGTATGGACACATGCACCATGCCGTGTTCACTGTGATCGACGCGAACCATCACACCGAGGACTGGACCTTCATGATGCCAGGCGACAAGCATGTGCAGGCGCACTTCGACCTGCAGCGGGCAAAATGACGGGAAGCGTATCTTGGTTCAGCAATCAATGTTCAATCGGTTAACGCAATTGGTGAAGGCAGTCTGGAAACCCCGATGGACCGTGAGTGGAACGACAATCAGCCGATTTACCGCCAGCTTCGCGACCGCGTAGTCGCGATGATACTCGACGGAGTTCTGAAGGAGGGCGATCCGCTGCCCTCGGTGCGCAACGTCGCGGCCGAATATCGCGTCAATCACCTCACGGTCCTGAAGGGCTATCAACAACTGGTCGACGAGCAACTAGTCGAAAGCAGGCGAGGACTCGGTATGTTCATCAACGCCGGCGCGCGCAATCTGCTGCTGCAGGGCGAACGCCAGAAATTTCTTGCGGAAGAATGGCCCCGGGTCTACGCGACCATTCAGCGGCTCGGATTGAAAGCCGACGAACTCCTGAATGGGGCTGCGACTGGCCGCTCGTCGGCGAAAACAAAAGAGGCGGCGAAAACCGCAAAACAAGAAGAGGAGCGCTGAAGCCATGGCATGCATCGAAGCGCGCGGTCTCCGCAAGGCCTTCGGCACCACCGTTGCACTGGATGGCGTCGACTTGCGTATCGAGGAGGGCCGCATCCTCGGACTCATCGGACCCAACGGGGCAGGGAAGACCACCGCGCTCAACGCGATTCTCGGCCTCACTCCATATCAAGGAGAACTCAGAGTCCTCGGGCGCGATCCCTGGACCGAGCGCGAGCGGCTGATGTGCGATGTGTCGTTCATGGCCGATGTGGCCGTGCTGCCGCGTTGGATACGGGTTTCGCAGGTGCTCGATTATGTCGCCGGAGTGCACCCGCGATTTGAGCGCGCGAAGGCGGAAGGTTTCCTGGCGAAGACCACGATTAAGCGTAACAGCAAGGTCCGGGAATTGTCGAAGGGCATGGTGACGCAACTGCACCTGGCTCTGGTGATGGCCATTGACGCGAAATTGCTGGTGCTGGACGAGCCCACCCTTGGCCTCGACATCCTGTATCGCAAGCAGTTTTACGATTCGCTGCTGAACGACTACTACGACCGCACGCGAACAATTGTCGTAACGACCCATCAGATTGACGAGGTTCAGGACGTGCTCACCGATCTGATGTTCATCGACCGCGGACGGATCGTATTCGCTTGCAGCATGGAAGAATTCGAGTCGCGGTATGTGGAAGTGATGGTGAATCCCGAGCGCGTCGCCGCCGCAAGGGCGCTCAAGCCGATGCATGAAAGGCAAATGCTCGGCCGCAGCATCTTCCTGTTCGGTGGTGTAGATCGCCAGCAACTCGCCGCGCTGGGCGACGTGCGCACGCCAAGCATCGCAGACCTGTTCGTTGCGGTGTTGGGAAATACATCGGGCACTCCCGCAGGCCCGGTACCAGGAGCAGCCCTATGAATACGCAAGCGGAAGCTATGAACGGAACTCCACTCGAATCGCAGAGAGCCGCGCCCGCGCTCCTGTCCGCGACCCGGCCGTTTTACTGGTCAGTGCGGCGCGAACTGTGGGAACACCGTTTTATCTACCTTGCTCCGCTGGCGGCGGCTGGGGTTTTTCTGGTCGGTTTTCTGATCAGTTCGGTTCATCTGGCGAGCCGTATGCGCGCGGCATTGGCGCTCGACGCGATGCACCAGCGCGAAAAAATCGCCCAACCGTACGACTACGCGGCGGGCATGGTCATGCTCGCATCATTGCTCGTCGGTCTCTACTACTGCCTCGAGGCACTGCAAAGCGAGCGGCGCGACCGCAGCAGTCTGTTCTGGAAATCGCTGCCGGTTTCTGACTTCACCACGATACTCGCGAAGGCAACGGTTCCCCTGGTCATCGTGCCGCTTATCGGATGGGGAATCACGACGGTCACGCAATTCGTCATGCTGAGCGTGAACAGCGTGGTGTTGGCGGCCAGCGGTCTGAGTGTCGCGACCCTGTGGACACAGTTGTCGCCGTTCCAGATGTCGCTGCTGCTGCTCTACCACCTGGTGACGGTCCACGCCCTTTGGCAAGCGCCTATCTATGGCTGGTTGTTGATGGTCTCAGCGTGGGCGCGGCGCGCGGCATTCCTCTGGGCGACTGTGCCGTTGCTGGCGATCGGCATAGCCGAGAAGATGGCGTTTGGCACTTCGTATTTCGGTGCGCTGATAGGAAGCCGCTTTGCGGGCGGCCCGGAGGCGATCCCCATGTCGGATAGCTTCCCGACCAATCCTGCCATGCACCTTACCCCGGGACATTTTTTGATGAGCGCGGGCCTGTGGCTCGGACTGGCAGTCACCGCCGCATTCCTCGCAGTAGCGGTCCGCATGCGCCGCTATCGCGACCCGATGTGATTCGCACAGACACGACGCCAATTTTTTGTGGAAGGAGAAACGACTATGAGCGCGGCTGAAATGATGGGACGGATTGCACGCGTGGTGCCGAGCCATGGGACCCAGTTTGTCGGCGCCTATTACTTGCTCACCGTACTGACGGGCGCATTCGTTCTCCTCTTTCACGGCAGGTTGGCTTTTGCAGCCGACCTCATTGCGAGCGTTTTCTATATCGCTATGACGGCTCTCTTCTATGACTTGTCCAAGACGGTGAATAGGAGGAAAGGGCGCGCCGATCCTGTGGCTCCTCGTGAAGGGCGTGAACGTTACAACGAGTTGCAGAGAGGGAGTCGCACAATGTCCGAAGAAATATCAAGCGCTAGCAGAGGGAGAAAGAAGTATGAGCACATCTGTATTGACTGACCGGTTGGGGGACACCTCGCCACGTTTCAAGGCCAGGATGGCCGGCATCTTCTATTTGCTCACCTTCCTGACAGGAGTAGTCGCAGTCCCTAGCTTCAGGCTGATTGTAGACAGCGACGCCGCGGCCACAGCGAGTAACGTCCTGGCTCATGAAGCTTTATTCCGGTTAGGCTTCGCAGCCCTCCTCCTCAATGTCGCGGTCTATATCGCTGTGACGCTGCTCTTCTATGAATTGTTCAAGCCGGTGAACCGGAGCCTTTCTTTGTTGGCGGCGTTCTTCAGCCTGGTGGGATGTGCGATTCAGGCCGTCAGCAGCACTTTCTTTGTTGCCCCCTTGGTCGTCCTGGGAGATGTGCAGTCCTTGAGCGGGTTTAAGGTGGAGCAGCTGCAGGCGCAGGCGCTGATGTTTTTCAAATTGTATGCTCAGGCCTACAACATCGGCTTCGTATTTTTCGGATTCTATTGCCTGCTGATCGGCTGCCTCATCTTCAAGTCGATCTTCTTGCCTCGAGTTCTGGGCGCGCTGATGGCGTTTGCCGGCTTGGCTTGGCTGACTTTTCTATCACCGCCGTTCGCAAACTATATGTCCCCCTACAACCTTGCGGTCGGCGCTCTGGGGGAACTATCGCTGACCCTGTGGCTCCTGGTGATGGGTGTCAACCCTCAACGATGGAAGGAGCAGGACGGCGGCGCAGAGGAACGGCGATCGCACGCGATGAACACTTGATTCAATCGCGCGTAAGGAGAAACGAGCATGAACACAGCAGGAATGATGAAACGGATTGCAGAAGCGTCGCCGCGTTTCAAGGCCAGGCTGGCAGGTGCCCTTAATTTTTTCAGCCTGCTGACGGCAGGACTCACCGAGCTCTTGGTTCGCGGCACTTTGAATTTCGTAGGGGGTTACATCGCGATCGCGAGCATGGTTGTTGTGACGCTGCTCGTCTACGACATCTTTAAGCCGGTGAACCGGGGCCTCTCTTTGCTCGCAGCGTCCTTCGCCTTCGTGGGACTCACGTTTGAGGCTCTTCGGTGGCAGCCCCAGGGCGTGAACATCGCCATAGTGGTTCACGGATTCTATTGCCTCGTGATCGGTTACCTGATTTTCAAGTCGACCTTTCTGCCTCGAATTCTGGGCGCGCTGATGGCGTTTGCCGGATTGGCTTGGCTGACCTTTCTGTCAACCCGGCTCACAAACTATCTGTCCCCCTACAATCTGGCCTCCGCCATCCTCGCGGAACTATCGGTGATGCTGTGGTTCCTCGTGATGGGTGTGAACGTTCAACGATGGAAGGAGCAGGCCAGCGCATAGCGGGTGCGCGGATGAGAGCCGCCGTCTACGGCGGATATCCGAGCGCCGTACGTGCACTTTTTTCAGTCTCAGGTTCTTGGCAGGAGGACACAATGATTCGTGAACGAGCGCTTAAGGTCGTGTTGGTGCTAGTGGGGTTGCTCTTCGTGGCTGGAATTTATCCCTTGTTGAGGATGCAAGCCAATCCAGGCGAGCAGATGCTCGGTGTCGTCTATATTACCCTGGGAATTTTCCTGCTGCTCGCGCTACGGAACCCGTCCGCGCATCGCAGCCTGATCGCCTTCACGGCCTGGTCGAGCATTGCTCACGCGGGCATCATGGCGTGGCAGGCATACCGTGATGTGATCCCACGCGAAGATCTGCTGCGCGCCGTGCTTCCACTTTTTGTGATCGGTTTAATCCTGATCGTTCTCTCGCCAGCAAAGGTGAGGGCAGCTGTGTCGTAGCCGCTGGGTGCTCCGTCCAAGCCCTGCTTGGGCACGAAAGGCGTTCCGAAAAATGCGATCGCCAATACTGGATCTTCACATTGTCGCTGGCACACTGGGAAGGCTGTCTGGATTTGTGGCCGTGTTTCTCCGCAAAGGCTCGCGCCGGCATGGCCTCGCCGGAACCGTATTTGTCATAGCGATGCTGTGCCTGTCGGCAAGCGGCATGTTCCTGGCGATCCTGAAATCCCAGGCGGCAATATTCTGGGGGGCACCCTAACGTTCTATATGGTTGCGACGGCGTGGATGACCGCCCGGCGCAGGGACGGGCAGCCGGGCATTTTTGATTGGGGCGCGCTTCTGGTTGCCCTGTCGGTCGGAGCGGTTACGGTGACGTACGGGTTAGAAGCGGCGCTGAGTCCGACGGGGTTGAAGAATGGAGATCCCGCGGGGCCATACTTTTTCCTCGGTTCCGTGGCTCTGCTGGCTGCCGCAGGGGATGTTCGCATGCTCGTGCGCCGAGGCATTACAGGCTCACACCGCATCGCGCGGCATCTCTGGCGGATGTGCTTTGCGCTGTTCATCGCCGCAGGGTCCATCTTCCTGGCACGGCAACACTTGTTCCCTGCATTCATGCGTAAGACAGGCATGCTCGTTTTCCTGAGTTTCCTGCCACTGCTATTGATGGTTTTCTGGCTGATCCGAGTTCGATTCACAAATGCAGACAAGAAAAAGCGGCCAGTGATCGGCGGTTTAGCGCCGTCACTGTCCGCGCATTGAAAACGGAAACGACTTGGTCAGTAGAGACCTGGTCAGTAGAAACGAATACGATAACGCCGCAGCGAACCGCGCGCCTTAGCTGCGCTGTCCGGGGCCCTTGCTCTCATCGCTCGCGATGACGCCGTCCTTGATGTGGATGACCCGGTGCGCGTACTCCGCGATATCGCCTTCGTGGGTGACCAGAATGATCGTATTCCCCTCGGCGTGCAGCCGGTCAAACAGCGCCATGATTTCAATGCCGGTCTGAGAATCCAGATTGCCCGTGGGTTCGTCCGCCAGAATGATCGAAGGCTTGTTCACCAGGGCGCGGGCAATGGCAACCCGCTGGCGCTGACCGCCAGAGAGTTCATTTGGCTTGTGGCTCATACGGGTTTCCATGCCTACCGCCGACAGTGCTCCCTTGGCTCGCTCCATTCGCTCGTCGGTCGGAATGCCGGCATAAATCAAGGGCAGTTCCACGTTGTGCAGGGCAGTGGCGCGGGCCAGCAGGTTGAAGGTCTGGAATACAAATCCGATTTCCTTGTTGCGGATGCGCGCCAGTTCGTCGTCGTCGAGTTCGCTCACCAGTTGGCTGTTCAGCCAGTACTTTCCCTGCGAAGGCGTGTCGAGGCAGCCAATCAGGTTCATCAGCGTCGACTTGCCCGAACCCGATGGCCCCATGATGGCAACGTATTCGTTGCGCTGGATGCGCAGATTGACGCCGCGCAACGCATGCACCTGCTGCTCCGATCCCATGTCGTAGGTCTTCCAGAGATCTTCGGCTGCGATCATGCACGACTCGGGTGGGGCTAGGTTCGCGGTGGTGGGCATACTGATGACTTCTGCGGTTGCCATTTTTTTCTCCTGGTCTGCGCTCACTCTGTCCGCCACTGACCTCTCCGATGGTTGGATTCAGTACGCTCTAGCTGCAGACTCCATTTTCCGAGACGACGTGTTGCGAGACCTCTGCCGGCTTTCCCTTTGGACGTACCAGTCCGGCTAAGGTTATGACTCTTCTTCTTCTTTCTTGGGGACCGTATTGTCGATCTTCACGCTGCTCCCGGGACGCAGCGTGCGCAAAACCTTGTAACTCCCGGTAATGACTTCGTCCCCTTCCTTCAGGCCGTCGAGCACTTCGATGTCGGTTGTGCCTGTAATGCCAGTGTTCACTGCAACGAACTGAGCTTTCTTGCTGCGGATGACGAAAACCCCCTGTACGTCATCCCCTTTTTTCGACTTGGATGCGACTTCCTTGGCTGCGGGTGCCGCGGCATGTACCGAACCCGGCGGATTATTCTGCTGGTCGATCTGATCTTTGCTGCGCAGGGTGAGCGCCTGTATGGGGATAGCCAGCGCGTTGGTCCGGTTTGCGGTGGTAATCTTGGCCGTGGTAGAAAGACCAGGCCGCAGGTCCTTCGGCGGATCCGTCAGGGTCACCACCACCTTGAAATCCTTGGCTTCCTCACTGGCTGTCGTCGACTGCGAGGTCGAAACCCCGCTCGAGCGCACGATCGCGTTGTCCCCGATCTCAGAAACCGTGCCATGAAAAATCTTCTTCGGGATAGCGTCGATGGTCACTTCCGCGGACTGGCCCAGATGCACGTTCACGATGTCGGTCTCGTCCACCTTCACCTCCGCCGTAATGATTGCCATGTCGGCAATCGTCATCAGCGTACTTCCTAGAGCGTTCTGGATTCCGATGACCACGGACTCGCCTTCCCGCACCGGCAGGTTGGTGACGACTCCGTCGTAAGGCGCGCTGTAGGTGGTCTTCTGCAGCACATCGCTGACGCGGGTCAGATTTGCGCGGGCCTGCGATACGTGTTTACCCGCGGAATCCTGCTGCGCCTTGGCCTGCGCTACGCGGGCCTGAGCCTGCACTAATCCCGAGTCTGCGGTGGCCCACGCGTTCTGGCGCATGTCAAAATCCGACTTCGCGATCAGGCCATCTTTGAAAAGGTTCTGGGCCCGATCCCAGTCCTGCTTGTTGCGTTCGTAATCAGCTTGCGCGCGCAGCAAATCGGCTTGCGAGGTCTTGAGCGCCGCGTCGGCGGCAACCGCATCGGTTTCCGCCGCCTGCACCGCGGCCTGGTTGGCCGTGACATCCGCCGCGGATTGCACGTTCTCGATTTGCGCCAGCAATTGACCCCTCTTCACCTGTTCGCCTTCCTTCACGTACAGGTGGGTGATCTTTCCGTAGGCGTTAGCGCCGATGTTGACGTACGTCTTCGGCTTGATTTCGCCCGAAGCGCTCACCACCGTTGCCAGATCCTGGCGCTGCGCTTTGCCGGTCTGCACCGTGACCACGTTCTTACTGCTCTGATGAACGGTGAAACCGACAATGATTGCCAGCAGAACCGCAATGCCGACGCCGATT
>Ga0209517_10008120_pt1 | contig 12357 bp, 10 predicted proteins | sample PeaSoiMetSII2010_FD_187695 | JGI IMG/M metagenome (GOLD analysis project Ga0209517, IMG submission 187695) | Peat soil microbial communities from Weissenstadt, Germany - SII-2010 (SPAdes) (version 2) | ecosystem: Environmental > Terrestrial > Soil > Wetlands > Peat | place: Germany...
AGTCCGCCCGCACCAGCACGTCCACCTCGCTGCGCACGCCGAACTCGGGCAGGTAGATGCCGGGCTCGATGGAGAAGCAGGTGTTGGGCAGGATGGTGCGCTCGTCGCGGGTCTCGAGGTTGTCCATGTTGGGCCCGTTGCCGTGCACCGAAGTGGCAATGGAGTGGCCCGTCCGGTGGATGAAGTACTGCCCGTAGCCGGCACGCGTGATGTGTTCGCGCGTGGCCTCGTCCACCTGCCAGCCGGCGATGGGGCGTCCCATGGCCTTGGCGTTCTGCACCGTCTTGACGCCGACATCACGCGCCCCGCAGACCACCTCGAAGATCTGCCGATGGCGGTCGCTGGGCGCTTTGCCCACGAACCCCGTCCAGGTGATGTCGTAATAGACGGCACCCGGCGTCTGCATCTTCCCCCAGATATCGAGCAGGACGAAATCGCCTTCCCGAATCGGCTGGGAAGTTTCCGCCGTCGGCGAGTAGTGCGGGTTGCCGCTATTGGCGTTCACCGCGACGATCGCAGGATCGTTCTCGTTGGTGAGATCCTCGCGGCGGAAGGCTTCGTCGATCCACTGCTGGATCGCGAACTCGTCGGCGCCTTTCCCGTTGCGCACGCGGCGTCCGATCTCGCGGAAGGCTTCCTCGGTGATGCGGTCGATGGCGTCGCGCGCGGCGAAGTGCGAGCGCACCTGCTCGTCGGTCCAGGTGGCTTCGAAGCGCGAGACCAGGTCGCCCGAGCTGACGATCTCCTTGCCGAAGCCGCGCACCAGCTCGATGGTGCCCGCATCCACCAGCCCGATGTAGGGAATCTGGTTGTTGGGCGAGTACTCCATAGCCAGGGTGCGATAGGGCGCGACCATGGAGCGCAGGCTGTCCTGCTGCTCCTGCCATGAGGAGTACTCGCGCTTGCGTCCGGGGAGCGAGTCGAGGTGGCCGGCTTCGATGCGGTGTACCAGCTTCGCCGGCTCGCCCTGCGCGGGGATCAGGTAATACCAGCGCCGGGTCACGAACAGGCTCTCCGGCAGGCCGAGCACGCGATAGGCGATGGGGTCGCGATGATGGTGGTCGTAGAACAGCCAGGCGTCGAACCGCTGTTCGCGCAGGGCTGCTTGGATGTCCTGGAGGTTCATGCGCAAGAAGTCTATTTAATCACAGCGGAGCAGTTTTCGGGGGAACGCGACGTAGCGCCGGCACCTTGCCGGCGGTCCTGAGGGCGTCTCGCCCTCAGCCTCCTCAGCGTGGGCGAGACGCCCACGCGACAGCCGCCGAGACGGCGGCGCTACAGCCACCGAGCTCCCAGATACAGCAGAGACGCCTCGTCCGCTGTTTACTCGGACGCCACGACCACCCCCCGGGGTCCCCTCTATTGGAATCATCAGCTTACGGGATATCCCGGCCCGGGGCCCATGAAACCAAAGGAGTTAAATGGATAATCTTGAGCCATAAGGAGTTACAATTACCTGTAGGCAACACACGGATATATATTATGTCATTGGGAATAAGGTTGTCAAGAGGAATTTCCGAGTAGGCGACAATTCGGGGGCTGGCAGTCGAACCGACCTTACGGTGAATCTACCGGTTTGCAATTTAATCTGCTGCCCATCTGTACTCAAAATCCTCAGTTTCCAATGACAGCGCGGCATCAAGCTTTGCTTTCATCTCCTTCCCACCCTGCGGCATCAATGGCAGCATACTGAAGTAGTTGCGGATCGCAAAATTGATTCCCGCAAGACAGGTTTTCGCCTTGATCCAGTTCTGAGGACTGAAAACACGATTCGCAGGCTGGGTCTCATTAGCGGCGGCTTCCAAAGCCATGTTCAGACTGATGCCGGCAATTTTCACTATGTCATCGACCATTCCAGCCGCATGGGCTTTGAGAAAACACGCATCAGGGTCGGGGACGCGATCGGCCTGGCTGTTCGCTATGGCGAAGCACATCGACACAGCGTAGAGATGGTGATATGGGGCGTAGGCACGCATAACCAGCAAGGTCTCGTTCAACCCGAGTGGATTGCTTTTCGACCACGCCTTCGAGACCTGATTCATCCAATTGTTCAGCGCATGAACATTTTCGGTGCGGTATTCACGTTTGAAAAGCTGCTCGAAATACTTGTCGAATATTTTCGTTTCGCTGTAGGCAACATTTGGGCGCTGTGAGTGCCACGAAATCAGTTGTTTTCCCAGTTCCGACAAGTCTACGACCAACGTTTTATCGCGGTCAGCCGGAGGGACTTCTCCTCGCTTGCTAACGAAGTAACCACTCGGGAACTTCTGTTCATAGGATCGCTTCAGATTCAGTACGCGCTTGTCATTGCTCCGTAGGTCGCGCGGTTTTACGGCGCTCTGCGAATTTGTGTTAATGCTGATCTTGTCTGCGCGATCTCGTTGAGGAATCTCGTAGAAACGAAATAGGAGGCTTGTATCGCTTAGTGCCTTGACCCTCTCACTGCAGCTAAGGATGGTGTTAAGCGATTGACAGCCATTGACAACACTGACGCCGTGAAGATGCAGTTTGGAGTCCCTCGTCTCCATCTTGTTGCAAATGGCCGTTATTCCGTTGTGAAAAAAGAAGAAATCGCGGTGTCTATCTCCGTATATCGTGTTCTTGATTCCCTTGTTAACCGCATTACTCAAGCCAAGGCTTTGGCGGACGTTCTTCTGGAAGAGCGTTCCGTCCTTGATGCCGGGGAACTTTATGCACTCCGACAGGGGCACAACAGCAATCACAACCTGCGTTCCCGCGATGTTCACTGGAAGGGTCTGACATGCGCTGAGGTCGAGTGAATGGGAAAGTGAAGGGTTTTCTCTTTCGAGGGCGATGTCGTAGCGACGACGTATTTCGTCCTCATTAACCAGCATCAGCGTAGCGGGAAACTCGTCCTTTGCCGAAAGCTCAGCGAGCTGTTCTTGGAATGTCGCAAGGTCTTTGTGCGCGCTATCGGTCAGCGCGGCCGTAGTAATCAGTTCAAAGCACACTTCGTACTCGTCCTCGACAGCCCGGGCCACCTCGGATAGCTTCTGCTTCAGTTTGTTATTGCAGACTTCCTGGAGGCGCACGAGATCCCGCATCTGGATCCATGCGGACAGGACTTCCCGAAGTGGTTCTGCGTCCACTGAAGGCGTTCCAATAAATTTGCCCTGAATCACGAAGATTGTTGCTTTGTCATCATCAACGAAGACAGCATCGATTTGCTTGTCGTCCGCGCCGTCCGTAATGTCGTCGCGCGTTTGTATCGGATCTCTGAGGTGAATGTTTCGGAGATACCATGCGACGAAGCGTTGCCCATCATTAGGAAAGTTCTGCTGGTAGTACTCTTGGGCGATATCGTCAGAAATCTTTTTGTACACTACGCCCTGCCTTTCTGCAGTAGAATCTCACCCTTGCTTCGCAAGGATGGGGCACCCGCTGTATGGTACGGCGTGAAAAGGCGGGCCGCCCGTCCCCACTATTTCTTCTGTCTCTTTCCATTCTGTTGCATGAACTGCGCAAACGCGTCCAGAGAAACCCCATGCCATACATGGGAATTCGTCGGAGCCCAAAGAACGCCGCTGGGCTTCACCCGAACATGCCCTACAACTTTGTCGTCGGCATCGACGATCTCGAAGTCTTCGAACTTCCGAGGGCGAAACTTGTTCACAGACATAGCAGGTCCTCATGTTGAACGATAAACCGCCTTACTCTTCTTCAGGCCGACGGGGTCGGTCTGCATAATTGCTCGGCTCTGGATCGGCAGAGGCTACCGCATCCGTTCCATTGGAGCCAATGCTACCCTTGCCAGTCATTGAGTCAACTGAAAACCGAAGCTTGTTCTGAAAATGGAACACGGACGAGCGGCCCGCCTTTCTGAACCCTGCGAAAATCGGGGGCCCCCGCTGCTAGTGCGATAATGGCTTTACCTGCCGAACCGGAGGACACATGCCCATCAGCGAACTGCTGTTGCTCGAATTTGATGAAGAGATGAAGAAGACACGCACGACGTTGGAGCGGGTTCCAGCCGACAAGCCCGACTTCGCTCCCCATCCCAAGTCCATGCCGCTGGGCAAGCTGGCGCCCCATGTGGCTCAGCTCACCGGCTTTGGATTGACCGTCTTGACTGCTCCGGGGCTGGACTTTGCCACGGGCAGCTACAAGCCGTTGCCGATGGAGTCGGCGGCGCAACTCGTCAAGGTTTTCGATGAAGGCGCAGCTAAGGTCCGCAGCGCCCTTGCCGCCCTGCCGGACGAGGCCTGGAAGCAGAACTGGAAGCTGTCGTTCGGCGGCAAGACCATCTTCGAGGGGACACGTTTTCTTGCCTACCGGCAGATGTTCCTCAACCACATCGTGCATCACCGCGCCCAGCTCGGCGTATACCTGCGTCTGAACGGCCAGCCGGTGCCGTCAATCTATGGCCCGTCCGCGGATGAGACGCTGGGTTTCTGATGCTGGCCCTTTTGCCTCGCAAGGATTGGGGCATCGGCACCCGGGCCAGAGTTTCATCGGCCTGCGGCCATCCCTAGCCCTGGGCATGCGGTGGAAAGGAAGCATCCAGTAAGGCTTGCGGATTACGATCGGCAATCATCAGCAGCTTCAAGGCGGCTTGCCGTGGCCGCCGCGCGCCCTGTTCCCAGCTTTCTACCGTATTCGTGCTTACATTTAACAGTCGCGCGAACTGAGGCTGACTAGCATGGAGCGAAACCCTGATCTTCTTAATGCGGCTCGGGGGCATGCTCTTGGCAGGCTTAGGGATTGCCGTGACCCGCAAGTCGACCTTCTGCCCGCGCTCGTACTGCAATGCATCCTGAAGTGCCGTCCGTAGTTCACCAAACAGCTTACGCCGTGTCCTGGCCATCGTCCGTCTCCCACAACTGTGCCGTCATGCTTTCTTGATCTGATCGACAAGAGACTTCAACACCTTCCGCTCGTCCTGCGAGATGTCCTCCTGCTCTCCCTTGTCGAGCAACGCCAGCAGATGAATGTGCTGCTTCCGCTCAAGATACAAAAAGAAGTACCTGAAACCTCCACGCGTACCCTTCTGTCGCCCAGGGTTCCCGGCACGCGCTTTGCGCACGCCACCGGTTCCTTGAACCAGCCGCCCCCGCTCCGGATTCCTGAGAAGCTCGTCCTGAATCCCGGCAAGAACCTCGTCCGCAGATGCTGCCGCAAGCTGCCTCAATCTTTGCGTGAACGGGCGTGATTCGATGAATACCACATAGTGGTATATACCACTACGTGAGAGCTAGGTCAACTTAGATCCTTTCGGGAAAGCACGCGGGTGCGGGCCGCGGCCGGCAGCGTCTCGCAGGCGGTTCGCAGCACCAGACGCGGAGCGTGGTCGCGAATGCGGAGCAGATAGGGAACCGTCGTCTTGGGGTCGGCCTTGGCGGCTTCGCGCAGCAGCCAGCCCAGGCCCTTCTGGACCATGTCATCCTGGTCCTTGAGAAGAGCGTCCGAGACGCGCACGATCTCGTCAAAAAACATCCGCTGCCGCGCGCCACGGATAAGCGACACGGCAGCCGCGCGGCGGCGCCAGCGGTTCCGCGACTTGGTCCAGCGAAGGACGCGAGCCGTGCGGAGAGGCTCGGCGGCGACCAGCGGGCCGATCAAGTAATGCACCAGCGCGTCGTGGTCAGCCCAACTGGTGACGCGGTCAAGCCAGCTCTCGAACCGCCTGAACTCACGGTCACCGAACTTCGCGACGGCTCTCTCCAGCAGGAGCACCGCGAAAACTTTTTCTTCGAGCACCTCGCCGGTGAAGAGCCGGTCGGCCACTTGCAGCAGGGCTTCGAGGCCGTCCGTCGCCTGAATCTCGCGGCTGGTTTTGCGCGCGAAGCGGCGGAGATCGGCGGTGTACCAGCCGTGCGAGCGGACCTCTTCCTTGAAGAACCACTGCACGCCTTGGGCGTGCTCGGGCGAGCCGCCGCGGCGGAGGTCGCTTCTGATCTGCAGCACCCGGGTGTTGGGTGTAGCGGGCATGCTCTGAAGTCGTGCCCTGACACGTGATCTCGCACGAAGCAAATGTTCCCCTACTCAGCGCCGCGCCAGCCGGTCGTAGATCCACAGCAGCAGCGCCGTTGCCACACCCACAGCGGTGACGGCCCACCAGATCCTGCCCGGCTGGTGCCTGACCTCGCCGAAATGATGGATGAGCATTCCCCCGAACCAGCCGCCGATCAGGGAACCGATGCCGATGGGCAGGAAGGCAAATCCCATGTACGTGCCTTGCTGACCCGCGGGGGCCAACCGTGAGATGTATTCGTAGTAACGGGGTGACTGCGTGATCTCACCGAGGGAAACGACAAACAACGTGACGATGACCATCGCCACCGAGGGATGCGCGATCAGAACCAGCCAAGCCAGGGCAGAGATCAGGGTCCCCAAGGTGATAGCGCGCAAGGCGGGAATTTTCTGGGTGAGAAAACTGACCAGCATCTGTAGAGAGATCACGGTCAAGGGGCCGGTGATCAGCATGAGTTCGGTATCGAAATGCGGATCGATGTAATCATGAACGTAGAGAGGCAGGATGATGAATTCCTGCCAGAAAACGATCCAGTAACCGGAAAAGATCAGCAAAAAAAGCATGAAGCGGGGATTGCAGATCACCGTCCAGAAGTTTTTTGCCGCCTGTCCGAGGCTGGTGGCTTGAACCTCCCCGGAGCGGCGCGGCTCCTTGAACAGCAGCAGCACACCAAAAAACATCAGGAAGACGCTCAGTGCCGCCACGCGAAAGACATTTTCCACGCTCAGGTGCTGATGGACCCAGGAGGCCACGTACGGCCCGGCGGCGCCGCCGATGTTGACCAGCGTGTAGTAAATGGAATAGCCGATGGAGCGGACGTTTTCCTTGGAGGCACGCGCCGTGGTGCCGACTACACAGGGCTTCACCAGCGCGATGCCCAAGGCAGGCAGCATCAGGACGATGGCCACCAGCACCACCAGCGGCATGAGGGAGCGCACCGGCGCCAGCCACGGTGCGCCCAGGGAGCCCAGGAGAAAATACGAGCAACTCAAGATGAGGTAGGCGAGCGAAAGCGAACGGCGGAAGCCCATGCGGTCGGCAAGCGTCCCGCCGAATGCCGCCAGGAACCATACCAGGCCACCGAAGAGGCCGGTGAGGCTCCCCGCCTGCTCCACCGGAAATCTCAAGGTCTCGTGCAGATAGCGCGCCAGCGAGGCGAACGCCGCGTAATAGGAAAGCCGCTCGAACAGCTCCGTGATGTTGGCGACCCAGAAGGGGCGCTCGAAGCCGGTGCGTATCTCGCGCAAGCGCTGCGCCAAGCTCAAGATGTTCTCCTTGCTGGGACCGCCCAGTCCACGGTCCAGAGCCATTCCGGAGTAGATGACGCCTGTGAAGGGGCAGGCCTTCAGGCGTGCCGTAAGAGCCAAGTAAGAACCAAGGCTTTAGCCGCTGAGGGAAACTCCCTCAGGGCCTAAAGGCCAGTCCATTTTGGACCTTTGCGGCACGGCTCCGCACCCCAACGCTCCAAAAACGGCGCGTTGGGGACCCCGCTCAAGCCGTGCCCCTTCACCTTTCAGTACCTGCGCAGTCGCTCCGCGACTTCAACCGCCGTGAGACCGCGCACGCGAATGACCTTGTTCCGGCTGGACTGACCGGCGGCTATGGTAATGGACGAGCGCGGGACTTTCAAAAATTCCGCCAGAAACTCGATGCAGGCTTCATTCGCACGGCCTTCGACGGGTGGCGCAGTGAGGGCCAGCTTGAGAGCGTCGCCGCGCTCGCCCACGATGGCATTCTTGCGGGCGCGTGGTTGCACGCGGATGGCGAAGGTCGCGCCCTGGGGCGTGTCGCGGATGGGAATCAAGTTTCGGTGCCTTCGCCGCGGGCCCATCCCGGGTCGGGACGTAGTCCGAAGATGGCCGTGCCCACCCGCACGCAGGTCGAGCCCTCTTCGATGGCAATCTCGAAATCGTGCGACATGCCCATGGAGAGCACATCCATGCCAATGGCGGGGAGCTTGCAGGCGGCGATCTGATCGCGCAGTTCACGCAGCGTGCGGAAATACGGCCGCGCGGACTGGGGATCGTCCGTGAAGGGCGGGATGCTCATTAGGCCGCGAAATTCGAGATGTTCGAGGCGTGGCGCGGCTGCGAGCAGCGCTTCCAGTTCGGGCGAATCGGGGGCCACACCGCTCTTGGCGGCCTCGCCGCCGACGTTGATTTCGATCAAGACAGGCAGGCGCTTGGCGTTATTCGTGGCCGCGGCATTCAGCTTCTCCGCCAGGCGGAGGGAGTCGACGGAATCAATCCCGGCAAAAATCTGCGCGGCTTTCGCGGCCTTGTTGGATTGCAGGTGGCCGATGAGGTGGAACTCGATTCCCGGCAGATCGGCGAGCGTCGGCGCCTTTTCCGCGAACTCCTGCACGCGATTCTCGCCGAACAGGCGCTCGCCGGCGGCATAGGCTTCGCGGATGATCTCGGGCGGGAAGGTTTTCGTCACCGCCATCAGCGCGACCTCTTCCGGACGCCGGTTGGCACGGCGGGCCGCCTCGGCGATGCGCTGGCGTACGCGGGCGAGATTGTCGGCAATAGACAGAAAAAACGCCACGGATCACACGGATGAACGCAGACAATTCAGAACGATTTCAAAGACCGTTGTAATCCGTGCGGAATCCGTGAAAATCCGTGGCTTGCCTTTCTTGGGTCACATAATTGCCGTCGGCGGCGCGGGTTCATCGGGGCTGCCGGCGCTCGCGAGCGGCAGCTTGACCATGACCGCGATCAGCGCAGCCAGCCCGATCAGGCCGGAAATCCAGGCGTTCCCGGGCGAGAGCTGGAACAACTGGGCGGCGCCGCCGTGCGAAAGTTTCTGCGCGATGATGGCGGCGATCACGATGCCGCACAGCGCCTCGCCGGCGATGAGGCCGGAGGCGGTGAGTACGCCGGCGTTATCCACGCGAGCCTTCTGGGCGTCGTTCAAGCCGCGGCGGTCGCGCAGCACGTCGGTGATCCAGCGGATGACTCCGCCGACGAAGATGGCGAAGGTGGTCTCCAGCGGCAGATACATGCCGACGGCGAACAGCATGGGGCTGCGCACCTGCACCAGGATGGCCGCGAATCCCAGGAAGATGCCGACCACCACCAGCGGCCACGCCATGTTGCCGCCGACGATGCCCTGCGCCAGCATGGCCATCAGTCCGGCCTGCGGCGCCGAAAGCGCGGCGCTGCCGAAGGTGTAGGCCTTGTGCAGCATCATGAGCGGGAAGAACAGCACCATACTGGCGACGACGATGCCGAGCAGGTCGCCGATCTGCATCTTCGAGGGCGTGCCGCCCAGGATGTGTCCGACTTTCAGGTCCTGCAGCATTTCGCCGGCGACCGCCGACGAGACGCACACCACCGCCGCTACGCCCAGCACTGCGGCCACGCCGCTCGGTCCTTTGACGCCCATCGCTACCATCAAGAGCGCGGCTATGACCAGCGTGCACAGCGTAAGGCCTGACACCGGATTGTTCGAGGAGCCGATCATCCCGCACAGGTTGCCGGAAACGGCGGCGAAGAAGAAGCCGAGGATGATCATGACGATGGCCGCGACCACCGCTCCGGGGAGCGTGCCCGCGAAATAGAAGTAGAGCGCGATCATGCACAGGAAGACGGCGGCGATTCCGGCGAAGACAACTTTCGCGTTCAAGTCACGCTCGGTGCGGTCGGTGACGGCCTGGTGCGCGGTGGCGGACTTCTTCAGGTCGTGGATGGCGCGCTTCATGCCGAGGCCGAGTTGGGCGCGCATGCGGAACAACGTGAATCCCGCGCCCACCAGCATTCCGCCCACCGCGATGGGCCGCACGATGGCGTACCACATATTGAAGGCCAGCGCGCTCCAGCTCATGGTGGTTCCAGGCGGAAGGTTGGCTTGGATCCCAGGTCCAAGGAAATAGACGAGGAGCGGCACCAGCAGTCCCCACGCCAGCACGCCGCCGGCGAAGTTGAGCGCGGCCAGGCGCGGTCCAATGATGAAGCCCACTCCGAGATAAGCCGGGCTGATGGCAGGCGTTGAAAACGTAGTCAGTCCGCCGGTCGCGACCATGGGTGCGCTGGCGCTGCGCCCGATGCGCAGGCCGTTCAGCATCGCCGGTATCTTCACCAGCACGGTGCGCGTGTACCAGAACAGGTTGATCTGCGAGAGAAAGTACATGACGGCGCCGAATCCCATGTTGGCGAACAGGATCTTGGCGGCCCGGGCGCCCTGCTGGCCAGCCTTGTGGATTTCAGAAGCGGCCACGGACTCGGGAAATGGAAGCTCCGGGTCCTCGACCATTACGCGGCGGAGCAGCGTGACGAACAGGATGCCGAGCGTCCCGCCCACCGCCATCAGCGCCACCGACGGCCAGTAGGCGTGTTCCATGTCAAACACCGGCCAAACCCCAGCCATCACGAACGCCGGGATGGTGAACACCGCGCCCGCGGCCACCGACTCTCCGATGGAACCGATCGTTCGGGTGATGTTCTCCTCGAGGATCGAGCCCTTGACCAGGCGCAGGAGCGACATGCCGATGACCGCCGCAGGATAGGTGGCGGCGATGGTCATGCCCGCTTTCAATCCCAGATAGGCGTTGGCGAAGCCGAGGATGGCGGTCAGCGGCAGGCCGATCAGCACCGCCCGCAGCGTGAACTCCTTCATGTCCATGCTCGGAGGGACGAACGGCTGAAACTTCCGGGGCGCCTCTTGTGGGGGAGCCGGGGTTTGAGGGCTCATGAACTCCTCGTCGCTGCGAATTGTGGGATGCGTGCCAACCGCGACAGCACGGTGATTTTACAAGCAAATCCGCCGGTTACGGGTTGGTTTCCGGGGTAACGGCAGGACGAGGCCGGATTTCAGGCGTCAACAGCGTCTCCAGGCGCATTGCGCCCCGGGTTCATACCTCGCTATACTTGGAAAGGTTTTCTGGTGGATTCCCGGCATTTCCCGCCGGGAGTGCCGGATGAGGAGGGCGGTCTTCAGCAGTAGCAACCTAAGCCGGGCCAAGGGCCAGGGATCTCCCGGCGATGCGCGCGCGGGGCTGTTCCATACTGCGGCGCAAAGTCTGTTTGCCACACTGTTGCCCTCCGATTGCCGTCTCTGCCAGGCTCCCCTGACCAGGATCTCGCGACTCCCCGTTTGTGACCATTGCCTGAGCGGTATCGCGCCGATCGGTGGACGCCTGTGCGCGGTGTGTAGTGAGCGCGTGCTTACCCCGTACGGCGAAGCCCTCTGCGGCGAGTGCCGAATGGCCGCTCCGCCGTTTGTGCGGGCGATGGCCTACGGCAGCTATGACGGCGGTCTGCGCGAGTTGATCCACCTGCTGAAGTACGGCCGCGTGCGTCCGGCCGCCGGCGTGCTCGGGCGCATGTTGGCGGAAGTGATCCAGGGTTTTGGGAGCGAATTCCGATCGGCGGTGGTCGTCCCAGTGCCGCTGCACCGCAGCAAGCTGCGCCAGCGCGGCTTTAACCAGGCGGAAGAGATCGCGCGCGCGGCATTGAAGCACCTGAACCGCAGCGAGCTGACGCTGGCGGCAGGCGTCCTTGAGCGCAAGCGCGCGACCGAGAGCCAGACCGGACTCACCGACCACCAACGCCAGGAAAACGTGCGTGGCGCGTTCCTGGTGACTTCGCCCGAGCCGATCAGGGACCAGGACGTGCTCCTGGTCGATGACGTGTTCACCACCGGCGCCACGGCGAGCGAGTGTGCGCGGGTGCTGCGTCGCCGGGGAGCAGACCGGGTCTTTGTGGCCACGGTGGCGCGGGTGCTCAAGTCCGAGGCGGCTTGGGCCACTCCGGAGGAGATCGAAGAACCCAGGGTTTTGAAGGCGTATGCATAGGCACGAAACTAATCCGGGACGCATGGGCGGGCTGCAGCCAGTGGCCCTGCACGAGGGCAGCAATGGGCACAACCCGATGCACGCTCCCGTGCTGGTGCTGAACGCTTCCTATGAGCCCATCAACGTGTGCGCCGCGCGCCGCGCCATCGTGCTGGTGCTCAAAGGGGTGGCCATGGCCGAGGAGGAGAACGGACATTACCTGCACTCGGCGCGGCTGGCCATTCGTGTGCCCTCGGTGATCCGGCTGCTGGAATACCGCCGCATTCCTCACCAGACGCGCGCCCTCTCGCGCAAGAACATCCTGCTGCGCGACCGCAATACCTGCCAGTACTGCGGCGAGCTGCTGCCTTCCAGCGAATTGACGCTGGATCACGTCGCCCCGCGCTCCCGCGGAGGCCTTTCCACCTGGGAAAATCTGGTCGCCTGCTGCCACGGCTGCAACCGGCAGAAGGGCGACCGCATGCCCCTCGAAGCCGGCATGAAATTGATGCGTGAGCCGCGCGCCTTCAATCTCCACACCAGCCGCCACATCATGCGCCTGATCGGCCGCTCCGATGCCAAGTGGCGG
>Ga0209517_10008121_pt1 | contig 12356 bp, 10 predicted proteins | sample PeaSoiMetSII2010_FD_187695 | JGI IMG/M metagenome (GOLD analysis project Ga0209517, IMG submission 187695) | Peat soil microbial communities from Weissenstadt, Germany - SII-2010 (SPAdes) (version 2) | ecosystem: Environmental > Terrestrial > Soil > Wetlands > Peat | place: Germany...
TGACCGTGTCACTCATCGCCGTACTGATTCCGCTGTTATTCATGGGCGACGTGGTTGGGCGCCTGTTCCGCGAGTTTGCCGTGACACTTGCGGTCACTATCGTCGTGTCGGCAGTGGTTTCCCTTACACTTACGCCGATGATGAGTGCGCGAATCTTGCGGCGCAAACCAAAAGAGCAGCAGTGGCGCATTTATAGAGCCTCGGAGCGCTTTTTTGAGAGGATGATCGCGTTCTACGGGAAGACACTGAAGTTTGTCCTTCGATACCAGACGATTACGCTGTTAGTCGCATTGGCTACACTCCTGCTAACGATTTCCCTTTACATCATTATCCCAAAAGGTTTTTTCCCGGTACAGGACACAGGCGTCATCCAGGGCATATCGCAGGCGCCGCCGACGATTAGTTCAAGAGCCATGGCTGAGAAGCAGCAGGAACTTGCCAAGGCGGTTCTAGAGGACCCGGCCGTTGAAAGCCTTTCGTCATTTATTGGTGCAGATGGCACGAATATAACGGTCAACAGCGGCCGAATGTCGATAAATCTGAAGCCGCTCGACCAACGCAAAATCAGCGCGTCAGATGTGATCCGCATGCTCAAGAAGAGATTGGAGCGGGTGCAGGGAATACAGCTGTTTATGGAGCCTGTGCAGAACATTACTGTAGATGACCGGGTGAGCCGCACGCAATATCAGTACACGCTCGAAGACCCCGATGCCAACGAACTGAATACCTGGACCAACCGCTTCGTCGATCGGCTGAAGCAGTTGCCGGAACTGGAAGACATCGCGACCGACCAACAATTGGGAGGGCTGGCCGTATATCTGGCGATTGACCGGGTCACAGCCTCGCGATTGGGAATCGCGCCGTCGACCATCGATAACACCCTGTATGACGCCTTCGGCCAACGGCAAATTAACACCATGTATACGCAGGTGAATCAGTACCACGTTGTGCTTGAGAGTGAGCCGCAATTTCAGAACGACCCGAACAAGCTGAATCAACTATACATTAAGTATAATACGTCTTCCGGCGCAACCGGTCCCGGAGCCTCTTCCTCTTTCGCGTCTTCCGGATCGTCCGCCGCGGGATCAAACGCGCTAACAAATTCGGCGCTGTACACTCCATCGGCAGCTACGCTTACTCCTCCCGCAAACGCGCTTTCGGCGAGCGCGCAAGTAAACTCTGCAGGCATTCCTAGTTCGGCCGTTAGCAGCGCCGTACCATTGAGCGTTTTCTCGCACTTTGAGAACACGACGGAGCCGCTCGTAATTACACACCAGGGTCAATTTCCGGCGATCACCACGTCGTTCAATCTTGCGCCGAATGCCGCGCTTGGCAGCGCCATTACGGAGATCAACAAAGTACAGAAAGATATGCACATGCCTCCCGGCCTTCAAGCCGGTTTTCAAGGTACTGCGGCATCATTCACGAATTCGCTGGCCAATGAGCCGTTGCTCATTCTTGCCGCGCTGATCACGGTGTATATCGTGCTTGGTGTTTTGTACGAGAGTTTTATCCACCCGATTACGATTCTGTCCACGTTACCGTCAGCGGGCGTTGGGGCTTTCCTCGCATTGATTCTCTTTCACCAGGATTTAAGCGTGGTGGCGATCATCGGCATCGTCCTGCTGATAGGTATTGTGAAAAAGAACGGAATTATGATGGTCGACTTCGCCCTGGAAGGCGAGCGTAAGCACGGAAAGAACGCGACGGATGCAATTTACGAGGCCTGTCTACTCCGCTTCCGCCCCATTATGATGACCACCATGGCCGCGCTGCTGGCTGGGCTACCGCTGGCGCTTGGAACTGGTTTCGGTTCTGAGTTGCGCAGGCCGCTGGGTATCGCCATGGTGGGCGGACTGTTGCTGAGCCAGGCGCTCACGCTATACACCACGCCCGTCATCTATATCTTTTTTGACAATCTGTCGAAGCGCTTTGCGCATAAATCGAGCAAGCCGGGAACCGGAGACGCAGAACTGGGAGGGCCGGCATGAATATTTCCGCACCGTTCATTCGCCGGCCAGTGGCTACGACGCTGCTCACGGTGGCGATTGCTTTTGTCGGAGCGATTGCGTATGAGGTGTTGCCGGTATCACCCCTGCCACAGGTCGACTTTCCGACTGTTTCAGTCAGTGCAGCCTTGCCGGGAGCCAGTGCTCAAACAATGGCGTCATCCGTCGCCACTCCTCTGGAGCGGCAGTTCGGTCATATTGCAAGTGTGACGGAGATGACCTCCGCAAGCACGCTCGGCAACACATCTGTCACCATTCAGTTTGATCTCAGCCGCAACATTGATGGCGCGGCACGCGATGTGGAGGCTGCCATCAATGCGGCGAGAACCTATCTGCCCACCAACCTGCCGGCCAATCCGCTCTATCGCAAGGTCAATCCCGCCGATGCGCCGATCATGATCCTCGGCCTTACCTCAGACAAATACGGCCCCGCTAAACTGTATGACGAAGCCTCGACCGTCATAATACAGAAGTTGTCGCAGATACAGGGCGTAGGGCAGGTCGCTGCCGGAGGTGGCGCATTGCCGGCCGTGCGTGTGGACGCAAATCCCACACAATTGGCCAGCTATGGACTTACCCTCACGAATTTGCAGTCCATGCTGAGCCTGCAGAACGCTGACCTGCCGAAAGGCCAAATCTCTGATGGTATTGTGACCGCAGACATTCTTGCCAACGACCAAATCTTGCTTGCAGACGACTATAAGCCGCTCGTCGTCGGTTATAACCACGGCGCAGCTATCCGCCTGTCTGATGTCGCTCAGGTGACAGACTCCGTGCAAAACGTCCGTGCTGCTGGCTATTTGAACGGCAAGCGCGCGGTTATGATCATCATTTACCGCCAGCCAGGCGCCAACATCATTGCCACGGTCGGCCGCATCCGCGCACAACTTCCGTTTATCAAGGCATCTATTCCGCTCGGCATCGATATCACCATAGTTCTTGATCGGACCACAACCATCCGCGCTTCCGTGAGTGATGTCGAATGGACGCTGCTCATTTCCATCGGCCTCGTCATCGTCGTGGTGTTTGTCTTTCTGCGTAACGGCCGCGCTACGCTCATTCCCGGCGTCGCTGTGCCGGTTTCGCTGATCGGTACGTTCGCAGTGATGTATCTGTTCGGTTATAGCATTGACAACCTCTCGCTCATGGCTATGACCATTTCAACGGGATTTGTGGTTGATGATGCCATCGTTGTGATGGAAAACATCGTGCGCCATCTGGAAAACGGTGTAAAGCCCATTGCCGCGGCGCTGAAGGGCGCAGAAGAAATCGGTTTCACCGTCTTCACCATCAGTATTTCGCTCATTGCCGTCTTTATCCCTCTTCTGATGATGGGCGGAATCGTTGGCCGTCTCTTCCGCGAATTTGCCGTCACTCTCTCGACTGCCATTCTCGTGTCCATGATCGTCTCACTGACCACCACGCCAATGATGTGCGCCTACCTGTTGAGGAACGAGCGCGCGGAAAAGCATGGCCGTATCTACATGGCCAGCGAAAAGTTTTTTGACTGGGTGCTGTCTGTATATCGCAGGAGCCTGCATTGGGCCCTAGACAATCCAACGCTCGTCCTCGTCGTACTCTTCCTTACCATAGCGCTCAATGTAGTGCTGATCGTCAAGATACCCAAGGGCTTTTTTCCGGTGGAGGACACAGGAGCGATGGTCGGTGGAGTCCAAGGGCCGCAGGATTCATCTTTTCCGGCTATGGACAACGCCATACGGCAGCTCGGCGGCGTGATTAAGAACGACCCTGCCGTCGAGAATATGATTGCGTTTACTGGCGGCAATGGTGCCACAAATACCGGATTCATCTATGTTGCGCTCAAGCCACTGGCGGTACGCAAGGTCAGTGTCACTCAAATCATCAACCGCCTGCGCCCCCAATTGAATCGTCTGCCGGTGGCTTCTGCGTTCCTCCAACCCGTGCAAGATCTGAAAATCGGCGGCCGGTCCAGTAATGCGCTGTATCAGTACACGATCCAAGCCGACAATGTGCAGGAACTTTCCAAGTGGGGACCGATCCTTCTGGGTGAGATGAAACGCCTGCCCGGTCTGCAGGACGTGAACTCGGACCAGCAGAATGGCGGCCTTGATGAACTGATGACCTATGATCGCGTCACTGCCGCAAAGCTCGGCCTTACCGCACAGTCTCTGGACTCAGCGTTGTATAGCGCATTCGGCCAATCGGAAGTATCCGTCATGTACACGCAATTAAATCAGTATTACGTGGTGCTGGAAGTTGCTCCCCAGTATTGGCAAAGCCCGGAAGGATTGAAAGACATATATCTTCAGTCGTCTGGCGGCCGTAACATTCCACTTCTCGCGGTGGCCAAGGGTCAAGCCAACACAACACCATTGGCCGTCAACCATACGGGCTTATTCCCATCGGTCACCGTGTCCTTTAACCTCGCGCCGAATGTGTCTTTGAGCGATGCCACGTCGCGCATCAACCAAATGCAAAAGCGACTCGGCACGCCTTCTACACTGCAAGGCTTTTTTGCCGGCACACTGCTGGCATACCAGCAATCTCTTGGCGCCGAGCCCGTGTTGATTCTGACGGCGCTGCTGGCAGTGTATATCGTTCTCGGTATTTTGTATGAAAGCCTGGTCCATCCACTGACGATCATCTCCACTCTACCGTCGGCAAGCGTAGGCGCAATGCTCGCATTGATGCTCTTTAAAGAGGATCTGAACATTATCTCCATCATTGGCATCGTGCTGCTGATCGGTATCGTAAAAAAGAACGCCATCATGATGATCGATTTCGCTCTTGAGGCAGAGCGCCAGGAGGGAAAGAGCACAACCGACGCGATCTTTGAAGCATGCATGTTGCGCTTCCGTCCGATTCTGATGACGACGATGGCTGCGCTATTTGGTGCTCTTCCGTTGGCGCTAGAGACGGGCACGGGGTATGAACTACGCCGGCCCCTGGGCATTACTATTGTGGGAGGACTGCTCGTAAGTCAGTTGCTCACGCTATATACAACGCCGGTCGTTTATTTGACGTTCGACCGGCTGCGCCTACGGATGCAGGGAAAGCAGCACGACGTCCTTAACCAAGGGGTTAGATTAGCCCCCAGTGATGAAGGTTAATTGGAGCTAATATGGGGTGCATAAGATTATGACTCTTTTCCATCTAAGAGCCACACTATGTCTCGCCGTAACACCTTGTCTCCTGGCAGGGTGCATGGTCGGCCCGAAGTACCATAGACCGACCGCGGAAACTCCTGCGGCATACAAGGAACTTACTCCTGCCGACTTCAAAAATACGGAAGGTTGGAAAGTGGCGCAGCCCAAAGATGATTCGCTTCGCGGTAAATGGTGGGAACTTTTCAACGATCCTCAGTTGAATGCGCTGGAAGAGAAGGTCAATGTTTCAAACCAAAACATAATAGCTGCTGCAGAAAGCTTTTTTGCAGCGCGAGCCCTGGTTAAGGAGACTCGATCACAGTTTTACCCTACAGTGACGACCAACCCAGCCATTACTCGGCAAGGGGCACCATCCACATTCGTTTCTGGTTCTGGCTCAGGAACAGGTTCCTCCTCCCTGGTGACATTTACTGACTTCACCTTCCCGTTTGATGCGACTTGGCAGCCGGACTTGTTCGGCAGGATCCAAAACACTGTCAGATCGGCAACCTACGGGGCACAGGCTAGCGCGGCGGATCTCGAGAATACCCGCCTCACTGTACAGGCTGATGTTGCATCGGATTACTTTCAACTTCGCGGTCAGGATGAGTTAAAGCGATTGTTGGATTCTACTGTGGTCGCTTTTCAACAGGCTCTTGATCTGACAAGGGCTTTGTATGAGACAGGCCTCGGTAACGACGAAGCCGTGGCACAAGCCGAGACTCAACTCGAAGCCACGCAAGCACAGGATGCCGCCCTTGGCATCCAACGGGCGCAGTTTGAGCATGCCATCGCAATACTGACCGGCCAACCGGCGTCGACGTTTTCAATTCCGATCGAACCGATCAAATCACGTCCTCAGGCGATTCCCTTCGGCGTTCCGTCCCAGCTTCTTGAGCGGCGTCCCGACATTGCCGCAGCAGAGCGCCTGGTTGCTCAGGCCAACGCACAGATCGGCATCGCGAAAGCAGCATACTTTCCGACGATTACGTTAAGCGCAGCCGCAGGGTTCGAAAGCACTTCGTTCGCTTACTGGTTAACATGGCCGAGCCGCTTTTTCTCTCTTGGCGCGGCGGCCGCGGAAACCCTTTTTGACGCGGGGTTGCGAGGGGCTACAGTCGAGCAATTCAGCGCCCAGTACGATCAGACAGTGGCAAACTATAGACAGACAGTGCTTACTGCTTTTCAACAAGTTGAAGACAACCTTGCGTCGTTGCGAATCCTCTCTGTAGAAATCCAATATCAGGACACGGCGGTCAAATCGGCGGAAAGAAGCCTCTCGCTCGCCGAGGATCGCTACAAATTGGGAATCGATCCTTACCTGAATGTGATTACCGCACAAACCTCATTGCTATCCAATCAGGAAACTGCGGTCAATCTCCTAATTCAGCAGATGACGGCCAGCGTTGGATTGATCGAGGCGCTCGGTGGAGGTTGGGACGCCTCGCAGCTCCCATAGTCTGTACAACTGATCAACAAAAAACCATAAAACATGAAACTGACTTGGTTCTGTTGACATCCTCGATAAAAGGTGGCGATGCCTCAGGAGATACAGATTGAAACTCAAGCCGAGCAGCAGGGCTAGTTCATCTGCGTGCGCAGTGAACGACCGGGCACGCGAGCCGAGAGCTTGCGCTTCACCGAACTGAACAGAATTTCGACCAGGGCATTGTGGAGATAGAGGCGTCGCGGGAATGGCCGCAGCATCTGGGCACGCACTCTGTGTAAACTCCACGGTTTCTTTCCGCGCTTGGCCCGTATCACACTCTGCGCCCAGTGCTCGTGCCGGATGTAGCTGTGATTCCTCTCACTGTCGAATTCTGCGTCGGCCAGAACCAGGCCGATGCGCGTTTGTTCGGAAGCCGCTGGGACGACGGCAGGCGAATTTGCGCAGTTCAAGGAACGCGTCGCGCGGTCTGCGACAACGCGAACTGTTGATCCAAATCCACTGCGACCACCTACTTTAGCCAGTGCCGCCACGGCAGCGGTTTCTGACCGGATCATGCATCCGCCGCACGGAGAATGTGCTGACCGCTCCCTGCGTTAAGCCCGTCGCATCGACCGAAACTTGGACGCGTAGCCGTGCTTTTCTGCGTTTACCACGCAGCCGGCGCACCGTCTCGCGTCTCGCCGACCGCCTGGTCTATGATTACGTCGTCCAGACGCTGCAGAAAGCAATATAGAGTTGTGAAGTTGGTCACGCTGACTAAGATAAGCGTTTGGCAAACACGGTATTCGCCCAACTGCACCTTGGTTGAACGGAGGTTCCAGTCCTCGTAACGCATCAGGCAGAGGACAGCCAGCAACTGTGGCGTGAATTGACGCATGCTGAAACGGGTTCGGTAACGCGGGAGCACTGCCCGCGAGACTTGCAGGATGTTACAGGCATATGGCAGAAGGTCAACCTCGGTCATCGCGCCTTCTGCCTTGGTAGCAAACAGCAAATTAACGTAACTGACTATCTCGAATTCTCATTGTCGTGACGAGGATATCAACAGTGTAAACTGAATTTTAATTATCACCCGAACGGCTGAAAGGACGACGTGCCAAATCTGTACATCTCCTGAGTAGGCCGACTCGCTGTTCGGGGCTCGTGAGACTTGCGTGGAACCCAAGATAAGTTGGGAACGTCCTGAGGGAGTTGGTCGGGAACTTTTTGACTTTACGGTTGGTGCGCGATGCTGAATATTAAGAAAATTCTGCTTCCGGTTGATTTCCCGAATACCTCGCTGCGTGTGATTCATCAGGCCGCGACATTGGCCCACCATTTCCATTCTGAGATCGTGATGCTGCACATCGTGACAGCGCTGAGCCATGCCGCCGGTGTACCAGAGGACGGCCCCGAACTCGCTGGTTGGGATCTGCTCGCGGAGATCACTAGAGGTGCCGAGAAAAACCTGGATCAGTCTCTAGGGTCAGAGCTTTCTGATCTTGCCATTCAGCGTGTGTTGGTCAAAGGAAGCACTGCCCAGGCAATTGTGCAGACAGCTCAAGAGGAAAAAGCCGACCTGATCATGATGCCGTCCTACGGCCACACGTTCGACCGGTTTCTTCTGGGTTCTGTGACAGCGAAAGTACTACAAGGGACCGTGTGCCCGGTTTGGACCGACGCCCACGTGGAAGAATCGCCAGAGCAGAAGTTTATGGTCCGCAACGTCCTGTGTGCGGTCGCTTTCAACCCCTATGATCACAAAACTGTGTCGTGGGCCGCGCAAATGGCGGATGAATTGGGTGCCCGTCTCACGCTCGCACACGTCACTGCCGGGGTGGAGTTTTGGGGACCGGGTGGCAGCTACGTTAATCGAAAGTGGAAAGAGGCACTTGTCGGCGACGCTTCTCAACATATCGCAGAACTCCAGCAATACATAGGCATCAAGTCAGACGTATTTATCGGTAGTGGTAATGTGCCCAAGATACTGAGCCAAGCAGTGAAACAGACGAAGGCGGACTTGCTGGTTACTGGGTGTCACCCTTATGGCGGTCACCTGCGGACCCACGGCTACACAATCATTTCCTCGGTGCCGATTCCAGTTTTGAGTGTGTGAGGGCTCTAACTCGTTGCACGCATAGCATCCTTAGTGTGCTGGCGCGCTATAGTATAAAATTTTAATGTATTATAGAAATTTAGCAATACTTCATTGGTTAGGTAGCCACTGCAGCTCGCTGTACGTGGTCTTGTTTCCATTCATATCATAGTTCTCAATGTCCGCTAATAGCTTTGTAGTTATGGAGGGTCGCGCCAATACCGATGGTGCGTTAAGATCACTTGCTTATAATCTGCTGTCCTTTCAATTGGATACGAAGTTATGAAGGTAAATCGAATTTAGACGTACTTATATCACACAACCACCCCTATATTTTGAGGTCTTATGATATTAGAATATCGAGGCATCGCCGCAAATGGCTTGTTTTATAAGCACGTCGTTGCTCCCTCAGCGAAACGCCGAGAAACAGCGTCTACCATAAATTGTGATAGGTTAAGTAAGTCAAGTAAATACCTCTAGCCTAATCGAACTTGACCGGACCCGGCAGCATTTTAACGGCGCCCTCCATGCTCACCACCCCAGTGTTCTCCATGTTCTCCATGCCAGCCCCCACCTCCTCCGCCCCAAAAGGGAAAGCAACCGCTGGATACGAGCAACATGGCCACAATTGTCAATAGTCTTATTTTTTTCTTCATAATATTGTCATCCTTTCTTTATTTCTTTCGGGTCGAATCAATTTCCTGCTAAGATATCCATCAGCCCGCCACTGATTCATAAAAAGACAGTCGATTTTCTAGTGCAAGTTGCGAATCTTCAGACCAAAACCACGTTTTATATACCCAGAGCGTGTTAGCAAATTATGAACGAAAATAATTCATGTGAACTCATAAAGTGCTTTGTTCGCCAAGCTTTCTGTCCCGAACAACGCGGTCAAACAACCCCACTCGGTCCATGCACCCATTCAAGGGGATGCGCACAATCCTCTCTAATAAATATTTTCCATTATTTATGCAAAGCTCAATAATTTAATGCTATTCAATTCCCTTTGAATGCAAATAATCCTGGGCTTTTTTATCCCCTAACTTCGCAGCCATTTTAAGATTTTGGATAAACATATCATTGTTTCCTGATTTTTGATAAGCATATCCACGATTGTAGTATGCATCCGCATCTTTCGGATCTAGTTCTATCGCCTTGCTGTAATCACTGATTGCATGTTCAAGGTTTCCTACAGCTTGATTAGCAACCCCACGATTATAGTATGCATCCGCATCTTTCGGATCTAGTTCTATAGCCTTGTTGTAATCAGTGATAGCCTGTTCAAGGTTTCCCGAAGCTTTATAAACATTCCCACGATTATAGTATGCATCCGCACCTTCCGGATTTAGTTCTATTGCCTTGTTGTAATCAGTGATAGCCTGCTGATAGTTTCCTAAAACTTTATAAGCAATCCCGCGATTCCTATATGCATCCGCGTCTTTCGGATCTAGTTCTATTGCCTTATTGTAATCATTGATAGCCTGTTTAAAGTTTCCCAATACTTTATAAGCAATCCCACGATTATAGTATGCATCCGCATCTTTCGGGTCTAGTTCTATTGCCTTGGTGTAATCATTGATAGCCTCATGATAGTTTCCTAACGCTTTATAAGCAATCCCACGATTAACATATGCCGTTGCATCTTTTGGATTTAATTCTATTGCCTTGTTGTAATCATTGATGGTCTGTTGATTTTCTGGTGCACTATTGCTTTCAGCGAAAGCTATGGTGGCTAACAATAGTGAGACTATCAGACCTATAACTGCTAAAACTAATTTGGCTCTATTCGTTGCCATGAGTCGTTCCTCCTTTTAATGGGTAAATATCTTATTATACCTAACGAAGTAATGAATAGCTGACGTGGTATTATTAATCAGTATGGCAGCAGAGACTAATCATGTCAAGTGTTATTAGAAAAAAAACGTGTTGTAGAGTATGGGAAGAGGGGAGATAATCGTGGTCCCTTTTTTATTGCTCGGAATAAGAAAAGCCCCTTTATGCTATGTTATACTTGTTAAAAAATGGATATATTATTCATCAATTAATACTTAGTATGGAGATTTGGGCGTGAAGATTCAGGACATCAAGGACATCGCAAGGAAGAAAGGCGTTAATGCTAGGAAAATGAATAAAACAGACCTTACATTAAAACAGCAGACGGAACAAAGTTTGTTTTGCAATCTCCTCTGCTCAGACATGCGGTCAGATGAAATGTCTGTGGCGTGATGACAATCAAGGTGCATCTTCTTTAATTACAGAATGGACCGAGCATAAAGTAGCAACAACTAAATCGAAGCCTATCTATAAGGAGGGATACTATGAAATCCAGCGCGCAGGACAAAGTGGAAGGCAAGTTTCACAAAGCACAGGGCAAGGTCAAGGAAGTGGCCGGGAAAATCACCGATAATCCCAGGTTAGAGGCCGAAGGAAAAGGCGAAAAGATGGCCGGAAAAGTACAGGAAAAGATCGGTCAGGTCAAGAAGGTCCTAGGAAAGTAGTGAGAGCGGCATATCATGCACCGGAGTGTCCTTGGGGTCCCCGGCTGCGGTCGCATGATAAACCACAACAAGGACTCCGAAAGACATGGGGTCTTCGGAGTAAAAGAGTTCAACAAACAACAGTAACAACAATAAAAGGAGAACGTGTTATGAAAGCAATATATTCTGTAGCTCTGATGGTGGCCGCAATAGCGCTGCTAACGATCGATGTGCCTGCGTACGCGACCAAGATGGACAACCGAATCGAATCATCAGCCAAAAAGTCATATGTGTTCAAGACCTACCTCAAGGACGACGACATTAAAATAGAGTCTAAGAACGGCGCCGTCACCTTGACGGGGACTGTCTCAGAGGAATACCACAAATCATTGGCCCAGGAGACCGTGTCGGGCCTGCCCGGGGTCAAAAGCGTTGACAACAAACTGGAAGTCAAAGGGGAACAGCCCGCCGAAAACTCGGATGCGTGGCTCACTGCGAAAGTTAAAACCACACTCCTGTTTCACCGGAGCGTGAGTGCCATGACGGAAGTTACCACCAAAGATGGAATCGTGACCCTGCAGGGTGATGCAACGAGCCAGGCGCAAAAAGAACTGACGACCGAATACGCCAAGGATGTCGAAGGGGTCAAAGACGTCAATAATGAGATGACCGTATCTAAGGCCTCGAAAAAGACACACCAAACAACGGGTGAAAAGATCGATGACGCTTCCATCACCGCCCTTGCCAAGATGACGTTGCTATATCACCGCTCGACCAGCGCCCTACACACCACGGTCACGACGAAACGCGGCGTGGTCACGTTGAGCGGCAAGGCCGGGAACGCAGCTGAAAAAGACCTGGCGACCAAACTCGTCAAAGATGTAAAGGGTGTGAAGAGCGTGAAGAACCGGATGACCATCGAATAGTTGAGTTCAGGTACGCATAGATTGCCGGTACGGTGTGCGCGTGAGCAACGTGCCTGAGTAATCCGAAAGGAGGGCCAAATGTTGTGGACAATCGCTGTAGTACTGCTAGTTCTGTGGGCACTCGGGCTGGTGAGCAGTTACACGATGGGCGGGTTCATCCATATTTTGCTTGTGCTCGCAATTATAGTGATCGTGATCAGCGTTATCCAGGGAAGACGGCCTGGGTAAATGATTTACAGGCATTAATTTGCCCTGATTACACTGAGCAAAAAACAAGAGATTAAGCTCGCAC
>Ga0209517_10008125_pt1 | contig 12352 bp, 12 predicted proteins | sample PeaSoiMetSII2010_FD_187695 | JGI IMG/M metagenome (GOLD analysis project Ga0209517, IMG submission 187695) | Peat soil microbial communities from Weissenstadt, Germany - SII-2010 (SPAdes) (version 2) | ecosystem: Environmental > Terrestrial > Soil > Wetlands > Peat | place: Germany...
GCCGGCACCGCAGTTTGTTCCGCCGATGCCATCGCCAGAGTTTGCTTTGGCTCCGGTTGCGTATCCAGTAGCTTATGGTCCAAGATCTGCGCCTAGAGCGTTATGGGGTTTCATTTTAACTCTCATCGCTGGGATACTAGTAATTCTCAACGCAGGCGCATTGCTGAGTTGGTCGTTTTATAATATGTGGGTTAGTGCGTTTTTCTGGATTCCGATCATTGACAGTTCGCCACCACATGGGCTCATCTTTGTGATCGGTGCGATCGTTGGGCTGATATTGTTGATGGGTTCGATTCTAATGTTGCTTGGGTATGGTACGATTGGGAGCATAGTGGTTTTTCCGCTCGCTGTGGTAAGCCTGTTAATCGGCGGGGGTTTTGTCGCCGGCTTTGTTCTTGGCGTGGTTGGCGGAATACTCGGCATGCTAGGCAGATAGAAACACCAACCCCCATCCCCTTCCTTCCATATACACTAAGTATCAGACGCCTACCAAGATTCCAAGGCAGCGCAGCTTCACGCCAAGACGCGGCAGCCAACCATATACTCGAGGACTTTTACGTTCTCCACGTACCAATTTGGAATTCCACGTAAGACACTCAGGGTTCAACTGGGAATCGTGTCGGCCGTCCACGAAGATGCGACCGGCTATTGTGTTCGTTTCAGTTTTCTCTTTGTCAACAAAGTGGCAGCCAGTGCGATCGCCAGGGCGACCGAAATCATTTGTGGCTGGAACTCTGGAATGGGTATTTGTGATTCATATAGGTAGAAGTTGATTGAACTGGACGAGCCGTCAGATACAGCTACGGAGATAGTGTGCGGTAGAAACCCGGGTTCAGTGACAGTCACATTGTAAGTGCCGGCTAGAAGATACATTCCGTAGTAGCCGCCACCGCCCGTAGAAGTCGAAAGGGAATAGAAACCATTTGTCGCGGTGACTCGAGCCCAGGCCACCGGCGATAGATAATTGAGATAGTCAAAACCCAAAACTTGGCCTGAAACATAACCCCCGCCACCGTAGTAAGATTGAGTTGGTTGGCTGTGGGCAAATACTGAGCCGGTCCCCAACAGGCCGATCGCTATCGCCATTGCCAGTATCGTAAGGCAGGCTATTGAAAGTTTCATTGTGCACCAACACGGATGTTACCTAGAGTAACTGCGCACGATATAAATCTATAGTTACATAACTATCTAGCTTGATAGCCATAGCTCATAAATGGTGGCATGTTGCTGGGTACAGCCGATCCAATGATCTGACGCTCACGTTCATCGTCGCTGAAAATCCACGGCGCGCGAAATGGATTAAGCGAATATTAGACTGACAAATCAAATGTAAGGAGATATATACATATCCTTATATTGGGATGTAAGCTTATGCGGTGTAACAATTCTTGGAGTTAGTAGGTGAAATGTAATGCAAGTAAATCAAAGCTTCCCGACCTATGTGTTCGGCAAGGTGGAGCGTGACCAAGTCGGGTCCTTCACCGATAATGTGCCATATGTAGTTCAGGAATTAGGTAAGATCAGCGACGTAGAGTTCTCCGCACGAGTAACCGGTAAATACGACATAGTAATACGACTCAACAATAACAATCCAGCACAGGTATACAATAGCATCAACAGGATATCAGAAATCCAGGGTTTAACTATCACCGACGTTTTCATGGCTAATGACGGATTTAACACCAACCAAAAGTTTGACCCTCAAAATGTTTGGGGATTCACACTATTATCAGCAAACAGACCAGTAGAAGAAATTGTGCAGAAATTGAAAAAGGTGCCAACCGTACACGACGTTTCGTACGGAATCGTTCCGGGTCAGTTCGACATAATTGTGACCCACAAAGCTAAGACCTATGAAGACCTCATGAGAACAGCCTTCGATCAGATCGTCCCAACCGATGGGATCTGGAGAAGCGAAACTCTATTCGCGTACCAGCCTCGCGTTAAGGCATAAATTTCTAGTGACCTGGGGAAAATCAAGTCCCCTAGTCTCCCCATTTTTGAAGTCGGTATAGATCAGTATAATTGGTAAATGGAAGGAGGTCAGAAAAATGCAAATGTTCACTGAAGCTTATAATGCAATAGCGGCTTTCATCACAACTGTAATCGCGTTCATACGACACCTAGTTTAGGTCAGTTTAGTAGCCGTTATTAGCGCTGATCGAACACTGACGGCCTTACCTTGGAAGAGCCAACGTCTCTTGTTGGTTCTTATACGAGCCCCTAATTTTCTCGCCTAATTATTCAATATACAAAAAACGGTGTTCTTCTAGCTGCCTCGTTTGAGTCACGGTGAGCTACGAAGCTATTGGTCCCACTGCATTAACAGAAGCTCTTTAACTTCTGACCCGATCAAAGCCATGACGATCCCAACCAAAATAGGGGCATACCAGAACCGCCAATATAGGGCCACAAATGTAAGCGGCATAACTATGATGCCGAACATGAAGTGGTGGATGTGAATGTTAGATTTGTCACTGAACGGGATCTTTTTGGAGCCTTTCCCCTGTCTGCCAATTGTAATTCTCCCGGCCTTGGAGTACAGTCTCAGTTTGATCGAATCGGCAAACAATCGAATTAGAATGTAAGACACCCATCCGGTCATCAGAAACAGTTCTAAATCTGTAAATTTGGGGATAATCAAACTTCATCCGGGACTCCTATGATTGAGTTAAATCACGTTTACCTTGCGTGGTTTACATCGTAATTCTGCTTTGAGCTGAAATCCTCACTCTTCCTACTAATGGCGAAGAAAAGTGAGGACAATCGGGAAAGTTGTACTTCAGTTAACTCCTAAGTCCTCATAATGTTTCGCCCTGCAGTACGTTTCTTAACGGGACCTCGCCCGCCAGCCGAACTAGCGGCACGCCTCTTAGCCGCAGACATCCGACCTCCTCTACTCTTCTTTGCCATCGCAAATCACCACCCCATCTTTTTTAGAACATGCAACGGTCTGGAGCCAGCTCTAGCGGAAAACTACCCATAGAACAATTAAGATAAGAACGGTGCCAACGGCTCCACTGAGCAGACGCATTCTAGTTGCTTCCATAGTCGTTTAGTATGTGGACCCATATAGGTGTATGTATGTACCAGACTAAGCGGATATGGCAACTCAGCTTAATGCGGTATGTGTGGCCTGGTTCGCCCTCGGACTTATTTTTGCCACCGTTCTAGGTGATTCTCACATTGCCACTTAATCCCGTCTGATCGCCGATGGAAAGGCTTACATGCATGTCAGTACACATATACATACTGAGAAGGTGAAATGAATAAATGATGTTCGCTAATGAAGGCTATTACGCACGCGACCAGAATGGTAATCTGTGCTATGTTGTGGGCAATGGTGCGCAGTATAATTATCCGAACTATTGGTACGGCAACAACGGTGCATGGAACTATCAAAATTACTGGTACGGCAACAATGGAGCGCAGTATAATTATCCGAACTATTGGTACGGCAACAACGGTGCATGGAACTATCCGTCCTATGGTTACCACTGTGGTACATGCGGTGTAGACAACAACAGAGCATGGAACTACGGCTGGTGGTAATCGCATCAGCTATGTATGTCGACTGGGCACCATAAGTGCTCAGTCATCCTTTCCCTTATTCAATCCAAATCGGTAATGCAGCAGTTCTAAGTGAGTACATGCGTGCAATGAGCTAGTTGCGAGATACCGCGACAATCCAATTAAATGAGAAGTGCTATGCTAGTTAACGCGACGTTGGATTATGATCGGTACTAGGTCCACCTCCAAAAGGAGGATTACTATCTTTGATCTTGATGGTACTTTAGCGAAGAGTAAATCCAAACTCGATAAGGAAATGGCAACGCTCATCTGTGAGCTGCTCCGACAAGGATACGTCGCTGTGACGTCAGGCTGTTCCTTTCAACAGTTTGAAACTCAGTTCCTGAGTAAACTGCCGAAAAGAGCTAATTTGCGCAATCTGTACTTGTTTCCAACCTGTTCGGCCAGCGGCTACTACTATGACATAAGGCGCGGTAGGTTCTCTCGAGCGTATACCAATCTTATATCCAAACATGCTACCGAGAGGATAGTTCGTTCGTTTGAAATAGTTTTCAAAGAAATTGGCTATATCCGCCCAGAAAAGATGTACGGTGAGATCTTTGAGAACAGAGGGAGCCAGCTTACCTTCTCTGCCTTGGGCCAGAAGGCCCCGTTGCGAATCAAACAGAAATGGGATCCTAACCAAAAAAAGCGTCTAAGAATTAGACGGCACTTAAAGAGACATTTGCCTAACTTCGAAATCACGATCGGCGGAACCACTTCGATCGACGTCACGAAGAAAGGTGTAAACAAGACATTGTGTGTTAAGAAGTTGAAAAAACGCCTCAACGTTGAACAGAAGAATATGCTCTACGTCGGGGATGCACTATTCCGAGGCGGAAACGATTACGTGATGAAGAGCACGGGAATTAAATGCATATCTGTCTCAGACCCAGAGGAAACGAAGACGTTGATAAGAAAAATTATCCAAAGCTAATTCGACCATGTTCCGATAAGCAGTCCACTGCGGCTACAACTAGGCGCACAATGAACCAAGGCTTAGGAACCTTGTATGTAAACACCATAAAATGAAAGATGACAGCTGTGTTCAGGCAGAGTTGCGGTCTAGTTTACCACGGATAGCAGTATCCGTACGACGGGTAAGCGTAGTATGGATATGAGTAGTATCCGTACCACGGGTAAGCGTAGTATGGGTACGAGTAGTATCCGTACCACGGGTAAGGATAGTAAGTTCGCATAGCTTCAACTCACATGAAGAATAGGAAGCATCGAATATAAAATACCTGTGACCACACGAAAAGTGTCAGTAATCCTGACTAGCAATTACCGATGAGCCAAACTCCTAGTTGGTCGGAAAGTAAAGCAGTGACGCCTATATGCAATTCATGCTATGGCTCAGGAGAAGTTTTGTGCTGGAAATGTGAAGGGAATGCCGTTTTTCTATACCTTGTGAAGATTGTCATGGTGCAGGTACTCTAGGACTAGAAACCGAAGATGAGATACAATGTCTACACGGTGAGCTCATTTTCACGTTATTCGGCTAAAAGCGTGCGAGTATTGGAAGTAAAACATCCTGCGACATAAAGACTTCAAAATTGAAACATGTGAGAAATCTATGCGTTGGCAGACGAAACATCAATGAAATCCTTTGATCTCGAAGATTCGTCCGACTTCAATTCCTCACTCGCTATTGCAATTAGTTACGATAATCGCCACGAGGAATGAGGCCGGGCACTACATCAAAATTCCCACCACTGGCTAGGCTAGTAAAGATGTGATGCTATACATACATAGTCTTATATGTATAGTGCACCTAATGGATGATGGGTAAGTGAAATGGATCTGTTAGTGGGTATAATTGTCGTAATCTTGGCTCTGTGGCTGTTGGGGTTAGCTACCGGTATCGGCGGAGCACTAATCCACATATTGCTAGTTATCGCAGTAATCGTGATAATCGTCAAGATAATTCAGTTCATATTGTGATCGAGGTCTCACTATGAATCATCCGACTGAGAATTTGACTAGAGGCTACAGCGAGGTCGTACAGTATGCAGTATCCAGTTTCCCATTGAAATGCGTCGAATACGGTGACATCAAGGATCTGCAGGTATCATTCACCGTACAATCCTAAGTATATCGTAGTAATTTCAAAGAATTCAGGATCGCATCATGTTGTGGTAAGCCTGGTTAACTAATCATACCGTGGGATAGTTCTAGATAACGTACAAAATAACTGGTTACCCGCCATAGTCTGGTCGGCATTAGTCTGAAAGTTTTCGTAAGAATTTAGGTCTATAAGAAATCGGTCACAATCTTCGATAATCGAATGCGTAGAGGAATCTCAGCAGTTCGATTGTGTACTAGTAGTAAACTGGGGTCCCAATCCACGGCTACAACCGTGAACACGTTATGCGATGACAACTAGTTCATGTCGCTAGTACGTTAGCCAACCCAAGTAGATTTGAGTCGAAAGTTTTCTCCGTGATACACCATCTGAAGCTCTGTACTCACAATCCGGGTATAGCACGTTTTACGTCTCCGCTTAGACCTGACCCGTTGTGGAGACAAGCGGGTCTACAAGATGAACCGTAAGCGGTTTCTGGACGTTAGCGACGTAATCCACGTGAGGTTTGCTGCGCCTGTCGCGACGAATCACATATCCGAGGCTTCGAAGGTATTCCATATAGTCATCAAGAACCTCTGATGCATCCCTGTTTCCCCTTGCGCGCACGTACTCAATTACGAAACTCTTCAATTCCATCTCCTCTTACTATCTTAAGTGATAACTATACACAGAGATAACTATTCAATCCAGGGCTATGTCAATTAAGACATTTTATTTGAAGCAAACACTCCTGTTGATCTCCCGCCATATGACTTCCAAGCCTATTACAAGGCGATAGAGAATTTCTAGAGCCCTTTTGCGACAAACAACATATTCGAGTCTGGATACTGCACATTTCGTGGTGGAAAGATAGGTGAAAACGGACTGATCCCAGGTCACCCAAAACTCGTTTAAGATGAGATTTGTACTAATCTATGCCTTTGTTCCTACTCGTTGTCACTATCGCTGTTGCCCGTCTTGAGTCGTTGCTCTAATTATGAGGCGGTCTGGATCAAAGTCGAAGTTTAGTTTTCGTCCACATTTGGGGCAGGCGTTGTGGATGTCTGACAAGGGTGACTGGAGAGCATATGCGGAACGGCTCGCTTTGTTGCCGTAGCCGTCCGCTACTCCATCAATGCCGACGTGGTGGAGTAGGTTGCCGCACTCTGAACACACGAAGTTGATTCCTGGCCTTCGTGATCTGAATTCGGCGAGCGCAAGTTGCGGATTGACCATTATTTGCCTCGGCCACCGAGCTTAGCTAACATATATTAAAGTATATTAAAGTATATAAAAGTATATAAAAGTAGAATAAAGTACTGTATATTTTTTAATACGTATAGCGTGAGTATCGTTCACTTGGAATGCTACGATCAAGTAGGACCGCTAACACGCAAAACTCGTCATAATGGATGATCTGCAGTAATGAGATCCTGAAGATCCGTTCCTCGCCAGCGCCAATAAGCCCTCCTGGGTCAAGGTGTAGTGAGATAAATATATACAATTATAAGATTATAAGTGTGAAGATGTTAGTCTAAGTTTTGACGATTGAGATGCAGAAATTTACGAAGTATTCTATTATGGGAATTATCGTGACCTTGGCTATTGCAACGCTTTCAGGAGCGACGCCTCTGGCGTTTTCTCAGAGCAGTTCAACGGCGTGTACCGCACAACTTACTTACTCGATCACGACAGCGACCTACGTGAATCGGAATATTGGTTTGTCAGTACCCGTAACGGTGTCATGCCCATTCAACAATAGCTTATCATCCTCTCTGTATGCAGTGGGTTCTGCGGCTGACACTTCAATGTCTACTTATCCAAGCTTAGGTTCAGTGAGCACTATACTGCCCTACAGCACTAGCAACGCTAACTACTATGGGCGTCTTACCTTCACACTTCCGCCCTCAGTATTAGGCCATACTCTACAGATCTCCGTTACCGTTTACGGTGGCGGTCAATACGGTCCGATCAATCTTAACGGACAATACGGGTCGTCGCAGCTGGCGGTACAGTCTGAGACGGTGCAAATTAACCCGAGCAATTACTCAAGTAATTGGAGCCCTTATCAGAACGTTCCGAGCTGCTACAATGGTGAGAACTGCTACAATTATAATCAGTCACCCTATGGCTGTTTCCAGAATTCGTACTGCAACTATGCCAATGAACCGGTAACACAATGCCATGTTACGACGCCCGGATCCAATAACACGACTACGTGCTCTGGATACTTGTATCTGAATCAGAACGGTTGCTCAGAACTGGTGATCCCAATAAACGGGCCTTACTCGCAGCAGGTCTACCAGTACTATACGCTTACCAACATGCCGAGTTCATCAGCCCATACCTCCGGAGCATGGGTAACTGTGACTGGACAACTATCAGTAAATCAGAGCGGAGCACAAGTGTCTCCGAATGGCGCAGCGTGTCCAGGTAATTCCATCAACGTCTCTTCAATGTCCCCCTAGTCTTTTTTCGCGTTGTAAGGAGTGCCCGCGAGTTTTCCACTCCTCCTACTTTCCTAACCTCGGGACCCGATTAGCCACTTAGACGCGCTAATCCATCCCTTAGATTAGATTAAGTTCGAAGTGAAACTGTGCTTCAAGAAGTCCGAGCAACTCCAGTGAAAACATATGAGAGGGTTATCTCGAACTTTGATTGTGTCCGATAATCTGTTTGCCATGATTCATCATGTTTCACGCATGCGTGCGTGCGCAACCTGAGATCACCTCTACGTAAGAATCTGCATGCGCCAAATGTCCATGCAGAGTCCTTACCGATCGCTGGAACGTTAACGATATACATACATAACCTTATATGTGCTCAACAACTAAGATGTCTCGTGAATCGATATGAAACTAAGAGAGTATTTCTTTACTAAGAAGAGTAGATTTGAGAAACTGAAAGGGCATTTCTCTACTAAGAAGAATAGTTTTGAGAAACTGAAGCAGCGTGTACGGGACATTTAGATACGAGGGAATGAACATGCAAAATATGATCAACGAAACTGAAGCAAAACAAATCGCTCTGGACTATGTGAAAACTAAGGAATCAGGCGCACAAGCGGAAATCAAATCAGTAGAACGGCAAGACATGTGGGTAATGGAAACGCAGACAAAAGAAGCGAAAGGAATCCAATACGCCAATCTAACGGTGTCCGGAACAGGCGAAGTCAAAGATTACGCGAGAACCACTTTCCAAAGTGTCTCAACACCACAAAGAATTACATCAAAGCTACGGGGCATATTTTCGCGCAACAAGCAAGAAGAAAACTAAGCCTTCCTGCTCCCTTCCTGGGAGTTAATGTCTTAGTTAACGCGAGTTCCCTCGCGGTCAACAGACTCAGGCAGTAATGTGGCTAAGGTATCACTGCGTAAGCGCGGCGCCGGCGTTATAGAAGATTGTTGCGGGATGAAGATGATGGCAAGAATCGATAGATGCACGTATGGACTCAACAGTAGTATCAGATTGCTTTCATGATTTCCTTGATGTGTTGTTTCGCGCTATCTCTGATTTGCTGGAGTTCTTGGTTTTTGCCGAATTCTCCAAGGTTTCGTTCAACCAGATCGAAGAGTTTGTCAATGTCTTGCAGAAGTCCTGTGAGTTCTGTACGGATCTTTCCTGTGTCCAATTCTGGTCTGGATTAAGAATTCGTTTACACCTAATAAAATTTCGCGAAATCAGGTAATTTCAGGTAGCAAAGTGATGGTACATCACAGCGTAGTCTTGGGTCGAGTTTCATGACGCCGAGTATGCTGCCTATCGTGCTCTCACAGCATGTCCCGAAGTCGAGAAGAACCTAATTTGCAGGTACGGCTTAGAGACGCAAAACCTTGTTCATAATTACACTGATTCCGTAGAATCGCCATCCGACGTTCGCAATTAGGACCTCGGACCCGTCAACCAAACCAGGCTACATCCTATCTGCTGGAATTGCATCGACTCAAGCGGCCTCTAACCACGTCTTAGCTCTTCCATCGGCCCCGGCGCTCCCCTCAATACGGTACGTGTGGCTATGGGCTAATCTAGTTAACTAGTTGTACAAGGATCCGATATAACCCTTATATACGGACATGAGTTTGTCGTATCAGCGAAACATAATGAAAACAAGTCAAAAAATAGGTTTAGTGAGTTTAGCGGCTGCAACTTTCGCAGTCGTCGTGGCAGCATCTAGAGAACCAGAAGTTCAAGTTGCGTTTAAAGAAGCGCAGATTAACTTGGGTAAATGGTATACGAAGAGCGTTAGATCGTTTGCCAAACGGCTGAATGAAGCCGCTCCCGTCAACCACAGCGGCAAGTCGAAGAACTAGCATCTCTCGACGTCCGCCTTATCACTGATCTGTGGTAACCTTTCTTCCCCTACCGCAAGCAAGGGGTGGAAAAGGAGCTCATTATATTGGAACAATTTACTGTTAATCAGGAAAAATTCTTCACACGCACTCATCCATCGAACTAATCGTGCGAACATCCTGTGAATTGTGTCTAACGGTCCGAATTGATTTAATTCGATCTTCGAGAGTATGCCAGTCTTTTCGACATGATTGAACAGGGCGCAACGATGCTTTACACCGACTACTTTAGAGAGCTTTCACTGCCTAATTCACGGTTATATTTCTTGTCAGATGGAAATAGATGATATGCATTCAATAAGCGAGTTCGAAACTAGGAGCGACGAAATCTTCATGCGCCATAAGAAAGCTGTTCAAGGATTTGACAACGGAGTAGTTGTGAGTACTGGCTATCGACGGGTTGTAGTACTATCGTGCTAATTCGATTATTGAATTTGTGATCTCGTTCTCAATGTGGCGGGTTCACAGGATTTCAGGCACTCGGCAGCTGTCGGCAGTAAGGAAAGTAAGAATTGCCCGGCTCACGCATAAATAGGGCCGCTTAGTTGGATAAATATATACAATTATAAGGTTATAAATGCGAAGATACTAAGCAACTTCGTCGATTAAGATGCAAAAGCTTACGGAATATTCGATTATGGGAATTATAGTAATTTTGGCTATTGCGACGCTTTCAGGAGCGACGCCTGCAGTGTTTTCTCAGAGCATTTCAAACCCGTGCACGGCACAACTCACTTACTCACTCACCACAGCAACCTATGTGAATCAGAATATTGGTTTGTCAGTACCCGTAACAGTGTCATGCCCATTCAACAATAGCTTATCATCCTCTCTGTATGCTGTAGGTTCTGCATCCGATACTACAACATCAAATTCGTTTAATCTTGGTACAGTGAGCGGAGTGTTGCCTTACAGCACCAGCAACGCTAACTACTATGGTCGACTTACCTTCACGCTTCCACCCTCAGTATTAGGCCATACTCTACAGATCTCAGTTACCGTTTACGGTGGCGGTTTGTATGGCCCTGTATACACTAACAACGGGCAACAATACGGGTCGCAGCTGGCGGTACAGTCTGAGACGGTGCAAATTAACCCAACCAATTACTCAAGCAACTGGAGTCCCTACTACAACGTTCCGAGCTGCTATAACGGCGTGAACTGCTACAATGCATATCAGTCACCATACGGTTGTTATCAGAATTCATACTGCAACTACTTATCGCCGTATGGTTGTTACCAAAATTCGTCCTATTGCAACTATGCCAATGGATCGAATGGATTTCCATCGCAATGCCAGGGATCCGGTAGTAGCATGACCACCTGCTCTGGATACTTGTATCTGAATCAGAACGGTTGCTCAGAACTGGTGGTACCAATGAATGGTCCTTACTCGCAGCAGGTCTACCAGTACTATACGCTTACCAACATGCCGAGTTCATCAGCCCATACCTCCGGAGCATGGGTAACTGTGACTGGACAACTATCACTAAATGAGAGCGGAGCACAAGCGTCTCAGAATCCGAATGGTGGAGCCTGTCCAGGCAACTCCATTAATGTCTCCTCAATGTCCCCATAAGTCACTTTTTTGTGACCTGAGGCACCTACTTACGGCCTAATTGAGTATTGAGGCCGAGATGCCTCATCTAATTATTTTTCAAACTTGGTCGACGATTCTTCCTAATGCACCTGAGTACTAGTTTTCAGACGTCTGGATGATCATATAAGCCCTGTAACGAGCTTTCAAATTTTCAATTAGAACAAAGCACTTAGTTCATATGATATCTTTCGCGCCAAGTGTTCCTTTCTTCCTTGGGTGTTTCTTCCGGTTCCCTCTGTTTCTCTTGGCTCTGTTCGTGATTTGCTGACTTTCGCCGCTTGTATGTTACTACGATTAATCCGATCAATACTGCTATGATCACTACTGCTACTAGCAAGAATTCAGTTTTGTTGAGCACTAGGATTACACTCGCAACAATAGAGTAGGATCAGTATAGTAAGCTATCGGACTCCTATAGCCCTCAAACTGAATAATTAGCTTCGGGCCTCACTGAAAAAGGGAGCCTCACATCGCTCCACTGAGATGGCGGCATAGAGGTACATTGCTGCAGACCAGGTCTGCCAATCCTGGCCACATGGCGTCCCATCCTGTGCCCTTAGCCACTCATTGAAACCGAAAGCTACCTTGGCGATTCTTGTAGGCCGTACTATTGCCGTTAACACCTCAAGCTTCTTCTTTGCCAGCCTTTGCCGACCTGCAGCCACGAGCGCGGCGATGTAGAAGCTGCACACAAAAGGCCATACACCGCCATTATGATATTCTCCGGGTAGGTTGTATATTGCGTAGCGTGGCCGCCAATCAGGGCTT
>Ga0209517_10008126_pt1 | contig 12352 bp, 9 predicted proteins | sample PeaSoiMetSII2010_FD_187695 | JGI IMG/M metagenome (GOLD analysis project Ga0209517, IMG submission 187695) | Peat soil microbial communities from Weissenstadt, Germany - SII-2010 (SPAdes) (version 2) | ecosystem: Environmental > Terrestrial > Soil > Wetlands > Peat | place: Germany: Weissenstadt...
AGCGGTGCTGGAGATCAACGCTATCTTCGGCGGCGTGGAAATCAGAATCCCGCAGGCCTGGAGCGCCGTCGTCGAGGGGGTCGGGATTTTCGGAGGCTTTGGCGACAACACGCTGCAGCCCGACCCTCGGGCGCCCGGGGTGAAGCGTCTCATCGTCAGGGGCGCGGCGGTCTTCGGCGGCGTAGATGTGAAAAACTGACCGCCATGCATCCGATCCTGGCATCGCGCCGGCGGCTGCTCCTCTACCTGCTGGCTTGGACCCCTATCCTGGCGCTGCTCTGCCTGTTGACCTGGGCTTCGGGCGCCGCCGCGTCCTGGATCGATACGGCCGCGGTCCTCGCGCCCGCATGCGGCATCTACGCCTTCGCGTGCCTGTCGCCATGGTATATCGCCCGCGTACAGCCCTTGCGGCTCTCCAACCTTACCGGCTTGATCACCACGTACACAGGCGCATCCCTGGCCGGCGGGCTGTTGCTGGTGGGCAGCGCCCGGTTGGCCGCCGCTGTAATCGATAAGCCCGCGCCGCAGTGGCCGCTGCTGTTCGGCATGGGCGCGCTGCTCTACCTTCTCTCGGTGGGCTCTCACTACACCACGCTGGCGTTGGCCGCATCGCACCACGCCGAGCGCCGCGCCGCCGAAGCCCGCACCCTGGCCCGGGAAGCTGAATTGCACGTCCTGCGCATGCAGCTCAATCCGCACTTCCTGTTCAACAGCCTGCATTCCATCAGCGCCCTGGCCACGGCGGACGGGGCGCGCGCCCGGGAAATGTGCATCCGGCTGGCGGATTTTCTGCGCAGCAGCATGGGACTCGGCGACCGCGAATCCATCCCCCTGCGCGACGAGCTGGCGCTGGTCCGCTGCTATCTGGACGTCGAGCAGGTGCAGTTCGGCGAGCGCCTGCGCGTGGAATCCGAGATCGATCCTGATTGCGACGGCTGCGCGGTTCCCGCCCTCTTGCTGCAACCGCTGGTCGAGAATGCCGTGAAGCACGGCATCGCCGGCCTGGTGGAGGGCGGCTCCATCCGCCTGGCCGCGCGCCGCGTCGCAGCCGGCGTCTCCATCACGCTGGAAAACGCTTTCGACCCCGAAACGTCCGCGCAAGGCAGCATGGGGCTGGGGCTGGCGCACGTGCGACGGCGGCTCCAGGTTCGTTACGGGGCGGAAGCGGTCTTCGACGCCGGTCCTCACGCCGGCGTCTACCGCGTGGTGTTGCGCTTCCCCTGCGAGTCTATCTGAGCCACCGGACCGATCTGCACCGGCGCGGGGACTCTCTCATCATTCTTTGGTTTCGGTGCCGTCCGGCTTTACCAGCACCTCATGCTTCTTTCCGTTCTTGCCGGTGTTAGGATGCTTCGTAGAAGGTCTGGCCGCCCCTGGTCACGATTTCGACCATGCCGAGCTTTCCGCCCGCGGCCTTCTTCTCGATTCCGGCCCGGGCGGCGGGAATGGCGTCGAGCGTGGTCTCTTCCTCCACCACAACCAAGTTGCCTTTCGTGTCCACGTTGAAGTCGCGGGGCTTACCGTTGAGCACGGTTTCCACTTCGTACTGGGTTACGCCCTTTTCGGTCTCCCTCCCGATATTCCGGATCTCGGCGCCCTTGGCCTGGTCCTGAACTGTCTTCTGCACCGCCGGCGGAAGGTCCTTAACGGCGAGCTTCTTGTCGGCGGTGGTAGCGACCGCGGCCAGGACGGCAAGGGCTAGAACGATCAGTTTGACGCTTCGCGGGGCGGATGTGCGGGTCACGAAATCTCCTTGGAAAGCCACTTTCCATGGTATGCCGGAAACCTCAAGATTCGTTGAGGGTGGGCACCGGGGGCCTTCACTCATCCCGCAGGGCGACCGTGGGGTCGAGGCGCGCGGCGCGGCGGGCGGGGAGATAGCTGGCGGCCAGGGCCACCAGCGCGAGGGTGGCGGCGGCCATGAGGAACGTCGGGGCGTCGTACGGTTTTAAGCCGTACAGTAACGCACTGGCGGTGGTGGCTGCGGCCAGCGATACTACCGTTCCGGCGAGCAGGCCGGCGCCCAGCAGCATCGCGCTTTCGCGCAGAACCATCGCCAGGATCTCCCGGCGGCACGCACCGAGGGCCATGCGGATCCCGATCTCGTTGCGACGGCGAGCCACCATGTAGGAGATCACGCCGTAGAGGCCGATGGCCGAGAGAAGGCCCGCCAGCGCGCCGAAGCAACTGGAAAGAATGGCCATCAATCGCTCGCGCAGGAGTGAGTTGTAAATCTCGGTCTTGAAGACGCGGAACGAGTAGCGGATGCCGGGATTGACTTCCTCCAGCGCGCGTCTCACGGACGGCACCAAGCTATCCAGCGGGATGCGGGCGTGGATGATGAGCTGGTCACCTAGGGAGGGACCCGGGTCCTGGGACATAGGCATATAGATCACCGGCATGAAGTCCTGGCGAAGTTCGTTGTACTTCATGTTATGCACCAGCCCGACAATTTCATAGAGGGTTTCCGGAGTGCTGGGTGTGGCCTCGACCCAAAACCGTTTGCCCAGCGGATTGCCGCTGGCGGTGAAGCGATTCACCCATGCCTCGTTGACGATGGCGACCTTGAGCGACGCCACTGTATCGCGGTCGTCGAAATCGCGGCCCAGGAGCAGCGAGCTTCCGAGGGTTTTGAAATAGTCTGTTCCCACTTTATTGAATAACGAGACCTTGCCATGGGCCTCGTCGGAACCTTCGAGCCACACACGGTTGTCGGTACCGCTGCCGCCGATCGGAACATTGGTCACATCCGCGGCAGCATCCACTCCGGGGACGGAACGCAGGCGCTCCACGACGGTGCGTTTGAGAGCCAGGCGCCGATCGGGCGGCAGGTCCAGCCGGGCGAAACTCAGTCCGGTGATCAGAATGCCGTCCTGCCGAAACCCGGTCTGCACGGTCAGGAGGTTGTGCAGGCTGCGCACAAACAGAAGCGCGCCCACCAGGAGCACCAGCGAAAGCGCCACCTGCGAGACCACCAGTACGCGGCGCAATCCAAAGCGCTCGCGGCCGGCGGTCATGCCGCGGCTCCCGGCTTTGAGCACTTCGCCCGGAGAACGGCGCGTGGCGCGCAATGCCGGAGCCAGTCCGAAGAGCAGGCAGGTGAGGATGGCGAGCAACGCGGTGAATGCCAGCACGCGCCAATCCTGGTGCAGGTCGACGAAAATGGAACTGCCTTCGGTGCGCAACAGGGACACCAGCAGGCGGCTGAGGTTGGGCGCGAGGAACAGGCCCAGACCGGCGCCCGCGAAGGCGATCAGAAGGCTTTCGGCCAGCAATTGCCCGATGAGCCGGGGCCGCGAAGCGCCGATGGCCAGGCGCACTGCAATCTCGCGCTCGCGGGCGCTGGCCCGCGCGAGCATCAGGTTGGCGAGATTGGCGCAGGCGATCAGGAGCACCAGCCCGGCGATCGATAGGAGGAGCCACAGCGGGTTTGAGTATTGTTCGCGCAATCCGGAGACGCCGGTGCCCGCGGGCAGCGCTTGTAGTTGGAAGGCGAGGTAGCCCTTGACGCTGACGGGCGGATAGTTGGGAGCCAGCGAGGCCGCAAATACGGCCGCGGAGATGGCGCGCAGGTTGGCGCTAGCCTGCTCGATCGACCAGCCGGGTTTGCGGCGCCCCATCACCGTGAGCCACCAGGTGGTGCCATCGTCCAAGTGGGTGCTGGGGCCGCGCAATGCCGCTTCCGAGCAGATGGGAAGCGCGATATCGAAGATCTGGCCGACGTCGAGACCGTAGAAACTGGCGGGCGTGACGCCGATAACCTCGACCGGGTGGGCATTGATCCAAACCTTGCGCCCGAGGGCGGAAGCCTCGCCGCCGAACTCGCGCTTCCAGAAGGCGTAGCTGATGACCGCGCCGGGAACGCCGCAGCCGCGCCGGTCGTCGGCAGCGGTGAAGAGGCGGCCAAGGATAGGTTCGACTCCCAGGACCGGGAAGAGGTCGCCGCTGACCCAGAGGCCATATCCGAAGCGGGCTTCACCGCTGGGAGCAATATTGAAGCGCTCGTCGGCCCAGGCAAACGCGCCGGAGAACGCTCCCTGGCGGGCGCGAATCTGCTCCCAGACGGGATTGCTGAGGGCCGAAAAACCCCGCTGGAAGTTTCCGCGGGCGTCTTCCATGCGGCCCGTGAAGCTCACCTCGGCGAGATCTTGCGGGTCCTTCACCGGCAGGGTGCGCAGGCGAACGGCATCCACCAGTTGGAAAATTGCTGTGTTGGCGCCGATGCCGAGGGCCAGGGACAGGACGGCGACGGCGGTGAACGCCGGGCTCTTCAAGAGCACGCGCAGACCGTAGCGGAGATCGCGCCAGGCGATATCGAGCGCGAAGACGCCGCGGGCATCGCGGGCTTCCTCTTTCACCTGGTCGAGGCCGCCGAAATCGAGCCGGGCACGGCGCGCGGCTTCTTCGCGAGCGCCGCCGGTTTGCAGGTGCTTTTCGACCTGGCGATCGAGATGAAAGCGCAGTTCTTCGTCGAGCTCCCGTTCGACGCGGTTGCGGCGGAAGATGGCGCGGATTCGAAATAGGAGATCGGACCACATGGGCGGCGGGGCATTCCCCTTCCACTTCTACAAGAGATCATACGGCGATTCTTGTCGAAGTGCAAGGGGGAACCGGCGATCGCGTCCCCTTCACAATCCAAAGCACAAAATATTGGGACCCGCCGCCACAGCCACGTACTGCTTCCCACCGATCTCGAAGGTCATCGGCGACGCCTTCATCCGCACATTCGTCTCAAACCGCCACAAGGTCTTCCCATCCCGCTCATCCACCGCCTCGAATCCCCCGTTCGGCTTGCCATAGAAGACCAGACCGCCCGCGGTCGCCAGCACCCCCGACCACGTTTTCGCCTTGGCCGCGCCTGGTTGCGGCACCTCCCAAACGATCTTCCCGGTCTCGATGTTGAGCGCCCGCAGAAACCGCTGTCCCGTTTGGTCCGGATAGCCCAGCGGGCTCCCGGTGCATTCCTCAAGGGCCAGGAAGTAGAACAATCGGGTCACCGGGCTGAATGCCGCCGAGCTCCAGTTGGCCGCATCATCCGGACAGCCCTTCGGGTTGGTCACCCGAGGCCGTCCGTCCGTCGCGATCTCCGTGGCCCAATCCACTCTCCGCAGGAACGGCTTGGCGAGCAGCAGCTCTCCGTTGGTGCGGTCCAGGACGTAGAAGAAGCCGTTCCGGTCCGCGTGCAGCAGCAGCTTCCGCGGCTTCCCGCGATACACCGCATCCACCAGCACCGGCGGCTCGGTGGCGTCGCGGTCTCGCACGTCGTGCGGCGTGAACTGGTAATGCCATTTCAGCTCGCCCGTATGCGGATCCAAAGCCAGGATGCAGTTGGTGAACAGATTGTCTCCGCCCCGGTCCCGATCGTCGCCATCCGGGAAAGGATTCCCCGTCGGCCAGTACAGCGTATCCGTGGCCTCGTCATAGGAGCCCGTCAGCCACGTCGATCCGCCTCCCCGCAGCGGCTCGCTCCCCTGCCACGTCTCGGATCCCAGCTCGCCCTTCCGCGGCACCGTCCAGTGACGCCAAAGCAACTCCCCGGTCGCCACCTGGTAACACGCGACGAATCCGCGAATTCCCTGGTCTGCTCCTGCAACCCCGGCAATCACCGTGTCTTTTACCACCAGCGGAGCCATCGTCCCACCGTAATGCTGCGGCTCCTCGGGCATGGTCTTCTCCCACACCAGTTCGCCCGTCGCGCGATTCAGCGCCAACAGGTGCGCGTTGTCCGTCTCGTAGAACACCTTGTCATCGCGGATCGCCACTCCGCGATTGGTCCCGAGCGCCGCATCGCCGGACAGTCCGCGAGTCTGCGGCCGCGAGTACTGCCAAATCCGGCTTCCTGTCAAAGCATCGATCGCAAACACCTGGTTCGGCCCCGTGACGTACATCACCCCGCCCGCTTCGAGCGGCGTCACTTCCAGCCCGTAGTAAGGAATGGGAAAGATCCACTTCAGCCGCAGGCCGCCGACATTCCCCGCGTGGATCTGCTTTAACTCGCTATACCGGTTCGCGCTCAACTTCCCGTTGTAGGTGAGCCAGTCCCCCGGCTGCGGCTTCCCCCAAGTGACCTGTTTCCCAGCCGCCGGCCCAACCGTCACCCCGGCGTTCAGGCTCCGCACGTAACTGGCGAGAGCATCCAATTCTTCCGGCGGCAAATCGAACGCCGGCATTCCCGCACTTGGAACGCCCTGCTGAACCAGCCCCCGCAACTGCCCCAGCGACTGCCCGCTCAGCCGCGGATTTCCCGCCAGACCGGGTCCGCTCCCGCTCCCCCGGGCGTCGCTCCCATGACAGCCGGCACACCGCTCACGGAACAACTTCTGTCCATCCGCCGCCCACACGGCCGCCGGGAAAAGAAGCAACGCGGCCAGTAACCGGCTTTCCATGGGTGCGAGTATACACCAAGGCGCCGAAGCCTGCCCGCGGCTGCGGCGCAAATGGCGCAAATGCGAAAATGAACCGACATGAAAGCTCTTTTCCTGGTAATCGTGTGTCACACACTCCTGGCGCAAACTCCACCCAATGGAGAACGCCATGAGTTCGCCGTTGCGAACTTCCGAACGGAGAGCGGCGTCACATTGCCCACGGCGCGCGTGGTGTATGGAACGTACGGCCATCTGAACTCCGAAAAGAACAACGCAGTGCTGCTGCCTTCGCACTACATGGCCAACTTTCACGGATACGAGTGGCTCATTGGACCCGGAAAGGCGCTAGATCCCTCCGAGCTCTTTCTCATCTCGACCGAGCTGTTCGGCAATGGCAGTTCGTCGTCGCCGAGCAACACTCCGGAGCCGTTTCACGGTCCGCGCTTCCCGGTGACTACCATTCGGGACAACGTCGAAGCCGTTCACCGGCTACTTACCGAGGAGATGAAGGTCACTTACCTTCGAGCGGTGATCGGCTTCTCGATGGGTGCCCAACAAGCCTTCCAATGGGCGGTGAGTTATCCGGAGTTCGCCGATCGAATCGTGGCCACTTCCGGCACCGCCAAGACCTACCCGCATGGGATCGTGCGGTTGGAAGGACAGATCGCCGCCCTTACGGCGGATCCCGCATTTCAGGGCGGCGATTACACGGCGCCGCCGGCCAAGGGACTGGAGGCTTTCGGAATGGTTTGGGCTGCGTGGCTCTATTCGCAGGAGTGGTGGCGCCGGGAGCTGTGGCGCGCAGGCTCGCCGCCCGGAACCACGTTCGAGCAGGTCGCCAACCGCTTCCGAACGCGCTTCAGCGCCGATGCCAACGACTACATCTTGCAGGCGCGCACCTGGGAGCGCCACGACGCCGGGACCACCCCCGGATTCGGAGGCGACATCGAACGGGCACTCCGGTCGATCCGAGTGCCCCTGCTGTACATGCCATCGGAGACGGATCTGTATTTCCCCGTCGGCGACGCGCGCTATGAGGCAGCGTTCATCCCCAATGTCGCCCTCATGCCAATTCCGTCTCTTTGGGGCCATACGGCCGGTGCGGCCAGCAACCCCGCGGATGCCAAATTCCTGAACGACAATATCGCGCGATTCCTCGCTGCCGGACGCTGATTTACCGAGCCACAGCCTGACTCATAAGATGAGAGTACCGGTGAACGAGACCACCGGCATGTCGCGGATCTCGCCTTTCGATCGGCTGGTCCAGGCATGGGACGGTGGTGACCTATACCGTACGCCCCGCTCAGAATGTGAACTTAGTTTTGGGGGCACCGACTTAGACGCGCCATCGCCGTCGGTCTTGCGGGCAGTGATAAGCTGAATCCCATGCTCCGAAAATGCTTCGCCCTTCCCCTGCTGGCAGCCGTCGCCGTGGCGCAGCCAATCGTCATCAAAACCACGACCTTGATCGATGGCAAGGGCCGCGTCCTGAGGAATCAGGAGATCACCATCGATGGCGGCCGCATCGCCCGCATCGCCGGCGCGAAGCAGAAACCCACCATCGACCTGAGCGGTCTCACCGTGATGCCCGGCTGGATCGACACGCATGTCCACCTTGGCTGGTACTTCAACAAGGAAGGCCGATACGATCCCGGCGGGCCCGACAGCAAGACGCGCTGTATTCCGCCGCCAATGCCTATGCCACGCTACTGGGCGGGTTCACCACCGTCCAGTGCCTGGGCCAGCCGATCGAAGGCGAGATCCGCGACCATTCGTGACGGCGGCAAGATGACCATGACGGTCAACCAGATCAACGCCACTTGTGGCGAAGCCAGGAAACTTGGCCTCCGCGGCGTCGTGCACGCGCATTCGTCCGACGGCGCGCGGGCCGCCATCGAGGCTGGCTGCACTTCCATCGAGCACGGCACGTTCTTGGATGACTCGACCCTCGAACTGATGGCCTCGCGCGGCGTGTACTTCGACCCGAATTTCCTGGTGCTGCACAACTACCTCGAAAACAGGCCGAAATTCCTGGGCATCGGCAATTACACCGAAGAGGGCTTCGCGGCCATGGAGAAGGGACTGCCGCTGGTGGCCGACGTCCTCAAGCGCGCGCGCAAGCAGCACGTGAAGGTCGTGCTGGGCACCGACGCCGTAGCCGGCTCGCACGGACGCAATGCCGAGGAGTTCATCTACCGCGTGAAGGACGGCGGCGACAAGCCCATGGAGGCGTTGATGAGCGGCACGTCCGTCGCCGCCGAATCGCTTGGCATGGCGGACAAGATCGGCTCGCTGGCGGAGGGCATGGAGGCGGACCTGGTGGCCGTCCAGGGCAATCCGCTCGACGACATCACGGCCGTCCGCCACGTCGTCTTCGTGATGAAGCACGGCAAGATCTACAAGAACACCCCGTAACGCCGGCGGTCTTGCCGCCGGCCGGGCGTCGCATCCCAACATTAAGGAAATTTTTCTTGACCACCACGCTTCCGTGGTTTATTCTGATCAAGCTGGAGGATAATGACCGATGATCGCCTATAGTCGAGGTTCCAAACGCCTCGCTGGTGCGGCTTCTCTGAAGAACCGTATGCCGGCGGTGATCGGGACCTTCCGCAGCCACCTGGATATAGCTCATTGGCAGAGCAACAGCCTGATTAGCTGTCGGCAGCGGGTTCGAGTCCCGCTATCCAACTCTCACTAACCACGACGAGCAATCAGGCCTCGCTCCGGTGGCACAGGCATTGCTGCCTGTGTGGCACCAGCGTCTTCCGAGCTCTGCGCTTCTCCTGAAACTGCAGGTTCGGCGTTGTTTAGCCGGTCTGCTTTAGCCGAAGCCCGGCGCGGAGCCGTGGAGCGAGGCCTGGGGGCTCGCGATTTCCAAGGGAACCCAAAGAGGTAATGCATATGATCCGCCGTGTTCCGGTTGGCGACAACGAGCGTGTCTTGCTCATTCGAAAGAAACGCTTCATCGATGTCCTCCCTCCCGGCGAGTACTGGATTCTCACGCTGGGACGGCATGTCGAGCTTGAGCGCCACAACATCAAGTCGCTGGTCTTCACCAGCGAGTGGGCCGATTACCTGGTGAAGGAGCGGCTCGAGCTGGTGTCGCGATACTTCACCGTCGTCGAAACCCCCGATTCGCAAGTTGCCGTGGTGTACCTCGATGGTAAGCTGGCCCGCGTGATCGCGCCGGGCAACCGCGTGCTGTACTGGCGCGGCGCCGTCTCCGTGACGTTCGATCTGATCGACGTCCGCCAGGAGCCCGCAGTCCCCGAGCGGCTGTTGCCCGCTCTGGCGCGCCTGGGCCGCGAGTCCGGCGTGACCTTCGCCGCAGTGGATGAAGGCAAGCGCGGCCTGGTGTTCATCGACGGCCGGTTCGACTGTGAGTTGGGGGCTGGAACGTACGGCTTCTGGACGGTGATCGCGACCCCGCGCATCGAAGTGCTCGAGATGCGCCGCCAGACGGTGGAAGTGTCCGGTCAGGAGATCCTGACGAAGGATAAGGTCACCGTCCGCGCAAACATCTCGGCTGTGTACGAAATCGTGGACGCCGTTCGGGCCCGTTCGGGAGTGAAGGACGTCAACGATCATCTGTACCGCGCGCTGCAAATCGCTGTCCGGCAGACGCTGGGCAAGCGCACGCTGGAAGAGGTGCTCGCGGAGAAGGCGGACATCGACGCGACGGTGTCGGCTGAAGTGCGCCGCGAGATGGAAACGTATGGCGTTCGTATGGGCGCAATCGCGCTCAAGGACATCATCCTTCCCGGAGACATCCGCGACAGCCTCAACCAGGTGGTGACGGCGGAAAGCAGGCGCAAGCCAACCTGATCCGCCGCCGCGAGGAGACGGCCGCCACGCGGTCGCTCCTGAACACCGCCAAGCTGATGGAGGGCAACCCTCTGTTGGTGCGCATGAAGGAACTCGAGACGCTGGAAAAGATCGCCGAAAAGGTGGAGAAGATCACCGTGGTAGGCGGTCTCGACGGGTTGCTCGCGCTGAAGTAGCACAGGGCCGGCGGTTTTGGCCGCCGACCCAGATTTTCTGGTAGGGACGGGCAGATTCGAACTGCCGACCTGTCGCTTAGGAGGCGGCCGCTCTATCCAACTGAGCTACGTCCCCGCTCTCTCCCCATTGTACCGTTCCAGCCCCTTCCGTCCAATGTCCCGCCGGTAATGCATGCCGTCGAAATGGATCTCACGCACCGCGCGGTACGCCCCGTCGATCGCGCTCGCTAGGCTCTCGCCCCACGCCGAAACGCCCAGCACGCGTCCCCCGGAAGTTTCGAGCCCCTGCGCACCCATTCGCGTGCCGGCCTGGAACACCGTGGCGCCGGACGCCTCCGCCGCTTCGATCCCGCGGATCACCTTGCCCGTTGGGAATGTGCCGGGATAACCGCCGGACGCCAGTACCACGCACACGCTCGGCTCCCGGCGCCATTCCAGCTTCACGCCGCGCACCTCGCCGTGGGCCGCCGCCCAGAGCGCCGGCACGAAATCGGATGCCATGCGATGCATCAGCGGCTGGGTCTCGGGATCGCCCAACCGGACATTGAACTCCAGAACTTTCGGCCCCTCCGCCGTCATCATCAGGCCCGCGTACAGAAAGCCGGTGAACCCGGTGGCTACCACGGTGGGATAGATGATGCGATCGAGGATCGCCGTGGTCTGCGCTTCGCTGAGAATCGCCGAATCGCAATAAGCGCCCATGCCGCCGGTGTTCGGCCCCGCATCGCCGTCGAAGACCGCCTTGTGATCCTGGGTCGGCGCCAGCGCCACCACGTCGCGACCGTCGCACAACGCGATGAAAGTCACCTCCTCGCCGCGCAGAAATTCTTCGATCACTAGCCGCCCCTTCAGCGTTCCCAGCGCAGCCTCGAATTCACCCCGATCCTGGGCGATCGCGACGCCCTTTCCCGCCGCCAGCCCATCGGCTTTCAGCACCACGGGGAACCCGAACCGGTCCAGGGCTTTTCTCGCTTCGTCTGGGTTCTCGACAGTAACGAATTCCGCCGTCGGAATATTCCTTTGTATCAGAAAGTTCTTTGCAAATATCTTGCTGCCCTCGAGCCGGGCCGCCTCGCGATTCGGACCGACGATCGCCAGTCCGCGTGCGCGAAACGAATCGACGATGCCGTCGACCAAGGGAGCCTCCGGTCCCACCACCGTCAGATCCGCCTCCAGGCTCTGCGCTTGGTCCGCCGGCATGCACGTGCCGACCTGCGCAATCCCCGGATTTCCGGGAGCCGCAAATATTTCCACGCCTGGTGACTGCGCCAGTTTCCACGCCAGCGCGTGCTCCCGTCCGCCACCGCCAATGATCAAGATCCGCATCCCCTACAATGGTATCAATGCCCGAAAGCTACGACGTCGTTGTCGTCGGCGCCGGTCACGCCGGGTGCGAAGCCGCCCGAGCCAGCGCGCGTATGGGTCTCCGGACCGCCATGGTCACCATGAATCTGGACCTAATCGCGCAAATGTCCTGCAATCCCGCCATCGGTGGTATCGCCAAAGGCCACCTGGTCCGCGAAATAGATGCGCTCGGCGGGGTCATGGGCGAAGTTGCCGATGCGGTCGGTATTCAGTTCCGCCTCTTGAACACCAGCCGCGGTCCGGCGGTTTGGTCTCCGCGTGCCCAGATGGACAAGCGGATGTACCGCGTCCGCATGCGTGAGGTTTTGGAAAACGAACCCAATCTTCGAATCAAGCAGGCCGAGGTGGCAGCTCTGGACATTCGGGAGCGGCGGGTCACGGGAGTGCTGCTTCGGGATGGCCGAACCATCGCAACCGGAGCGGTCGTGGTCACCACCGGAACGTTCCTGAACGGCCTCGCCCACGTGGGCGAAATGAAGTACAGTTGCGGCCGGAATGGCGAAGCGCCGTCGCAGCTTTTGGGCGACCAACTCCGCACCCTCGGTCTGAGCTGGACCCGCCTGAAAACCGGCACGCCACCGCGGCTGGACGGCCGCACCATCGACTGGAGCCAGTTCGAGC
>Ga0209517_10008127_pt1 | contig 12351 bp, 12 predicted proteins | sample PeaSoiMetSII2010_FD_187695 | JGI IMG/M metagenome (GOLD analysis project Ga0209517, IMG submission 187695) | Peat soil microbial communities from Weissenstadt, Germany - SII-2010 (SPAdes) (version 2) | ecosystem: Environmental > Terrestrial > Soil > Wetlands > Peat | place: Germany...
GACCAGTGTGTAGCTCGATTGGAATTCGAGATCACGGGAAACATCACGAATGCCGATCAACACGGGTCCACGGAAAGCGTGAGCCTGCCGATCTCCGAGCATCGACCTGATCGTCCGTAACACTCCTCCTTGGTACTTGGGTTTGACTGACGATTTCGGCAGGATGATGTCGGCCGCGAGTTTCTCGGCGAGATCATCTGCCATGATCTTGAAGGAGCCTTTCGCCTGCGCTTTGTCGAACGCTAAGCGAAACTGGTAGAAGCGATGGCCACGCAGAACCTTGTGGTTAATTTTCGAACGTGCGCGCTCTGCGAGTGTCGTTTGTTCTTCGCGATTCAGTTGGCAATCCTCATGCCCACCAGCGCAGTGTTGCTTCCGGTTCGCCAAAAGCTTCTGCATCTCGTGAGCTACAAGGTCGTCCCGGTGCTGTGCTTGGAGCCTCTTGAACAGGGACTGAGAAATCCATCCCCTGCAATCGTTGGTTCCAAGCTGACGATCCTCCACGACCAACAATCGGCAGTCCGGCACCTCGATCATCACTTTGCACGAGGACACCAGAATCCCGAAGTAGGTCATCGCCGCCTGCGGTGAAAAGCGGAACCTCTCCGCCAGCCGTTTCTCGTACCTCGTCTCGACCGCGTAGAACTTTCCTTTCTTCGCACTGCCGCTGGCTCCAACAAGGCTGTAACGAATCCCATCGAATTCGACCCGGGTGAGAGCCTGTTCCACGATCGCTTGCTCACACGCGTCCAGAGGCTCCGTTGGCACATCCACTGTAGCCACGCGGATACCTGGATAGAATCCCTGCAGTAGAGTGTTCGTGAGCTGCTCTTCTCGGGCGAGTTTCATGGTCTTCTTCGACAAATGACCGTCGCGATCAAGTTCGAGCGCGAAGATCGGCATCGGGCTGCACTCCATAACGTTTGGCATGTCTGATCTCCTTATCTGTCGGGCAATGGACAGAAAAGGAGGTGGCTCGTGCCAGTCTCCTCGCTGCCCATTGCCGAAAACGGTGAAAAGATTTCGGCCAAGCAGCGAAGCGCCAGGCCTGCACGAGTTGTTGTTTGTTAGACCATAGTTCCCGCTACGGATCGTGTAGTTCTGATTGTTCGCGGACGCCGACGATTGTTGTGAGCTTGTTTCAGCTCGCTACAAAACCGCCGAAGACTCCGCAGTTTGAACCAGCACCACTCTCCCCATGCCCACAGCCCACAGAGCAGGCTGACCGCCAGGAGAGCAACTGTTGCCGCCACCACAACATCAACGCTGTTGAGTGGCGCGTATTGAAAGTACGTGCGAGTCTTATCGAAGAGTTGATACGCAACGATCAGCCCGACGACTTTAATCACGGCGAAGAGCCACGGCTTGAAGTGTGTCAGGAACCGTTGCTTCACCATTTCTCTTCCTCCTTTTCTGTCTGGAACCAGAGCAGATAGGAGGGCGCTTGCGCGGCTCTCTTCGCTGTCCTGGTCGAAACGCATTCGGTTTACGGCCAGGTTCGCGAAAGAACCGGACCAGCACTCATCCACAATCAGCTTGTGGATCGCTCACTACAGACCAACGTCTGTGATGAAACCGTGTGCTATGAAGTCCGACTATCCTGCTTGTGGCGCCGTTCCTTTTCTCGGAACTGCCTCGCGCTTCAGTTCGGGGTTCTTCCCGGCAAAGTCTGCAACAGGGCGCCATTCTTGAACGCTGTAATAGGTCACACCCAACTTAAGCGCCTCGACCCGGGCCTCGCCCTCGTTCGGCAGCTCCCGGCCCAGTTCCGGAGTGGGGCCGTTGGCGCCTGACTTGGGCAAGAAGAAACGTGCCCCTAACACGCTTTCCTCTTCTGCTGCGGGACGCGCCCGCCGTGCTCCTCTGCCGGTCGTGTGGCTTCCCATTTGGCTCGTTTTCGCATCGGGTGGAGATGCAATCATCGTTGCCATCTTGATCTTCTCCCTCCATTGCAGCTCTTCCCCAGGCTGCCGTCCGTTATCGCGCCAGATTGCCCCTGGCCGGCCCTTCTCTTTTGCATCCTTCAACTCCGGGGCAAGAGAAGATCTTCACTTATCCAGCTCGCTCCGTTGCAAGAGATTGTTGTCGCGTTCACCGACCATTTGTTGTTCGGAATACTCGGCAACCAGCAGTCCACTGGGATTCAGTTCGGTGCGGCGTTGTTCCATCAGACGTATGTTGTATTGGCCGACAATCCGGTCGGTCACCTCGGTCGCGTTCCTGATTCGGTGAACTTCTTTCACACCAAACACCGCGTAAGTCCAGGGTGCGTCTTTGGATCGTTCGATGGACCGAATTCGGAAGTCCGAGATGATCTGGTCCTGCTGGATCTTTCCGATGGTGTCGTCGTCCCGCAGCCTGTCCATGGTCAGCTTGCGCAGGTTGCCGGTCATCATATTGAGGGACTCAGCAAAGTTACGCGTGACCGAATCGGGCGTGTACGACAAGTAGTGCTGGAGAAATCGCCGCAGCACCGCCCTTCCTTCGAGATCGGTGGGGCCTGTTGAATCCGACGCCGCATCGGCTGTCGTCGCTGATGCCGATAGCATCAATTCAAGCTTCGACGCGGGATCCGTTGTGGTTCGTGCGCCCACAACCGTCGCGTCTCCGTCTTTGTTGACTCGGATGATCGTGGGGGGCTGGATACGAACGTAGATCGCGAACCCCAACGATCCGCAGGCAATCGCGCAAAACAGGATTGCAAGGAACATGGCACGATTGGCGTAGGCCCGAAGCATGCCGTCGTGCTCGTAATACTTCGTATAAGCCGTGATTTCGGGAACGGGTTTCGATTCCGTCAATGTATTCATCGCATCCAATCCATCTCTATTCGTCTTACCCTCGCCTTTATTCCTCACACAGCCAGGACGGCCCCAGATGCTCCGATCCCGCCAGCAGATCCGGCGCTACCGGCTGCTACATCCGCGCTTGGAGGTATTGGAGGTTTCGATTCAGCGAGGGTGCCGCCACGCGCACTTCCGTCCCCGCCTGCCCTTGGGCCACCAGCCGAACCCGGCCCACCAGCGGAGGGTGAGCCGGGGTCGGACATGGCCTGGGGAGGGCCATTAGTTGCGACTTGTGAGCTGGCGGCGAGAAAAGTCTTAGCAGCCATGCCCGCATACAATCCGGCGCCGGAAATCATCGCTGAGACTGTGCTTCCGACTTCCCCACGTACAAGTCGACTCGCGATGAAGGGTATCAATGCAATTGCAATCGAGAACAAAACGCTCACTGCTCCCAGGAGCACCATTTGACTGGAGCCAACGAAGGCGTTGAGGACTCCATTTCCACCCAGTACGGCGTTCACGCTGTTCATCTGCAAGGCGGTGATGAGGACTTGTAGAATCGCATAAAGCAGACCCCAGCTCTGAAAGATCATTAAGTTCACAAAGTAGGTCCGCGACAGCTGACCCATGGATCGACTTGGCCACAAGGCCAGTACAAAGGGCCCCACGAGATAGAGGATTGATCCGTACATGACATAGGCGAGCGTGAACAACGTGTAGCTGATCGGAAGAATAATCAACCCAGCGAGGATCAGGAGCACATCCAGAAGTCCGGAGATTGCTCCGGTCACGAGCGTCCAAAAGCTGGATAGCCCCTGCTGGCCCACGTAGGCGCTGACAGAATTCAGCCAGTTCTGAATCACGTCTCCGATGCCATTGGTGTTGTAGATGAAGTCGGCGACGCCGTTGAACATCCCATTCACCGACCGGAACGCCTGCTGGTAATTGATAAAGACCAAGCCGAGGACCAGGTACTTGATCCCCGCGACTCCAAGCGCTCGCACGTCGCCGCCATTGCTATATGCCTCGTAGACCGCATACAACAGGCTGAGAATGAGGATCGCGCCCGCGAGCTGCAACACCGGCCCCGTAACATTCTGGTCGATGCCATTGAGCGCCGTTTGGAGTATCTGCTCGAAATAGAAACTTGGCATAAACTCTCTCCTAGTGTTCTCAGTTGTGCTGCAGCAGGTTCATCAATTGCTGGCGCAGGTTGGTCGTGTTCGTTGCTCCCATCTTTATGTCTGCGCTGGAATTCGCGAGATCAATGGCCCGCAGCCGCATCAAGTCTGCGGTTGCAGCCTGGGTATAAGCATTAGCCCGAACCAGCCACGCATCTGCCTGAGCTTCGATGATCGGCGCACTCCCTGGGGCTGCGGTCTGGATGCTTTGGTTGATTTGGCTGGCCGCCTGAATTTCCAGGTCTGACAGCGCATCGATCTGAATCGCCCTTTTCATCGCATCTTGGGCTGCTGCGTCTGTCATGTCGACCAGGTCTCTGACTTGCGGTGACGCATCGGTTGTTGTTGGGACTGGCCCGTATAGAGCGGTGTAATTTGTCGATGTTTCCCCGATTTGACTTGGATTGCGGGAAAGAAGAATCGCCTCCAGTTGTTGAGGATTTGGTTGTGTTGCGCTGTTGACAGGGATGTGAATCAGAGCCTGAATTCGCGTAAAGATGCCTTGCTGGCTTCCCACCAAACCTTGTGCTTGAGTGATGGCACTGGTTGGCCAAACCACCGTCTGCTCGAATTGCAGCATCCCCTTATCCACGCCGAGAATCGCGCTCAAGGAACGAGCAATGGTTTGTAGTGAATTGGCGATGCTTGATAGACCCGCTGCGAGAATCACACAGCAAGGGCTGAGGGCTTGCCCCGTTGCTGGCCAGGGTGCAGTTAGAGCCAGAACGATGACGAGGACGAGGATACGGAGCCCGCGACTCCACACCCAAGATTTGCTCCGCTCCAGAACTACCGAGACGCTTGTCATAAGACTTTTCCTTTCTGGCAATCAGTTGTGTTGCGAGAGGTTCATGATGGTGCCTCGCAATTGTGTGGTGAACATCGCCCCCCGCTTCCGCAGGCCGTTCTGGTGCGCGATGCGTGCGGCTTCTTGACGTAGTTCCGCGGCCAACATCTTTTGCGTCAACGCCTGGCTCCGAATACTTGATGACGTCGCGGTTGCTGTTAAGAACGGAGTAGATCCTGGAACGGCCTGCCCGGCTGCACTCTCAATCGAGTCCGCTGCTTGCAGTTCCAAATCGGTCGCGCTATCCGCTGCTTTGAGGGTCTTCAAACTGTCGAGTGTCAAGGCATCGTCAAAATCCGCCATGTCTCGATCGGCTTGATTCGCGTCGGTTGGCGCAGGGATCGTTCGATAGGTGCTGTTGAAAGATTGAGTCAGGCCGCCAAAATTGTTCACCTGGTGATCCCGTATCAAGCTTTCCATCGACTGCGGCGCCGGTAGCGTGGCGCTCCGCAGGTTGATGTTCAGAATGCCCGACATGAGATTGCGATACTGGCCGATCATTTGGAGCACTAGCAAATTGGATTGGTTGATCGACGGCACCGGCCAGACCGTGGTTTGGTAGAAGCTGCTGTTCGCACTGCGAGTGCCGTGGATACTGTTCACCACTGGCAGAATTAACGAGTTGAGCACCTTCACCACCGCTTGAATCGCTTGGACGATCCCCCCTGGCCCTTGCGCCTTCGCTTGCGGAGGAATCACCACGAAGGTGAGCACGATGACGCCTGCTAGCGCCAGGGCTAGCACGCGGCGGCGACCATTCAGGGTCAAAACCATCCACGCGAACGCTGAAAATAGAACGGCGTATACCAAGTAGTGCATTTCATTGCCTCCTGATTTCGAACCGAACTGGTCTAACTCGCTGTTGCGCTTGATCACTGCTTCGGCCCATCACGCTTTTGCCTCGTGTACTCGTCTTTCTTTGCGTTCGCTAGCGGTTGCCGCCACTGCGCCCGACAATTCCTCCGGCAGTTGAGTTACGTCCGCGAGTCCTTGCGGAAACCGCTGGGCGAGATCTTGATAGCATTCGAGCAGTGGGCGGCTGACAGATTTGTTCAGAAACCAGGTGCGGTATTTTCTTTCGCGTGGAAACGTTGTGCATATCCAATAAGAGAGCGGCGTAGGCACGATCCGTATAGTCTGCGTCGTCTCCGCTCTCTCCCCGATGACCAGTAGTACATCCGCGCTTCGGCCTTTACGGGGCGCGCCGAACTCTTTGACCTGGCCCACTGCCACTGGATTTAATGCGAGGTGATTCACGAGCGCGCTGACGTCGCCCGGCTGTTGACCGATGATCTTCGTACTTGCATTCTTGAGGATGCCTGGTCCGTGCGGCCGGGGCTGGGACTCGGTCCCAACAAAATCTTCTACGGTCTGACTGATGCCCCAGACGCTCGAGTTCCGCTTGCGGGCTGTCCGGAACAACTGCACTACTTCAGGCGCCAATGCCGGGGAGTCCAACAAAAACCAACATTCATCCAGTACGGTGATGCTCGGTCGTCCTGTCTTTCCGGTGGCTCGCGAGGCCATCGCTGCAGCGACGAGCATACTCATCGCCGTTTCAAGCCTCGGATCGGAGCTGAGACCTTCGACGTTGAAGAAGAGCCAATCGCTATCCAGTTGCATCGTCGTGGGTCTGTCGAAGAGGTTCGCGTAGATGCCACTCTCTCCCGTCCACGAGCGCAATTTGATCGCGGCAAGACGCGCTTCGTCCATGGTGCGCTGCATCTTCTCGGCGTCCCGCCAATTGGCCAGTTCCTCGCGCAAATCGTTGAACGTCGGGATTGGATTCGAATAGCGGATCGCGCAGCGCTTGTACACCCTCGGAATCGCGTCGGTTAGGACATTGTCGAGGAGTGCGGTATCAGATCCAGGGCTCTCGCCGATCATGTGCCGCGTAAGGTTTTTCAGAAAAGCGGTCTTTTCGTTGCTTGGTGCGGTTTCTCCTGCCGGCAGATCCCACGGATTCAACGTCTCCCGGCCATCGAGATCCACGTTAATGACACGCCCACCCATCAGTTCGACGAGCGGTTCGTACGAATCGCCCCTCTCCAGGACGGAAATTAGTGGCTTCGCGCGGGCCATCATTAGGAGAAATCCCTGCGTCATGAAGGTTTTTCCAGCCCCGCTCTTGGCCATAATCAGCAGGTTGGCGTCACCCAGAGTTGAATCGAATGGTGAGAATGGTATGAGTTGACGATAGGGTGTTTCGAACAACATCAAGGGCGAGTTTGGTGTGCCGCTCCACGGCATTTCCACCGGCAACAGATCCGCTGCGTGCAGGGTGAGGACGTCGAGTTCCCGTTTGTTGGTTTCTCCCTGCCCCGGCAAACTCGAAAAGAAGAATCGCTTTTGCGCAAGCGTTTCCGGAATACCGCGAGCGCCATTCATCCGCCCGATGGCATGGAGAACCCGCTGGCGGCGATCCGCAAGAATGCGTTCCGCTTGCTCGGTTTCCATGCGGTTACGGGCCGGACGTGAAGTCCGGATCGCGATGGTCAGGCTCATCTCACAGGACTTCAGCGAGCTGGCAATCAGATCCTGCAAAACCTTGATCAGTTGATGTTCTGCGACTTGCGCATCGACATTCAGCCGGAACCCGCCGTGGATATCCTTTTGAGCGGCTGTCATTTTTCGCAGCCGGCTCTTGTATTGCTTCACCGACTTTGCCTGGTCCGGAAGAACAATCTCCGCGGTGATCACAATCGGGAAGTCCATCACGACGAGTTCCCGTAGCACACCCGGAAAGGTAGCGTCCGGCAGGTCTTTCAGGCTAATGAACGAATACAGCAACCCGCCGATTTTCAGGTACTCATCGAGTTCATCCTCGATGTTTACGTTCGCTATTTGGCTTCGCGCGCTCTCGTAAGTGACCGACGTTTCCGCACGTCGATAAGGGACCCGATCATTCCCAAGGGGATTGAGCGCTCTCTTGATTTCAAGGAAGAGATGATCACCCGGCATTCGCGAGAGGGTCATGCCGGTCGATTGAAGCGTTGCTTCTACTCCGGACATCAAGCTTCGGAACTCAGCGACTAGGTCTTCGTGCTCGCGACGGCCTCGTTCAATGCATTTAGTCGCCGACATGCTGAAACTGCTCCCGCGCATCTTCTTCTTCCACTCAAGTTCGGGAGACTGGTGATGGATCCTCGGGTCCCAATTGAAGTAGAAGTGCAGAAAATGGCGCAGGTAGAAGCCATCGGCATCCTTTTTCAGCCAGGTGTCTGACTGCTCTCGAGCCAGAGCTTGCAAGACCGGACTCGGGTTCCGCTGCTCACGGTTATGGCGTCCAATCAGGTCCGCAGTCCCCTCTGAGATCTCAAATCGAGCCTGCATCCGCATGGAACGCTCTGGAAGCGACCGAACCAGCGCTTCGAGCGCCAACTTCGTGCGGTTGCGTTCCTGGTCGCTCGCGTAATAGGAGTTAATGCCGCTCACTCTGTAGCCGGCCACGAAGGAACCGTTCACCTGGATGAGCAGGTCGTCGATGATGTCTCGCACTTTCAGTTGCTCACATAGCGGCGGTTGACCGAGCGACTTGTTGTGCTCCTGGACGGTAAGTGGCATCTTCGTTTCCCTCAGTCCTTGATGTACTCCCGCGTCAGTTCCCGGTCTCGCTCAAGCGCCGAATACACATGCGGCTTCGTGTGGAACATCACCCAATCCAAGAGATACCCTCGCTGTTTGCCGTACTTGAACAACATCAGAGCCGGCACGCTCATAATCGGAACGATGTACTGCAGCACCATGTTCATGGGCAGCCCGAACATCTCGCGATTCAAGAACCTCCCGAAGATGTTCATCACCACGGCCACTGCCAGAATCGCGAACAGATCCTCTGCTTCCAGGCCGGCGAACGTTACTCGCGTTCGGAGATTTCGGTAGACTGGCGTCACGTCCAAGGCCATCGTCTTCTTCTCCTTCTAAGTCACCCCGGCAGTGCCGTGGCTCACAAAGAACTCTGCTAGCCGCAGCAGGCCCGACACCATCAAGCAGAGTCCGGCCGCAAGGAAATGCCGCATCCAGCTGCTCGTGGGGTGGATGTAGTTGAACATCCCGATCCGCAGTGCCCCAATTCCAACCTGGGCAGCCGCGTAAACCGGCAGGATCACGTTTCCGACCCAATTGATGAGAGTTACGAGCGCCATCCAATAGACGTCTGGGTTATTCCATGCCCGCTGGGAAGCAAAAGTCTCAAAGGCCCGCGTTAGGCCGGAGACCATTAAGCAAGCCAGGGCCCCATACATGCTGTGCGAGAATTCCTGGGCCTTTGAAAACTGGATGATCGCCATGATGATGAACACAGCGGCGATCGTCGGCATGATGACGTTTCCGACCCAGTTCGCGAGATGCAAGATCCCGTTGTCGAACGACATTTGAGAGAAGTTCATCTTCTTCTCCTACGCCACCATCGCCACGACGAGCTTCCAGATTCCCGAAACACACAGGAGGGACAGCGCGACCGCAACCAAACGCATGAACGGTTTGCGGGTCGCGAAGTTTAAGATCGCGCCCACCAGAGCGAGAACCGCCGCGATCGGCATGATCGTTCCGGCCAAGTGATTCCACAGGCTGTCCAGTACATCCGCTGTCGCGAACTTAGTCTGGGTGTTGTAGCTCTGGATCAGATTGAAAGTTGTCTGCGTACCCAACAAGAACATCGCGGCGACAATCGACGGCAGCGGGTGCTCACCGGACGCCGTGTCAAGAATTGCGCGCAGTACGAAGAATGCGGCTAGGGTCGGCACGATCCGCCCTACGACAAAATTGCTAACAAACGACGCCACGTCCGACTGAATGCTGGCTAGCCATGGCGTGCTAATTCCGCCGCCGGGTAGAGGCATATTGATTCCGAACGAAGAAAACCAGGTCAGCAGCGGCTGCAGCGTGAGAAACACCACCGCCCAGAACATCCACTTCGTGAAGCCGCCACCGATAGCAAATACCGTCCCTCCCTCGCGTCGCAGGGTCACTCCGGCCAGCACCAGCGAAACCAGGGCCGCGGACGGCGCTAGCAGAAGCAAGAGCGAGATAACGTCGTTGAGGAGTTGGGGTGTCGGCATAATACCTTAGCCTTGAACGTGCGATTTCGGTTGAACTCTGCAGGCAGCCGGCGCCCGCTTTGATCGGGTCCGTCGGGCTGCCTGCGCATCAAACTTGCGAATTGGTCGTGCTTGGTTATGTCACCCCACCTGTTCCGTTCGTGATCCAAAACTCGATGAGTCGCGTGACACCGGAGATAGCCAGCAAAGCTGCGGCCGCGAATAGCCAGCGGCCAAAGCCACGTCCGGTCAGCCAGGAAACGACGGCGCCTAAGACTGCACCACCGGCTCCAACTGGAGCGATCACGTTACCCACCCAATTGATGAAGTTTAGGAACGCACCTTCTGGTTGCGCGCCCGTCTGCCCTTGAACTGCCACGTTTGACGCCGGAGCAGAACCCAGGTTCTGCGCCCACATGAACTGCCCAATCGTGATGAGCGCGAGAGCGAGCAACGCAAGGAGCGTCCTTCCCCTCGCATTGGCTTGGAGTTTCATCGACTATGCCCTCCTTTCTGCTTGCCGTTCATGATCGCTCGAAAACCGATTCGGGGAACGATCAATGCGCGTGAAAGTAGGGCCGAAAGAAACTTCTGTCAAACGACTGCCAACGGATTCTCGCGAGAACACACACGAGTTCAGGAAGCGAAGCGTGGAATTACGCAGCCGTGATTGAGTCATCACCGGCTCAAGGCGCTAAGGATGCTTCAGCGGAATTTGCGTTTCGAGAACTGACACCTGTGCGGCTGGTGAGACGACGAAGTGATCAACTCGCCTTTGCGCGAGTTGATCTGGTGAATATCGGTTTGCGCACTGGCTGGGCGGTCGCAGGGATCTTCTCTCGCTTTGACTTTGAGAAACAGATCCAGACTAGTGAAATTACCCATGAGGCGCTTACAAACAGGAGGATGGCCGCTAGAATCCGATCACCACTTTCACCAGCGGCGACCCAGACTGCCTTCAGGGTGATTATTCGCCAAACTCCGAGTGTCAACATCGTGGAGATAGCGATCCTGGAGAGCTTTCTTGCGAAGGAGAACTCGGTCTCCGACGGCCGAGTTTCGTCGAGGGAGTTGAAGCCGTTGGAGTTGCAGGACGAAAAGCCGTGCCGATTTCTGGCTGTCTTTGTCAACAACTGAAACAGCGTCCTGACGAGTGAAACCCACAGTCTCGACCACAGGCCTAAGAGCCTACCCAAGAACCGCGACCCCATGTATTCGAACTGCCACTCTGGCCAGGGAGGCATAAATGTAGCCATCCTTACAATGGCTTACTTTAGCCCATTTTGGTGCTGGATGCCAGATCCGGGTAGTGTCCTAAATCTGCGTTGAAATGGAGCGTGTGCTCGTGGATGCTAGGGTTCCATTGGCTTTCTTCTTGCCGTTGGGTTTTGCTGCAAACCGGGGATGGTAAGCTTTCAGGAATTGCCCAAAGACAAACAGCGCATTATCAATCCGTTTCAATTCGCGAAGGTTCCCAATTGTCTCTGTAATCCCCAAGGCTCTTGCGATCTCCGTGAAATAATCACGATAAGCTGCATAGGTTTCCCAACCCTGCTTGTCCTCTAACCGGGTGTGCAGCGACCAAGCACGAAACACGTTCTGGTCGGCAATAGGGTAAACGTGCGGTTTCGCAATGTGGAGAAGAAACGCCCCCCATACTACCCCGTTCGGGAATATCCCCGCCAAGGTTTGCAGCAAATCACTATTCGTGCTCTGATCCTTTCGAAATTCGTTGATCGTACTAAGATTCGCCAGCACTCTCATGACACGTGGGTTCTCTTGCCCCTTATTCGGGCCAGAAAGTGTGCGTTCGCTTAGCATCATCTCGTCCTTCCATCGAAGCAGTGTGCGAACATTTTCGGCTGTCAGGTCATTGCCAGTGTTCAATTCCGAGAAATAATCAATCTCTCGCTCGCTGCCAAACACAGTCGCCCGATAATCGTAAAACTGATTCCAGAACTCGACGAATTCCGACGCCTTCGCTAAGTCGAATTTCTCCACATCCGTTAAGGCCGGGACGTACATGCTTCCCCTTTCAGAACACATCAAGGGATTTTCTGTTGCTCCGATGCTACACCCGTCCTTCAACGCAGACTTAAGGCGCTACTGAGATCCGCGTAGTTGCTGAACAGGCAAAACGAGCGGGGAGGGATGTCAGTGAATCGTCGCTTCGTCTGGTTCGACTTGAATCGTCAACAAGGAAAGCCCGTGTTGGCGCAGAGCTTCCCGCTTTCGTGCGATAAACATTTCGTCGTAGGACGTCTCCAGAGTCGCTCCAAGGCTTTTCAAACGCGTCTCTAACCTCGAAATCTCCTGCTTGAAGTCCGTTCGGATGTAGCACCCGGGCTGACCCACGACGTAGCAGTCCCCATCATCGTCGAGGCAGAGATAACTGCGACTGATTCCGTGTTTGTAGAGATTGATTCCATTCGTGCGGCCCATGAACATGAACCCCGCGCAACGTGCGATGCCCAGCCGATCCTCCAACGGTTTCCAAT
>Ga0209517_10008128_pt1 | contig 12347 bp, 16 predicted proteins | sample PeaSoiMetSII2010_FD_187695 | JGI IMG/M metagenome (GOLD analysis project Ga0209517, IMG submission 187695) | Peat soil microbial communities from Weissenstadt, Germany - SII-2010 (SPAdes) (version 2) | ecosystem: Environmental > Terrestrial > Soil > Wetlands > Peat | place: Germany...
TCCGATCTATGTGTCGGGTAGCTCTTCTCCAGTTCCCCGGCCAGTCTCTCCGCCCCGGATGCATCGCCGATGCGAGCCAGCGCGAGGGCCGCCCCTATCTTCACATCCCGCCCGGGAGACAGCGCCAATGCAGCCGAAACTCCTTGCTTCGCGGTGGCAGTGTTGCCCAACTCTGCGTCCCGCAGCGCAGCATTGACCTGCCACAGGGCCGCAGTTTCTTTGGAGTCGGTACGCGCAGCCGAGTCAACCGCTCGGCGGGAAAAGTCACGTGCTTTAATCAACCGCCCGTAGTAGGCCTCGGTATCGGACTGCATCGACAGCAGCACATCTTCGACTCCCGGCTTGCCTGCGCCCCAAGCCACCTCCTGCTCCATTTGCGCGGCATCTCCCCGCAGAAAGGCAAGATAGTAGAGGTTCTGGCGCAAGATGGTGCCATCCAGCTTGTGCGCGAAGGCTTGGTCTAAGGTGGACTTGGCTTCATCCGGCCGGTTTAAGGATAGATACGTTCCCCCCAGATTTCCATAGCCGCTGAGAGTCGGCTGAAGCCGCAAGACCTCTTGAAATTCCGCAATGGCCTTTTCGTACTGTCCCATGGAGCTATATCTCACGCCCAAGTTGTTGTGCGGAACGCCGTCACGAGGATAGTTCGCTTCCCACAATTCGTAAGTCTGAACCTCCTTCTCCAGTTCTCCCGTGCGACCAAAATAAACCCCAGAGATACGCAGTTTCTCCCGTTCGCTGACCCGGTCGCGTAATTGGTAAGCCTTGGTGGCGTACCCCAGCGCGAGCGACGGTTGCCCGAGATTGTTGTAGCTCACCGCCAACGCTGAATACGCCAAAGGGAAATTGTCGTCGAGTTCAATTGCCCGCTTTAGAAACGGGATGGCGGGTGCATCTCCCTTTTCGCGTCCTATGGTGATGCCCATGCTGTAGTTCTTTAGGGCTTCGAGAGAGGGCGTTGTGGCCTCCACAGGAACGTCGAACTTCTGCACCGATGGCAGCGACTCTCCCAGCTTCGTGCGCAAACTGGAAGAGGCCCGGCCCAGAGCTTTTAGAACATCTTCCTTGCCCGTGGCCTCGCCCTGTTCTTTGGCCAAGGTGTCGCCAGAGCCGCACGCGACCGCGCTGAGATCAATTAGATAATGGCTGCCCAAGCTGGAAATGCTCCCGCCCAGCAGGGCTTTGCTCCCTGTGCGCAGGCAAAGCTCCCGGCCCTCGTCCATCGTGATGCGCTCGTTGGCGGGACGCCCCATCATCCGCAATGTTTCGCTGACTTTCCGGTCGGACAGAACGTTCAGGAAAGGCGATTGCCCCAGTTCCACGGCCAACGCCTGCTTCAGCGCATCATCAAAGACAGCATCTCCGGTCTTGTTCGTGAAGTCGGCGAGCACCACGGTGTCCTTCTCCGTGAGCGCAGTAGCCTTCGTTGCGGGCGTTGACGACCGCGAGCGCAGGTAGAGACCAACGCCAATCAGTGCCGCGATGAGGGGAACAACTGCCGGGACAAGAACCTTCCAACGTTTGCTGCCCAGTGCCGCGGACGGTGCTGGCAGAGGTGCCGCCACCGATGAAGAAGACGAAACAGCAGCCGTTGAAGCTGAGCCCGAACCCGGGGGCGGGGTCACGGTAACTGCCGATGCTGCGGGCTGCGGGGCCACAGCCGCCGCGCCTAAGCTAGCAACAGCAACCGTCCCGGAACTCGCAGCAGCAGCCACGGTTCCCGAGCTTGTAGCCGCCGTGAATCCGCTCTGCGTATCCCGGTTGAGCCGCTGTAACTCAGCCCGCATCTCGGATGCGTGCTGGTAGCGCAGATTACGGTCTTTCTCCAGCGCCCGGTTGATGATGCGCTCCAGTTCTGAGGGCACCTCTGGATTGAACCGAACCGCAGCGACCGGAGCACTGTCCAGTATCGCTTTGAAGATGAGCCCAGATGTATCCCCACGAAACGGCAGCGCGCCCGTTGCCATCTCGTAGAGCACTGCACCGAAGGAGAACAGGTCGGTTCGTGCATCCAGTTCCTTGCCGCGTACCTGTTCGGGGGACATGTACGCTACTGTGCCGAGCGTCGCGCCGGGGCTGGTTAGATGCTCCTCGCTTGCTGCTGTTGCACTAGCTTCAGCTCCCCCTGTCCGTGGCTGCGGCGTGACTACCTTCGCCAACCCGAAGTCGAGTACCTTGGCGTGCCCGCGCTTGGTCACGAAGATGTTGGCAGGCTTGATGTCGCGGTGGACGATGCCTGCGGCGTGGGCGGAGTCGAGCGCATCGGCGACCTCAATGGCCAGCGACAACAGCGTCTCCGCCTCCATCGGACGATTCCCGATCATGTGCTTCAGCGTCACCCCGTCCAGAAACTCCATGGCGATGAACGCCTGCCCGTCCTGCTCGCCGATGTCGTGGATGGTGCAGATATTGGGATGGTTAAGGCCGGATGCAGCACGCGCCTCGCGGCGAAACCGTTCCAAAGCCTGCGGGTCGTGCGCCACCTCAGGGGGCAGGAACTTCAACGCCACGAAGCGGCCGAGGCGGGTGTCCTCCGCCTTGTACACCACGCCCATCCCGCCGCCGCCGAGCTTCTCGACGACGCGGTAGTGCGAGATGGTCTGGCCGACGAGTTGTGGAGAGGTTGCCATCCGCCCGAGGCGGCAATCTTAGGACGCAATCGCAGGCAGGTCAACAGCAGCCTGGTTCCTAGCGCAGAGGGTCGTAGCGACGTAAACGCTTGCAGATAAACGGGTGGCCACAAAGGGGTGATTCCGCATGCCTCGCAAGGCGTTGATTCTGGACACCCGGACCTTCAAGAACGGCGGTGGCGCACACTTATACCTTCTGGACACTTGCGCAAGAAATGGCGAAGCGCCGCAACCTGAGCAGCTTTGCACCGCACGAGCTTCAGCCCATACCGGACGAAGCCGTATTATCATTTTAGTAACCGGCAAACTCTTCCGTGCGGATATCGTCTTTGTCCACGCCTGCAGCGGCAAGCATCTGGTGCATGGCAGCAACCATCGCAGGCGGCCCCGCGATGTAGTAGGTCGGCCCTTCCAGTTCCGGAAGGTATCGGATCAACATTTCCCGGTTAATGAAGCCCGTCTCTCCCAGCCATTCCCGGTGGGACTTCTCCATCTCCGCCATGGTGGGGATCAGTCGGTAATTGGGATTGGCTGCTTCCAAATCTCGGAGGTCATCCATGAAGCCGGCATCCTCAGGGCGACGGTTCGAATAAAACAAATACAAACGATGAGGCAAACGGTCTTTCGCCGCTTGCCGGACGATACTCAAAAAAGGTGTGATCCCGATCCCGCCGGCCAGGAAGACCGCCGGCCTTTTGGGATTGTTGTGCAGGGTGAAATAACCCATGGGCCCAGCTATCTCCACTTCCGTTCCGAGGGGACACGATTTGAGAACGCGCTTGAAGGCGGTGTCCCTCATCCGGGTGGCGAACAGGAGTTCTTCCTCAAAAGGAGCACTTGCTACCGAAAAGGAACGCGTATCTCCTTCTGAGTCGGTCTCGGGCGGGTCGATGAGAGTCACGTCCGCGTACTGTCCCGCCTCGAATTGGAGGTCGGTCGGCCTTTCGAAGTGGAAGGCCATAGTCTCGTAGGCAACTTCTTCACGCTTTGCTAACCTGCAAAAATAGGAACCCATAGAACTCTCCTTTGCGCTCTAACTGGACGGGGAACGAGGCTGAAACCGGGAGGAGCTTTACGTGCGAAGCAGGTCCCCGATTGCCTGCTTCATCGCCTGCCCATAAACAATGCTAATCGAGGTGGTCAGAGGGATGTGTTTAGGACAAATGCGAACACAGTTCTGGGCATAACTACACTCGTGGATGCCTCCATCCCCCATCATGGCGCGAAGGCGCTCGCCCAGTAGGGTCTTCCCGGTGGGGTGCAGGTTGAAGAGTCGCACCTGATTGATGATAGCGGCGCCAACGAACCCTGTTTTCTTGGTGAATTGCGGGCATACCTCCATGCACAGGCAGCAGGAAATACAGCGAGACAGCGGATAGGCTTCTTCTTGAATGGCTGGCGAAATGCGAGGCCCGCCGCCCAAGTCGTACGTGCCATCCACCGGAACCCAGGCTCTGACCCGCTTGAGGTTTTCAAACAACACGCCACGGTCTACTGCAAGATCCCGCACAACTGGAAAGCGCGACAGGGGCTCCAGGCAAATAGGCTGCTCCAGCCTATCGATAAGCGCGGAGCAGGCCATACCGGCCCGGCCATTGATCAGCATGGCACAGGACCCGCATACCTCTTCCAGGCAATTCGACTCGTAGGTGATCGACTGCGTGGCTCTCCCCAAACGGTCCACAGGATCGGCAGCGATATCCATCAGCGCCGTGATCACATTCATGCCCGGGCGCCAGCGCAATTCAAACTCCTGCCAGTACGGTTTCGAGTGAGGCGCATCCTGTCGTTTGATCTTCAGGCGTACTGTTCTTTCCGCCACATAGCCTCCCACCGTTAAAGCCTCGCGCGGAGCGTGCCCCGGAAGGGTTCGCCCTGAATCTTCCAATTCCAGGCCGAACGAGTCAACGGATGGATCTGGGATTGAAGACGGCGAGTCGCTGGCCGGGAAAGAGTCGGCAATGGTCTTATCCAGCATGCGGTCACGAACCTCTCCCGGCTGGCAGGGCCCAGTGTTTGCAGTGCGGAGACAGGTTTCTCTTACTTCTTGCTTCATACCGGACAGCCCGCTGGACAGTAAGTAGCGAGTAGCACCTTCGCTGGCCCCCGCCTCAGTTTTTGGGCATAGCGTGAGGCCACGAGATCGTAAGCAAAAATACACTCTGTTTTAGCGCTTCGACATCGTGCGGTACGCAGCAATCCAATGTGAGCAGATGCCCAGCCGGAACGTCGACCGTGTGTTCGAGCACCTTCAGCCGCACACACCCCGTCAGAGTTAAGAGCGACAGTCTGCCTGCCGCTTTGTGCTCATGCATTTTGGTGTTGGCCTTCATTGATACGAGCACTATGCGAAGGTCTGGGTACTTCGCCAGTGTCGTCGAGCTTCGCCCTGTGCTGCGCTGAAAGGCTTCGTGCTGTTGCTGCTGTTTTATTGCCGTGGCGAGGCAAATCTTCAAGCCTGGGGCGGCCAACTCGGGCAACCGAATCAGGGTCTTGCTGCCCTCCCCCAGCTTGCAGCTGATCTTAGGCGTGGCCATGATGTCTCCTCCCGCGTGAAACGTGTGGTGAACCGTGTGAAAGATCCTCATCAGGTGATAGCATGAAGCAGATCATTGCACGCGATCCGGTACAGAAACAGAAACTTCGATGATTCGCGACAGCAACTTGCGCCCGGCGATTTCAACCTGCTGGCGACGTTGTTTGCTGTTGTCGCCACCTAGGTCTGGTGGCAAATAGGGCAACCACCCCTTCCACATGCTCGTGTGATGAGCCCAACCCAGCGTGGCCCTTTCATATCCGAAATACGGTTGCTTCACCGTCCGCTGCGTACAGCCTGAGACTGGTACTCGCTTGCTAGTTGTGAATCGGCTCCCGATCTATAGATCAGACCAGCCGCGAACAATAGGGGGACTACTCCGAACGCTATGAACACCAAATCGCCGGGCAGACGAAACCATTCAAGAAGACGCACGATTCCCTGATTGAGGAAGTCCGGCCCGCGTGCATGCCAATAGCCGTGGTTCAAGACATCCACAAACTGAAGGACTCCACCCGGGAAGAGGTTGGTCACAATCATGAGTGCCAAGCCGACGTTCAAACCCCAGAAGGAGACCGCCACATACTTCTCAATGCGCATCCAGACGTCGTCGGTCGACACTTGTCGAAAGGCGAATACCATGAGGGCAATAGCCAGCATCCCGAAGACACCCATCATGGCTGCGTGTCCGTGATTGGGTGTGAGCAGCGTCCCAACTTCGTAGTAGCTGACGATCGGCAAGTTGATGAGAAACCCAAAAACGCCGGCTCCCAGAAAATTCCAGAATCCAACCGCCATGAGGAAACGAAACGTCCACTTGTGTGGAAGCGCAACCTGCTTTCCGCAGACATCGCACGTTGTGTGAGTCAGCTTAATAAAGTCCCATGCGTCCAGTGTGAGCAAGGTCAGCGGCACAACCTCCATTGCCGAGAAAACCGCAGCGAGCGCCATGGTCACGCTAGATTGACCGGTCCAATACCAATGGTGCCCGGTACCAACGATCCCACTGCCCAGGTAGAGCAAGCCGTCCATGTACACCACGCGGGCTGCGGTGAGGTTGGACACGATGCCGAGCTTGTAGAAGATCACGGCCACCATTGCGGTGGCAAACAGCTCAAAGAAGCCTTCCACCCAGAGGTGGATGATCCAGAACCGCCACGTGTCCACCACTGAAAAATGAGAGGTTCCGGTGAAAAACATGGCGGGGAGATAGAAAACCGGAATGGCCGCTGCCGCATACAGGAACAGCGAGGAGATTTCTCGACTCTCGGCATTCTCTCGGGCAGGTGCAATTGCGCGGAAGAGCAAGACGAGCCACACCACCAGCGCCAGAACGAGCAACACCTGCCAGGCGCGTCCGAGGTCGAGATACTCCCAGCCTTGGTGGCCGAACCAGAACCACAGATTCTTGAGCAGCCGATTGACACCCAGAATCTCACCCAGCAGGCTACCGGCCACAACAACCACCAATCCGCCAAACAAGACATTGATTCCCCCGATCTGCCCCTTTGGTTCGCCTCCACCTAGTGCTGAGGCGAGGAATAACCCGCCCGCCACATAAGCGGTTGCCACCCAAAAAATCGCGAGTTGCAGGTGCCATGTGCGCAAGATGTGGCTCGGGAAGAGCCTTGACAGGTCGAAGCCGTAGAAACCTGTGGGATCGGCTCGGTAGTGGGCGACTCCTCCGCCGACCAACACCTGGGCAAGAAACAGGAGAACCACGATCAGGAAGTACTTGAGGGTAGCCCGCTGCGTGTCCGTCGCAGCCCCTGAGATCATTTGAGGGTGGATATGGCCCGTCTTGCCTTTCCACCCTAGGAAATCAAACCTCCCGAAGACAAACAGTGCCACCGCAATAGCCCCGAGCAAGGCAATCAAACTCAGTGCGCTCCATAGAACTGCGTCACTGCTTGGGGTGTTCCCGACCGCTGGGTCGTATGGGAAATTGTTCGTATAGGAATATGTTTTACCAGGACGCTTGGCAACCGAAGCCCAAGCGGTCCAGGCGAAAAAAGCGGTCAGGGTCCGAAGCTCGTTGGGGTCGTTAATGTAGTTGACGGGAAGCCCGGCACTTGTTCTGGTCTGCGAGAAGTAGCGTCCCCACTTCACCACTTGCTGCCGGTAGGACTTCGATTCTGGCTCGGTGAAGGTAAGCGTACTGGTTCGGGGGTCATACCGATTCTCTTTGAGCAACTGCTGGACATCAGCGTTAACCCTGCTCTGTTCTTCCGTCCCAAGCTCCGCAAAGGAACGGCTATAGCGCTCGGTAGCCAGCACGTCAGCCGTGCAGACGGCCAAAGCGTGGAGGTATTCGGCCGAAAAGTCCGGCCCAAGATAGGCGCCGTGCCCCCAAATGGTCCCGTTTTCCATCAGGCCGTACTTCAAGAAGACCTGCTGCCCGGACCGGATGTCTTCTCCGGTGAAGAGCTCCTCCCCAGAAGAAGTAACAACTCTATCTGGAATTGGAGGCGCATCCCGATAGGTTTTCGCGCTGATCCAGATCAGGATCGTGAACCCACACATCATGGTCAGAAGCAAAGCGTGCTTCCACCACGGTGAGAGTTCTTCCTTTTGTTCCATCAGGTCCTACCTCAGTTAATGCGGAAGCCGAATCGTTGTTTCTTCAGTTAGCCCTTTGTGACCGAATCATTGTTAGTAGCATCTTGGACCTCGTGGCGGCCTTGAGCGCATGCGGTCGATGAGCGGGCATAAGAACAAGGTCTCCGGTCTTGGCGTTCAGCGGTTTACGATCGATCGAGATCTCCATCTCGCCTTCAAGCATTTGGACTAAGGCATCAAACGGAGCGGTGTGCTCGCTGAGTGCCTGCCCTTCGTCGAAGGCGAACAGGGTCACGGTGCCCGCCTCACGGCTGACAAGCACCCGGCTCACGGTCGATCCTTCCTGATAGTTGACCAACTCCGCCAAAAGAACCGGCTCTGCAGCCGGGATCTCCGCTCCTGCTCTTGGGGAACTCACGGATAACACCCTTTCCTGTGCTCGTAGTCTCTGGGGCCCTACGCTTCGCCTCGGCTTCTCCGCGTCCAACTTTCGGATCGCAGGGACGCCAATACATTGGTTTAGTCCTAGTCCCTCTGAATCTCAACCGTTTTCATAGCTTCTGCCAATTGGTTCTGTTCTTCAGGTGAGAGCTGCGAATCTGCGACACGCAACAGTTGATCTTCCTCGTCCACAATGTGGTGCTGGACCGTGTCGAATAGTTCGACCGAGAAGCGAACTAGTTCGGTAAGCTCACGATCACTCGGCTCATCGCCCACGGTCGCGATCAGCTCTCGGAGATTGTCCTCGACCTCACGAATGTACGCGTGCTGCTCGTCCATCTGCGCCAGCAGGTCTGGCAGTACCGGGCGGAGACGCGGGTAGAAAGCGCTCTCTTCCTTGGTGAAATGTGGGGAAGTGAGCGAATGGATTTCCCCGAAGATATGGCGGACGTCCGTAATCAGGGTAGGAGTGGGGCGTTTCGCAACTTCCAGGAGCCGGTCGATCCACACTTCGACTTGGCGATGATCGGCGCGCAGCATGTCAGAAGCAGGCGTGAGGCTCATCGTTTCACCTGGCACCTCAGGTCCTCTCGCGCAGGAAGACCAGCGTTATGCGAGGCACCTGTGGGCCTAGCTCTTCGAGAACGTGGTCACTTCCATGAGCAGACTATCCATCATGCGATGGAGCCGCTCGTGTGTGCCCTCTCCCAGCTTCTCGATTTCGATTTCGTCGAAACCAGAAGCCAACTGCTCTTGTTCAGCCGCGTTAGGAGCCGCTCGGCCGTCACAAACAAGACATTGTTCCCTTTTGCGATGTGCTCGCGCAGAAGCCTTGAGTAGTTCATCGCGGCATTTGCCCACTTTCCACCCGCCTCCTTATCGCCGCTCTCGTAAGCCTTGGCGGCAAACCGGCAATCAGGAATCGGAAAGCACAGTGCAATCGCGATCAGGCGGCCTTGCCGCTGCCAATCTGGAACACGCTCGAAGTCTCGAGGTAGTAATGCTCGATCTGTTGCTCCTCCAGGAAAGGCCTCAGATCCAGCAGCGGAGCACTGACCTTGTAGAACTCTTGGCAATCCGACTTCGTCCTCCAGACAGCGACAACGAGCGCGTGGTCAGGACGATCGTCCGAGATGAAGATGAGCAGGTCGACAAAGCCGGTCTGGTCCTTGTAAGCGCTTCGCAGCTGGCGTGCAGCTTCCAAAAACTCTTCTTTCCTCTCCAGCTTCAGTGTGCAAGTCATCATACGTGTGAACATTGGAAATTCCTCCGCGAAGTGTGACTTTCACCGCAGCAGCGCCCACAGGAGCGCGTGGCGGGATGGTGTGCGCTTGGAACAGAGAGTGGCGTACGGACGAACCACGCCGCATGATATTCTTGGGCGGGGTGAACATGCCCGGCTCCCTCTTGCAACTCCACATTTTTAATCCAACGACAGATCCGTGGCGATGACTTTAGTCACACACCCTCCCGACCGCCACCTCGCATCAGCACGGCAACAACCATTAAGGAGGATCGCTCCCATGTTTAAAAAGTCGTTCTCGGGACTGGTGGCGGTATAACCTAAAATGCAACCTCTCGGGAGGTGCAGCCGTGGGCGTACCTGCGGCAAGTATTTCCACTCCAGCACCGCGCGCAGTAAATCGTTGGGGCCAGCTATTCGCCGGGGTCGTCGCGACGATGGCCATCTCGAATTTGCAGTACGCCTGGATCCTTTTCACCAAACCACTGACCGAGAGCCTGCACGCGTCGCTCGCCCTGGTGCAAGTGGCCTTTTCCGCCTTCATCGTGGCTGGAACCTGGCTCGTGCCGCTTGAAGGTTACCTGGTGGATCGGCTAGGGCCACGACGGATGCTATCCATTGGCGGCGTGCTGGTCGGCCTGGGTTGGATTGGGGCTGGCGGGGCGACCACGGTGCGCGAACTCATCTTCTGGTACACCTTGGGCGGAGTGGGCGTCGGCGTCGTTGCCACCGGAACCGTCGGCAACGCGCTGAAGTGGTTTCCGGACCACCGGGGGCTGTGCGTCGGCCTGACCGCAGCGGCATACGCTCGGCAATAACGAATGCCATAAAGCGTCCCCTTCTTGCACTCACTCCATTGTATGCTTTTCCGAGTATGCTTTTCCGAGTATGCTTTTCCGGCTCTGCGCAGGAATCTGACAGGCACCCGGTTTTACAGGGGTTTCTGTGGTTTCGGGCATGGAGCCTCCCAGCGGTTTCGGGATGCCAGGAGTGCTCGGCGGCCAATGATTGCGGGTCTTTCGGGAGGATTCTTCGAGTGTGATTGCGGCTGGCAGGAATCGCTCGACCGGTCCAGGCTCCCACAGGCGGGCCGGGTGAAAACCATGCCTGGAACGCGACGTCGTCTCCAGGAGTTTGGTGCCGGAACCCGGACCGTCCGGCTGGTGGAACGGCCAACCTGGTGAAGGCCAAGACACTGGCAACACCTCATCGAATCAGCAGCTTACGTCTACGGCCGGACCGCTCTCCGATCCCGCCTTCCAACATCCCCACACCTTCGAGCCTGGGCGAGTCAGAAGTCCCCTGGGCCAGACCGCCAGCCCGAACCGAAGCGGCGTGCTCGGAACACTCCCAACAGAGGGCCAGACGCTCAAGTCTCCGACAATTGGCCACTTCGTCAGATTCTCGCTCAGAGCCGCTTTTCCGAAGCTCGTGACGCGAAGCGTCTCGAATCTCGCAGTGTTAGTACCTTCCCTTCGATGCGCTACGGCACCAGTTCCGTCTTCTCCTTCAGCTCGACGCCGGCGTAGCGAAGCAAGGTGGCGACCACGGCCTCGGTGAGACGGCTGGCGTCATACTCGACGCGGATGGTGTGGCCGTTCTCGTCGAAGTGGACGCGGCGGATGCCGTAAACAGCGCGCATGTTGTTGATGGCCTGCAACTCCAGCGGGCCGGGAGTGCGGCCGTAACGGAAGGCGACATCAAGCGGAGTCATCGTGGGCCTTCCAAAACGCAGTCCAGAGGATGTAGCAACCCACCTCTCTAATCCAGGATTTCCGTTTTGAACTCCCAAGCAGACGGCATTGTACATTAAGACCCACCATCAAAAGCCGCGCGCCTTTTCCCTTCAAAACCCCGCAAAATCCGAGACCCGCACCTCCCGAAAAATCCGCGTCCCATGTGGTTTGAATAGCCCAGGCGCCGAGGTCTAGAATGCCTTCCATCAGCCGTTCCACACGGGGGCGTCGTGCCTCAGTACGACTTCGTCTGCCAAGACTGCAAGAAACCGTTCTCCAAGATTCTGACTGTTGCAGAGTACGAGAAGGGCAAGATCGTCTGCCTCAAGTGCGGCAGCCGCAAAGTCGAACAGCAAGCATCGCCCCTTTACGCCGTCACCTCCAAAAAGAGCCAGAGTCAAAACGACGATTCGCGGGAGAGGGTAAACTTATCTGCGAGCGAAGAGGATGATCGTGCTCGAGTGCTTTCCGATTGGGAAGGCGAAGGCGGCGCTTCGGGCGCAGAAAAAGAAGCCTGATCCGCATGACTGACCCCTGTTTCAGGCTGGGCCAAACCTACAAGATGGATGTCGCTGGCCTCGGGTCTCGGTGGGAGGCGAGTTGGCCATGAAATGGAGAGTGATTTCCTACATTACTGTGGCAACACTTGGTGTGACGTTGACTTTGGGACAGAAAGCCCCAAGAAATACCCCACAGTACGATGTAGCGAATGAAGTAACGTTTAAGGGGGTGGTGGAAGAGGTGAGGGAGTTTCAATGTCCGGTCAGCGGCGCGCTGGACGGGCACATCACCGTGAAGGCGGACGACGGCAAGACCTTCTTGGTCCATCTGGCCTCGCCGAAATTCCTCAAGGAATACGGTATCAGCTTTGCGAAAGCGACCGCGTCGAAGTGCTTGGAGCCAAGGCCAAGGTGGGAGAGCAAGAAGATATCTTGGCGCGCAAGATCGAGCGTGGGAACCAAAACTTTCTGTTTCGAGACAAAGACGGCAAACCCCTGTGGTAGTGAGCCGGTCGCTTTGACGCGGAGGCTTTGAAACCGGCCCGCAATTAGTCCACACGCTAGACAACGCAGTCCGAAAAGACTCGCTCCCCAGATCGTTACGAAACTTGCGTGCTGATAAACGGAGAGAAGCGGTGTTCGGAGTCCGGAGCGCCGCTTTTGCTTTTGGGGCAGGTTTGAGTACCGGTCGAGGACAGGATA
>Ga0209517_10008129_pt1 | contig 12346 bp, 14 predicted proteins | sample PeaSoiMetSII2010_FD_187695 | JGI IMG/M metagenome (GOLD analysis project Ga0209517, IMG submission 187695) | Peat soil microbial communities from Weissenstadt, Germany - SII-2010 (SPAdes) (version 2) | ecosystem: Environmental > Terrestrial > Soil > Wetlands > Peat | place: Germany...
TGGACACCCTGACCTCGGTAGAGCTGATGGGGAGGTCCGGCTCCTACCTCTGGGAGTTCGAGAACTACGGGATGACATTCCCGGCATACTACGCGCTATACGCGGTCTCGCACATGAGCAGGTACGGGACGACGGAGGAGGACATGGCGCGCGTGGCGGTCAAGGCGCACCACTACGCTTCCATGAACCCCCTAGCGCAGTTCCAGAAGGAGATCACCCTGGAGAAGGCCCTCTCGTCGCAGGTCGTCTCGTGGCCGCTCAAGCTCTACGACGCCTGCCCGATCACCGACGGCTCCGCCGCGGTCATCGTCGCCAGCGAGGAGGCCGCGAGGCGCGTCACCGACACGCCGATCTGGATAAAGGGGATAGGCTTCTCGTCCGACTCCGCCAACCTCAGCAAGAGGGCAGACTACGTGGGTCTCAGGGCCACCGTGGACGCCTCGAGGAAGGCCTACGCCGCAGCCAAAATCGGGCCCAATGACGTGGACGTGGCCACCTGCCACGACTGCTTCACCATCGCCGAGCTTATGGCCTACGAAGACCTCGGGTTCTGCGCCAAGGGTGAGGGGAGCAAGCTCGTCCGCGAGGGGCAGACGGAGGTCGGAGGGAGAATCCCCGTGAACGTAGACGGCGGCCTGAAGGCGAAGGGCCACCCCATCGGGGCGACGGGGGTCTCGATGATGGTCGAGATCTCGAAGCAGCTCCGGGGCGAGGCCGGTGGGAACCGGCAGGCCTCGATAAAGAACGGCGTCGGCTTGGTCCACAACGTCGGCGGGACGGGCCACTACTGCTACGTCACGGTCCTCTCGAGGTCGAAGTAGTTGCCCGAAGACAGCGCTCCACCAACCCTCCGCTCGAAGCGAAGTCTTACCCTCAGGTTCAACATCCCCATCTCGAAGACGAACAGGTTCTGGGAGGCGCTCGGCGAGGGGAAGTTCGTCACGACAAAGTGCGGCGACTGCGGAAGGCTGAGCTTCCCACCACAGGCGGACTGCCCGAACTGCATGAGCGCCAACTCAAAGTGGGTCGAGCTGGGGACGGAGGCGGAGCTCCTAACGTTCACCTACGTGCAGATCACCCCGACGAGCTTCGTCGACCACGACCCCTACGTGGTCGCCATAGGCAGGCTGAAGGAGGGGCTGAACGTCCTCGCGTGGGTTGAGGGAAGGGACCCGGCCATGCTGAAGCCTGGCGCGAAGCTGAAGATCGAGACGAGGAAGGACGCGGAGGGCGGCCCCTACTACGTCTTCGTGACACCCTGCGTGAGAGACTAGAACTCGACCGGGGTCGAGCGCATGACCTCGGCGATCCTCAGGAACCTGTCCCTGTAGACGAGGATCTTGGTGATGGAGCCCTTGAACTTGAGGAGCCCCTTCAAGACAGCCGACTGGAAGTCCACCTCTCCCTTGGCGACCTTGGTCCACGTCTCGTACGCCCCTTCGAAGGAGAACTCTGCCTGCGCGACCGGATCAGAAGGCGAGATGGACGTCTTCCCGTCCTCCACCTTGAGGAGGTAGCTCGAGGCGATGCCCTGCTCCGTTGAGGTGAGCTTGATGCTGGTCTTCAGACCCTTCGTCCCCTCCTGCCACATCGGGTCGTTGGCCAGTGCGTCCTGAAGCTGCGCAAAGAACTCGGCCGAGAAATACTTGACCATTTGCGACCGGCTACCCCGGGACGGCTTTTTTGAGCTTACCTATCGCTCCGGAGGTGAGCTTCGACTTGAGCGTGACCGCTCCCGCGCTGACCTGCAGCGCGTCCCTCACCAAGGGGAGGTCTACGTTGTCCGTCTTCACTATCACGGCGTGCTCGAACCACACCGCCTTCTTTGCGAAGACCGGGGATATCTTCGCGATCCGCCTCGTCAGCTCTCTTTTCGCCTCTTCGTCGATCGGCGCCTCGCTCGTGAGCATGAGGTACCTCTTGTGCCTCGGGCCTCTCATTCAGGCGCTCCCCTCGAAGAGCCTCGCGTAGAATCCCTCGGGGTCGCGCTTGACCAGGTGCGAGCGGGGCTTCACCTTCACCCTTATGGGGTCGGAGCTCGCCAAGACCGCGCTCCCGTTCATCACAAGGACCTGCTTGCTGAGCCTTATGTAAAGCGCGTTGTGCTCGTCCAGCGCGCCTCGCAGGTCTCCCACGATCACCCTCCTTTCGTCGGCGCCGAGGCGGGAGACTATCCTGCCGAGGGCAGACTCGGCCTCATCCCCAGTCAGGTGCACCCTGACCCACAGGATCTTGTTGCCGTAGTGCCCCTCTGCCTCTTGGCGCTCCTCCGTCGGCTCTCCGCCGAGCAGGGCCGCGACCGCCCTCCTGACCTTCTCCTCGTCCTCGGTCATCTGCACGAAGTACGAGACCTGCAAGGACTGGACGGCCGAGGTCATCTCGCGGCCCTCTTCGCCGAAATAAGTTTATCAAGTCTCGCGAGGCCGAAACCTCTCAGAAGAGCCCAGAATGCGCGGCAACCTGAAAGTCCTCGGCATCGAGAGCACCGCCCACACCTTCTCTGCCTCCCTTGTCGACGAGCGCGACGGCGTCCTGACGAACGCGAAGGACGTCTACATGCCGCCCGAGGGCAGCGGGATACATCCCGCCGAGGCCGCCGAGCACCACCTTTCCGTCGCCGTCAGGGTTGTGCACGAGGCGCTCGAGAGGAAGCGCGAGCGGGGGAGCGAGATCGACGACCTCGACGCCATCGCCTACTCCATGGGGCCAGGCCTGGGCCCCTGCCTCAGGGTGGGCGCGGTGACCGCGAGGACCCTCTCCCTGTCCACGGGGAAGCCGCTCGTCGCAGTCAACCATGCGGTCGGGCACATCGAGCTCGGGTGCCTCCTCACCGGGGCCAAGACTCCTCTGGTCCTGCTGATCTCCGGCGGCCACACGATGGTCGTCGCCCACTCGAACGGCATCTGGCGGGTGCTCGGAGAGACCCTCGATCTGACGCTGGGCCAGCTCCTCGACCAGATGGGCCGCTACGTCGGGTTCGCCTCCCCCTGTGGGAGGAAGATAGAGGAAGCCGCCGCCAAGTCGACCAAATACCTGAAGCTCCCCTACACGGTCAAGGGCAACGACGTCTCTTTCTCCGGCGTCCTGACGGCGGCCAAGAGGCTGATCGACGGGGGCGCCCCCTTCGAGGACGTCTGCTATTCGCTCCAGGAGACCGCCTTCGCCATCACGACCGAGGTCACCGAGCGGGCCCTCGCATTCACCGGAGCGCGGGAGCTCCTCGTCGTGGGTGGGGTCGCAGCAAACCGGAGGCTCTCGGAGATGCTCGAGACGATGGCGACGAGGCACAAGGCGACGGTCAAGGTCGTCCCGCCAAAGTTCAGCGGGGACTGCGGTGCGCAGATAGCGTGGACGGGGCTTCTCGCGTTCAGAGCCGGAGAGTCTCTCCCAAGGGTCGCGGACAGCGTCGTCAGGCAGTCCTGGCGCCTCGACACGGTCCCCACCCCGTGGAGGAGCTAGGTTGAAGGGAGGTGGACGACCCGAACTGAAGCTCCTCTACCGCGGCGCCGAGGCGGACGTCTACAGGGCGGAGTGGTGCGGGCAGCCCGCGGTCTACAAGCTGCGCAAGCCGCTCCTCTACAGGCTCCCAGAGCTCGACAACCTGATCCGCAGCCAGCGGACCGTCCACGAGGCGCAGATGATCCACCAGTCGAAGCTCGCCGGGGTCTCGGCCCCGCACCTCTACTACCTCTCGCCTCAGGAGGCGCTCCTCGTCATGGAGTTCGTGAAGGGGGAGAGGCTCAAGACACTCCTTCTCGAGGCGGGCTTGACCAAGGGGAGGGTGGCCGCGCTCGGCGAGGAGTTCGGCCGAAGCATAGCTCGGCTCCACGCGGCGGGCATAATGCACGGGGACCTCACGACGTCCAACGTGATAGTCGACGGCGACGTCCTCAGCCTCATCGACTTCGGGCTCGCAGTCCATTCGCAGCGGCTCGAGGACCAGGCCGTTGACCTGAGGCTGATCAAGGAGACGCTCACGGGCGCCCACAACGAGGTCTCGAAGCAGTTCATGCAGTCGCTCCTTTCGGGATACTCGGCGGTGCTAGGGAGCGCGAAGGCTGAGGCCGCCACGAAGAAGCTCGCGGAGATTGAGAGGAGGGGGAGGTATGCCAGGGTCGAGTGAGCCCGGATACAGACCCGTGGTCTTTGCCACCTCGAACCGCGGCAAGCTCGAGGAGGCGCGGGCGATACTCGCCCCCTTCGGAATATCGGTGGAGGGGTACGACGGCAAGGGGACCGAGATACAGGCGGACACCACCAGCGAGGTCGCGTCCTACGCTTCGAGGGGGGCGGCGAAGGCCGCAGGAAAGGCGGTCCTGGTCGAGGACGCCGGCCTGTACGTCGATTCGCTCAACGGCTTCCCTGGGCCGTACTCTGCCTACGCCTTCAAGACCATAGGTGTGTCCGGGATAATCGCCCTCCTCCGGCCTTCGCCTCGAAGGCGGGCGGCCAAGTTCGTCAGCTCGCTCGCCTACTGCGAGCCGCTCGGCGAGCCAGTGCTCTTCGAGGGCTCCGCCCTGGGGACGATTGCTATGAGGGCGAGGGGAACGAAGGGGTTCGGGTTCGACCCCATATTCGTCCCGGAGGGCGGGCGCAAGACCTTCGGGGAGCTGACCATCGACGAGAAGAGCGCCGTCTCCCACAGGGCGGACTCGATGAAGAAGTTCGCGAAGTGGTATCTCTCGCGGGACCTGCGCTGAGGCCGGGAATGGTTTTAAACCGGGCGAAATCGAGTCGGTTCGGTTCGATTGGCGAGGATACATTCGCATCGGCACGGGAAGAGCCACCAGACGAGGCCCACCAGCAAGAGGGCCCCTACCTGGCTCACCTACAGCGCCGATGAGGTCACTGCGATGGTCATCAAGCTTGCAAAGGAAGGGGTAACACCCAGTTCGATAGGCGTGAGGCTCAGGGACGACTACGGGATACCGCTGGTCAAGCCGATAATCGGCAAGTCGGTCATGGAGCTCCTGAGGGAGAACAAGCTCGCCCCAGCCATCCCCGAGGACTTGCAGAACCTCCTCGACTCGGCGCGCAGGGTCCAGTCTCACCTAAACGCCTTCAAGGCCGACAGGAAGAACGTCCGCTCGCTCGAGCTGATAGAGGCAAAGATCTACAGGCTCTCAAAGTACTACAAGGAGATAGGCGTCCTGCCGCAGGACTTCAAGTACAGCGCCGTAGTGGCTCAGCTAAGCTAGCGAAGAAGGGTGGGATCTCGGAGTGGTAGCGAGCGAGGCTGCTACGACGGCCGCTCCGCGCCACGACCTCCACTCGCTCATGGCACGCGCGAGGAGGGAGGCAGAGCACCTCGTCGACCTCTCGAACCGCGGCTCGAGGGTCTTGGTCGTCACCCACATCGACGCGGACGGCCTCTCCAGCGGCTCAATCGCGTTCTCGGCGCTCGCGCGGAAGAACTTCGCGGTCTCGGTCAGGGCAATCCCCGACCTAGACACTAGGGCGATCGAGAAGCTCAAGGCCGACAAGTTCGAGTTCTACCTCTTCACCGACCTAGGCTCAGGGCTCCTCGGGGAGCTGTCGAGGGCGTTCGGGGAGGGGTTCGTCGTGGTCGACCACCACCAGGTGCCCGACGGAGACTCGTCCCACCCGCGCCTGATCAACGCTTGGAACTACGGCTATGATGGGGGAGTCGAGGCCTGCTCGTCCACGATGGCCTACGCCTTCGCGAAGGCCGTCGACGAGCGGGGGAACCTCGACCTCTCTGCCCTCGCCCTCGTCGGCGCGCTCGGCGACCGGCAGGACAAGGAGAAGGGCCGTTCACTCGGAGGGCTCAACAAGGTGGCCCTCGACGACGCGGTCTCTAAGGGACTGGTCTCGCTCTCGAACGACCTCCTGTTTTACGGCAGGGAGACGAGGCCGGTCCACGAGGCGATCGCCATGAGCTATTCACCCTTCATCGCGGGCCTCTCAGGGGCGAAGGACGCCGCGCTCGCCGCCCTCTCGAACTCCGGCTTCAAGCTCAAGGAAGGCGGGAGGTGGCGCACTCTGGGCGAACTCTCCAACGAGGAAAAGCAGAAGGTCATCGAGGTGATCTCCGGATTCATCGCCTCGGCAGGCCAGGGGTCCGACGTCCTCAAGGACCTTGTGGGAGCGGTCTACACCTTCGAGTACGAGGACCCGCTCACCCCGCTTAGGGATGCCCGGGAGTTCGCAAGCGTCCTCAACGCCTGCGGTCGCATGGACAGGACGGACCTGGGGATTTCCATCTGCCTCGGTGACCGCGAGGAAGCGCTTCGGCAGGCGCTCTCCCTCATGGGCGAGTACCGGACGAAGCTGAACAAGGCCATCCAGAAGCTCCAGCTCGAGACGGACAAGGTCGCCACAAGGGGGGACGTCATGCTGGTCATGGGGGAGGAATTCATCGAGGAGCGGATGACGGGGTCTGTCTCGTCCCTCCTCGCGTCCTCCGACCGCTTCCGTGACAAGCTCGTACTGGTAAGGGCCAAGTCGGGCGACTCTGAGCTGAAGTACTCCTCGCGCATGGGCGACTCATACCCGGGAAAGGTGAACCTCGGAGAGGTGATGAGGGCGGCCGCGGAGAGCGTGGGCGGCGTAGGGGGAGGCCACAGCATGGCCGCAGGCGCCAAGATACCCTTCTCGAGGCGCGACGACTTCACCAGGCTGGTCCTCGAGAAGGTGGCTGCGGGGTGACCGTCGGCAAGGGCAGGCGGCCCGAGGGGGGACTGAGCCTCGAGCTCCTGATAGAGTGCGCTGACGAGACCGTCGCTGCGGCGCTCAACGAGGCGCTGATGCCCGACAACCGCTACTTCCCGAAAGACCAGCGATTCCAGGCCTCGAAGCAGGGGAACCTCATCCGCTTCAACGTCGCCTCGCCGAGGGCGAGGCCGGCCCTGAGCACGGTGTCGAGCATCATCTCGGACGCGATGCTCTTCCGCGACGTCTGGGTCGAAGCCAAGACCCGAGGGCTCGGGAGCGCGGCGACGCGCTGATTCCCGCCGCCCGCCTCCACTGCAACGATTATCTCCCCTGGGCGCGTGGGGTGACGGAAGGCTGGAGAAGAGAAGGATGCTAGACGTGAAGCTGCTCAGGGAGAACCCCGATGTCATAAAGAAGGACCTCAGGAAGCGCGGCTGGCTCGACAAGCTCCCACTGGTGGACGAGGCAACGGCCGCGGACTCGGAGTGGCGGCAGGCGAAGAAGCGGGTCGACGACCTCAGGCACGCGCAGAACAAGCTCACCATGGAGATAGCGGCGCTGAAGAAGGCGGGGAAGGACCCGAAAGACAAGCTCGCGGAGGTGAAGGGGATACCCGAGGAGGTCGCGAGCCTTGAGAAGAGGGCGCAGGAGCTTCAGGCCCGCGTGAGGGAGATACTCATGTCTCTCCCGAACATCCTCCACGACTCAGTGCCCGTCGGTCCGGACGAGAGCGGGAACGTCACGGTGAGGACCTGGGGACAGCCGAGGAGTTTCGATTTCGTTCCGAAGGACCATCAGGACCTCCTGGGCGACCTGGGTCTCATCGACATGGAAAGGGCTGCCAAGATCTCCGGGGCCAGGTTCTTCTTCCTCAAGGGCGACGCGGTCAGGCTCGAGCAGTCGATAATGAGGTACGCCGTGGACTTCCTCTCGGATAGGGGGTTCACCGCCGTGGGGCCGCCCCTGATGATGCGTAAGGAGGCGTACGCCGGCGTCGTCGACCTGGCGGACTTCGGGCCGGTAATCTACAAGGTCGAAGGCGACGACCTCTACCTGATCGCGACGTCGGAGCATCCGCTCGTCGCGATGCACATGGACGAGATCGTGGCGGGGGACTCGCTGCCGATAAAGTACTGCGGCTTCAGCCCGAACTTCCGGGTCGAGGCCGGCGCCCACGGCAAAGACACCAAGGGGATCTTCCGCACCCACCAGTTCTACAAGGTGGAGCAGGTCGTCTTCTCAAAGCCGGAGCAGAGCTGGAAGCTCCACGAGGAGCTCATCGCGAACGCGGAGGCCATCTACCAGAGTCTGGGGCTTCACTACCGCGTCGTGAACATCTGCACGGGGGACATCGGCACGGTCGCGGCGAAGAAGTACGACCTCGAGGCCTGGATGCCGACACAGCAGAAGTTCAGGGAGATGGTTTCGTGCAGCAACGTCACCGACTACCAGGCCAGGCGCCTGATGATCAGGTACAAGGAGAAGCAGAGCGCCGAGCCTGCGCTCGTCCACACCCTCAACTCGACCGCAGTGACCACCAGGGCGCTCGTCGCCGTCGTCGAGAACTTCCAGCAAAGGGACGGCTCGATAGCCATCCCGAAGCCGCTGGTGCCTTACATGGGCGGACGGGAGAGAATCTCCTAGGGTCGCGTTTTTAAGCCAGAGAAATTAGGCCGGCAACCTAGTTGCCCAAGAAAGTGACGGGTAAGGTCCGTGACAAGTGGAAGCTTAAGCAATGGGTCACGGTGCTCGCCTCGCCCTCTTTCGGAAACGCGCCGATAGGCAGGGTCCCGATAACTGACGTCGAGAAGCCGGCAGGGCGGGTCGTCGAGACGACGCTCTACGACATACTGAAGCAGGACCCCCAGCACTACAGCTTCAAGCTCTACTTCCAGATAGACAGGGTCGACGGAGACACGGCCTACACCATCCTAAAGGCGCACGAGTACTCGAGGGAGTACCTCCGCAGCCTCATCAGGAGGGGCTCGTCCATGTCGGACTTCATCAAGGACTATCGGACGAAGGACGGCTACCTCGTCAGGGTCTACACCATCGCTCTCTCGCAGGGGAGGATGAACGCGTCGAAGAAGCACGAGATACGCATGATCACGGACAGGATTATCGGGGAGCGCGCGGCCGCGCTGGCCTACGACCAGTTCGTCCAGGAGACCGTCCTCCAGAAGCTCGCCTCGGACGTCTACAACGAGGCGAGGAAGGTCACCAGGCTCAGGCACGTCGGCGTGAGGAAGACCAAGCTCATCGAGAGGCCGCAGGGAGGAGCTCCCGCCGAGCTGGTCGAAGAGCTAGCCGCGCCTGCCGCTTGACACTATCTTCACGATGTCCCTGTCCTTGAGGACGTACTCCGAGGAGAGGCGCATCCCGGTCCTCGCGTCCATCGCATAGAGGAACGTCTCAGCCAGGTCGCTGTGAATCTTCTTCGCAAGGTCGATGGCGGTAGACCCTCCGTTCATCACGTAGGCGTCGGGCAGCACTTCCCCGTCCTTGTTGCACAGCTTCGTCTCGTCCTCTACGGGGTAGACGACCACTGCCTTGAGCAACCCGAAGTAGGCTTGGTCTATGGCCTGCTGCACGCCCGTCCCCCCGTAGACGTCCAAGACCCTCTCCTTCACCAGCTCGAGCGCCCTGGCCTGGGCGGGAGTGAGGCCCTCCTTCTTCACCATGAAGGAGGCGTCCCCAGGCGTGTAGTCGATCACGCCCGCCTCGGCCGCCTTCCTCAGGAGGAGCTCCGCCTCGGCCGCGCATGGGACGACCGTCCTCCCTGAGGCCCGAAGCCCCGGAAGCTTCTCGGCGGCGGAGGGGAGGTCCGCCTTGTTCGCGGCTATCAGGCTGGGCTTGTTCCTCTCCCTGAGCGCCCTCACGAAGGACTCGAGAGCTCCCGGCCCCCAGCTCAGAGGCTTGTCCGCCTTGAGATGGAGCCTGAGGAGCGTCTCCTCGACCATGGCCTCGCTGATCCCGATGCCCGTGAGCCTCTGGGCGAGCGTCGGCGCCACGCTCGTCTTCAGCTGCTCCGAGAGCTTGGAGGTCTTCTCCCAGTCGCGCTTGATGATGTTGAGCATCCAGAGGTCGACCTCGTTCTCGACCATCTCCACGTCCTTCACCGGGTCTTGGCTGCCCGGGGCCGTCTTCTGACCCTCCAGGTCGGTGGACCCGGAGGCGTCGACGACGTGGACTACAGCGTCGGCCTGCATGATGTCCTCGAGGAACTGGTTCCCGAGCCCTCTCCCGCTGGACGCGCCCGAGACCAGCCCCGCGACGTCGATCAGCTTCACAGGGATGAGCCTCACCCCGTTTGCGCACACGGAGTTCTTCGGTTTGTCGACGACGCCCATCTCCTCGTGGACGCACTTCGTCCTGAGGTACGCCATCCCCACGTTCGGTTTTATCGTGGTGAAGGGGAAGTCGGCGATGGGGACGTTCTTCAGGGTCGCCGCGACAAAGAAGGTGGACTTCCCGACGTTGGGCTTCCCCAAGATCCCGACTATCATCTTTCGCTTCTCCGGGCCAGCGAGGATGTTATAACGATGCTTGCAGGTTTGAAGGCCATACATGACGACGCGGAGGGTCGCGGTCATCGGGGGAGGGGTCGCGGGCATCTCGGCCGCGCTAGCCGCCTCGAGCCTCGGCGCGAAGACCACCCTCATCGACTCCTCGAAGAGGGTCGGCCTGTCGAAGGCCCTCATGCCGTTCTTGATATCGGACGGCTGGACGGAGGACGACCTCATCCTCCCCGAGGCCAGAGCACTCGCAGGGGCGGGGGTAGATACGCGGACCAGCGAGACGGTCACCTCAGTCCAGCGCAGAGGCGACAAAATACGCGTCGAGTCCTCCTCCCGTCGCGGGACCAGCGCGGGGTTCGACTCGGTCGTCATATGCACCGGGGCGGCAACCGAGGACCCGCAGCTTAGGGGTCTCTCGAAGCCGAACGTGTTCCTCCTCAAGGAGCCCGCCGACTACCTGAAGTTCTCTGGCGGGCTAGACGCCTTCCAGACGGTGGTCGTCTCGGGCCCAATCCCGCTAGCGCTCAAGCTCGGAGAGATCCTCGCGAACAAGGGGAAGCGGGTCCAGGTCTACTGCGGGAAGGGAGGCCTCGAGCGCCAGTTCTCCGACCCGGTCGCCGCCGCCATCCGATACAGGGTCTCCTCCGGGGAGAGCGCGGAGCGCGTCCTTCTCGTAGACGGCTCCGTCAACTCGATCCTTGGGGTCGCGAGGGCGGAGGCGATAGTCTCGAACGGGTCGGTCCTCACCTGCGACGCCGTCGTCGTCCTTCCCGGAAGCTTCCCCTCCTTCCCCACCGTCGACTGCCGGAAGGGGCGCGGTGGGGGTTTGCTGGTCGACTCCTCCATGTCTACGAGCCTGCCCTGCGTCTTCGCCGCAGGGGACTCCGCGGAGATCAAGTTCAAGTCCAGCTCGGTCCCCGCGCGCCTCTTCTCGACGAGCCGGATGGGAGGGGAGGTGGCCGGCACCAATGCGGCTGGAGGGAGGGCTTCCGCCGCCCCGTCGTGGGCAGTCGAGCAGACGTGCTTCGGGCTGGAGCTCTGCTCCGCGGGGCTGAGCGAGGTGGAGGCCGTGGCCATGGGGCTCGACGCCGCGACGGAGACCGGAACCATCAGGGAGGCCCGCTCGAAGCGCGACGACAGGCGCGAGACATTCGTCTCCATGGTCTACGACTCCAGGACGCACCAGGTCTACGGGCTGCAGTTGGCGGGGTGGCGCACATCCGCGCTTTCCGGGGTCGCTTCCTTGATCGTCTCGCTCGGCCTGACGGTGGAGCAACTCCTCTACGCGGAGTCGCCCTACTCCCCGAGCCTCGGCCACGGGGACTCTCCAATAGCCTTAACAGCAAGAAAAATCCGCAAACTAGAAGGGACCTGACTTGGCGAAGCGCAGAGTCCTGGTCTGCGACACGTTGGACGTGGCGACCCTGGGACTCACCGAAGGATTCGAGGTCGACTACGACCCGAACGTAACTAGGGAAGACCTGCTCGCCAAGGTGGCGGACTACGACGCTCTCGTGGTTCGGAGCCGGACGAAGGTGGACGCAGAGGTGATAGCCCGCGCGACCCGGCTCAAGATAGTCGCGAGGCCAGGCACGGGTCTCGACAACATAGACCTGAGAGCGGCCAACGCGAGGGGCGTCGAGGTCGTCAACAGCCCCGAGGCGTTAGTGGAGGCGGTCGCGGAGCACGTAATCGGGCTCATGCTCGCTGTCGCAAGGGACATCCCCGCGGCAGACGCCTCGATGAAGGCAGGCCTGTGGGAGAAGCCGCGCTTCGTCGGAGTCGAGCTGAAGGGAAAGACGCTAGGCATCGCAGGCCTAGGGCGCATCGGGAGGCGGGTGGCGGAGATAGCCAAGGCGATGGGGATGTCGCTCTTGGGCTACGACGTGATTGAGGTGCCACAGGAGACCCTGGCCTCGCTTGGCTGCAGGATGGTGGACCTCGACACCCTCTTCGCGTCGTCGGACTTCATCACGCTCCACGTCCCGCTCACGACGGAGACCAAGCACATGGTCGACCCTCGCAGGATCGCGCTGATGAAGAGGAGCTCGGTCGTGATCAATACCTCCCGCGGAGAGGTCATCGACGAGTCCGCCCTGGCGAGAGCCCTAAGGGCGGGGGAGATAGGAGGCGCGGCGCTAGACGTCTTCGAG
>Ga0209517_10008130_pt1 | contig 12345 bp, 7 predicted proteins | sample PeaSoiMetSII2010_FD_187695 | JGI IMG/M metagenome (GOLD analysis project Ga0209517, IMG submission 187695) | Peat soil microbial communities from Weissenstadt, Germany - SII-2010 (SPAdes) (version 2) | ecosystem: Environmental > Terrestrial > Soil > Wetlands > Peat | place: Germany: Weissenstadt...
AGACGGTTTCCATCCATCAAGGAGAAACCATTCTCCAATGCGCCCGCCGGGCAAGCATCGATATCCCTACGCTTTGCTACCAAGCGGAGCTTTCACCCGAAGGCGGTTGCCGCATTTGCCTGGTAGAGACCGATCGGCGTGGACGATTTCAAGCCGCCTGCCACACACCTCTGCAGCCGGGAATGGAAATCCGCACGAGCTCTGCGCGTATCGATTCGCTGCGTCGTGACATTTTGTCTCTGTACCTTTCCGCTCATCCCGCCGGCGCCTTCCGTCCCAGCAAAGATGGAACCGAAATTGAGCGGTTGATGCACCGCCTCGGCCTGGAGTCTTCTGGGTTCGGCCACACTGGCGAAATCGTGCCTGCCGATGAGAGCCATCCTTACCTTCGGTTCTACCGGTCACTCTGCATCAACTGTCGCCGATGCCTGCATGCTTGCGATGAAATTCAAGGCCAGTTCGTTTATGGACTCGCGGGCCGCGGCTCCGCAACGCACCTTATCTTTGGTCCCTCGCAGAATTTTGCGGATAGCCCCTGCGTGTCCTGCGGCGCTTGCGTGGACCACTGTCCAACCGGCGCGATCACGGACATCGACCGCATCGGCGCGCGTCCACCCGATGCCGTGGTGCAATCCACCTGCGGGTATTGCGGCGTCGGCTGTCAGCTTGATATCGAGGTCTCCCAAAGCCGCGTCGACCGAATTCGCGGTACACCGCTCGCCCAGGTTAATCACGGACACCTCTGCGTCAAGGGACGGTACGCCCACAGCTACCACCATTCTCGGGACCGCCTCACCACGCCACTATTGCGCACCGAAAGCGGCTGGCAGGAAATCGCCTGGCCGGAGGCAATTTCGTGGCTATCTCGGCGCCTGTTGGAGATCCGCGACCGCTTCGGCCCGCAGGCGCTTGGAGCGTTTTCTTCATCCCGCTCCACGAACGAAGCTGCTTATCTCCTTCAGAGGCTCTTCCGCACACGCATTGGAACGAACAATGTGGATTGCTGCGCGCGTGTCTGCCATTCTTCGACAGCGCTCGCCCTTCAGACCGTTACCGGAACCGGCGCGGCCACCGCTTCTTACGCTGATATCCCGCTGGCCCGAATGATTGTGCTCGCCGGCGCCAATGCGACCGAAGCGCATCCGGTGGTCGGCGCCCGCATAAAACAGGCTGTGCTCTCCGGCAGTTCCTTAATCGTCATCGATCCTCGCCGAATCGAACTCGCCGAGTATGCCGGCGTCCATCTCCGTCCGAAACCCGGCACCAACGTGCCGCTATTCAATGCCATCGCCAAAATCCTGGTTGAAAAAAATCTGATCGATGAATCCTACATTCAGTCCCGCACGGAAGGCTTTGCCGAACTCAAACAATTCTTGAATGCACTTTCGCTCGCGCAGATCGCCGAAATCACGGGAATTGATCGAGAAGAAATCTTCAAGGCGGCTTCACTCCTCGCGAAAAATGGGCCGGCGCTGTTTATTTCCGGACTCGGGCTTTCCGAGCTGACCCAGGGCACCGCTTCCGTCATGACATTGTGCAATCTGGGAATGTTGACCGGCAGCATAGGCAAGCCAGGAGCGGGCATGCTTCCTCTACGCGGACAAAATAACGTTCAGGGGAACGCCGACATGGGCGGCATGCCGAACCAGGTCACGGGATATCAATCCCTAACAGACCCTGATGTACGCAGGCGGCTCGATGAGCTCTGGGGAACCGCTCCTCCGCGAGAAGCTGGCCTCACCATCTCCGAGATGCTCGATGCCGCGACGAATGGGAAAATCAAAGCTCTGTGGATGCAGGGGGAAGATGTTGCCCAAAGCGATCCCAACCAGACTCACGTTCTGGAAGCGCTCAAAGCGCTGGAGCTCCTTGTTGTGCAAGAAATGTTCTTTTCGGAGACGGCCCGCTTTGCTCACCTCGTGCTTCCTGCCGCGGGCGTTTTCGAACAGGAAGGCACTTTCACCAATGGTGAGCGGCGCATTCAGCTGGTGCGACCGGCCGTCCCTCCACCCGGAGAAGCGCGTGCGGACTGGGAAGTGATTCGCGACGTAGCAAACGCGATGGGCGCGCATTGGACTCACGAAACTCCCTCGGATGTAATGGACGAAATCGCGCAAGTCGCTCCGAACCTTTTCGGCGGTATCAGTTACGCCAGGTTAGAGCCGGACGGATTGCAGTGGCCATGCCCCACAGCCAACCACCCTGGCACCGCGACCGTTCATTCGAACGGATTCCTGCGCGGCAAGGGCAGGCTCGTTGCTCTCGACTACGTCCCGAGTCCTGAGCACAGTCAAGGCAGCTATCCCTTCTTGCTGATTACAGGCCGCGCGCTGGAACATTACAACGTCGGAACGATGACTCGCCGGACGCCCAACCGCACTCTTTTGCCTGCGGATTTCCTGGAGATTCACTCAGCGGACGCGGCGGGTAATAACATTCAGGACGGGCAAATGGTGGAGGTGCGAAGCCGGTGGGGGTCGACACAAGCTCCGGCGCGTGTTACTGATCGCGTTTCGCCAGGGACATTATTTCTTACTTTTCATTTTCCGGAAACGCACACGAATGTCTTGACCAGTCCATACGTGGATCCACAATCCAAGTGTCCAGAGTACAAGCTGACAGCGGTCGCCATTGCGCCACTCGTAAACGCAGCAACTTAGGTCTTCATAATGTCGCGCCGGCGGCAAGAACTTTCCGGCGAAGGGTAAGACAAGAGCTACAGATGCCTCATCGCCCCGCAGCTGCCATTGCGATTGCAGGTTGCAGTCCCTTCATCATCGCGGCGAATCCCGCCAAATCGAGTGATTGCGGTCCGTCGGACAATGCTCGCTCCGGACAAGGATGCACTTCGACGATGATGCCGTCGGCGCCGATGGCGACGGCCGCGCGCGCGGCGGCGGGCACCAGGCTTCGGCGTCCCGTGGCGTGCGAAGGATCGACCACCACAGGCAAGTGGCAAAGCTCCTTGCAAAGCGCGACGCCCGCAAGATCCAGCGTGTTCCTCAATTCGGCGTCAAACGTTTTGATTCCCCGCTCACACAGCACGACGTTGGGATTTCCACCCGACAGCAAGTACTCGGCCGCGAGGAGCCACTCTTTGATCGTGGCCGAAGGACCGCGCTTCAGTAGGACGGGCCGTGGCACGGTGGCGAGCCGGCGCAACAACGGATAATTCTGCATGTTGCGCGCGCCCACCTGCATCATGTCCGCGTACTCGACGACCGCATCGAGATCTTCGATTCCCATCACCTCGGTGACGATGGGCAGGCCGGTTTCTTTTCTCGCTTCAGCCAGGATTTTTAGTCCTTCTACGCCGAGGCCCTGAAAGTCGTACGGCGAAGTGCGCGGCTTGTACGCGCCGCCGCGAAGCAGGTTTGCGCCCGCCGCTTTCACGCCGCGAGCGGTCTCCATCAACTGTTCGCGCGATTCGACCGAGCAGGGCCCCGCGATCACGACGAGGTCCGGCCCGCCGATCTTCACGCCCTTCACGTCCACGACCGTGCGCTGCGGCTGTAGCTCGAGGCTGACCAGCGTGTACGGCTGCGAGATGATCAGAATTTCGTCCACGCCCGGCGCGACTCGAAGCGCTTCGACTTCGGCGCGGCGCCCGCGATTTTTTCCGACCACGCCGATTACGGTGCGCTCGGCGCCTTGAATCAGATGGGGGAGAAACCCGCATTCCTTAATTCTGTCCATAACGTGCTCGATTTGTTCCTTCGTGGCGTTGGCTGACATGTTGACGATCATTGAAAATCTCCTTTGGCAGTCTTCGTTTATGGCAGGCTCTACGCGGAGCCCGCACCCGGCCCTCAGAGAAAATAAAAAAGCCGCGGACCCTGTGGGTTCTCGCGGCCAGTTTCGGAATCTTTTCGCGCTATCTAACTTCTCGCTTTAGCTCTTCCTGCGCGCGATCCGCCCCTGGCCGCTTCCCGACCAAGGGAAGCGGTACGTAAAGGCGAACCAAGAATAATAGCGTGAATGCATGCGAATGCGAGGATACGCAGATACGGCCCAATTGTCAAGGTTTTAGGTAGGACAGGCTTCAGCCTGTCGGTTTTCGATTTGTATTTGGAATATTGCGCCAGGACCGCGACAAAGCGACAGGCTAAACAGGCTGCGGAAAAAGTAATTTATTTTGTCATTCCGAACGAAGTGAGGAATCTCTCATTGGTTTAAACGCAGGAAAAGAGAGATTCCTCGGCGCGCAGCGCGCCTCGGAATGACAAAAATTTGAGTTTTTCCGCAAGCTCTAAAGCCTGTCCTACTGTTCGCTCAACCCGCGTCTCACATCTTCGCTCAGCACAATCGCCTCGGAGACTTCTTTCATCGATTTGCGCCGCTGCCTGCTCTGGCGCTGGATCGTGAGGTAGGCTTCCTCTTCGGTAATCTTGAGTTCGCGCTGGAGAATGCCCTTCGCGCGTTCGACCAGTTTGCGGGTTTCCAGCTTTTCCGAGAGGTGCAGGTTCTCGCTTTCCAGGCGCGCCATCTCGATTTCCGCTCCCACCAGAAATCCGATGGTGGAAATCAGCATGATTTCGCGCTCCGAATATTCATGAGGCTCGCGATTCTGCAGATTGATGACTCCGACGATCCGTCCGCGGCACAACACGGGCACGGACAAGAACGCCTCAAACCGGTCCTCGGGCAAATCCTTGAACAATTGAAAGCGAGGATCCTGCGACGCGTTGACCGCCACCGCGACCGGTTTCCCATGCTCCGCCACCCATCCCGTAATGCCCTGCCCCAGACGCAATTTGAGGCGGTCCACAACGTCAGGATGCGCATTTTTTGAAGAGCGCAGAATCAACTCTCCCTCTTCGAGCGCGTACAGGAAGCAGGAATCGCAGCTCACTACAGAAGCGGCAAATTCCACAATCTGGGTAAGCACTTCATGCAGAGGATCCGCCGCAGCCATCCGGCTGGCCATCTTATGGATGAAATCAACCTCTGGATTTTCGGTCATGGCAAGTTTGGAGAGTTCTGTATTCACACTTCAAGGCTAAGCGCGAGCGCCAGGACTGTCCAATTCGTCCTATGGATGCGACCCATCAGTCTTTGCTTGCCGTCATGCTGCATTCACAATTGTGGGGACGCGAAGAGAAACGTAATCGGTTTGTGGGTCATGCCTTCAGGCATGACATAAGGGCGTTATCCACCTGAGGGGTTTTAACCCCTAAAGCGAGTTCAACGAGCAGCGTGTAATTCCATTAATCCGGTGACCCGCTATCGCGCGCCGATTCGCTTCTGCTGCAAAATCTCCGCGCTATGCTGCGCCGCTTCGCTGACGAGGTATCCCATTTTCGGGTGCGCCGGTTCCATGTCCGGAGCGATCCCGTGTTCGCGAAGCCTTTCGCTGGTCGTCGGGCCGATCGAGGCCACGGCCATCCGCGAAAGCGCGCGGCGCATGGCGTCCTCCTCGTTCATTTCCGCGGCAATTTGCAGCAGGTGATCCGCCTGCGTCCCCGTCGTAAACAGGATCACGTCGATTTCGTTCCGCACAATTGCGGCAATCGCGGAGCGCAGCGGGCCGGTGTCCGCAGGCAAAGCCCATTCGTAAACAGGAACTGAAGTGACTTGCGCGCCGCGCTCGACAAGTCCCGCGACCAGCTCCGGGTTCGACACACCGTATTCCTGCACCGCGACACGTCGTCCGTTCAAAGGCAAGGCCGCGCCATTTTCATCCAGCGCCCGCAAAAGTTCACGCCACGTATTCGGTTCCGGCGCGGTAAGTGCTATCGGAACATTCCACTCCTTCAATACAGTCACAGGTTTCGGCCCGCGCGCAACGACAGCGATTTTGCGAAGCTGCGCCAAATACTGATCGAGCGGATAGATCGTCTCCACAACACGTGCGAGCGCGCGCGTCCCGACTCCCGTCAGAAAAATGACCATGTCGAACTCGCCGGCAAAAAGCTTTCTGCCAAACACGAGGGCTTCGGTATTCGTTTCGAGCGGAATTTCGCGCATCGACGGCGCAACGATCGCCTCGCCGCCATGATTGGCGATCAGCTTGGCCATCTCGGGCCCCCGCCGGCTTTCGAGCGAGAGAACATGTAGCCCCGCAAAGTTCTTATTCGCCTCGCCATTTTCCATGCCCACCATCATGCCGTAAGTTGTCATTCAGCTGCAAACACCGTCCGTGGGCCTGCCGAACACATTTCTCTTAACAAATCTGCTGCTATGAGTGTAGAAAAGACCGAAGCTGTTTTTGCGAACCAGCCCCTGCGAGGTGAATGTGGCCGATCAACACTCGAAGAAATCCGATCCTCTTGTGCAACTTCCTGACGTCGAAAAAATAGAAGAAGAGATCAAGTCGGCTTTTTACGAGCTGCGCAATGGCAAGGTCTGGTTCTCCAAGGAGATCACGCGGGAGCACCGCCGCCTGAAGACTTCGCTCGTCCATTACGTCCTGCATTCCCGATTCTTGGCGTTTGTTACATCGCCATTTATATATGCTTTGATTGTTCCATTTGCGCTGCTTGACCTATTCGTTTCCGTATATCAGGCCGTTTGTTTTCCCGTCTACGGCATACCCAAAGCGCGCCGCGGGGATTACATCGCGATTGACCGCAACAAATTGCGATACCTGAACGCTCTCGAAGGGCTCAATTGCATGTATTGCTCGTACGGAAACGGCGTGCTCGCCTACACGGTGGAAATCGCCGGTCGAACAGAGCAGCACTGGTGTCCGATCAAGCACGCGCGGCGAGTTCAAAATACGCATGACCGATATTCGCATTTTCTGCCGTACGGCGATGCCGCCGCCTATCGCGAAGGAATCGACAAAGTGCGCTGCGATTTCAAGGATTTGAAGGGTCAGAAATAAAACAGTCCTTCCTGCCGGCGCAATCCTTCCGGACGGAGATTCGACGGAGGCAATGCCATGAGGAATTTGACTTCGGTGATAACATCGCTCGCAAGGAAACCGTCATGACTCCAACCTTTCGTGTTTCTCCATCATCGCGTCGCGACTTCTTGAAGGCCATTTCCGCTCTCGCCGTTTCGGGCGGAATCCTCCTGCAGGATTCCTATGCGCAGGATGAATCTTTTATTATCGCCGAAACTGCGTTAGGCAAACTACGCGGCGTCGATCGCAACGGCGTCAAAATCTTCAAAGGCATCCCCTACGGAGCGAGCACCTCGGGCGCGAGCCGCTTCCTGGCGCCCGCGGAACCGGCGGATTGGTCCGGCGTGCGCGATGCTCTGGCCTACGGGCCTAGCGCTCCGCAGCGTGACCCGGCCGCTCTGCCGCCTCTCGCGGGCGCCCTTACGATCTCGGGCGAGGATCTGCCGCCGGAGGGTGAAGATTGCCTCGTGCTCAACGTTTGGACGCCTGCCGTGGGCCCCGCCGCGAGCAACGCCCGCAAGCGCCCCGTGATGGTCTGGTGCCACGGAGGAGGCTTCGCCACTGGTTCGGGTTCCTCCCCCGATAACGACGGGACGAATCTCGCTCGGCGCGGCGACGTGGTCGTCGTGACCATCAATCATCGCCTCAACGTCCTGGGTTTTGCGAACTTGAGCGAATTCAGCCGCGACTTCGCGGCCTCCGGCGACGTCGGCATGTTGGACATCGTTCAGGCGCTGAAATGGGTGCGCGCGAACATCGCTCAATTTGGGGGCGATCCGAATACGGTGACCATCTTCGGCCAATCCGGCGGCGGGCGCAAGGTGGAGACACTGCTGGCGATGCCCTCTGCCAAGGGGCTCTTCCACCGCGCCATCGTCGAAAGCGGAGCGGCAGTGAAAGTTGTCGATCGCGACGTCGCGGTGCGCAACGCGGAGCAACTGCTCGCCAAGTTGGGCGTCGACAAGAAAAATGTGCGCGCGTTGCAAAAGCTTCCCGTTGAAAAAATTATGGCGGCGTACTTCGCGGTGTTGAAGGAAAATCCGGATGTCGATCCGTCGTTCGGGGGATTCTCGCCCACGGTGGACGGCAAGATCCTTCCGCAACACCCGTTCTACCCCAAGGCGTCGCCGGTCTCCGCCGATGTGCCGGTGATGATCGGTTGCACGCGGACGGAGATGACGCTGTTCTCTCTGAACGACCCCTCCGCGTTTTCGCTGAACGACGCGGACATGCGCAAGCGCGTAAGCGATGTCCTCGGAGACCGCGCTCCCGCCATGGTCGACCTCTACCAGAAGCTCAATCCCGGAGCGTCGCCTTCCGATATCTATTTCTTGATCGCCAGCGACGCCCGATACGGCGCGCCCACCATGATCGCCGCACAGCGGCGAGCAGCGCTCGGCAAAGCACCCGTGTACCTGTACTACTTTACTTGGGAGACGCCTGTGCAGGGCGGACGTTTGAAATCCCCTCACACCATGGAAATTCCGTTTGCCTTTGACAATGTGAAAATTTCGGCGCGAATGACGGGCGGAGGAGCCGACGCCATGGCCCTTGCCGATAAGGTGAGCGACGCCTGGATCGCCTTTGCGCGGACCGGTGACCCAAACACGCCGAAGTTGCCGCACTGGCCCGCCTACGACGCCAAAGACCGGGCAACAATGGTCATCAACAACGAAAGCAAAATGGTCAACGATCCGCTGCGCGAGCAGCGCCTCGCGATGTTCCAGGCGTTGAACTGGGCGTAACAATGGATGAAAGAAGCGCCCCGCACGAACGGGAGAAATGCGCCTGCAAGAAAAGATAGATTGTTCGTTCTAAGGGCGGGAGGTAATCGCAATGACCAATCGACTCTCGCTTCTTGTTTTCAGCCTTCTCCTGGTGCCCTCTCTAGCCTCAGGCCAGGAACTGGAATCGAACGATAACCTCGTCGTTCATGGAACCATCAACGTTGCATTGGGAAACAAGAACGGCATCGTCGTGCTTACCGACAGCATGCTAACTTCAAATGGGATCCAACAGGCCGAACCCGGCCAAAAATTATTCAAATTGGATGAACGGACGGTGTGCTCGATCGCTGGTCTTGTTTCCGCAACCGCGGCAATACCTGATCTCAATCTGAGCGCTAGCGCGATCATTCGAGAGTACGCTAGCCAGTCTGGGCTCCAACAGCCCCAAAGTATTGTGGAAAGGCTGCGGGCGCTAGCGGGATTATTCGATATTCACCTATCGGCTGTTTCCAACATGCAAGATGCGAGTGGGAAGCCGATTCTGATTGACGACTACAGGATTCAAATCATCGTCGCGGGGTACGATCTCGACGGCAAGGCAAAAATTGGGAAAATCTCTGTTGGAAACTGGAGAATCGTCGAAGGTTCGTTCATCTCCGAAAGGGAAGACCCATCAATAGACGTCGTTGACCAGAAGCTCGTGACCAAGCTGAACGGGATGCCCGACGTTGCGCAAGAGTTGCTGCTGCATCCTGAATTGCATCCAGACGATCAAGCCCTGAATCGCTACGCTGCTTCTCTTCGTCAGGACGGCGGGGCGTCTCTTAGCGTTGAGCAACTAGTGGAACTCGCGAAACGGCTGGCGTTGTACACACACAACGCTCACCCTGAAGTTGGCGGGAGCAATCAAATCGCGATTTTCAGAGATTCGACCTCCCTCAAGATTGAGCAGCAAGCCTTTGCTAACTCACCGAAATCACCGATCAAGTTTGCCCTGAGCGTAGGCGACAAAATAGGCGGCGACGGACGGACGTTGCGTGCTCCGCTTGAGATGCTTCCGGGAGTACACGGAGTCTTCATCCGGTGCGAATGGACTAACGCAATGCAGGAACTTGATGGTAACTACTTCGTAAGAAATGTATTTGTTGGCGCCATGCTCGTCTATCGCGGTGGTAACGTGAATCTTGGTAATTCAAACCGAGTTGTTGGATCTGCATTGATTGTCGGTCCGCTCGTAAACCCCAAAGGTGCGACGCTTCAGCGCCTCTTGAAGTCTTTCCCATGGTCGCGAATTCAATGGTACACGCCAACTGCAAGCTTCTATTGAGTACTTCACTGAGGCGACTTAAAAATTCGCGAGTTCGCCAATCGTGGCTCGGTGAAGAACCGGGCGACAATGGTCATCGACAACGCCAGCAAAGTGGTAAACGATCCGCTGCGCAAGCAGCGCCTCGCGATGTTCCAGGCTTTGAATATGAGTTAATGGAAATTGGACTTCAAGTCGAAACGGGTATTTCGGCGGCCCGATGGAAACTGCGCCCCTTGCGTTCTTTTCCGAGCGCGATGGTCACAATAAGCACGGCGATCGTGACAATTTCAAATCCCGCAATCGCCCACTGGTAGCCCACACGCCCCCGCAACATGAACTCCACCGTATTGGTTGGCGCGGCGATGAGAATTCCGAGCTGGTAGGCAAGGCCGGGAACGAGCCCGCGCGTTTCATCCGCCGATAGCTCATTCAAATGGACAGGAATCACTCCCCAAGCGCCTTGCACTCCGGCCTGCATCAGAAAAGAGCCAATGGCCAGCACTGCGACCGACGTGCCGAACGCCCAAAGCGGAATCACCAGCAACGCCAATGACATCGCGGCGATCATCGTGACTCTTCTGCCGAGCTTTTCCGAGAATTGCCCGAAGATAATGGCGCCGACGATCGCGCCGATGTTGTAGAGAATGGCCATGTACGACTGCATGGCGGGGGTGAATTTGTGGACGCTGCCGAGGAAGTCCGGATACAGGTCCTGCGTGCCGTGCGAAAGGAACATCATGAACGTCATCAGCAAAACGAGGTAAAGAAAACTCTTCCACTGCGTAGCCACGATCCTGAGAACCGCGCCCGTTGACGGCGCGCGAGATTGCTTCCACGCTTCCGATTCCGGCACGCGAGCGCTGATGTAAAACGCCAAAAGCGCCGGCAGTCCGCCCAGCCAGAACATCGGCCGCCAGCCCCAGGTAGGCAAAACAAAACGCGCCACCACGGCGGCAAGGATGTACCCAAGCGAATAGCCGCTCTGCAATATCCCGGAAAGAATTCCACGCAACCGTGGCGGGACGGATTCCATCGCCAGCGAAGCCCCAATGCCCCACTCTCCGCCCATGCCGATGCCGTAAAGCGCGCGCATCACCAGGAAAAATGTGAGATTGGGCGAGAATCCGCACGCCAGCTCCACCACGGAAAAGAAAACCACGTTGATCATCAACGGGATGCGCCGGCCGTACCGGTCGGTCATCAGGCCGAAGATGAGAGCCCCGACTGGGCGCATCACCAGCGTCACAAACAACGAGGCAATGATTGCTTCTTTTCCAACATGAAATTCAGCGGCGAGCCTGTTAATCAGGAAGACGACAACAAAGAAGTCGAACGCGTCGAGCGTCCATCCCAGAAAGGACGCAGCCACCGCGTGCGCCTGGCCGGAACTCGAAAGACCGGCCACTCCGCTGTCGCGATCCTTGTTAAACAACGGTACCCCCCATTGGTTCGCCCGTCACACGCTGCGCAATATCGCGATAGAGCAACGCGGCGCAAACAGCCGACATCGCCAGTAGCGCAAATCCGCTGGCCGTCTCGCCAAGGCAGAATTTGCCGATGCCGAACAGCGCAGCGTACACCATAGCGCAGCCCAGAACCCACGCCAGCAAATTTTTGCCGAGATCGCGCGTCTCGGGAAGTTCCGGAGCGAGCGCGGCGATGCGGCGCCAACCGGCGGTATGCGGCCGCACCTTTCTATAAAAGCGCAGCAGAACTTCCGCGGGCTCGGCCGGCGTCAGCAGCGTGACGGCAACCCACACGGCCGTCGTTACAGCCGTCGTCGCGAGCGTCGTCTTCGCAAAAACCACGGGCGCGCTGCCGCCGAAGACTTGCCAGTGGTGCAGGACGAGCGTCATCGCCAGCGCCGTAGCCATCGCCGAAATCTCGCTCCACGCATTGATGCGCCACCAATACCAGCGCAGCAAATAGACTCCGCCGGTCCCCGCTCCAACCTCGAGCACCACTTGCCAGCCCTGGCTGATCGTCGCCAGTTGCGCCGAAACATACGCCGACGCCGCCACCAGCAGCAAGGTCGCGATCCGGGAAATATTCACGTAATGTTTCTCGGTCGCATTGCGCCGGATGAACCGCCGGTAAAAATCCTCCACGAGATACGAACTCCCCCAGTTAAGTTGCGTCGCGATCGTGGACATGAACGCCGCCATGAATCCCGCAATCAAAATTCCGCGCAGCGCATGCGGCATAAACGTGGTCGCAACGAGCATGTAGCCCGATTCCGGATGCTGCAGCCCAGGATACAGCGCCGCGGCGGCCAGCGCTGTCAGAATCCACGGCCAGGGCCGCAGCGCGTAGTGCGCGACGTTGAACCACAGCACGGAAAGCAATCCGTGCCGTTCATCGCGCGCGCTGAAAATTCGCTGCGCGATGTACCCCCCGCCCCCCGGCTCCGCCCCCGGATACCAGAACGCCCACCACTGCACCCCCAAATGCACGAGAAACGT
>Ga0209517_10008131_pt1 | contig 12345 bp, 9 predicted proteins | sample PeaSoiMetSII2010_FD_187695 | JGI IMG/M metagenome (GOLD analysis project Ga0209517, IMG submission 187695) | Peat soil microbial communities from Weissenstadt, Germany - SII-2010 (SPAdes) (version 2) | ecosystem: Environmental > Terrestrial > Soil > Wetlands > Peat | place: Germany: Weissenstadt...
AGATCTTTTCCGGGCCGTAGGTCAGGCCGCCGTCGCCTAGCAGAAAACCGAGCCCGCCGAGAGCCAGATACTGTTGATGCGCCGCCACGATCCCGTTGGCCACGAATGCGACGCCCGCGCGGTCGTTTCGGCGATGCCAGAGGGTTCCTTTCGTGAAACCGCCGAGCTCGAGCGTGCGATCCACTTCCGTGTAAGCGAAGGATTCGTTGCGGCCGTCGCTCCAGCCGAGGCGTCCGAAGACGCCCATGTCGGGCACGATTTCCTGCTCGAAGTTCAATCCAAAGCCATATTTATGGCGGCCCTGGCGTCGCGTCGCGGTGATGTCGGGCGGGGACGTCTTGTCGCCGGCCAGATACTCGTTGATGGCTTCGCGGTAGTTGCCCATGTTCGCGTGGTTGAGGTAGCCGAGCAGGCGCACGGTGCCGGCACGATGCGCAATCAGCTTCCCGCGGGCCTCGAGTTCGAGGTTTTCCGCGCGCGCACGGGAGACGTCGGCGTCCAGGAAGATGCCGTTGGCCACCTTCGGCATCAGGGCTTCGGCGAAGCGGGCGGTCCACCAGTGGTCGTCGTATTCGATCATCACGCCATCGGTATATCCGCGTGTATTGGCGGCATAGTCGTACGCGCCGTTGTTGTCCACGGTCCAGTTGAGGAATTGTAGATGGCTGTCCTGTCCCCAAGTATTGAGGTCGAAGAAGTCGGCGAGATCGAACTTGCCGGCGCGGAACTCGATCCGCCGCGCGGGGAGGGAGGTGGCGAGATGTAACTCGTCGCGATCGGCTTCGATTCTTTCATCGCTGAGCGGAATGATCTGCCGCAGCATCAGCCGGGCGACGTAGGGATTCTGGCTGAGAGTTGTGTTGCGCACCACGTCGAGATTCGTGATGCCGGCAAGTCCGAGGGCATTGCTGAGGCCGTGGCCACCCGCGCTTTCGATGTCGAGAAAAACTTCCGTGGTCGGTGTGAGCTCGTAGCCGAGATAGAGCGTATAGACCTTGGAGGTGCCATTTTCGGGTTCGGGCCGCAGGCTGTTTGTTCCCGTGTATTTCGCCGGGAACCCGGGATGCCATTGCAAGATGATGTTCGCCTGGCCGGAAATCCAGTAGCGGCTCGTGTCGGAATGCGGGAATAGCGTCAGCGTGTCTGTCGAACTCGAATCGGAATCTGCATCGGGCGCAGGCGCGGCGGATGGTTCCGTTTGCGTGCTTTGGGGGTTCGTTTGCACCGGTTCCTGAGCGTTCGCGCCGTGCGGCGCGGCCACGCACACCAGCAGCGCGCAGAGAATCCGGCCGATGCAGCCAGCTAGGAATCCTTGCAGCGGTAGTACCAGCGCCGGGTTCGCGGAGCCGGGACTCCTCGCGGGCATTCTTCGCCTTGGATCAGAGGTCACGATCTATATTAACCACAGTTAACACATAATGTAAATACAGGTGAACTACGATGCTCCCCGACAGCGGTCCCATACAGGAATCTCGACCTTGGCGCTGGACGGGCAGCATCGCATTCAGCGAGACCAAGTACATCATGCGCTAGCTCGCGCGGCGTTAACGGAGCGTTACAAGCAGAGTAGTGGGGGCGCTTCACGATGCAAATGTGAAGACGGGTTTCACTACCTTGCCCGCCGCCTGGTCTTCGATGGCCTGGTTGATTTTCTCGAAGGGATACTTCGTCACGAGCTTGTCGAACGGGAAGCGGCCTTTCATGTGCAGCTCGATCAGGTGCGGGATAAAGGTATCCGGCACGCTATCGCCTTGCACGATGCCGCGAATCGTGAGGCCGCGGATCATGACCGTGGACATTTTCGGCGCTTCGGGCGGCGTGGCGCAGAATCCGAAAAAACCCTTCGCGGCGAGCGACTCGATTGCTTGCTGGTTGCTGTCCGCGCGGCCCGTGGTGTCAAACGCGTAGCCAACCCCGCCAGAAACGAGCTTCTTGATTTCTTCGGCGACGTGCACGCGCGTTCCGGCCAGCACGGTGTGCGTCGCGCCGAGCTGCCGCGCCATCGCCAGCCGCGGTTCGAGCACATCGACGGCGACGATGGTGGAACAACCGCACACCACCGCTCCCATCACGGCGCTCAACCCCACGGGGCCCGCGCCGAAGATCGCGATCGCACTGCCCGCCGGCGGATGGAGAGAATTCACGATCGCGCCCGCCCCGGTCTGCACGCCGCAGCCGAGCACGCCGAGAATTTCGAGCGGCGCGTCCCGGCGCACGGGAATCGTATTGCGCTCGCGCGTGACGGCGTAATTCGAAAACGAAGACTGGCCGAAGAAGTGGCCGTGAATCACGGCGCCACCTTTGCTGAACGAGCCGGGTTCGCCCGCGCGCCCGTCGGTGAAATTCAGCGGCATCATTCGGTCGCAGTACGCGGGATTGCCGCCAACACACGTGGGGCACGCGCCGCAGGAATCGCCGGTGAGGACCACGTGGTCGCCGGGCTTGATCTTGGTGACACTGGCGCCAACGCGTTCGACGACGCCCGCGCCTTCGTGGCCGACGACGGCGGGCATCGGAACACCCATGCCTCCCTCGCGCGCTTTCACGTCCGTATGGCAAAGCCCGCATCCCGCCATGCGGACCAGAATGCTCTCCGGCCCGGGCTCGCTCATCTCGAGTTCTTCGATCGAGAACGCCGGCCGGCCTTCGTAGGCAACCGCGGCGCGCACTTTCATGATTTTTCTCCGTGTCGCGCGGAGGAGATCACTGCCCGGCTGTCGGCATCACGAGTTTTCCGACCACGGGGACCGGCAAAGCGCCCTGATCGAGGACGAGGTCGTGGTATTTCTGCATGTCGAAAGTTTTTCCGGCCTTGGCCTGATATTCTTTGCGCAGGGCGAGCCATTCGCGAAGGCCGACGTAATAGGTAGGCAGTTGCGTGGAGCTGAGCTTGGCGCGAAGAAGCTTTCCTTCGGCCTCGGCCTGCGTTTGGAACGCGTCTTTGGTCATCAAGTCCATGGCCTGCTCGTCCGTCATGTTCATGGTCTGCATTTTGACGTCGAGAATCGTGTTGGCGAGCAAGCGAAGCCGGACTTTGCGCATCATCATGCGGAAGCGGGGGTCGTTGTTGAGGAAACCTTCGTCCATCATCACTTGCGCGCCGTATTCCGCCCAACCCTCGACGTAAGCGCCGTTCCCGAATAGCGACCGCAGGACCCGGCGCGATTCGGGCTGGATGTTGTTCGCGTGCTCGGCTTGCACGTAATGTCCCGGCAGCGCTTCATGCAGCGAGAGCCACTGCAACGTGAAATTGTTGTACTCGCGCAGCCGGGAATCGGTGGCTGCCGCCGGCGCCTTGGGGTCAATCGGCGTCACCCAGTATTCGGCTTCGGCGTGGGGTTCGAGCGGAGGGGCGCTGTGGAATCCCGCGACGGAATAAATTCCGCGCATGAAAAGCGGCGTGGGAATTACTTTCAGGTTGTCGCGCGAGCTGAGCGTGACGATTTTCTTCTCGTGGATGAACGCGATGATGCCGGCGAGGTCGCCTTGAACGGTCTGCTGCAATTGATCGGGCAGGCAATGATCGTCGGAGATTTTCTGCAGCACTTCGCCGATGATCTTGTTTTCGCGATCGCGTCCGGTCAGGTCGGAATGATCCCCGTGCCCGGGAAACATCTGCGCGTGCATCGGCAGGGCGAGCCCGAGCATCTCGGCGCGCACGTCCCTCAACTCGCGCTCGGCGTCGGCGAGAAGCGCGTCCGGCGCGACGTCCGTTTCCATCACCAGCCGGAATTTCTGATCGTAGAATTCCTTGCCCAGCCGCCAGGTGCGGCTTGACGGGCGCTTGCCGAGATCGTCCTTGAGCCACGCCGAGAAATTCTTCAGCGAGGAGATGGCGGCGGGCGCGGCCTGGTCGTACTGCGCTTTCAGCGGCGATCCCGCGGGAATTTCCTTGGCGAGATCGTTCTGGATGAGGTCGATATTGCCGTCGTTTTCCGAGATCGCCGTGCTGATGAAGATCGGATCGGCGTCGCTGAGGTACGCTTTCACCTGTTCGATCAGCCGCGGAATCTGGCGGACGCGCGAAAGCACGTGGCCGAGACGCACGTCGTGCGGCGCGTAGCTCTGCGTGAGCGGCAGAAACAGCGCACTGCCGATCAGCTCGACGGGAACCGTGGGGTTGTGGCGGTAATTTTGAATTTTGTCGAATTCGAGCAGGTTGAAGCCGATCTGATCGTCAATAAGTTGCCAATCGGCGGCGTCCTGGGGACCGAGCGACGCGAGCGGAGTCTCGGTGCGAAAGCGTTCGCGCCAGCCGGCGTAGAACGCGCGTTGCGCGTCCATGGCTTTCAGGCTCAGGTCATCGAGCTGCGCGTCGAGCTCGATCTTCTTGCCCGTCTTCGGATCCACGTGAACGTGATATCCAGCTTGCGAAGCGATCGACGGCGAGAGCGCGAGCGAATCCTTCATGAACCGGTCGCTGAGCGCGGCAAATTTCTGCGAATCCGACGCGGCGGATGCGCTCGAGGTCGGGCTCGCCTGTCCCGAGCCCGATGGCAGCAAAACCATGAGTGAGAGTATCGCGAAGCAAACGGAAACGCTGGGCACCGGCATTTAGAATCCCCCTGGAAATTCTGCTAATCGTGCGTCAGCTGCGCCGCAGCGCCGCCAGAACGCGGTTGGACGTCAACGGAAACTCCCGCATATGCACGCCCGTCGCATCAAAGAAAGCATTCGCGATCGCTCCCGCGGCCGCGGCCATCACCTCTTCGCCCGCGCCGGTGGATTTCTGGTCCACGCGCTGCACCACGATGGGCGTAACCTCGGGACATTCCTCGAATCGCAGGATCGGGTAGCTGTTCCAATCGAGGCTCGTGACGTTCGTCTTGTTGAACGTCACCTCCTCCTTCAGCATGCGGCTGACCGTCTGCACCAGCTGCCCGCTGATCTGATTTTCGATGAACGCCGGATTCACGGCGAGACCGGCATCAATCGCTCCGTACATGTGGGTCACGGTGACGCGGCCCGTGTCCTTATTCACTTCGATTTCGGCGACGGCGCCGCCAAACGAAGTAAGATGCGTGCCCAGGCCGATTCCGCGGCCCTGCGCGATCTTCGCGTCGGAAACTTTTGACGCGGGCGGGCGCGGTTCCCACTTCGCAGCCTGCGCGACGGCGTCCAGCACGCCCATCCAGCGGTCGCTGGTGATATTGTGCTTCCGGAACGCATACGCGTCCATGCTGGCCAGGCGCGCGAGCTCGTCAATCGTCTGCTCCGACGCAAACGAAAACGACAGATCGAGCGGCGACCGCAGCCACGCGGCCTTCAGGTATTTCAGCCCCGGCACCTGGTGATTGACCAGCCGCACGTTGGGAATGTCGTACATCCCGCCGCAATCGGACGGGTTCACCTGCTGGGCCGCGCCAAGCCTCCACTCCGCGGCGGGAGTTCCGAGCGCGAGCTGCGCGGATGTCTCGATGGCGCTCCAGTTGTGATGCCAGCCGTCGTACTGATACGCGACGATTTTGCCGTCGGCGTCGGCCGCGGCGCGGATTTCGCCAACGTGTGCGGGGCCGTAGTTATCCCACCCATGCTCGTCCCAGCGCATGAACTGCAGGCGGACGGGTTTTTCCGCGAGCTGCGACAGGATCGCAGCCGCCTGCGCCACGTCGTCATAGCAGCTGTGGCCATAGGTGCCCGAGCCTTCGTAGTATTGGACGCGAACTTTTTGCGCGGGCATGCCGAGCACTCCGGCCAGCGTGTTGCGCGTGGCGTACACGTCTTGCGTGGAACAAATCACCAGCGCGGAATCGGCCTTCACGTCCGCGAGCGCGCCATTTGGACCGAAACCGGCGTGCGCCTGATACGGCGCGCGATAATTTCCCGAGACGACGTGCACGGCGCGCCCGAGCGCGTCGGTCACATCACCGCGTTCGAGCACGACGCGGTCCGTGGTTTTTTCGGCGCGCATCGCGTCGTACAGGCCATCGCTGCCTGGCAGCGTCGCCGGCATGTCCCACGTGATCTTTAGCTGTTGCGCCGCGCGGACTGCGTCCCACTCGCTTTCAGCTACCACGCCGACGAAATCGCTCTTGCGCAGCACGCGCGCGCCGGGGATGCCGGCGATCGAGCTTTCGTCCAGGCTCGCGATTTTCGCGCCGGCGCCATACACGCCCTGTCCTCGCGGGCGAACCATGCGGCCATGCACCATCCCCGGCAGCCGCACGTGCTGCAGGTAAACGTATTTGCCGCTCACTTTGTCCGGGATGTCGTTTCTCGTGGGGCTTTTGCCGACCACCTTGTAATCCGTGACGGGCTTCAGCGGCGCCGTCCCCGTAAACGCCAGGCTGAACGGCTTGTCGCCGACAAGCTCGCCGTATGTAACCGAGCTCGCCTCGCCGGCCATTCCTCCCACGGTTACGACGCCCTTCGATACGATGAGCCGCTCGACCGGTGCGCCAAGTTTCTTTGAAGCCAATTGCAGCAGCGCTTGACGCGCTTCCGCGGCGGCCGTGCGAATCGCCGGGCTTCCTCGCGCGATGGACGAACTCGAATACGTGCCGCCCTGATTCGGCGTGATGTTTGTGTCGAGCCGGATGGTGCTGACCTGGCCCATGTCGAGGTCGAGCTCCTCGGCCGCGATTTGCAGCAGCGAAGTGGTCGAGCCCTGCCCAAGCTCGACGTAGCCGACGTACACGGTCGCCGTGTTGTCGGCGTGAATCGCCAGCCACGTGTCGATCTGCTTGGGATCGGGAGGACCTGCGGCAGCCCCTCTTGCGATCGTGCCCGCGGCTGCGGTGCCCTGCGCGGCGAGTGCGTCGCCGCTGAGAAATCCCCTCATGCTGAATCCGATGACCAGCGCGCCGCCGGCTTTCAGAAATTCGCGGCGCGGAAACAGTGCCGACGCAGCCAGCTTCGTGCTAGTCTTTTTTGCCCCGGTCTTTTTTTCGCCGATCATCGCGCCACCTCCGCCGCTGCCCCGGGCGCTACTTCGTTCATCGCCGTTTCCGCCGCTCCTGCACGTTCTTCGGCCCGCGCCCCGTCTACTTTCATCTTTTCGGCCGCCCGTTGAATGGCTCGGATGACCCGCGGGTAGGTCCCGCACCGGCAGAGATGCCCGTTCATCGCCGTGCAGATTTGCGCTTCGGTCGGCTGCGGCGTTTTCGAGAGGAGTTCGGCAGCCTGGATGATCATGCCATTGAAGCAGTAGCCGCACTGCACCGCCTGCTCGTCAATGAAGGCTTGCTGCACGGGATGCAGCGCGGGCGCCCTTTGGAGCTTTTGCTGTTTCGCGTACCACGCAGGCAGTCCTTCGAGCGTCGTCACCGATTTGCCTGCAACGGCGGAAACCGGCGTCACGCACGACCGGATCTCTTCGCCATTCACCAGCACCGAGCACGAGCCGCATTGCGCGAGCCCGCATCCGAATCGCGGACCCTGCAGCTGCAGCTCGCCCATGAGGACATACAGCAGAGGCGTATCCGGCGCGGCGGCCACTTCCGTCACGCGTTCGTTCACACGAATCTTGAGTTTGCTCGCCATCTCGCGCGCCTCCAACACTGCAAAGAATCGGCCTAGTGTTAACAGGTTAGTTGGATGTGTCAAGCCCGCCGTCTGCGTCCGCCGGTGGTTGGAGGGTACTCAGTAGTCGGCTCGCGGCGTCCGCGGCGCGCCGTCTGCGCTGGTGATCGCGTTACCCAATTGCGCCGGGCCTCATCCTTCGAGGTTGGATGCGCGGGCGCTTGCAAGTTAAACTGTATTCTCCACGGAGGGGTGGCCGAGTGGTTGAAGGCGGCGGTCTTGAAAACCGTTAGGCCCGAAAGGGTCTCGTGGGTTCGAATCCTACCCCCTCCGCCACTCAGTCCGGAGTTATCTCTACAAGTCCCTTCGTCAGCCGAAAAGTCCCGATTCTGGCGCTGAACTACCAGTTTTCAAACCGAGAGAGATACTCTCTGCCGTCGTTCGACCGAGATCTTACGGAAAATCCGGTCACTTTCTCTGGGAGTCAAAAGGCATGTCCCTTACCAATGCAGAGGAGGTAACAGCGGCCTTTCAATCCTCTGCCCAGCCATACGATCGGGAGTTCGTGCCCAGACTTTCCGAAGACATCTTGAGAGTAATCCGCGAGAGGAAATTCCCTAAAAGAGCGGAGGCGCGAATCAATTTTCTGGCCGATTCCCTGGCGGGCAGACCAAATGTCGAGCCGCGCACTTCAAGGGACATTTGTACAAAGGAACGGGCGAAAGAGCGCGCCAAATCACCCTATAAAATCTTGCGGAAGGAATTCTACGTCGAGTGCTCATGCGGTTATAGAGGTCCTGCAAGTAATGACGCCTGCCGCGACTGCGGCGCACAGATTTCATATTTGCCCGAAATGCTTCTGGGGATGGGGTTGCGGTGAGTCGTTGTCAGGACCTGTCCATGTAACGTACGTACGTAACGTTAGAGCCGCTCGAAACCTGTTTTATACCCGTGAACATCCGCAAGCTCATCGTCCGAATGGCAGAGGAGAATCCGACCTGGGGACAAGCCCGCGTGGCAGCCGAGCTGTCGGTAAAGTTGGGGATCTATGTTTCCCCGCGCACCGTGCGCGCTTACTGGCCTCCCGAACCTGATCGACGAGGTCCCCGGAGAACCTCTTCGCAGCGCTGGAGGACATTTGTCCGCAACCATGCTCAGTCCATCGTGGCCTGCGACTTTCTGGTCGTGGTGACCGCTCGATTCCGAACTCTCTATGTCTTCCTCCTGATGGAAGTTGGGACACGGCGCATCGTACACTGCAACGTCACCGCGCACCCGACGGCCGAGTGGACCCTGCAGCAGTTTCGAGAAGCGATTCCGAGTGATCATCTTTACCGCTTTCTGATCCGGGACCGCGACTCAATTTTTTCAACGGAAGTGGACGAACAGCTCAAAGCATTTGGACTGAGGGTGCTGCGCACACCCGCGCGAGCGCCACAGGCGAACGCCTATTGCGAACGGCTGGTGGGAACGGTGCGCCGCGAGTGTCTCGATTTCATGATTCCACTGAGCGAGAAACAGCTGAGAACGATCTTGGCGGAGTGGGTGACTCACTACAACCAAGGGCGCCCACATTTGAGCCTGGGGCCGGGGATTCCTGAACCCGCTGAGATGCTCCTTGCTCCGCAACCCCACCGCAGACATTTCTCAGCGAAGGATTGCAAGGTCGCGGCTCGTGCGGTTCTCGGCGGCCTCCATCACGAATACCGGTGGGAAAGGATCGCCGCGTGAGAGACAGAATGCTGAGAAGACGCCGCCCCTTGATCACGTCTCCTCTCGAATGGCAGATGACCGCTGCACCGGTGTCTCATCCGGCCATTCCCGTCCTCGCCGAACGCGGTGGCACGCAGCTCACTACGCCACGCGCAACGGTCCTCGTGGATACGCGCGAACAGAATCCGTTCAATTTCTCGCGGTTCAGAGGATGGTTTGCGGGAATCGAAAAGAAAGCACTCCCGCTGGGAGACTACTCCGTCGCCGGGTTGGAAGAAGTCTGCGTGGTGGAGCGGAAGGATCTCTCGGATCTAGTCCATTCCTGCACGGTCGAACGGAGTGCCTTCATCAACCGTCTCCGACTCATGGCGCGCTTTCCGCATCGGTTGTTGGTAATCACGAGCACACTGAGCCAGGTGAAATCTCCTTATGCCCACGTGGGCGTTGACCCGAACCGGACGACCCAATTCTTAGTTGCCGTGCTTGCTGGGCTGCAGGTGCCTTTCGTTTGCAGCGAAACGCACGAGTTGGGGGAAGAACTCGTGGGTTCATACCTGTATCAGGTTCATCTCTACCACTGGCTGGAGTCCAACGATTACGGCCGTTTTCTGTCAGACAACGACATATAAAGGGTTGAATGTAGGGGCTGATGGGTGTTATCTGGGTCAGATTCGAAACGTGGATGGAATTCTTGCGCACCACAGGACGATTGGTGCGACGGGAGTTCTGTCACTCTTTCCGGCAATGCGACAATCTCGTCAAATGGTTCGGCATTCTACCGACGTACATTTGACTAGTGTCGAAGTGCTGCCAGATCTATGATTCCACAGAGCGCGATGACCAACTCGACCCAAGCAATCAAGAGCACGAGCTGCACTGCCTTTACGGGGCCTCGGTTGGCAATGAGGTAGTTGATCTACCATGTCCATCTAGCCATGAGAATCGATGTCAGCATGAGTACGGTGGTGTCTTTCTGTCAGTGGTGCAACAGCTCGATCTTCGGTCACGGGATTCGCGATTCCGCCTGGACACTGAACATGTTCAGAGTGCCGCTGAGATGGCGATATCCGACAGACGCTGGAACCGCTCGATGTTGGCACTCTCTTCCATGACGCCGGCCGCGAGGCAGACGAATGTCATGTCACGTTCCGGATCGACCCAAAAGAGCGAGCTGCCTGCGCCGTAGTTTCCGAAAGTTCGCGGTGAAGTAAGAGTTCCGAACATATGATGGCAGATCGCTTCGCCGCGAAGCTCGAAACCGAGTCCGATGTAGGCGGGGTAGGGTTCCCAACCGCGCGCGATCGCCAATTGCTTGTATAGTTGGTTTGGTTTGTCACCGGTCCAATTCCGTGTCGCCTTATCCAGGATCGCCGGTGAGATGATCCGCACACCATCGAGCTCGCCGCCGCGTCTCAACATCTCTGCGAAGCGGAAGATATCCGAGCCGGTCGCGTGGGCTCCGACCCAGGGCATCTCCGCGGTCTCTGACGCGAAAATGCCGTTCGGGCCAAGGTTTTCGTGGCCCAGGTGGATGAGCGCCATCCCCGCCCCCGCCGCCTCATCCATAAAGACCGGGAAAATGTGGCGGGCCTTCAAGTCCGCCCTGACGCCTATCGAAGTGTCCTTCATCTTCAGCGGCGTCAGAATCTCGTCCTGCACCAGTTGACGATACGAGCGCTTCTTGGGGTCGGTCAGGTGCGTCGCCCAACCTATCAGGGCTTGCCCCGCCATCGGGGCATAGGTAACGAGCGCTTCAGGCTGCTCGACGGAGTCGACATACTTGCAGATGGCGTCAACAACTTCTTCTAAATTGTCGATGGGCATGCCGGCCTTGGGCGTGAAGACGGGCGACAGGCCGGAGCAGTGCGTCAGCAGGTCGTAGAATGTGATGTCCCCGCGCCGACGTCCCGAGAATCCTGGAATGACCTCAGAGACCTTGGTGGTCAGCGCGAACTCGCCTCGCCCGATGGCGCGGTACGCGAGGACGTTGGTAAGCGCTTTGGTGGTCGAGAAGAGAGTAAAGACGGAATCCTTGGTTACCGGCCGCCCGTCCTTCGCATTTGTGTAGCCGATTGCTTCGTGAAGGCCGATCACGCCGTGCTGGGCCACCAGAATCACGGCGCCGTAGTAGAGGCCGCGTTTAATGTCGTCCTCGATCGTCGATTTCAGATGGAGAAGCCTCTCTCCCACCAGGCCATTCTCCGGCTTGGCGTCCGCCGCGTCGGCTCCCCGTGACAATCCGGGTCCGAACGCTGCAGCCACCGCTCCCATGACCGCCGCTGTTCCGGTGCCGAGCATCACCGACCGGCGGCCATGCTGCTTGGGAGAGAGTTCCTGTTCTTCGGTCCCGCTATTATTCTTGAACATATTTGAGCTCCCCCTTTCTTGCGTTGCGGAGGCAATCTACCTTTGCCATGCTAAGTAGTCAACGGGAGTTGCGGAATCGCAAGGCATTGGATTCCGGAAAACCCCTTGCAGCGTTATTTGTCGGCGCGAAGCTGACTTAGTCGTCGTTTTCCCAACACGGAACGAACTGTATTCCTATATTCTCCGCGGGCCTAAAATTGAGAAATGGCCACTGCCGGAAAGAAGTTGCACCACTATGTACCTCGGTTCTATCTCAAAGCATGGACCGCCGATAATCTTGTCTATTGTCTCCGGGATGGTGAAGTCTTACGCCTGAACGTACGGAATGTGGCCGCCGAGAATTGCTTTTATCGGCTTCGGGAATCGGAGTGAACTGTGGACTCTTCCTTCGAGCAAGCACTGGTCAATGTCTGGCGGCGAGTCCTCGTCGAGAACGCCAAGGTGGTCGAGCTAGGGACAGAACGTTATCTTGTTCGCCTGACTCCGAAGCGCTGTTTGCGTGAGGTGGACTTTGTGTTCGAAGGGCACGAAATTCGTGGGCTTGAGCAGAACCCGGAGACGAAATCGCGTTGGGCACAGATGGCACGGTCCGGCAAGAAAGTCATGCAGTTCCTTAGCGGGGGCCGCTACCTGGCAAATGTTGTTGACGGGAAGGTGACCATGTACGGGAGGCGAGCCGGGACGAATCGTTGAGGTAACCGGAGAGGTGGGGTACTAGGAGAAACTTGATTGCATAACAATGTCGGCCCCGCTCGACTCGAGTCGCTTTCGTTGATAGGCTCGGGGGACGGAGCCGGAATTCGG
>Ga0209517_10008132_pt1 | contig 12343 bp, 10 predicted proteins | sample PeaSoiMetSII2010_FD_187695 | JGI IMG/M metagenome (GOLD analysis project Ga0209517, IMG submission 187695) | Peat soil microbial communities from Weissenstadt, Germany - SII-2010 (SPAdes) (version 2) | ecosystem: Environmental > Terrestrial > Soil > Wetlands > Peat | place: Germany...
GTCAACTACTTTGAGGACTCTTACTCGCCCATGAACCCCAGTCTGCCGGACGAGCCGCAGTGGGCCACCAGCGCGCAATACTATCTCTATCACGATCAAGTGAAGAACTTCCTTTACACTCTCTACAGCCAGTCGACAGTTACCATGGCCCGGCAGACCCTGACCACCTTCGAGCACCATAGTTGGGGCAAGGAACGCGTTTTTGAGCTGACGCCTTGGGCCGCGGGCTACTGGGGGCGGAACTTCACAGACATGCTCGCGCGCGCCGTGGGTGATGACCTGTGGTTGATGCAGGCCACCCCGCGCCGCTGGATGAAGGATGGCGAGAAGATCGAGGTCAAGAACCTCCAGACCGAATTCGGGCCCGTGTCATATTCGGTCACGTCTCATCTCGCCGCAGGCAACATCGAGGCGAAAGTCAGCGAACCCACACGGCAGCCGGCCGGCAAGGTGAAAGTCCGCTTCCGCGTTCCTGACAATCACAAGATGCAGTCTGTGACAGTGAACGGCAACAAGTGGAATGACTTTGATCCTGCGGGCGAATGGGTCACGCTCCCCGGATCATTGCAGAAAGCCACGATCGTGGCTCAATATTGATAGAGCAGGCAGAAAACGGGGCAAACATGCGATATGAAACCAGGTTTGTCATTACTTCTCTAGCTGTCGGCTTGCTCCTGACCGGCTTTGCCGGCACTCTGCGTGCCGAAGAACCCTCCTACGAACAGGCGGTGGCTCGTTGGCCGGATCTCACCCGGCCCATCACCTTCCTGGGGTGCAAGGACCAAGCAAGGTTCAGGCTCCGGGTTTCAGAATTCAGGCCTTGCTCCTGAATCTCCGTTACCTAGCCGCACATTAGTAGGAGGAAGTGACGTGGTGGCCGCCACATATCGGCAAGATACAACTTAACACTTCCGGCGGGCGCCGCCGCCGAGGAGGGAGAGCTCCTATGACGTTGCATTCGTTTGACAAACTTACTCGACGTGACTTCTGCAAGGTAGTTGGTGCCGGTGTTGCCGTACCGGCCGCTTATTCCGCGGTTCAAACCGGAGCATCTGAAGAGGAAGATTCGATCATCAGGTCAAACCGCTTTCTGTCCCTCGGCATCAACCGTACAACCGGCAGAGCGTTTGTGGAAGAGAGAAGTTCGGGCGAAGTGTGGGTGTGGAACTGGAAAGAGGTAACCGCCACTGCTTCCGATTCCGCGCTGCTCCGGATGACGGCTAACCTCGGGAAGATCTCGGAAGAGCTGAAGCCGATCACTCCGGAATCGATCGCGCCGCTGCGGGATGGTTTCGAGCTTCGGTACTCGCTCGACTGCGGCAAAGTGAATTGTTCCGTGGAGCTCGTTGGGGAAACTCCGGAGGTACTCTTCCAGGTAAAGCCCGACCTGCGCTACCGCTGCGATTTGACCGCCATTCGATTTCCGAGCACGCTTCACCCGGAAAGCCGGCCGCGGCCGATGCTTGTGGATACGTTCACCACAGGCCGGTTGCACCGGCCTTCGTCGCGCGGCGAGAGCTTTGTGATGAACGCGGAAGACTGCTGGATGCGGTATTACGGCGTGCTGGGGAACAAGTCGGCTTTCCTGGCGATTTTGGAGCCGCGCTTCGATACGGCCTTGGTTTACTCCGACGATGGACGCGGACCCCTGAACTACGGATGGGTCCACATGCCGCGTTGGGGACGCCTGGACCAGATCCGAGGCCAGCGCATTCGTTTCGTTGCCGCGCCGTCTTACGTAGCGTTGGCGCGCGCTTTCCGCACATACGCGAAGCAGCAGGGTCTCTACAGGAGCTTGCAGGAGAAATGCCAGGAGTGCCCTTCGACCGAGAAGATGATGGGCGCCGTCCTGATCATGCTCGGTTACCTGCACGATCCTGAGGCGGATTATGCGGGAGTTTTCCGCAAACTCAAGGAAAGAGGCGTCGAGAAAGCCTATGTGTATCCGGTCAACTACTTCAACCTCAACGGCGGCGATGAGCTCTACCCCGGTTACAAGTGGATCCACCTGGATCGCAGCACGCTGGATGAGCTGGATCGGCTGGGGTACCTATATGCTCCCTGGGTTTGGCTCAATGAGATTCTCGGCAGCAGCCCTTACTTCCAGGACTCGCTGATCATACACCACCCGGACGGCTCGAACAGCCCGGCTTGGAAAATCGCCGAACTGCAGTGGTATGCCAGCCACGAAGGGCGCGTGTTGGAGATTCTGAAAGAGGCCGCGCCGGAGTTAAGGTCGAAGTACACGGCCGCGCATTTTGATGTGTTGAACGCAGGACCCTGCCTGGAGAATTACGGTTCGTGGCCGTACACCCGTGCGATGGATGCGGAATACCGGGCCGGCATGTTTGCGCAATTCAGCCGGCACGACCGGGTGGTGGGCAGTGAACAGAACAAGGACTGGGCCATCCCCTACAAACATTTCGGAACCAGCAAGCTCCCCGGCCCCTATGGCACGGATGCTCCTTTCTGGCCCGTGCCGTTGTGGCAGTTAGCCTTCCATGATGCGGTAATGGCCAGTTGGTGGGAACACTCCACTTACAATGATCCCGACTTGGGGCACGACTTCAGCGGCCGAGAGATTCGCAGGCGCTCGCTGTTGGACATACTGACAGGTGACCTGCCTTCCGTTTGCCCTGTGGGCCGTATGTACGGTTGGGCGAACCCTCAAAATCCAGGCGGCAAAATCTTCGTTTACCGGTATAAGTTCGATGATGCGGTGACGTTAAGGGCCATTGACGCGGCAGTGGAGGTGGCTCGCTTTAATGCCCAACACGCCACCGACGACCTGGTTGAGCATGAGTTTCGCTCGGAAGATGGTCTGCAGCAACAAACTGTTTATGTTTCCGGCACGCGGGTAAGGATTCGCGTGCCTGAGCCAGGTAATCCTTCCGATTCGGGAGAACTTCAGGTGTCGTAGTTTTCACGAGGTGCATTCATGAGCGCTTGGAATTCGCAATTTAAACGCATACTGGTGGCGTTTGCCACGCTTGCCCTGCTGCCCGCATCTGGTGCCGGCGCCGATTCATTTGTGGTGCAATGGAAAGCTGCGGTCGCGCAACTGCCATGGCTATCGCAAGTGGAAATCCGCCCCTTCAGTGACAACCTTACACTCGACACGGCGAAGCTTCCGGCCTCGCCGGAGTTTCCCAATGGTGTCCGAGTGAGGTTCGCCAAAGATGGAAACGAGACTGGCTGGATGCAGGTGAAGCTCGGCGGAGGCTACGGCTTTACGTTCTCCGACCGGATGCTGAACGAACACCCTTATCTGTGGGTGCGTGACCTGGGCATCTACATCAGCCGTCGGGGAACCTGGGCGGAGACCGCGCGCCAGCGGGGCGAAGCTGAGGCGGCCAGTAGGAGGAGCCTGGCAGCGCCCTTCCTTTCGTGCGCCGAAAAATACTACGCCTGGACAGGCTACGTGGAACACTCGGACGCCACACCGCTGAAGCCGCTTTGGGGGCCGCTGGATCAAAAGATCTGGGAATTCGTTGACGAGAAGGAGCACTGGCCGCCTGAGGCGCGCACGGTCGACCACATCGCGCAGATGCCGGAGGTAGACGCCGAATACTTTGCTCACCGTTTCCCTGACCTGAAGTACTCCCAGATGTATCTGGGTTGGCCCGACCATGATGACAAGTTCATCCTGTGGAACAACGGGAGGGTCGGGGTTTCCTCGGTATCCGTTGGCGGCGACCCCATTGCCTACCCCAACACGCCGTGGCAGCCGCGCGCTTACGGGTACACTCTGCAGTTCGGCGTAGGGGATGCGCCTCGCTTCCATGAATATGGTCATGAGGCCGTGCGTCAACATTTGAAGAATGGTTTCGACCTGATTGTAGTCACGGAGTGGTCCGACGCGGATATGAACGTCGAGCAAACCAACTTCGCCTACCCGCTCGATGGCGAGCGTATCAAGAGCGGCATCGAACCTCTGCTCGCCTGGACGCGACTCGAGGTTAAGAATGCCGGCCCGGCCGAGCGCGACAGTTACCTGGGAGTTGAATTCACCAACCAGGACTTTGGCAGCGATGTATGGAATGGCAAGAAAGGCTACCATCCTCTCGAGCATTTCCGCGACATTGCTTGGCGGAAGGGCGGCTTCTTTCTGGGCGGCACGCTGATTGCCGTCACCGATCCGGCGCTCGAGTTCGAGGAAACCCCTACGGTTGGAGACCGCAAACGATTCCGGGCCCGCATTCACTTGCCTGCCGGCGGAACCCAGAACTACACTTTCGCCAACTTCTATCGCGCCTCTTCGCCGGCCCGCCTGGGCGATGTACAAAAAATGGGCTATGACACAGCACTGGAGAAAACCGAGGCATTCTGGGCCGGCCTTCAGAACCAAGGCGCTTCCATCACAGTGCCCGACGCCTTGCTGAACAATCTCTACCGCACATTCCTTCCGCGGATGACGATCAACTCCGAACTCGATCTGAACGGACTGTCGGTGGTCCAAACGGGGCCCATCATCTATAACCGCGTTTGGCATCACAGTACCGCTTATGGCGTGGCTGATTATATGGCTCGGCGCGGCTACTTCGAGCTTGCGAAACGCTACCTTGAGCCCTTCTTCCGCTGGCAAGGCATGCCGGCGCAGGATTCTCCTGCGATAAAGGATTGGAGTGGATTCTTCGGCGCGCCTCCTGAGCACTGCCCGCTGGTCTGGCTGATGTACCAGGGCATGGTCCAATGGGCCGCGGCGCGTTACTTCCAGCTTTCCGGCGATCGCTCCTGGCTCGACCAGAAGTTGCCGGCGCTGCTGAAAAGCATGGATTGGGTTAAGCAGACGCGGAGTGAAAGCAGGAAACTGAACGCGGACGGCAGTAAGCCGCTCAATTTTGGCTGGTTCCCGCCGGGACGGGTTACCGACGGCAGTCACGGCACGAGTGTGCTGTCCGACTCCAACGTCTGGCGAGGGATGGAGTATATGACGCAGGTGTTGGAAACCATTCATCACCCGCGCGCCGCAGAGTTCCGCGCCGAGACAAACGATTACCGGCACTGCATACAGGATGGCATGCGCCGCGCCGCGGCCGAGCGGGCGCTGGTGCGCTTGAATGACGATAGCTGGGTGCCGTATCTACCGGCCTATTTGGAGAAAGTTCCGGGGCAGTGCGAGTCCACGCTGTGGTACGCGGCGGTGGTGGATGGCCCGTGGATGGGCGGCATGCTCGACACCTACGCATTTCCACTGGGCTCGCCGGAGAATGACTGGCTCATCAACTACTTTGAGGATTCGTATTCCCCCATGAATCCCAGCCTGCCGGACGAGCCGCAGTGGGCCACCAGCGCGCAATACTATCTCTATCACGATCAAGTGAAGAACTTCCTCTACACTTTCTACAGCCAGTCCACCACAACTTTGGCGCGCCAAACGCTCACCACCTATGAACACCGCAGCCGCGGCAAGACGCGAGTTTTCGAACTCACTCCCTGGGCGGCAGGCTATTGGAACCGGAATTTCACGGACATGCTTGCGCGCACGGTGGGTGATGACCTGTGGTTGATGCAGGCCACGCCTCGCCGGTGGATGAAAGACGGCGAGGAGATAGAAGTCAGAAATCTCCAGACCGAATTCGGGCCCCTCACATGTTCGGTGACTTCTCATCTCGCCTCCGGCACGATCGCAGCGAAAGTCAGCGAGCCCACCCGGCACCCGGCCGGCAAGGTGAAGGTGCGCTTCCGCGTGCCCGAGAACCACACCATGCGATCGGTCAGCGTGAACGGCCAACCTTGGACGGACTTCGACCCCGCGGGCGAGTGGGTTACGCTCCCCGGATCCCTCCAAGAAGCGGCAATCGAGGTGCATTACTGAGTAAGCTGGAGGCATGAAAAATGATGGGCCGGAGGCCCTTTGTTACCGCAATGGCCGCAGCAGCGGCATTCCCCTTGGCCGCCGGCCAAGCAGGGAAAACTCCCTTTCAGCACGACAGTCTTCGCTGGGTTGATGAGTCCGTCTGCGTGCCAGCAGTGTTGGCAATCCCACTTGGAGGCCTCTCGGTGGGAAACCGCCGTTCGTAGTAGGGGAGAAGGTGAATCACACTCATAGCCAGCACGCATTCCTGCCCGATTGGCGTCCCGCATTTCCGGTGGACTACGGCAGAATCGGGCCGCGCGTGCTGGCCATGATGCTTGACCGGCCGGAAGCGTTTTTCTTTGTGGTGAGTGCAGGCGGCCATAGCCGGTATTCCCCCGTGCAAAATCCCGCCTGGGACCTGGAGTGGAAGCTGCAGCATTATGAAGTTGGTATGCCGTTCGGTTTGCGAGGGCGCCTCTTTTATAAACAATGGACTGGCACCGACGAAATTATGCAGAGGTACAGAAAATGGATAGCGTCAATGTGATCCATAGTTGCTGATTTGCGAACGGCAGTGATGCCCGAGATTTTCATGCCATGCATTGACCTGACCAGTGAGCCCGCCGGTATCGCCCGCCGTTCGGCGTGGTTTGCAGTCCTCGTACTGTGGATTGCTTTTCTAATCAATTACATTGATCGGCAAGTAGTGTTTTCGATATTTCCGATTCTCAGGAGTGACCTGCACCTCTCAGCCAGGCAACTGGGACTTGTCGGTTCAGTTTTCGCCTGGGTGTATGCGTTGTGCATGCCCCTGGCCGGCCGCCTGGGAGACATAGTTCGCCGCAAGCGTATCGTGGTTGCCAGCATCGGGCTTTGGAGCCTGGCCACGCTGGGAACCGGCTTGAGCAGGTCGGTGAGCGCCCTCTTGGGCTGGCGCGCTGTCATGGGCGCCACAGAAGCGTTGTATGTTCCAGCCGCAGTCGGCCTGATTGCCGCTCTCCACGGGGACCAAACGCGCTCCCGGGCTTTGGCCATCCATGGCACAGCTCAATTCGGCGGCATCATTCTGGGCGGTTGGTACGGCGGCTGGACTGCCGAACGGTTTGGCTGGCGGCAAGGTTTTGCCGTGCTCACGGCGGTAGGCCTAGCCTATGGCCTGTTGCTTTCAAAGATACTCCCTGATTCCCCTCGCCCGGCTGTGACAAGAGTCCGTTCGCGATCTTCGTTCGATATTCTCAGATCGCGCTGTTATCTGGCTCTGCTGGGCGCCTTCTTTGCTTTTTCCCTCATGCTCTGGGTGCTGTATGGCTGGCTGCCCAACTGGATTTATGAGACGTATCGTTTGTCGATGGCTGCGAGCGGCTTAAGCGCAACCGCCTACCTGCAGGGCGGCTCCGTGGTGGGCATCTTGGCTGGGGGTGCCGCCGGTGACTCGCTGAGCAAGCGAATTTCGGCCGCACGCTTCTACGTCTGCGCCTTGGGATTGTTCCTGTGTGCGCCATTTGGCTATCTGACCGTGGCCGCCCACTCATTGGCCGGGCTCAAGCTTGCCTCGGGACTTTTCGGCCTCTTTGCCGGACTCATGGCGGCCAACACATTCGCGGCCGCTTATGATGTAGTAGCGGAGCGGAACTACGCATTCGCTGCGGGCGTACTGAACCTTTTGGGAGGCCTCGCCAGCGGCGCGGGCTTGCTGCTTGCCGGCTGGTGGAAGGAGTCGGTGGGCATTGTGATACTGATTCAGAACGCGGCGATTGCATCGGTGTTTGGAGCGTTACTGCTGGCTACCGTGGTCTATGCGCGTTTCGCCAGGGATGTTGAACGACTGTCGCACGTGGGCTGAGGGAACCGCTTCACGACGGAGTTCACGGGTGGCGGAGAATTTCTCCGTGACCTCCGTGCACTCTGTGGTGGACTAGTACTCTCTTGAGAGCTTCCACCACCGCGGGTTCCGAGCCTTTGTCAGACTGTGCCGGGTGCCCGTAGAACCGGTAGGCGTAATCCACTTCGTACCCTCCTTTGATGACAGCCTCATCCGTCGGCAAGTAGCCAACCAGCGGGCTCAAGTAGCCCGCCACGCTGACCAACAGTTCAGGAAAGGCGTCTTGAAGGCGAACGGCAGTTTCGGCAAATATCTTCCGCCGTGATGAAACAGAAGGCCAGTGGGCTGACACGCCAGAACTTTAAGGGGAGGTTACAGCACTGCGGGAGCCTGTCGTAATTCAGCAGTAGTTCAACAAAGCGCTGGCTGGCTGTTCCTGAAACCGGCAACCCGCCGCATGTTCAGCAGAGCGGCGCTGTGGGTTCTCAAGGTGAAATAATGAAGTCTGAAGCCTGCCGTTCATGTGCTCAATCAATTTACAACCCATACTTTCGTTCATACGTGGCGAGCGCATTTCCCAAGTCAGCCTTATTCTCCAAAAAAGGCATATGGCCAACATCGCTTCCCCACAGCATCAGGTGCGGAAACTGGACACCCTTATAAGCGTGGGGGCCAGCCATCCAATCCGTCCGTCCGTAGAAAACCAGGCTGCAATTGAGCATGATCATTCCCTTGATCACTTGCGGGTGCCGCTCGGCATAACCCGCCTGAAGGATTCCTCCGAAAGAGTGCCCAAGGTTACCCACTTTCTGATTCCTAATGCCGCTCTTATTTCCTCAAAGTCCTGCACCATGCGATCCATGGAACAATTGCCTTCTTTAGGACTGCCGGAGCGCGCTACTCCCCCTCTTCCGCAGATCACGCAGATTACGCATACTAAGAACCGGGACTTCAAAAGACGAGGTGAGGGCTCCCGTGCTTGTAGGGGCGAGGCGGCGCCTCTCCCTTATGTGCTACTGTCTTTGGGATGCGGCGCTGGGTTTAGCCAACAGGGTCCGCGACAACTCTTGCAGCTCATAGAGCGACTTGGTTTCGCGTGGGTAATGCGGGATGGGGAAGGAAGACAAGGTGAATCGCGCGGTCCGAACCTGCTCTCCCCGCACCAGGCGCACGTGGGCCTGGGCTTCGACACTGGTCGGTCCGATATAAATGGGGAAAGCATCGGCGGCGCGATAACTCAGAATGAGAGTTCGACGCGACTTGGCAGACGTATTAGGCGCCGAAGCATGGGGGGTCAAGCAATGCATAAAGATGGCGCTTCCGGCTTTAGCTTCCAGAAGCACCGCTTGCGAGTCGTCCACGCGTTGGGTGACGCGTCCGTGGAAGAAGCCGTTCAGCGTGTGGTCAAGCGGCGGCCCGCAATGCCGGTCCGGAATTACCTTCAGACAGCCATTGGTGGCGTCCGCGTCGTCGAGGTAGAAGAGAACAGTCACAGAATCGGCATTGGTGAGCGGGTAGTATGCGAGATCCTGGTGCCACTCCACCACCGAACCGATCTTCGGAGGCTTCATGTTGATTTTGCTGTAGTGAAAGAGCACATTCGGCCCCACCAACTGCTCCGCCGCATCCACAAGCTTCTTTGAATCCGAAAGCGACCTGAACAAGGGATAGTGAGTGCAGGGTTCGTAAATTCGCCGGACGGATTTTCCTTCCGGGCCCTGATTCGGCTCCATCTCCAGCCGGCTGGCGTCATAATTCGCAAACGTAGCCGGCGCGCTGATCGCCTCGATCTGGGCGACCAAATCCTCAACCTCGGCGGAACTTAGGAATCCATGAAGCACCGTGTACCCATGCTCTCTGTATTGACCCACCTGTTTCGCAGTTAACATTGAACTAGCCCCGTCCGGTTTTGTGCCTTCCCCAACAGCACCCCCGCCCCTTCGCTTGAGGCATTTGGCGATGAAGTTCTCGCGTTTAAAACCCCTTTGATAGGACGAGTATTACATAGCTCCTGCGGCTTCTGCAATCACGTTCGCCTTGTAGCCCGCCTTGACGGCGTGATAGCCTTTGGCAGCTTGTAGATCGCTGGCGAGGAGTTAGTCGTGAAACTCGAAGAACAACCACACCATCGCGTGTGCAATCAGCAGTTCAGTCGCCGTGATTTTTTGCGGAGTGTATCCGGCGGAGCAGCGCTCTCCCTTGTCCCCGGGGTGATCCCGGCGGAGCCTGTGACGCCTGCAGGCAAAGCCTTTCCGCTGCGCGGCCACTACCTGATTCTCGGGCGCATGCCCACCGTTGGCTTGGCGCAATGGAAGCGCATCCTCCGGCATATGCAGGAAGACCGGTGCAACTTTTTGATTCTCTGGATGGGAGGAGGTTTCCGTTCCAGGAAATTCCCCATAACCTGGCAGTACAACCGGGAGCATAAGAACATCGAAAAGGATTTCGCGCGGGAACTGATCGACTTCGGACACTCGCTGGGGATGAGGATTGTGCTTGGATTTACTCCCTTTGCCTACGATGGGGTGAACCAGTACCCATTGGAGCACCCCGAGCTCAAGGCCTACCAGCAGGATGGCCACCTGGCCAAACTCGATGGCATGCACTGTTGGGGCTACGCACTCAATCCTTCGAAGAAGGAAGCCCAGAAGTTCATGCTGGACTATGCGTCGGAGATGTACTTCGATTTCTACCCTAATGCCGACGGGCTTTTCATCGAATCATCCGATTACAGCACCTGCTACTGTCCCAGTTGCACGGGGCACTACTATGAGCGCGAGTTTGAATTTGTGCTGGCCATTTCGCAGCGCGTCTGGGAGCGGCGGCGTGATGCCACCGTCGTTGTCTATCCCCACTATTTTTCTTCCTCCGAAATTCCCCGCTTCGGACGCGGCGCGGAGGAGAAATACGATCCCCGCTGGACTCTTTTCTTCACCCCGCACACCGCGCCCATTCAAACGAAATTAACGGGACAGGCGTCACGCAGCATTTATTGGGAGCCGTTGATTCTGGAGACGCCCGAACAGGGGCAGGCCGCCATCCGCAAAGCCCGAAAACCGGCATTAACGGGTTGGTGTTCTCGCTTGAGTACTATACCTTCGTCATCCGCTACCCGGAAGACGGAAATTGGCACCTGATCGGATCCCGGCTGAAACCTTTTGGATACGACTGGCTTCCCAAGATCGATGATCCTTACGTCTACCCGCTCACGCGTGTGCTGCGCATCGCGTTTCGCGAATTCAGTCAAAACCCGGATATTTCCGCGGAGACCTTCCGAGGGGTTCTGAAGAGCGAAATTTTCCAGGAATCGACCCTCGCCTCAGCGGTGGATGACTTGCTGGAATGGCAGAAGGCTTACGTGACCAATCGTGGTTTTTTCACCCCGGGGCCGCTCATGAAACCCGAATTGTTGGGCTGGCAATTGGAGCTCGGGCGCGTAACCCCGGCTGAGTTGCAGAATTACAGGCAAATGCTGGAGGGCCTGAAGCGAATACGACGCAAGTACCATGCGCCCATTCAGGACCCGAACGTGAAAGCTATGCTGGAAGGCATCGACTGGGTGCTTGCCCATTGGGCTGGGAAAGAGCAGTTGCTCGAGACGAGCTATTCGTCATTGTGAACCTCGGGCCCGCCCCAATTTGCGTCGCAGGCGCTGTGGTGCGGCAGCAAGCTGCCGCTTTACGTCAGCGAGGTTGCTTTCGGCCGCACCACAGACCAGTTTCCGGCGCCTGCTTTGGTGCACGGCCGGCAAGCCGGACACGAAAAAGCGGAAGCAAGCTGCCGCAGTCCAATGCTCCGCGCCTTCAGAAAAGGGAAGCGCAACCGTTATTCTTAACCCCGTCCGAGATACAATTGCTGCATGGGTACGCAAATGGCCTCGAGCAGGTTGATGTGCGGCGGCATGGTGGCCATCATAACCGCGACTTGAGCGATTTCATGGATCTCCATCTTAGGCTCGGCTTCATAGCCGGCGATACCCGCCGCCGCCCCGGCGTCTTCGTCGGTTTTCACCCTCACATTTCCCGGATGCAAGCAGGAGGCGGAGATCCCGTATTCACGCCCTTCCAAAGCCGTGACGTTGGTTAATCCCCAGATGCCGAACTTGCTAGTGGCGTACGGCCCGGAATTAGTGCGCGGCCGCTGCGCAGAAATGCTGCCGATGTTGATAATTCGTCCGCTTCGCTGGCGTTTCATGATGCGCATGGCCGAGCGCGTACAAAGGAATGGGCCACGCAGGTTCACTGCCATCACTTTGTCCCACGTCTCGACGGAGAGCTCGTCCAGCGGACCGCCGTCAGTGACGCCGGCATTATTCACCAGGACGTCGACTCGCCCGAACCGCTCCATGACTGCCGCGAACAGCGCCAGCACCTGGGCCTCAACCGAGACATCGGTGGGTATTGAAACCACGTTCAATCCGGAGGCCGCAAACTCCTTCACTGCCTGCTCACCCGCTTCGGGCCGCTGGTTGGCAATCACCACTAGCGCGCCCTCTACGGCCAGCCCGCGAGCAATGCCATTCCCGATGCCCCTCGAGGCGCCTGTAACCACCGCTACTTTGCCGTCTAATTCTCCCATTGCCTTCTCCTGCTCTTAATATGGATTCACCGCGCGTCAATGCAGGCGGTGCATAGGTTCTTCTTTGGATGGTTCTGCTAAAGCCAATTAATGTACACCGCGCCCTCTTGCTTGTCTATCATAGTGCGACAATTTGGCTAAAA
>Ga0209517_10008133_pt1 | contig 12343 bp, 14 predicted proteins | sample PeaSoiMetSII2010_FD_187695 | JGI IMG/M metagenome (GOLD analysis project Ga0209517, IMG submission 187695) | Peat soil microbial communities from Weissenstadt, Germany - SII-2010 (SPAdes) (version 2) | ecosystem: Environmental > Terrestrial > Soil > Wetlands > Peat | place: Germany...
GCAGATCGAAGCGTAGACGGCAAGAAGCACAACAAATCTATTGGGTTTTCCCAAAATTCCGTGTTGGCGGCCTCTTCCAAATCAACCGGTTTTAGGTGCACAAAAAATGAGATGCGCCCCATTCACCTGCCGGAAATGCGCCGGTTGCTCCAAAACCATCTTGCGTTCGGGTGATTTTCGATTATGCTCCGCTGCTCCCGTCTTGTGGGAAACACCATTTTGAACGGCTGATTTTTTTAATTTATGGCGACCGCAAACGACCTCCGCCGCGGCATGGCGATCAATTACAACGGCGACATTTGCGTGGTGCTGGACATGCAACACCGCACGCCGGGCAACCTCCGCGCCTTCGTGCAGGCCACGCTCCGCAGCATCCGCACCGGCAAATCCTCCGACGTGCGGTTCAGCTCCACCGAGCGCATCGAGCCGGTGCCGATGATCACCCGGAAAATGGAATTCAGTTACAAGGACGGCGCGGACTACGTTTTCACCGACCCGGAAACCTACGAAACGGTCACGCTGATGGCCGAATTGGTGGGCGACACGAAAAATTTTCTCGTGGAGAACGGCCAGGTGACGGTGACGTTCGTCGAAGAAAAGGCCGTGACCATTGAATTGCCCTCGAGTGTGGTGCTGGCGGTGTCGGACGCGCCGGAAGGCATTCGCGGTGATTCCTCGAACAACGTGCAAAAGCCGGTGACGCTCGAAACGGGCATCACGGTCCAGGTGCCGCTGTTCATCAAGACCGGCGAGAAAATCAAAGTGGACACGCGCACGGGCAAATACATGGAACGGGCGTAATGGGTTGAAAGTCGAGCGTTGAGGTTTGCAGTCCGCCGGGGGCGGGCTTTTTATTTTGCGGCGGGAATTGCTTTTCAATCCGGGCGGTTTGGGATATTTCTCGCGCATGGCCGAGCAGCAGCAAAAAGGAGAGCGGATGTTTCACGGCATCGCCGTTTCCTCCGGCATTTGCCGCGGGAAGATTCTCGTTTTGCATCGCACCCGCCACGTCATTACCCGGCGCGAGCTGGCCGAAGATGAAATTGCCGGCGAAGTCGGCCGTTTTGAACAGGCGTTGGTCCAGACCCGCCAACAGATTCTGGAAATCCAGCGCAAAGTGTTGAAAGAGCTGAGCGCGGCGGACGCGGATGTTTTCGACGCGCACCTGCTGATGCTGGAAGACCAGGTGCTGGTGGACGAGGTCATCCGTCTGGTCCGCGATCAAAAAGTCAATGCGGACTACGCTTTTCATACCGTGGCGGAGCGTTACACCGAGGCGCTGGCGGGCGCCAACGATGAATACCTCCGCGAGCGCACCGCCGACCTGCGCGATTTGACGGCGCGCGTGCTGGATAATTTGCTGGAGGCCAAGGACCAGTTTGGTCTGCATCACCTGGCCGAACCGTGCATCCTGGTCAGCCACGACTTGAGCCCGTCCACGACGGCGCAACTGGACAAAAAGCTGGTGCTTGGTTTCGCGACCGACATCGGTGGCAAGACGTCGCACACGGCCATCATGGCGCGGTCGCTGGGCATTCCGGCCGTGGTCGGCCTGCAGAACATCAGCCAGGAGCTGGACAGCGGTGATTACGCGCTGCTGGACGGTTACAACGGGGTCGTCATCGTTAATCCGACGGACCAGACACTTTTTGAGTACGGCCAGCTTTTGAAGCTCAAGGCTTCGCTCGAGGAAAAACTTCACGAAATCGAGCACCAGCCCGCCGTTACGCTGGATGGGAAAGCGATCCACCTTTCGGCCAATATCGAGGCGCCCGGGGACATCGCGGCGGTGCTCGCGCACGGGGCGGAGGGCGTCGGTTTGTTCCGCACGGAGTTTCTCTTTCTCAACCGCGACAAGCTGCCGACCGAAGAGGAGCAATACCAGGCCTACCGGCAGGTTGCCACTGCCTTGAAACCCCATCCCGTCGTCATCCGCACACTGGACCTGGGCGGCGACAAATTCGCCTCACACCTGCAACTGGCGCAGGAGATCAACCCGTTCCTCGGCTGGCGCGCGATCCGTTTTTGCCTTGCGCAACCTGAACTTTTTCGCACCCAGCTCCGGGCCATTCTCCGCGCCGGGGCCGAGGGCAATGTGAAAATGATGTATCCCATGATCTCCGGCATGGACGAATTGAACCAGGCCAACGCGCTCGCCGAAAAATACCAGGCCGAACTGCGCGCCGAAGGACAGCCGTTTGGCGAACAAATGGAAATCGGCGTGATGATTGAGATCCCGTCCGCCGTGCTCGTCGCCGGCGCGCTGGCCGGGCGGGCGAAATTTTTCAGCATCGGCAGCAACGACCTCATCCAATACACGTTGGCCGCCGACCGCACGAACGAAAAAGTTTCGCATCTGTACGAGCCGACGCATCCCGCCATCATCCGGCTGATCAAAATGACGGTGGACGCCGCGCATCAACACGGCATCCGCGCCGCGGTCTGCGGTGAGATGGCGGGCGACCCTGTCCTCGCGCCGCTGTTGATTGGCCTGGGTGTGGACGAATTGAGCACCGCGCCCGCAGGCATCGCGCCGGTCAAATACATCATCCGCCGGCTGAAGCTGGACGAAGCCCGCGAACTCGCCGAATTTGCCCTCCAATCCGAATCGCCCGCGGAAACTCTCGCCCGTTGCCAGGCGTTGGCCCGCGCTACCGCGCCGAGCCTTTTCGAAAACAAAACGTGACTTTCGACCCCAATCTTCATCCGCACCGGCGGTATGATCCGTTGAGCGGCGAGTGGTTGTTGGTTTCGCCCCACCGCACCCAACGCCCGTGGCAGGGCCAGCGCGAAACCGATACCCGGCCCGCCCACCCGCCCTACGACCCGCAGTGCTATCTTTGTCCCGGCAACCGGCGTGCGGGAAACGCCGTGAATCCCGCGTATTCCCAAACGTTCGTGTTCGCGAACGATTATGCCGCGTTGCTGCCGGACGTGCCGCTGGCCGGTGCCGTGCCCGGGGGTCTGTTCCGCTGCGAACCGGTCCGGGGCGAAAGCCGCGTCATCTGTTTTTCCCCGCGCCACGATCTTACGCTGCCGGAAATGGCGCTGGAAGACATCGCGCGCGTGGTGAACGTTTGGGCCGATCAGATAAATGAGCTGGGCGCGAAATATCGCTGGGTGCAGATTTTTGAAAACAAAGGCGCCGTCATGGGCTGCTCGAACCCGCACCCGCACGGACAGATTTGGGCGGGCAACTTCCTGCCCCGGCTGGTGGCGCCCGAAGAACGCACCCAGAAGCAGTATCGGGAACAGCACGGAAATCTGTTGCTGCTGGATTACGTCGAGGAGGAATTGCGACGGCAGGAGCGGGTCATTGACTCCAATCCGCATTGGGCGATGGTGGTGCCGTATTGGGCGGTGTGGCCGTTTGAATTGCTGCTGCTGCCGTGCCGCCCGGTGAAACGCCTGCCGGATTTGACTGCTGCTGAGCGCGCGAGCCTGGCGGATATTTTGAAACGGAGCCTGACGCGCTACGACAACCTGTTTGAAACGAGCTTTCCGTACTCGATGGGCTGGCACGGCGCTCCGACGGACGACGGCGATTACGGGCACTGGCAGTTGCACGCGCACTTTTATCCGCCTTTGCTTCGCTCGGCCGCCGTGAAAAAATTCATGGTGGGCTACGAGATGTTGGCCGAACCGCAGCGTGATCTGACGCCCGAGCAGGCCGCCAAACGCTTGCGTGAAACGGAAGGAATTCATTTCAAGCAACGCACAGCGGCGTAAATTTCGACAAAGGTTGAATTGCCAGGAGCTTGCACCGGCGCGACAGCGTCTTGGAGTGCGGTGGTCCTCCATCGCCTTTTCCACAGCCGGAGTCTCGCCCACAAAGCGCCAGAGGGCTGGCGCTGTCCAAAACCTCGCGGCGATTCGGATGGTTCATGAGTAGCGCGGGGCCCGGGGCCAACTTTTTTCTCCGCCCGCAACATATCTGTTTGACGGTTCACGTGCCCGCCGCAAATAATGTTCTCAACGATAAGGGACTGACTCCAGAGCATGAAAATCATCATCCTGGCCGCCGGCTACGCCACGCGGCTGTATCCATTGACGTTGACACAGCCCAAGCCGCTCCTGCCCGTCGCCGGCAAGCCGATGCTGGAATACGTTCTCGACAGCCTCGCCCCCATCGGCGGGATTGACCGCGTTTACATCGTCACCAATGCCAAATTTGCCGCGCGTTTTCAGGAATGGTCGGACTCCCGGCGCGCGACAAAATCGAAATGGAATTTCACCATCGTCAACGACGGCACCACCAGCGACGGCGACAAGCTGGGCGCCATCGGCGACATTCACTACGTCCTCAAAACGCAAAACGTGGACGATGACCTGATCGTGGTGGCCGGCGACAATTTGTTCAGCGAGAAGCTGGGCGGCTTCGGGAAATTCTGCCGCGAGAAAAAGGCGCCGGTGCTCGCGCTTTACGACGTGGGTGATTTGGAACAAATCAAAAAGTACAATGCGATTTCCGTGGATGGCAACGGTCGCATCACTTTCTTCGAGGAAAAACCGGTAAATCCGACCAGCACACTCACCGGCATCGCGCTCTATTTTTATCCGAGGAACGCGCTTCCGTTCATCCGGCAATACATTACCGAAGGCAACAATCCCGACCAGCCCGGGCGGTTGGTGCAATGGCTGTATCCGCGCACGGCGGTTTACACCTGGCGCGTGCCGGGGCTTTGGTTCGACATCGGCTCGAAAGAAACGCTGGAGGAAGCCAGCCGGATCTTTGCGGAACTTCCAAGCGGCGCTTAACTAGGCCTTGCGTTTTTTGAAGCCATAGAATGCCGTGCCAATGCCGCCGAGGACGATGGGAATTCCAATGAGAAGACCCAGGGTCGCGTCGTGGACCATGGTTCCTTGTTCCTTATACTTCGCGAGCGCCGGAAGAATAAATCCTGTGCCTGCCAACACACCGAAGATTCCGATCAAGATTATCAATATTTTTTTCATGAACGACCTTTCCACTTTTTTGAATTCACTTTTGAGCACATTGGCTTGACCGATTCGTTGAACTGCAGCTTCAAATGCTTTCTGCGCGTTTATTCCCGACCGCACCTCCTCCTCCACATCCTCGCGCAAATGGCATTCCAATTCGTCCAGCGGCACGGGAGTCTCGATGCCGGCGGCGAGCATTTGTCGCCGCCAGTCCGCGATAGCCTGTTCAAGGTCAAACATGTTATCTCGTTCTATTCATTGACCAAGGTGTTTTGCCGGTGCGCCGCTTTTTCCAATCCATAACCGACACCGCCAAGAAAGGCCACCACCATCCATTCCAGGCCAAAGATAAATAGAGGCAACAAAATGGTTCGGGGGTGAGAGCCTCCGGGTGAAAAATGGAATATGCCAAATCGTATCCAAAGCAGACACGCCCCGTAGCACACAATGCCAACAGCTCTTCTGAGCGGTTGATTGCGGATTACCGGAAGAAGTTTGTGGTTATATCTCCAGCTTAAAACAACGGCTGTAACGGTTACGGTATATACGGCCAATCCGAGCATTTTCGCCGTCAAACTCAATTCGGGAGCCAAAAGTAAAGGAAGGAACAGGAACAGCGGACAAAATAATGCGACGACAACACAAACGATGCCTGCCAGTTTTATGATCTTCTGCATTTCCACCGGGGTGCCTATTTTTTTGAATTCGCTCTTGAGAGTTTCGGGTTGACCGATTTGCCGGACAGAAATTTCAAAGGCCTTTTGCCCGCTCAGTCCTGATTTCATCTGCCGCTCGATTTCTTCACGCAGATGAATTTCCAATTCCTCCAGCGGCACGGGAGTTTTGATTCCGGCGGCGAGCATTCGCTGCCGCCAGTCGCCGATCGCCTTTTCCAGATCAAACATGCTGTTCCTTTCGTAGGCCCGACAGGACCCCGTGCACCAGCGACCATTGTTCCTGATGCCTGACCATGGCCGTTTTCCCGTCTTTTTTGAGTGAATAATATTTCCGTTTCCGGCCGGTTTCACTTTCACCCCAGCGCGACTTGATCAATCCCCGGCGCTCCATCCGATGCAACACCGGGTAAAGCATCCCGTCCGTCCATTGCAGCTTGCCGCCGGAGCGGGCCTTGACCTCCTGAATGATGGCGTAACCGTAACTCTCGCCCTTCGCGAGCAGCGACAAAATCAATGGCTCCGCCGACGCCGCGACCAGTTCTTTTCGAATCATAGGAGCACGATACATAGAGTTTATATGTATGTCAAGCGAAAAATTTGACGTAAAAGAAATTCGTGCCATTTCGCTGAATTCGTGTCTTTATTTCCCCATGAACATTCAAGTGGCCGTGCTCTGCGACGCCGCGACGGACGACAATGGCAAGCTCAACCTCCTCGGCTCGTTCGACACGATTTACGCGCCGCAACTGCCCGCCGTCCACCCCCAGTGCGCCGTGGCGTTGCGCGTCACGTTCACCGCCGGCGACGAGGGCCAGCATAAACTCGCGCTGAACTTCATCAACGCCGACGGCCATTCCATCATGCCGCCCATCGAGATCCCCGTCTCGGTGGCGTTGCCCGAAGACGCGCTGTTCTTCACGCGCAATTTCGTGGTGAACATCCAGCAATTGCGGTTCGCCGAAGCAGGCCTGTATTCCGTGGACATCCGGCTCGACGGCCAATCCCAGGCGAGCATTCCGCTGCAGGTCAAACTCATTCAGCGCCCGCCGGCGTGACGCACTTGCGATTCGGACAACTGTTAAACAAGCGTAGTGGCTTTCGGAAGAAAGCCGCACTTTTCGATTTTCTGGATCTTGCGGCGCTCTGCCTAGACGCCGCTACACCCCAATAACTTTGAACCTTGAACTTTGAACTTTGAACTTAATAATTCCCGCATGGCCAATTCAAATAACGAACCGATTCTGCAACTTGATTTACCGGGCGTCACAAAACTCCGCAGCGGCAAGGTGCGCGACATCTTTGATCTTGGCGATGCTCTGCTGTTGGTCGCCAGCGACCGCATCTCGGCCTTCGATGTCATTATGCCCAACGGCATTCCGCGCAAAGGCGAGGTGCTCACGCAGATTTCGCATTTCTGGTTCGAGAAATTCGCATCGCTCGTGCCGAATCACCTGCTGGCCAAGGCAAATGACCCGTTGCCGAAAAAGCTCCAGCCATTTGCGGACAAACTCGCCCGCCGCTCGATGATTGTGAAAAAGGCCAAACCGCTGGCCATTGAATGCGTCGTGCGCGGTTACTTGTCCGGTTCCGGCTGGAAGGAATACAAAAAATCCCAGACGGTCTGCGGCATCCAGCTGCCCGCCGGCCTGACCGAATCCGCCGAGCTGCCCGAACCGATTTTCACACCGTCTACCAAGGCCGAAGTCGGCCACGACGAAAACATCTCATTTGAGCAGGCCTGTAAAATTGCCGGCACCGAACTCGCCACGCAGGCGCGGGACTTGAGCCTGAAAATTTACCGGGCCGGCCGCGACTACGCCCGCCAGCGCGGCATCATCATTGCCGACACCAAGTTCGAGTTCGGTTTGTGTGGCGGCGACGCCTCGTCGCCGAAACAGTTGATCCTGATTGACGAGGTGCTGACGCCGGATTCTTCGCGTTTCTGGCCCGCCGACCAGTATCAGCCGGGCCGCGGCCAGCCGAGCTTTGACAAGCAATTCGTCCGCGACTATCTCGAAACGCTCGACTGGAACAAAACCCCGCCCGGCCCGGTGCTGCCGCCGGACGTCGTTGCCAAAACCACGGCGAAATATCTGGAAGCGTATGAACGGTTGACGGGGAAGAAGCTTTAAAATCTAATTGAAATGACCTGTTTGCAGCTTGGGGACGTTAATTAAGTCGTGCAAGCGCTCGTCGAAGATTTCCTGCAATACCTGCGCCATGAACGCGGACAGGCGGAGCACACGCAGAAAACCTACGCCGCGCTGCTGGGCAAATTCACCGCCTGGGCAGCGAAATCAAATTTGACGGACTGGAAACAGGTCGAGCTGAAGCATCTCATGGCGTTCCTCCAGCATGAACGCGAGCGAAATCTGTTGCCGGTGGGGCGAGGACGGTGGCCGTCTGCCAAGACCTCGCGAGCCGGATTCGGCGCGCCAAAGCAAACTGACCGCGGCTCGTCAGGAGCCTCGCCCCACCAAAACCCACCACGCCGCCTGAGCAGCGAAAGTGTTTACCTCGAAATCGCCGCGTTGCGCGCATTTTATCGTTTTGCCGAAAATGAAAAGCTGTTACCGGTCAACGTCGCGGAAAATTTGTCGCTGCCGCGACGCTGGCAGCGTTTACCCAGGGCGTTGACGAACGATGAAATCGAAAAATTGCTCGCGCCGGAATCGCCCGAATCGCCCGAATCGCTGCGCGACCAGGCCATTCTGGAGCTTGCCTACGCCTCCGGCTTGCGGTTGGCGGAATTGCGCAACCTGCGCCTGGAGCAACTGCATCTCGAGGCCGGGTTCATCAACGTCATCGGCAAGGGCAACAAGGAACGCGTTGTGCCGGTCGGGCGCACAGCGGTGGTGGCGTTGAATCGTTACCTTGAAGTCGCCCGGCCAAAATTCATCACGCCACGTTCACCCGCGACAGTTTTTTTGACGAAACGCGGCACGCCGTTCGCGTCGGTGACATTGTGGTTGCGCATCAAAAATCGGGTCCGCCGCGCCGGGGTGGCGCGCAACATCACGCCGCACATGCTGCGGCACAGTTTCGCCACCCACCTGCTGGAACACGGGGCGGACCTGCGGGTGATTCAGGAATTGCTCGGCCACGCGAACATCAGCACCACGGAGATTTACACGCACGTGACCGGCAACCGGTTGCGGGACATTCACCGGAAATTTCATCCGCGGGCATAACACTGCGCTCCGAACCCGCAGGTGCGGCAGCCAAATTTTATTTGCGTTCACGCGCAACGGAGTAAAATCGTGTCATGAATGCGCGAATGGATTTGTGGTTCACCGGCGCTTTGTGCGGCTGCCTGATGACGGCCAGTTGCGCCGACAACAAATCCGGAAAGGAAGATACCATGAGCATCCAGATCACCAGCACCGCCTTCGCCGACGGCCAGCCGATTCCGGCCAAATACACCTGTGACGGCAACGACGTATCGCCGCCGCTCCAATGGACGAATGCGCCCGCAACCACCAAGAGTTTCGCGCTCATCGCCGACGATCCCGACGCACCGATGGGCACCTGGGTGCATTGGGTGGCTTACGATTTGTCTCCCATCACAAGCGCGCTGCCCGAAGGCGTGGAGAAATCACAATACATCACCGGCAATGCGATGCAGGGCTTGAATGATTTTCACCGGCTCGGCTACGGCGGGCCGTGTCCGCCGCCGGGCAAACCGCATCGCTATTTTTTCAAGATTTACGCGCTCGACACGGTGCTCAATCTCAAACCCGGCCTCACCAAAAAAGAGTTGCTCAAAGCGACAAACGGCCACGTCCTCGCCGAAGGCCAGTTGATGGGGACGTATCAAAGGAAATAAGCGGGGAACATCGAACTTTCAACATTCAACACTCTACATCCAATAAATGTGTGCTCGCAGCGGCGTTGGATGTTGGATGTTGATTGTTGAATGTTTCCGATTTTTCGGTCTTTCTTTGGTGCTAATTTCGTGGTTCATTTCCGGCCCTCTATGAGCAAAACCGCATTGTTGTTTGCCGGGCAGGGCGCCCAGGCCGTGGGCATGGGCAAGGACCTCGCCGAAAAATTTCCGTCGGCTAGAGCCTGGTTCGACCGCGCCAACGCCGCGTTGGGTTATGACCTCGGCGGAATTTGTTTCAACGGCCCCGACACCGAGTTGACCAAAACCGAAAACGCCCAGCCCGGCATTTTCCTCGTGAGCTGGGTCGCGTTTCAATTGCTCAAGGAACAGGCGCCGGCGCTCAAATTTGACGCCACGGCCGGGTTGTCGCTCGGTGAATTCACGGCGCTGGCGGCGGCGGGCGCGATGACTTTTGAAGACGGCCTGCGCGTGACGCGTCAACGCGGAAAATTCATGCAGGAAGCCTGCGACGCGACGCGCGGCGGCATGGCGGCCATCATCGGCTTGGACGAAGCCCCGACGGGCGAGGTTTGCGCCGAGGCCGGCGTAGTGCTGGCCAATCTGAATTGTCCCGGCCAACTCGTCATTTCCGGCGAAACGGAGAAAATTGCCAAAGCCGTCGAACTCGCCAAAACGAAAGGCGCCAAGCGGGCGATTGCGCTGCCGGTTGCCGGCGCCTATCACTCGCCGCTCATGGCCAGTGCACAGGCAAAGTTGCAAGCGGAGCTGACGAAAATAACCATTGCCGCGCCGTCCGTGCCGGTGATTTCCAACGTCACCGCCCTGCCGCAAGGCACGCCGACCGGCATCAGTTCACGGCTGGTTGAACAGGTCACGTCGCCAGTGCTTTGGGAAACCTCCATGCGTTACCTGTTGGCGCATGATTTTTCGCGGTTCATTGAACTCGGCCCCGGCACGGCCTTAAGCGGTTTCATGAAGCGCATTGACAAAAAGGCGCAGATGCTCAACGTCGCCGACGTAGCGAGTCTGGAGGCGACAGTGAAGGCGCTGAGTGTGTAGGAGCCGACGTGAGGAGGCTCTGACTTTGGATTTCGGCACTTGCGGCTTGGCTCTTGGACATCTGTGCCTCGTCACCTCGGCTCTTACGGGTAATTTTTTGTGTGCATTCCGGCTCGTTCGCGGTTAAACAATGGCCCGCCATGAAACCACTTGAGAACCAAATCGCCGTCGTGACCGGCGCCGGCCGGGGCATCGGTCGCGCCATCGCGTTGAAGTTGGCCACCCACGGAGCCGACATCGTCGCGGTGGACCTGAAAACTGAATTCGTCCAGGAAACAGTGGCCGAAGTTCAAAAACTCGGGCGCAAAGCCTGGGCTGTGGCGGCCAACGTGTCCGAGGCCGCCAGCGTCGAAGCCGCCGCGGGACAGATCCTGAAGGAGCCGGGGCGCGTGGACATCCTGGTAAACAACGCCGGTATTACCAAAGACGGTTTGCTCATGCGCATGAGCGAGGCGGATTGGGATGCCGTGCTGGACATCAATCTCAAGGGCGCTTTCCTGGTTACGCGGGAACTCAGCCGCTCGCTGCTCAAACAACGGTCCGGCCGCATCGTCAACATCGCCTCGGTCATCGGCTTGATCGGCAATGCCGGCCAGTGCAATTACGCGGCCAGCAAGGCCGGGGTCATCGGGCTGACCAAGTCGTGCGCTCGCGAGTTCGCCAGCCGGGGCGTCACCGCCAACGCCATCGCCCCGGGTTTCATCCAGACGGCCATGACGGACAAGTTGTCGCAGGAGCAAAAGGACGCCATCACCAAACAGATCCCGCTGGCCAGCCTGGGCCAGCCGGAGGACGTGGCGGAAGCGGTGTTGTTTTTCGCCAGCCCGGCGGCACGTTACGTCACCGGACAGGTTTTGGCCGTGGATGGCGGGATGGTGATGTGACGGACCCGATAATTAATTTGAAAAAATTGTGATTCGGGGCTTGACGCCCCCGGTTTTCATGGCATAGACACAGGGCAAAATTTAACCGGAGCAACCCATGGCTGAAAAATCTATTGAACAACGCGTAAAGGACATCATCGTCGAACAACTCGGTGTGAATGCGGACCAGGTGACGCTGGAGGCCAAATTTATTGAAGACCTCGGCGCCGATTCGCTGGACACGGTCGAGCTGGTCATGGCGCTGGAGGAGGAATTCGGCATCGAGGTGCCGGACGAACAGGCCGAGAAACTTCAGAGCGTCGGCGATGTCATTAAATACATCGAAGACCAGCAGCAGAAGTAATTGCGACGTGAAGATTCCGGGGCAGTTTCGGCTGGACTCAGCTTGATCTGCCCCTTTTGATTTTATGGGAAGCCAGTCAACACCGTGCCGCGTGGTCATCACCGGCCTGGGGGTGGTCACGCCGCTCGGGAACCAACCTGACGTCTTCTGGAACAACCTCGTCGCCGGGCAATGTGGCATTGACCGCATCAGCGCGTTTGACGCGACGCCGTTTGACACGCAAATCGCCGGCGAGGTGAAGAATTTCGATCCCACGCCCGCCTTTCCCTCGCCGAAGGAAATCCGGCATACCGACCGGTTCTCGCAATTCGGCGTCTTCGCCGCGCACCACGCCTTGCTCGATTCCGGCCTCGAACTGGACAAGGAAGATCGCAATGAAATCGGCGTCATCATCGGCTCCGGCATCGGCGGCCTGGCCACCACCACCAAACAGCACAAAATCCTGCTCGAGCGCGGACCGGGCCGGCTGTCGCCGTTCATGATTCCGATGCTCATTGGCAACATGGCTTCCGGCATTTTCTCGATGGACAAAGACCTGCGTGGACCGAATTACGCCACGTGCTCGGCTTGTGCCACAGCCAACCACGCCATC
>Ga0209517_10008134_pt1 | contig 12343 bp, 10 predicted proteins | sample PeaSoiMetSII2010_FD_187695 | JGI IMG/M metagenome (GOLD analysis project Ga0209517, IMG submission 187695) | Peat soil microbial communities from Weissenstadt, Germany - SII-2010 (SPAdes) (version 2) | ecosystem: Environmental > Terrestrial > Soil > Wetlands > Peat | place: Germany...
CGGAGAACTCTGCGGTGGAGTCGACCAAACGCCCTCCGCGCTGCCCGACCCACGCAGCGAGGCCGTCAGAGGGGCCCGCGAAGCGCGCCAAAACCTGGCTGCGCGAGGCAAACGCGTTGTGGACCATCTCTTCGTTCGTGCCCAAGGCGATGATGCGCCCGTGGTCAACGATGGCGATGCGATCGCACAGCCGTTCCGCTTCTTCCATATAGTGCGTGGTATAGATGATCGCAGTCCCTTCGCCATGGAGCTCTTCGATCATCTCAAAAATGCGACTCCGCGACTGCGGGTCCACCCCCACGGTCGGCTCGTCCATCAGCACCAATTGGGGACGGTGAATCATCCCGGCTGCCATGTTCAGCCGCCGCCTCATCCCGCCGGAGAGATTCTTGGCCAGATCTCGGGCCCGGTCCTGAAGCGACGACCACTCAAGGCACCATGCGACGGCTTGCTGCAGCCCAGTCCCGGCAAGCCCGTGGTATCGCCCGAAAGTTTCTAGATTTTCCTTGCACGTGAGCCGCGGATAGAGGGCCAGTTCTTGCGGCACCCATCCCAGCGCCTCGCGGGCCGAGTTTGAACCGGCCGGGGAGCCGAAGACTGCGACCCGGCCTGCATCCGGGACTACTCGGCCAACAATGGCGCGGATCAACGTGCTCTTGCCCGCTCCGTTTGGCCCGAGCAATCCCAGGCATTCGCCACTGCGCAATTCGAGCGAGATGCCATCAACGGCAGTCACCTGGTCGAAGCGCTTGACCAGCGATTCAATCTGCAGAGGCACCAACGAAGATGAAATCGCACCGGCCGGCTCAGACACCATGCCATCTCCTGACTTTCGCGACCGACGCCATGTTACTCCTACGGCGCGGAACGCCACAGAATTTCAGCCTGCGGGAGGGGTTTGTCGCGGGCGGCGCGGCGACGTATAATTCGAGGTTTAGGCACTGCGCGCTGAACGCGCTTGTGGGAGGGCACCTGGTGGGCGAAGCTAAACCGATCGCGGCGAAACAGAAGCTGAAGGCCGGACCGGCTTCCGAACCGGAAATGCTCACCGTGCGCGGGGCGCGGGTCCACAACCTCAAGAACATCAGCTTCAGCATTCCGCACAACGCGATTACGGTGGTTAGCGGCGTATCGGGCTCTGGGAAATCCTCGCTGGCGTTCGACACGATCTATGCCGAGGGCCAGCGGCGTTACATCGAGTCACTTTCGACCTACGCGCGGCAATTCCTCGAGCGTATCGAGAAGCCCGACGTGGACGAAATCACCGGAATCGCTCCGGCGATCGCCATCCGGCAGAAAAACTCCACGCGCAATCCGCGCTCGACCGTCGCGACGGCGACGGAAATCTACGATTATTTGCGGCTGCTCTACGCACGGACGGGGCGCACGCTTTGCACGCGCTGTGGCGCGGAAGTCCGGCGGGACACGATGGACGAGATCGCGGCGCGCGTGATGGCGATCTCGGAGGGGCGGCGGTTCTACGTGCTGTACACGCTGGCGCTCGGCGATGCCGCGCCGGCCAAGCGGCCGGGACGGAAACGCGCGGCGCAGCTCGAAGCAGCTGCGCGCGTTCGAGCGGCCCTCGCGGAGTTGCAGAAGCGCGGCTTCAACCGGCTCTACCAGAATGGCCGCGTGCACGAATTCTCGAATCCCGAATCGCTGCTGGACTTAGATTTTCAGCGGCCCGTGTACGTGCTGGTGGATCGTCTGGCGATCTCGCCGGAAATTCGTTCGCGGCTGGTGGACTCGATCGAGATCTGCTACCGCGAAGGAAAAGGCGAAACAATTTTGGAATTTCCGGCCGCGGAGCCGGGCGGCGCTTCGGAACGGCTGACGTTCAACGAGCGATTCGAGTGCAAGAATTGCGGCGCGGTGTATGCGGAGCCGGAGCCGAGGCTGTTTTCCTTCAATAATCCCTACGGCGCGTGCCCGCGCTGCCAGGGATTCGGCAACACAATTGATTTCGATATCGATCGCGTGATTCCCGACAAAAGCAAATCCCTCAACGAAGGTGCAATTGCGCCGTGGACGAAGCCGCGATACCGCGCCATTTGGAACGAGTTGAAGAAATTCGCCCGCGCGAAAAACATCCCGGTCGACGCGCCTTACCGCGAGCTGACCGCGGCGCAGCGCGAGCTAATTCACGTCGGCGACCGCAAGGCGGGCTACGTTGGCATCAAGGGATTCTTCGACTGGCTCGAGCGCAAGAAGTACAAGCTGCACGTGCGCGTTTTCCTAAGCCGGTACCGCGGATACGCGATGTGCCCCGAGTGCAACGGCACGCGGCTGCGGCCCGAGGCGCGGGCGGTGCGCGTGGCCGGGAAGCCGATCACCGAAGTGTGCGCGATGACCGTGACGCAGGCGCGGCAATTCTTCGCGGCCTTGGAATTGAGCCCATCGGACGCTCGCATTGCGGACAAAATTCTGGAAGAGCTCCAAAGCCGGCTGCGATTTCTGGACGAAGTCGGCCTCGATTACCTTTCACTCGATCGGCTGACTTCGACGCTTTCGGGCGGCGAAGCCCAACGCATCCAGCTGGCGACGTCGCTGGGCTCGCATCTGGTGGGCGCGATGTACGTGCTCGATGAGCCCTCGATCGGATTGCATCCGCGCGACACCCACCGGTTGATCGCGATTCTCGAGAGTTTGCGCAATCTGGGGAATACCATTCTCGTCGTGGAGCACGATCCGGACACGATCAACTCCGCCGACTATCTGCTCGATCTCGGCCCCGGGGCTGGGGAACTCGGCGGGAAATTGATGTACGCGGGGCCTCTGGCCAACGCCGTGGAGAGCGGGCAATCGCTGACGGCGAAATATCTGTCCGGCGAATTGCGGATTCCCGTGCCCACGTTCCGCCACAAACCAAACGGGCAATTTCTGCGCGTCTTCGGCGCGCGCATGCACAACCTGCAGAATCTCGACGTGATGATTCCGCTGGGGACACTGGTGGCGTTCACGGGCGTGTCCGGGTCGGGCAAATCCACGCTCGTCCACGACGTGCTTTACAAGACTCTGCAATCGAAGCGGGCCAAACTGCTGCGGATGGAAGAAGCCGCAGAGGCGAACGGCGGGGCCATCGTTGCGGAACCCGAGGACCCGGCGTCCAAAGTGGCAGATTCATGCGACCGTATTGAGGGCGACGCGCATCTCAAAGAAATTGTGCTTGTGGATCAAACGCCCATCGGGCGCACGCCGCGATCGAATCCTTCGACGTATCTGAAGGCGTTCGACGCGATTCGCGAAACGTTTGCAGCGACGCCCGAGGCCAAGCGGCGCGGCTACACGCCGGGGCATTTTTCATTCAATATTCCCGGCGGCCGGTGCGAGGCCTGCCAGGGCGACGGGACCGTCACGGTGGAGATGCAATTCCTGGCCGATGTGGAACTGTTGTGCGAGGAATGCCGCGGCACACGATTCAAGAGCGGCGTATTGGAAGTGCGCTACCGGGAGAAAAACATTCACGAAGTGCTTCAGCTCACGGTGCGCGAAGCGATTTCATTTTTTTCGGCGGTGCCCAAAATTGTCTCCAAGTTGAAGGTGCTGGACGAAGTCGGGCTGGGTTACTTGCGACTGGGGCAATCGGCGACTACGCTCTCTGGTGGAGAATCGCAGCGTCTGAAGTTGGCCGCGCACCTCATGCATCAGGCGAACGCGGGCGTGCTTTATATTTTCGACGAACCGACGACCGGACTGCACTTCGACGATATCCAGAAGCTGCTCGCGGTACTGCGCAAGCTGCTCGACGCGGGCGCTTCCGTCATCGTGATCGAACACAATCTCGACGTCATCAAATCGGCGGACTGGGTGATCGATCTCGGGCCCGAAGGCGGCGATCGCGGGGGAAGAATCGTCGCCACAGGGACGCCCGAACAGATCGCGCGCAATCCTCACTCGCACACGGGCCGTTTCTTGGCGCGCGTGCTGAACAACAATCACCGCGGGAAGCAGGCCCGCGCGAACAACGGACAATGAAGCGAATTTGCACGGCGGCCGCTTCCCTTCTCTTTCTGGCATTTGGCTTGTGTCCGGGGCATGCCGCCGCCCAGACGCAGGCTCCCCCCGCGCAGAGGTCCCCTGTCTTCAAGCCCAAACCCGCGCAAACCGACCCGCTGGCGCCGCTGCTCCAGCAGGCGCAAGACGCAATCGACAAAGGCAATTACGCCGACGCGATCGACCCCCTGCAAAAATACATCGCGCAGCGGCCGGACTACGCGTACGCCCATTTCCAACTGGGATACGCATACTCCGAACTGCAGCGCTGGGATGATGCCCAGGCGGAGTACGAGCGCACGATCACGCTTGATCCGCACATGGCCGAGGCGTACTTGAATCTGGGGATCGTGCTGATGGAGAGCAATCCGTTCGCGGCGGCGGATGCGTTTCGCCAGGCGGCGAGTTTGCAGCCGACGCAGAGCCGGCCGCGATTCCTATACGGCCTGGCGCTCGAAAGAGCCGGGAAACGCGAAGAGGCCGTTGCGCAATTCAAAGCCGCGCTCGTGATCTCACCCAAGGATTTCGATATTCATCTCGCGCTTGCTCGCACACTTTTAGCGCTGAAACGAGCGCCCGAGGCGGAGACCGAATTTCGCCGGGCGACGGAGATTAATCCCGGCGACGCGCCGGCTGCGCTCGGGTTGGCACAATCGCTGGAGACCCAACAGAAATATCAGGCGGCCGCGGACGCGCTCGACGCCTATCTGAAGCTGCGCCCCGACGACGCGGCGCGACGCATCGCGCGGGCCTATGACTTGATGCAGGTCAATCAGTTCGATGCGGCCCTGGCGGAACTGGACCGCGCCGAGGCTGCGGCGCCTCCCACGCCGGACAGCCGAAAGATTCGCGGCGGCATCTATATGCAGCAGAGCCGCTGGAAGGACGCCAGCGCCATTCTCGCGGCTGCGATTCCCGTTTCGCCCGGCGACGCCGAACTTTACGCGTGGCTCGGGCGTTGCCAATTGGAATTGCACGATTACCCGGATTCGGTAGACAATCTTAAGAAGGCCCTGCAATTGGAGCCTGCAAAGGTGGATCCTTTGCGGGATTTGGTGGACGCCCTTTATTTGGGCAAGAATTATGACGCCACGCTTCAAGCTCTCGACCTGCTCTCGCAACGCGAGCCGCTCAAACCCGGCGCGTGGTTTGTGCGGGCCTCTTGCTACGATTCACTGGACCAGAAAGCGAACGCCGTGGCCGCCTATCAGAAATTTCTTGAGCTGGACCAGGGCCATCATGACACGCAGGACTTTCAAGCTCAGCAACGCGTCCTCGCCTTGCAGCGCCAGCTTCAGAAGAGACACTAGGATGAGAGTCTTCGCGCGAGCCGCGGCGCTCACCCTGGCGCTGGCGAGCCTGCGGCCGGCCGCGGGTTTCTGCGGGCCCGACCGCTTCGCGCAGTTGCAGGCCCTTTACGACCACGAGACCGACCCGGTTCGCAAAGCGAACGATTTGGCGAAGCTCGAGCCGGATCAGTTCGCGGCCGTGCGCCAGAAATTGTCCGGCGGAGACGAAGTAGGAGCATTGCAGGAACTCGAAAACTTTCGCGACGAGGTGGGCGCGACGGTTGCCGCCTTGCAACCTCTCGCCCCGAAGGCGGAAAGCCATCCCGATGGGTTCAAGAATCTACAAATCGCGCTGCGCGAGGCCCTGAGGGAGACGGATGCAATCATCGAGCGCCTGGCAGTGGACAAGCGGCCCTGGTTTCGGGCCGTGCGCACCGATCTGCAAAATTCGCAAAACATTCTGATCGACGCGCTCTTCCCGGAGAAGCTGGGAAAGAACCCGAAACGAAATCCTTCGCCGGGAGGTCCCCAATGACGCGCACAAGCAAACCAAGGCGATGGCGCGCGACGGTATTGGCCGCGTGTTTGATTGGCGCGTTGGCCGGACGCGCGGCCGCGCGTCCTTCGCCGCAGAAAAAAGACTATCTGAGCGATCTTGAAGCCGACAAGATCCGAGATGCCTACACACCCGCGGCCAAAATTAAACTGTTCGTCTCGTTCGCGGGCGACCGCGTCAAGCGAATCCAATACGAGATCGGACACCTCGATCCGCAGGATCACCGGCAGCTGGAGCGCGTCAACACCACGCTCAACGAATATTCCGGTTGTCTGGACGATGCCTCCGACCTAATCGACATCGCCATCGAAAAACAGCAGGAGATTCACGCAGCCCTCCAGGACTTGCAGCTGCACACCAAAGAATACCTCACGTACTTGCAGCAGCTCGAAGCCTCAGGGCCAAGCCGCGACGAGTATAAAGACAATCTCGACGATGCCGTCGCGGCCACGCAGGACGCTCAATCCGACGCCGACAAAGCGCTCAAGGAAATTCAGCCGCCTCCCGTGCGGCGAGGACCGTGAGGATGGCCCGAACGGGAGGGCGCCACCGTCTCCGCGCAAATCCAACCGTGCCCGGCGGGTCGCTCGCGTTCCAGCGGATGTTTACGCGCCTGGGATGCACAGGGCGGCCGCCGCAATTCGTTGTTGAGTTTTACCCGTACGCGAATCTTTCGCACACCATTCAACTGCGCGAAGAAGTTGCGCGCGTGCGCATTTCGGACGTGCTGCGGAAGGCGTCACTGCCGGTGCTGGAAGCGGCCGCGGCGGTGTTGCTCGGGCGGCTGTACCGGCGACGCGTTCCCCGCGAGCTGATGCATTGTTATCGCGAATTCAGCGCCTCTTCGGCCACGCAGAAAAAGATTGAACTCATGCGCCCGGGGAGAACGCGCCGCAAGACGCGGCACGCGCGCGGCTCCGCGCACGATCTTCAGCCGATGTTCGCGGCGCTCAACGCGCGTTACTTCGACGGCGCGTTGCACACGCCGCGTCTCGCGTGGAGCGATCGCCCCTGGCGGCGGCAGCTCGGATGCTTCGATCCGGGCCTCGATTTGATTGTCATGAACGCCCGGCTGGACCGGCCGGAGACGCCGCGCTACGTGGTGGAGTCCATCCTGTTTCACGAGATGCTGCACGTGAAGCATCCTTTGCGCGTGGCGCGGTGCGGCCTGGAAATACACTCCGCGGAATTCCGGCGGGAAGAAAAACGCTTCGCGCACTACGACAAGGCCCGCAAGTATCTCGAGCGGCTGCGCTAGCCTGCGCGCTTCACCTGCCGAGCAGCAGCAGTTCGATCCCCGGGAATTTCTGATCGCTTAGCAGGTGCGGATGGCCGGCCTCGCACCAATTCCGCAGGAGGACGCTGGTGCGATCCGGGCCGGTTGGCGTTTCGGTGAGATCGAGCACCAGCCAGACGCGGGGCGCGTCGAGATGAAGACCTTCCAGCGATTCGCCCAGCGGTTCGACGAGGAAATCACGATACTCGAGGCGGCCCGGCTGGTGCGCCGGATATACGACGACCGGACCGAGACCCCGGGCGTCGAGCGAGCGGTAGTATTCGTAGGTCATGCGGCCGGTGGAAACGTAGATCAGCGCGGCGTCTCCTGGCTGCGCATCGTGTAACAGGACGCGCGCGGCGTCGCGCCAATCGTCGCGATACAAATCGAAGTCGCGCAGATAATACGAACGCACACCTTGCAGGGACATCCCGCAGACCACGAGCAGCGCCGCAAGGACCAGAACGCTGCGCCGCAACTGCTCCAAACCAACGGCGGCAAGAATGATCAGGGCAGGAAGGCTCACTAACAGATAGCGGATGAAGAAAGCCGGCTTCCAGATCGATAGCACGAGGCATCCGCAAATCGGGAATAGAAACCACAACCACATCGCCGCGTGCTGCCAAGATTCGATGGAACGTCCTTTTGCGCGCCAGACGCGCCATGCGGCCCAAGCGGCAAGCACGCAGGCAACTGCGTACGCGGCCAGCAGGCCGAGGCCATCGTTTCCAGAAAACACCGTGAAGAAATAAAGGACGTACGACGCCGCGGGACGCTGAAGCCAGTTGAATGCCCCAGCTCCGTGAAGCACCACGAACGCAATTGCGGGCAGCAGCATGTACAGCAGTGCGCGAAATGCGCGCAGCCATGTGCGAAAAGAACATTCGACAGGGCGGACGAGCGCCAGCGACACACATTGCGCGGCGATAACCAACACCGCATAAAAGTGGGTATAAACGGCCAGTGCGCTCGCAACGGCCCACAGTAAGCCGTAGCGCGCTCCACCTGATTGAACGTGCTTCACGAGGAGCAACATGCTGAGGGAAACGAGAAACATCACGAGCGAGTAGCCGCGCGCTTGTTGGGAATAAGCGACGCAACAGGCGTTTACAGCACCCAGCGTCGCCGCGATGAGGCCAGCGCGCCTCGACGCGATCGCGGCGCCCAGCGCGTAGAACAACGGAATCGCCGCCACGCCGAAAAGCACCGAAAGGCCCCGCACCCAGGCTTCACTTGCGCCGAAATGCATCCAGGCGCGCAGCGCGAGGTAGTACAACGTCATGTTCGCTTCGCGGGCCCACAGCAAGTGTGCGAAACCGGCGAAATCGAGCCGCGCGATTTCGGCGCTGAAGCCTTCATCGTGCCAAAAGGTTTTTGCGGCGAGAGCGTGGAGACGCAACGCGGCGGCGAGTGCGGTAAGGGCCGCAACTCCGTAGCGTGCCCAATGCGAGGGCGAGTCTGCTGCGCGCACTTCTCGCGATTGTATGTTTCGTGGCCAAAGGTATAAAGCGCTCATCGCGCGGGACATGGGCGGCGTGTCGGCGTTGACAACATCTTCGGCCATCGCCACACCAACGACTCGTGCATTGATTGGGGTCTTATCGGTGGCGAGAATTTCGCGATTATTGTTCCCGGCGTCATTCGTTCTTGGGCGCTTCCTGCTTCACATCCTGCTGCAATTTCGCCAGGCGTTTGCGGATCTTGTCCGAGTCGCCACCGTGCGGGAGAAGCTCCAGATATTTCTGGTACGCGGCGATGGCCTTCTCTTTATTGTGCTCCTTTTCCCAAGCCTCGCCGAGCAGTTCCCACGGCAACGCTAGCTTCGGCTGGTATTGCGTCGCGTCCTGGAAACGGTTGATGGCCGCATCGTAGTCGCCTTTGTCCATATAGAACTTCCCCACTTGAATGCTCTTTTGCGCGTTGTAGGGATCGAACACCGGCACCGGCGGCGCGTCCGCCGGACTCGGTGGGGGCGCCGACGGTTGCTCGGGTGGCGGCGGAGGCGGCGGGCCGGAGGCGGGCGACATCTGTTGCCCCACGGCGGGCAGACTGAATGCCAGGAATGCGAGGAGGAAAGTCGTCCGGCGCAGCATCTCTACATAGGATTGGATTCGCTTTGCTATCATGAAGGTTGCCGCAGCGCGCACGGCTGCGCCGGCAAGTTTACCTCGCGATGGACCTCGCCGAAAAAGTTTCGAGTCTGCCGGCTGAGCCGGGCGTTTACCTCTTCAAGGACGCGCTCGGCAATATTCTCTACGTCGGCGAATCCGGTTCGCTGCGCAGCCGCGTCAAATCCTATTTTCTCGAATCCAACTGGGCCAACTCAAAGACGGGCTCGCTGGTGCGCGAGATCGTCGACCTCGAATTCATCGTCGTGGACAACGAGCGCGAGGCACTGGCGCTCGAGAACGTGCTCATCAAGCAGCACAAGCCGAAGTTCAATGTGCTGCTGCGCGACGACAAGACCTATCCGTACATTCGCTACACGGCATTCGAGAAGTTCCCTCGCGTGTACGTGACGCGGCGGCTCGTCAAAGACGGCTCGATCTATTTCGGCCCGTACTTCCCGCACAGCCTCGCAAATCGCATCGTGCACTTCATTCACAAGCGCTTTCGCGTGCCGTCGTGCACGGTGGACTTGACGCGCGCGCACCCGCGACCCTGCCTCCAGTATTACATTCACCGCTGCCACGGGCCGTGCGTGCCGGGACTCGTCAGCGACGAGCGCTACGCCGAAGCCGCCCGCGACACGCGGCTTCTTCTCGAAGGCCGCCGGCACGATCTAATCAAAAGCCTCGAGCAGCGCATGGAGGACGCGTCGCGCGAAGAACGCTACGAGCAGGCCGCGAGTTATCGCGACCTCCTGCGGACGCTCGAAGAGATCGAGGAGCGGCAAAAAATCGTCGCCGCCGCGGGCGACGATACGGACGCGATCGCCTGGCACGCGGAGCCGCCAAACGTCGCGGTGAATCTCTTCCACATCCGCGGCGGACGCGTCCTGGACCGGCGCGATTTTTACTGGGAGGACATGGAGGAGTTTCACGCGCCGGAATTTCTGACTTCGTTGTTGAAGCAACTCTATCTCGATTCCGCCTATCTCCCACGCTATATCCACGTGCCGACGGATTTCCCGGAGCGCGCGCTGCTCGAAGAAATACTGACCGAGCGCGCCGGACGTCTCGACCCGCCGCGCTCTCGCGTGGAGATCGTCGTGCCGCAACGCGGGCCAAAACACGCGTTTCTCGAACTCGTCGAGAAGAATGCGCAGCACTCCTTCGAGCAGCGTTTTCGCGTCCGCAAACCGGATCCGAAGGCCGTCGCCGAAGCGTTCGAGCAATCGCTGGGACTCGCCGAGCCGCCGCGGCGCATCGAGAGCTTCGACATCTCTCATATTCAAGGCTCGGATACGGTCGCCTCAATGGTGGTCTGGGAGGAAGGCCGGCTGAAAAAATCCGACTATCGCAAGTTCATCATTCGCGGGGAGTGGGGAAACGACGATTTCGCCTCGATGCGCGAAGCGGTGGGGCGGCGCTACCGGCGATTGCAGGAGGAACATAAGCCGCTGCCCAGCCTGATTTTGATTGACGGCGGACTCGGCCAATTGCACGCAGCCGGGGCGGCGCTGGACGAGCTGCAAATCATCAATCAGCCGGTGGCGGCCATCGCGAAGCAGGAAGAGATTATCTACGTTCTGGATCGCGAAGACGATCCGGTGCGCCTCGAGCGTCACTCACCGATCCTGCATTTGATCCAGGAAATTCGCGACGAAACGCATCGCTTCGCCGTGGGCTTTCACCGGCAGCGCCGCGCGCGACGCACATTGCATTCAGAGCTCCAGGAGATTCCGGGCGTTGGCGCCGCCACCGCGCGCAAGCTGCTGCGCAAATTCGGCAGCGTCGCCCGGGTGCAGAAAGCAAGCCAGGAAGAGCTGGCAAGCGTCATCTCCAGCGCGCAAGCGGCGCGCGTGATCGAGCATTTCCGGAATCCGGCGCCGTCGTGAGACCGCAATTGACATTCGCGGCCGCGGTGGCTCGCGCCGCGACCACATTTCTTGCAACGGCAGGGTCGCTGTGCTACGGTTTGAACAGGAGATTCATCCATGAGTGACCACGTAGGTTCCAAAATCACATTTTTCCTCGTTGGCATGGGCGTCGGCGCCCTCATCGGAATTCTCTTTGCGCCGAAGTCCGGTGAAGAGACGCGCGAATTCTTGACGCAAAAGGCCGAAGAAGGTCGCGAATACGCGCAGCGCAAGGCCCGGGAACTCCGCGAACGCGCGGAGGACCTCGTGGAGCGCGGCAAGCAAGTGGCGCAGAAACAGAAGGATTCCATTTCGGCTGCTGTGGACGCCGGCCGCGAAGCGTACGCGCGTGAAAAAGGCAAAGCGCAGTAGCCGTTAAGATTCGCGGTCCGAGGAAGGGCGAGCGATGAACGGGTGGCTAGCGGCATTTGTTGCGATTACGGGATTGGCGGTGCTTCTGCAGGCCTCCATCCTCGCGGCGATGTACTTCCAGATGCGTCAGGCGACGCGCAAGCTGGAGGCGATCGCCACCGACTTACAGAGCAAAGTAAATCCGATTCTTTCCCGCATCCAGATTCTTACCGAGGACGTGCAGCCGCGCATCTCGACGATGGTTTCCGACGCGGCGGAGATCACGCACTTGGCGCGGAGTTCCGCGCAGCGCATGGATCGCGCCTTCACGGAAATGCTCGACCGGCTGCGTCTGCAACTCGTGCACGCGGACCAGATTCTTACCGGCGCGCTCGAGGCCGTGGAAGATGCGGGCACGCAATTTCGCAAGACGATTCTGGGGCCCGTGCAATCCGCTTCCGCGCTGATTCGCGGAATCCAGACCGGCCTTGAATTCTTCCGCTCGGCGCGGAGCAATCGCCGCCCAGAAAGCCCCGCCCATCCGTCCGAACCGCAGGACGAAGGGCTTTTCATCTAGCAGGAATTTTCCCAAGAAAAGTGGCGTGCTAGAAGTGCGCGTCTAAACGATTGCGCCGCCGCCGAGCACGAGGTCGCCGTCGAAGAAGATCGCGGATTGGCCCGGCGTCACCGCGCGCTGCGGCTCGTCAAATTGCACGCGCGCCCCGCCTCCTGCCAGAGGCTCGATTGTGGCGCTCGCCGCTTCGTGGCGATTGCGAATCTTCACGGTGGCGCGCACAGGCCGCTCGGGAAACGCGAACGGAATCCAGTTCACGGCGCGAACGTCGCACGCGGCGCTG
>Ga0209517_10008135_pt1 | contig 12342 bp, 13 predicted proteins | sample PeaSoiMetSII2010_FD_187695 | JGI IMG/M metagenome (GOLD analysis project Ga0209517, IMG submission 187695) | Peat soil microbial communities from Weissenstadt, Germany - SII-2010 (SPAdes) (version 2) | ecosystem: Environmental > Terrestrial > Soil > Wetlands > Peat | place: Germany...
TGGACTGTTCTCGGCGTTACACCGATCGCCTCTGCGATGGTCTTTTTGGACGGATGGGGCTTGTTGTCGCGTGTCCACCAATAGTTAGCGAGGTGCAGGATGATGTTCATGTCCAAGGCGTCGAGCCCGAGGGCTTTCTGTCGTTCGATGATGACGCTCGGCAGAGCTGTCCAACCCGCGTCCATGAGCGCTTTTGACCACTTCTTTTCGTTGACGCGGACCTCTTTTGCAGTTGTGGGTGCCGCTGCTGTAGTCGGGGTGCTTACCATCTCTGTCGCCTCCAATAATGCCACTATCGCCGCAAACACGACAAAGTGCAATGCCCACCGGGAGACGCTGGGGACTCGGGACCGGTATTATCCTCTTGATGTTGGGATGAGATGTCTAAAGGAGTGAAGTCTGAGTAACTGTGTCTGCTTAATAGGAACCGGGAGCCCTGCGGCCGTAGTTCCAAGAGTCTCCCCCTCGGTGTCCCGTTGTACTCCCCAGGGAGAACCTACCGCCACCCGGCCCGTTCCAAAACTCGTTCTGGGAGCACAGGAGTAAATGGCGGAGAGGGAGGGATTCTATTACGACCGTACCCCGCAACCGTGGATGAATCCTACACTTCCGCGATAATACCCTGTATTTAAGCGGGTTACAAGTGACCCACGTCTCAAACTTGGAGTTTCTGTAGTTTCTCCAGATCGCTCCTTTTCTGACGCAAACGGTATCACTGGTATCAGTGAAAGAAAACGCTTGAGACCTTCGTCTGAGACCAACATTTCCAGTGTCGGCTTACGACCTTCTACTGGTTCCCCCCTGTCGAACCGCGCGAAGGGTGAAGCAGCCGAGAACCCCAGGACGGGCTGGCCCCTTTCCGCATGTTCTAGGACGTTTCCGCTGCTCCCGCCCCCACTTGTCAGTGTGCACTCCACAGCCGGGACACGTCCAGCCGCCCCACAGGAACTCTAGCAGGTTCCTCGGGACTCTCAGGCGAGGAGCCGGCATGTTGCAGTGTGGAAGCCGCGACTCAGGACCATCAAGGTTCAGGAACTATCGGAGACTATGCAAGTCTCGAAGCCGTACGCCGCGCTCGTCCGCAAGGGCCGACGCCGACCCCATCCGAGGCACTGGCTGGCATTGTCGAAATTGGCCTATCGGTGCTTGCGAAACACCGACTAGTTCAGTCTGCAGACGGGGGCTTATTCAGAAGGCTTGAGAAGAGTCCCTGAAGCGCTTTAAGCGTTAGGTTGGTGCGGTCCTGAATCAGCCAAACGCCTCGACAAAGAGCGGTAACGTATTGCAGAAACCGCTATCCAGGCGAATGCAATAATTATGAGAAAAGGAGGCAATACGCCCAAGCCCACCGATGCTAAAGCAGGGGAAAGAAAATGGTCCGTACACAGCCATGCCAGATGCACAAGAAAAACCAGAACAACGACATCAAGTCCAAACTGAAAGAATGGAAAATCGGGCGCCATCCTATAACCGAATGGTCGTCTGACCAGATAAGCAAAGCACAGCACTACAGCGCTATCCACAATCCAATAAATCAGCACAATAATCCACCAGAGCCTTTGGTTACCACTCCGAAAAAGCTGCATTTCAGTTGTCGCTTCGGCGTGCAAGAAGACTCCGTAAATCACCGCCCACGCCACGACACAAAGCGAAACAAATGCCAAAACCTTCATCCGCATGACAAACACCTCTAGTAGTAAATATCCGTGGCACAGCCCGGGCTTTTGTTGCAACTAGGGATCACGCTTCCGCAAGTCGTAACAACATTACCTCCATTGCTAAACCGGCGCTTACTTGGGGAATGCGTTTTGCAGTGTCCCGGAGCAACCCGCTGCACTCCATTGGGAACTGGAGGTGTTATAAAGATCGGCGAGCTCTTTGTTATCTTCGTCATACAGTAAAGCAGTCGCACCTGCGCCTGCGGCTACTGAGAAGCCGCCAACGATACCGCCGATCGCGACGCTACCCCAAAATCGAGACATCCACTTTAAGTTCGTCACATTCGCCTGTTGCGTGTAAGTTTGTTGGATCGAGGCGCACTGTTGCTGCTGTTGCTGTTGCTGTTGTTGCTGCTTGCTGCACTGATTCGGCTGTCCGTTCTGCGAGGACCCGCCGCTCCCCTGATCAGCCATAGGATTGTACCGCAGGTGCTTACCAAACGCGCCGAGACGGAAGATTCCCAGACCCGCGTCTCCAGCAAAGATACCCAATCGCACATCCGCAGTGCCACCGTCGTCGCTCCCAGACCCGGGATTCGTATCTCCGCAGCCTTGGTCTATGGGTCCACTGGGGTCGTCCGGATTGTTCGGGTCCGGCTGGTTAGGATCGTCTGGGTTGCTCGGATCGCTCGGATCAGACGGGTTACCAGGATCGCCGGGATCACCCGGATCGGTTGGATTGCCGACATCCCCCCCACCGTCGTCTCCTCCTCCCCCACCCCCGCCACCTCCCCCACCACAATCGCCACCGCCGTCATCGCCGCCACCATCTCCCGAGCCGTCCTCGCTATCGTAGACCGGAACATCGCAGCCGTTTGTATCCAGTCCGGTCGGATCGACCAGAGCGAGCGGGTTGTTGAGCGCATAGGCATAACGATTGAACGTTTGCGGGTTCCCGAAATTCACTGCAGCCAAGCCTGCCGGATCCGGGGAGAGCCAGCGACCTTGCGAAGACCGATACCAGCGTTCCGGGAAGAAGTAGATTGTATTGCTCGGGTTTCCATCACTCCCTAGCGACGAGTAAGCACTTTGTCCCGCAAATCCTGTTCCGTACGGGTCATTGGTGGAATAGGTTTCACCGAATGGAGCATGCGCCCAACTGCTGCTGTAGCCACCGGTATAGCTGTAGAATGCGCGAATGGACCCCAGCCAATCGGACAATTGCACTCCCGAAGCGCCTCCGTTAACGCTGTTCACAACCCCGCCCGGCAATGGGTATTCAGAATAGGCTGCTGTCTGCCCGTGAGCCGACAGCCGGTACCGCCCGAGTTTTATGTAGGAACCTTGGTAGGTTCCGTTGACTGACGACTCGACCATATGGCCAAAAGCATCGTAGACGAACGCCCACGTTTGACCGTTGGGATAGACCGTCGTGAGCGGTTTTCCGTTCGCATCCCAGGTGTATTTGTTGAAGGTGTCATTGGTTAAGTTTCCGTTGGCGTCGTAGCTGCTTCCACCCAGCGCATATTGATTCGTGGTCGTATTGTAGCCGGGTATCCAGGAAATCGAGCCGCTTTTGGTGATATTTCCAAAAGCATCATAACTGAAGTTTTGCGACCATATGTTTGTGGAGCCATTAACGCAGTTCACACTTGAGACTCTGTTTAAATCATCTGCGCCGTAGTTACACGTCTCCGCGTCCGCCGAGTTAAAGGGGTCCACAATCACCAATTGTCGTAGAGCTCCATTCGGATTCCACGTCAAGGAACCAGAAATTGTTCCACCGGCGAGTGCTGCACTATATTGCGTCATGCGCAACGTTTTCGGATCGTATTGATACGTAATCGGGTAGCATGTTCCCTTGTAGCAACTAGCTTGAATCTGCGTAGGTTGATTGCCAGTTGGCTGGCCACTTGAGGTATAATACGAGATAGGCGCTGTACTTTCGCCGAGAGTAAAGTCATACACGGAACCCGCCCGACCTTCTCCGTCCGGTGTAAAACCAACCTTATCTTCCGTCAAAAATGGGCCAAAGGTTTCGATTAGACCGTTAGGCCAATATGTAACCGGAATATGATAGTAGCCACCTGAATTCGGTGTGGATTCGTACAAGTCAGAAATCTCCCCCCGTGCCGTATAGCCGAAGGCTTCGTCCGTACTCGTTGCAGGAAGCGTGGTCGAGGAACAAGCGCTGGTGGTCGTGTAAGCTTCGGCCATCCTTCCCTTCGTATTTGCGACCGAATTCCCGTCGAGCGCTGCGTCATAGACAAAGCACTTATTCGGCGTTGCCGAAGCGTTCGGGCCGCTTACGACTGTGATGCTCAACCTCCTGTGCAGCTTGTCGTAGGTGTAGCAGGTGACATTGCCAGCACTATCGACCTTCTTTACAAGATCTCCGTTATAGGTACCCGGACAGGTTCCGCTTGAGTCGGAATCGTAGGTGTATGTGACCGTTCCTGGTCCCCATTCTGGATTGGTCTCAGAAACTAAACGGCTAATACCGTCATACTGATTCCTCCGGGTCTGCGCGGTACCGGTAGCATTTTGGGTCACTGTCATCGAGTTCGCCGGGCTGTCATAGCTGTATTTCGTGAAATAACCCTTAGGCTGGGAAGAAACCTGCGAGCAGCTCCCAACTGCGGGCAGTGTGGAGCTCTCTTCGCAGACCGAAGTGATGCGACTCAGCGCATCGTATTCAGTCTGCCGTGCGAAGAGCTGAGTCGGCCCAACAGTGCGGGAAACATCGTTCGCCGCATACGAGTAGCTCATCGTGCCGCCAGCTCCATCTACGATGGAAGACACGCGCCCCATCGCGTCATACTGCGTGGTTGTGACAGCCGTACCGCTGGGCGGTGCCTGATGCGCTGTTCCCGAATAGGGAACAGATCGTGCCGTTACGTAGCCGGTGCCGTTCCATGCGTAGGTATTTTGGACCGAGTCGAAGGCGCTGCTGCTCGGAGCCTGTCTCTGCTGTGTATAAATTGGTCGGCCGAGAGAGTCCATCGTCGAAAGTACGTCCACGGTAGCAGAGCCAGTGGAAGTGGTAAAAGTTAGGGGCGCCCTCGGCTGTGGCACCAGCTGATCCACTCGGCGCTGTGTAGCTCCTCCATCCTACGTTACTCAACGGATCTGTCGTGGAAGAAACGCGCCATAGCGGGTCGGGAGTTCCCCCCTGGGAAACGTAGCCATACTGAGTTGGCTGGCCGTTCTCATCCACAATATTGGTTTCCACACCGCCGTTGCAATCCCATGTCCAGGACCGTGAAAGGCCGAGGGGCTCATTGATACCGCTCAACAGGCCAAGATAGTTTGTTTGAGCGCAGTTGTTGTACGAGTACGCTGTCTGAGCGCCATTTACGTCAGCTAAGGTGGCAACATTCCCAAAACTATTGTATGTGTAACTGCGTGACAGCCAACGCACGCTTGATCCGGTGCCACTAACCCATCGAGACACTGCTCCCACATTTCCATAGCCGTCGTAGCCCGTATAGGTAGTGAGTGCCTTCGTGGTGCTGCTCGGAGTGCTACAGGATGAAGGGGCTGGAGACGAGCCGGCGGTTACCTGTATGCACGCCAGGCGATTATTGACGCCCATCCCTGGCGCCGGTGCGTAGGTAGAGAGAATGGCCTTAATTGGTGTACCGGTCGGCGCCGCGCCGGTGTTTATCCCGTAGTCGAACTCGTTGCCTTGAGTCACCAAGCCAATGCTGTTGTAGAACGTCTCTGACAGAGAGGTCTTGGCGCCAGTGCCAGAAGGCGTATGATATGCATCTTTTCGCGTGACTTGACCAGCGATCGATGCAGTGGCGCAATTCGCAAAGTTGCCGTTGTAACAGGTTAAGACAGTGTCCAGCAGCGTGCTACTTCCGGCGTACACTTGCCGTTGGGTCTCAAGCCCGTCGGAGAACGTATATACCGTTTTGTTGGGGGCCGGATCGAGGATGGTTGTGGTAATCCCGGTCGCCTTATAGGTCACACTCGTTGTGTTGCTTCGCGTATAGGTCCACTTCCCATCGGGTGTTGTGCGAGCCAAGCCTGCCGTCGTCCCATCGGCACAGTCGATTCCGTTGCTTCCTCCGCTGTACTGGTATGCAATTACCCCACCAGTAGGCAATCCTATTTGGGTAATCCGCCCCGTGTAGTAGGCTCCATTCTTCTCATAGCTAAACGTGTACTTCGTCCCGTCGGCCAGGTTAATACTGCTTACCAGCGCGACATTGCTCGCAGTGTACTCGGCTATGCCGCTACACCCGAAGTTGGTCTGAATGCTATAACTACCATAGTTTACGGCAACGGTCTCTGGAGTAGTATGTGGACCGGTATACACGTAGTTTACAGGGTTAGTCCCGCTGACCGTCAATGCCGTGTCTTGTTGACTGCTGTTGAACACGGTATCTTTAAAAGTAACAGTGCCGTTAGACACGCTTACAATGACGTTATTACTGTCGACAAATAGTGAGCCAGGGCCATTAGTCGGTACATTTTGGCCAAAAAAGACGGGCGCATCGATCAGCACTCCGGAGGGTGTAAAAACGTCACCATAGCAACCACTGCTGTTGCAGGTTAACCACTCCAGTAAACCGGAACCGTCTGTCGCAAATCCGGTTGCAGAGGTGGGGCACACGGAGGAACTGCTACAGGCTTCGAGATTGCCAAATGTGTGGACCGTCCCCCGACTGTCGTGAAACGTAAGATTTGAGATCACGTAGACATTGCCGTTGACGACGGTCAAGGTAGCCGTCTGGTATCCTAGGAATGCTTCGGTTATTCCACGCCATCCCCAATTGGGTACAGGTGTCCACCTGCCTCCGCTAGGATAATAGACTGTACTGTCGTAGCTCAGATTGTAATCAAAAGGGAGCTTTCGTCCCGTTCTGTGTACGACAGGAATTTCCAAGTGAACGTTCAGGTTCACCGTATTAATCGCATCTACATTCCCTTGGATGGTGGCAAAAGGCGGATAGCCAGTAATCGAGCCAACCTGTGCTCTGGCCTCGTTGAGAATGAAAGCAGAACCAGTCAGTAATACAAACATGGCGATCTTAGCGAACGCGAAAACAGTGTGGCGTGTCATTTCTGGCTTCCTCCTGATCTGTCAACTACACGGGGTGGCCAAAGATCGGTCTCCTTTGAAGACAAACAAGCGGAATCTTACGCAACGTTTCTTTGTGCCATTTGTCGGGGAAGCGTACAATTGTCAAATTCAGCTTTTTCTTGTCGAAACCTGACTTCCTGTGGAAATCCCTTGTCGTCCGATTGTGAAGAGAGCACTGGGTCCAGCCGCTTCATGACGACGAGAGCTACTTGATTGTTCGTTAATGGGCCCTCCTTAAAGCTGTTTTCAGAAGCAATCGCCAATTTCAAGCTGCCGGGTGTTGTCCCGTAAGCCTGTCGGAAATCCCGATAAAAGTTGCTTACGTCGTTGTAGCCGCAATCGAACGCAACCTGCTTAACTGGTTGTTTCCAGTCGGACAGCAGCGTAATAGAGTGTTGCATTCTCAGGCGGCGTGAAAACTCGGAAAAACTTATGCCTGTGTTTCTACGAAAGATGCGGGAGAGGTGCATTGGCGAGATGCCCACGAGGCTGCCGGCTTCTTCACAAGTTAGTCGAGAACCGAGAGCTGCTCTTTCGGCCATGATTCTCAGGATCGCTGTGATACGCGGGTCCACATGAATCCTCATCGCACCCTGGAATGTGCTAGCGACAAAAACGCCGTGTGGGTTCCTCCGAATCTTGGAGGTAATTGCGACCGGCTCCCAGGTTAGGAGTAGCGGTAGCGCCGTCAGGAAACAAGGCTGTCATCGTCACGATGAGCCCGACCGTGAAGCAAACGATTTGATCCGATGCGCGAGTTGCCGTATGTATAGGTCGTTGGAGCGGGCAACAGAGTCTGGTGCTTAAGCAAAGCATCGCAGCTCCTCCTCTCAGGAAAATGACGGTTGAGAGCGGTCTTTAAGGCACTCGCGCGTAAAAACGGCTGCCCCACTACAAATGGGCATGAGTTGGCCCGCTTTCACGCGACCACCCTCCAACACATCAAGGGGAAGCAGCGAATGGAAGTACCTGACGGATCAGGGAGGCCGTCCGGATAACCCTGTTCGCTGGTTTGTAGCGCCACGCTAAGTCCGACGACCTGTCCATGTCAACAAGAACTTGAGTGTTAGTGCTGTCACTCACACACAACCGTGACGCAGATCACGACTTGCAATATGGAGCCACGAGGGTGCAGCACCTCGTCCGTCAGGGGCATCGAGTTACTCCACAGTTATCTGCGGCTGGAACAAGTTCACACTCGATGAGGGACAAGAGCCATCAAAGGAAGAGCAGCGACCGGATCACATTGCGCGTTAAATATCCGTGTTACAGACCGACTCCTATTACAAAAAACGAACAGATGGTTGTTCCCGGCCGTAAAGAGGCATAGTTTGCATCGCGCACTCGTTGAACTTACCCGCAAGTAGTGATCAAAGTATGATTGATAGGGCACAGTAAATGTTGGCCATGAAGAGTGAGTTGAGGAAATCCACGCTCGATTGAATACCCTGTCCGTCTGTTCGGCTTTCGTAACAACGGTGACATTCGTTACTAGAACGTTGGTATGGTACCGTAACCGTGCTGCAGCGTGGCGGTAAAATCTGGGCCTCGGCTCTCGGCCTCGCCCGCGTCCTCAAACCAGTTCTGCCATGGGAAAGATCACCTGAATGTTGGGATTTTCTTCGCGGGCCATTTGCCGGAACTGTTGCACCGCCCGCTGCTGGTCGATCTGGTATCGTCTCTTCATAGCGACTCTCTCCTTTTTCCTTGGCGGAAAATTACCCTCGGCCCATTATGACCGGGGTGTGAGAGTCGCTACTTTCTACGAACTAACGGGCATCCTCCTACTTTATTGCCGAATCGCTTGCGGAGAGGCCAAACTTCCTTCGATAGTGCTCTGCGGTGTTGTGGCCGACGCTGGATGACGATGGACGCTTTGAACATTTGTCCAGCGAAGTGCGCCATTTGAGTTTCGGAACCCCGGCCATTGCATTCGAGATCTGACGTGTAGGTAGCCGGTTCGCGGCACGGGCTCGTTTTTCCGAACGATGAAGGGCCAAAGCGTCCACAACTGTTTTCTTCGGCGGCTTTCTTCTGAATTTCTTGCTCCGCAAGAATTCCAGCAGCACAGCACTGTGATCCATAACTTGGCACTGCCATGTGGAACGGATGTCCGGTGCAGCCGCTATGGGTGTTAACACGGCAGCGACCTCAACCTGATTCTTGGCCGTCAGAAGGGGCTTGACGATCTTAGGCCAATGCTCTTCTAACCAAACGGCCAGATTGTCACGGTTCAGCAAAAGTTCGGTGTCATCCATCTTCTGGCGTGGGCCGGGATGTTTCTTCGTTGCTGCATCCATCGCCTCAAGGAACCCCGTGGGCGCGGCCCCGGACGCCCGGTCGATCTCTTCCTGCATTCCTGCGACTCTCGCTTCCATTGCAGCGACCCTTGCCTCCAGTCGCGCGACTCTGGCTTCTAGTGATTTTTTCGGGTTCGCGGAAAATCGTGTCAAGGGGAAAGTACTCTTTTGTCTCCGTGGATTGACAGGGGTGTTCGCGGTTCTGCCGTGAGTCATTTCCTGCCTTCTTTGAAATTCCGCGAGTTCAATTTTCCATCGTTCCTGCAAAAAGCTGATTTTTAAAAACTGGCCGTATGCTGGTCTCGTCTTTAGAGATCTATCTCTAAAGGCCGCGCGACGATCAGCGAATACAGCAAACGAGGACTACTTCAGACATGGACAACGATAAACCAAAACCGAACCTGTTAAGACGATTTGGACGAAGAATCATCGAGGCAGAAAAGACTGCTTCGGAACAAGAGAAAGACACCAACCTGCTGGAACTCAAGCCCGCTATGCCCGAACTAGGCACGGCTCCGTGCCCGGTGTGCGGTCATCGGGTTGCCGTCTTTGTGACCCGGACCAGGCGGCCTTTCATCAACTGCGGATTCTGCTCGGCCCGCATCTTTTACAACGGTTCTCGTTCGATGGAACTGCTGAAAGACCAGATCAAGGCTCTGAAGAAACGCGGATGGCTCAAATGAACGACCGGCAGCTGCAGCGAAATACGATGACAAGTCGCGTCATCTCGCTTCGCCTTCCATCCGCCGTAAATGCTGCCTTGGCACGATCTGCCGCCAATGCGGGAATGTCCGTTTCCGGCAGCGTGGATTGGCTGCTGTGGAACTCTTTCAGCAATTGCCATCTACTCGCGCGAATGCCGGACTGCCCTGACATGCTGGACGCCAAGTTGGATGTCCGTGTCCCAACCTCAACTGGCGACCACCTTAAATCGGCAGCCGGACGATTGGGAATACCCATTTCTGTCTACATTCGCAAGCTCTTGTATCACTTCCTCGTCACGAAAAACCTTGGATACGTGCAATCCAACGGTCATTACACACTAGCAGGACGCCATGACTAAACAAGAAGTCTTGGAAATCTTCATTAGAGAAGGACGCTCTATGACGCCAGACGCAGTTTGTAGACAACTTCATGGCTTTCATCATCGCTGTTCTGTCTACTGCTATCTGTTCCGTCTACACAAACAAGGTTTACTCCATCGCCAAGTAGTTCATCGCCGGATCGCGTACCAGATTTCGCAGCGCGGAATCACGCGGCTGCAATTCTTCAAGTCTCAATCCAACGGGAGTCGGAACGCCTCCCAGGATTCATCCGTCGGAATGGTTCCGCGCGGATTGGAGGAGCGGTCTCGCTGATGTCGCTCGCAGATCAAATCGAAAAGATCGGTCGAGCCTTGACCGCCGAAGAGCTCTCGAAGTTCCTCTCCGTGTCAAAGGTCACGATCTTCAAGCAAGCTGCGGCCGGACGTATTCCCTCGTTCCGGGTCGGAACTTGTGTCCGATTTGATCCCAGGGCCGTGGCGAACTGGCTACGTTCGCAGTGACCCCAACGGGAAATCCAAGAAGTGATCGCGGAACTATGTGAGGAGATATGAGGAAGGTTACAATTTCGGGACGAGTCCTCTAGTGTCCTCGCTTTCGGATTTAGCTGAGGCGGAACTTGGGTGAGTTGAGTGGATTCTTCCGATGGCATGGCTCCTCCGATCCAATAGTATCGTTGCTAGAAAAGAGTACAGAAGTAACGATAAATGGGAGATGGCAACCAATGGCAAGCGGACTGTGCAAGTCAACGTCAAGATGAGCACGGAAGATTTTGAGACTCTGAGGAAAGCGGCAAACACGCTGTGGCCGGACGCCATCCTTAGCAACTCTGGCATTATCCTCGGACTTGCCAGATTGTCGGCGAAAGACATTCTCAAGAAAAAAGCGGGCCAACAGCGCAAGTGAAGGTATTCGCCCCGACATTGACTTCGGCAACGGCTGGGGATTGCTATCACACCGTAGCGATGGGCCTACGCGAAAATCTTGTTCACCTTGTTCCGCACTTGGGCGCTGCGACTCGGCTTTAAATACCGCATGGTGCTTTCCATGTCGGAGTGTCCAAGCCACTGCTGAACCGTCCGCAGATCGACGCCTGCCCACAGCGACCACGTGGCGAACGTGGCGCGGAACTTGTGCAGCCAGAAGTCTTCCTCGTCTAGCTTCGCCCGTTCCGCCACAGCCTTTAAGCAGTCAAGAAAATCCAGCTTGGGCTTACATCCGGCAGTAGGAAACACCAGCCCGCACGCCTTGTCCGACTGTGCCTTCCACGCCTTCAGCCTTTTCACCAGCTTGGCAGGGATGGGAATCTCCCGCTCCCGGTAGTTCTTCGGGCTGAAGCTGTACTCCGGTTTGTACCGGACGGTGACCGTGCTGCGCGTCAGGTTAACGTCTGGCCATGCGCAGTGCATCACTTCCTGCTCTCGCATACCGGTCATCAGGAAGAACTCGTACCACAACCGTTCTTCGACAGTGCAGACTTTGAAGAGCTTGTCGAGTTCTTCCCGCTCGTACACTTCCGGCTCTTCCTCTACAAATCGCGGCCAATCGTTCTTGTCTACAAGGCCGCGAATCCCATTCATCTTGAGAAAAGTCATCACGTTCTCGAATTTGTTGTAGACACTGCGGGGAGATTGTTTTTTTTCATCGCGCAAGAAGGCGGAGAACTTGAGCAAGTCCCCACGCTCAATCTCTTCCAGGTTCATTTTCCGGCAGGATTCCATGAAATATCCCAGAGCCGTGCTGTAGGCGGCAAGGGTCTTGGGTTTCTTGGTGAGCTTTACTTCGTCCAGGTAGTCGGCCACGTTCGCAGCCACAGAGCGCTTTCCGTTGCCGTTCTCCGGCAGGACGGCTACGCCATTGTTGATGGCGTTAAGTTCCGCCTCCTTGCGTAGCCGACGCGCAGCAGCGTCTTGAGCGTCCTTGCCGACCGAAAGGCGCACTCGTTTCGCGCCTTCGCGCCATTCCAGGTAATATGCGCCCTCGGGGTGCCGCTCTTCGTTGCCGTTGACAAGTACAACATCGGGCTTGACTCGTCCATTGGCGGACAGCAGAACAGCGCAATACCGCCATCCCTGCGGGGTTTCGACTCTCTTGGTAAGGTTGACTTGCCGGTTGGCCATCGGTGATCCTTCCTGATTCTGGTATCAGTGTAGGTATCACCGACTCGCAAGTGCTAGATAACAAAAGTAATGGCGGAGAGGGAGGGATTCGAACCCTCGGTACAGTTTCCCGTACTCCAGTTTTCA